>Ga0111539_10006946_pt1 | contig 14530 bp, 11 predicted proteins | sample RhiMethybrSRZTD1_FD_79667 | JGI IMG/M metagenome (GOLD analysis project Ga0111539, IMG submission 79667) | Populus rhizosphere microbial communities from Tennessee, USA - Rhizosphere MetaG P. TD hybrid SRZTD1 (version 2) (version 2) | ecosystem: Host-associated > Plants > Roots > Rhizosphere >... | reverse complement strand
GGCGCGCCGGGCGAGCTCGCGGTGAAGCGCGGGGAGGTATGCGACGTCCCCGGCCGCGTAGGTGAGCTGAGACGCGGGCAGCGGGCGGCGTACCCAGTCGTCCGCCTGGTGCGGCTTGCTGGAACGGAGGCCGAGCAGCTTGTACTGGAGATAGGCGAGGGAAACCGAATGCTCGACTCCGAGCAGGGCCCACGCGATTTGAGTGTCGAAGAGGCGCGGCGGACGCGCCATGCGGAAGCGCGAAAGAAGCAGCGGCAGATCCTGCTGGCCGGCGTGGAGCACCCACTGCGTGGTAGCGCTGCCGATCGCGTCGGCCAGCGGCTCGAGCGCCGTAAGACGCAGCGCGTCGACGAGCCAGATTTTTTCGCCGTTGCGAGTGACCTGGATCAAGCAAAGCTGCGTGCCTCGCTGCGACGATTCGAACTCGGTGTCGACGTACACACTCGGCGCCCCAGCGAGCTCATGGCACGCCGCTTCGAGCGAGGAGCGTGTGTCCACTAGGGTCATCCGAGAGTCTCCAAAACTTCCATGGAGCTGATGGGTCGAGCGGGGTTCCTGTCGAGCGGCGGCATGGTAGTCCCGAAGCCCGAACAAGGGATCTCGGCTCTGCGGGTGGCCGTCGGGCTCGCAGCGAGGCCCTGCCGGCGGGTGTGTAGACCCTGTGAAGAAGCGATTTTTTCGCAGTCGTGACGCAGTGCGGAGCGAGGCTTCCGGTCCCGTTCAACCCGGCCTGTTTGGCCCTAAACCCTCGCAAATTGCCGTAGTACTAAACTGCCCCAGTCGAGGGCCGGGAGCGGCGGGGCTGGGGACGACCTGTGGACGGCTTGACGCGGGCGGCCGCCCAAGACACTCGACGATTCCCTTGGCTGCGAGCTACTTCGACGTGGACGGCACGTTGGTCAAAACCAATTTGCTGCACCCGACCCTCTATTACCTCGTGAACCAGGCGACGCCGGTTCAAACCGCGGCGCGCGTCGGGCGAGCCTTGTTACGGGCGCCGAGCATGGCGTTCGCCGAGCTCGTCGACCGGCGCACGTTCAACGAGCTGCTTTACATGGCGTACGCGGAGATGACCGAGGATCGCCTCCTGCTTCTGGCCGATGACGTGTTCGAGAACGTCATCCGCCCCTCGATCTATCCGGCGGCCAAGGACCTGGTTCAAAAGAGCCTCGAGGCGGGGCATTCGGTGGTGTTCGTGTCCGGTGCGCTCGAGTGGATCGTGCAGCGGCTCGCGACCCACATGGGCGCCCATGAGATCATCGCCAACCGCTTGGAAATGAAGGACGGCGTGGCAACCGGCAAGATGCTCAAACCAGTCGTCGCGGGACCGGAAAAGGCGCGCCTGATCCGCGAGCACGCCCGGAGCCGCGGCCACGACCTGGACGAATGTTTCGCCTTCAGCGACAGCTATTCGGACTTGCCGATGCTGAGCGTGGTAGGGCACCCCGCGGCGGTGAATCCGGATGCGCGGCTTTCGTTGCTGGCCAAGGCCTACAGCTGGCCGCGCTTCGACCTGCGCGGCACCGCCTAGACCTGTACAGGGATTTTACGAGGGAGAAGATGAATCATCCGTGTCTCGTGACGCTCGAGAAGGACAGCGCTCCGCGGGTGCTGTTCTCCGGTGACCGCCTGATCGAAGTCGATCTGCCGGTCGGTACCCGCGTCATCTATCCGAAGCCTCCAATCGAGCCGCTGAAGGACGTCAACGCGGCGATCCGCTACGCGATCAATCATCCCCTGGGGACGGAGCCCCTCTACGCGAAGCTGCGCCCGGGGATGAAGGTGACGATCGCGGTGGACGACATCTCGTTGCCGCTGCCGCCGATGCGCCGGCCCGACGTGCGCGAGCGCGTGCTCGAGATCGTGCTCGAGCTTCTGGCCGATCACGGGGTCGACGACGTCGAAATCGTGATTGCGACCGGCATCCACCGGCGCATGAAAGCCAATGAAGTCCGGCACATGGTCGGCGATCGCATCTTCGATCGTTTCTGGCCGGAGCGCCTCTACAACCACGACGCCGAGGACAAGGACAACCTGGTCGTCATCGGCGAAACCGCGCACGGCGAGGTGCTGGAGCTGAACCGCCGCGTCGCCGAAAGCGACCTCGTCGTCTACGTGAACATCAACTTCGTGCCGATGAACGGCGGCTTCAAGTCGATGGCGGTCGGCCTGTGCAGCTACCGGAGCCTCCGCCCGCACCACAATCCGATGAGCATTCGCGGATCCGACAGCTACATGGATCCGCCGCGCTCCCAGCTCGCCACCGACATCGGGCGCATGGGCAAGCTCGCCCACGAGAAGCTCGACGTGTTCACGATCGAGACCACGCTCGACAACCGGATGTTCGACAAGAGCCTCGACTTTCTCGCGAAGAACGAGGACGACCTGACCGCCCGCGAGCGCGCGCTGCTCAAGGCCCTCGTTGTTTCGACCGGCAAACTCCCGCAGCCCGCGCGTCAGGCGATCTTCGATCGCTTTCCGGCTCCCTACGGGCTCGTGGGCGTTACCGCCGGCGCGACCGCTGCGGTGCACGAGAAAACCGTGCAGAAAAACTTCGAGCAGTACCTGGTGCCGATCGATCGCCAGGCGGACGTGCTCGTGCTCCCGATTCCGTACATCAGCCCGTACAACGTGCACGCGTTCCTGAATCCGCTTTTGGTTCAGGTGCTGGCGCAGGGCTATCTCTTCAACTTCTACCGCGGCGCGCCCCTCGTCAAAAAAGGCGGCACCGTGATCATCACCCACCCCTGCACCGACAAGTTCGATCACGAGCAGCACGCCTCCTACATCGACTTCGTGCACCGGCTGCTCCCCGAAACGCGCGACGCCGTTAAGCTCCGCGACCGCTACGAAGAGAAGTTCGCAACCGACCCCGCGTTCATCCAGATGTACCGGAGCGGCCACGCCTACCACCCGGCGCACCCCTTTTTCATGTGGTACTGGGGCGAAAACGGGCGCCAGCACATCGGCCGCGTGATCGTCGTCGGGTCCGACAACGAGTACATCCCGAAGCTGCTCGGCTGGGAGACCGCGCCCAACATGGACGACGCGCTCTACCGCGCGAAAAACGGCGAAGCGCGCTCGCTCGAGATCACGCTGCTCCACGTCCCGCCGGTCGTGATGGGCGACATGAAGATTCCGGTGAACGGCAGCGGCAGCAACGGGGGTGGCAACGGGGGCGCGCGGCACACGCCATGAGCCCCAGCAACGGAAACGGCAAGCCCAAGCCGCTCGATCTCGCCCGCGTGCTCGGTGACAAGAAGCTCGTCATCGTCGGCGGCACCGGCTTTCTGGGCAAGGTCTTCTGGGCGCTGCTGCTCGTGCGCTACCCGAACCTCGGGCGCATCTACCTCGTGGTCCGGGGCAAGGGTGACAAGAGCGCGGAGCAACGCTTCTGGGACGAAATTGCCACGAGCGAAGTGCTGCGCCCGCTGCGCGATCACCACGGCGCGCGCTACGAAGCCTGGTTGCGCGAAAAGGTCGTGCCGATCGCCGGCGACGTTATCAAGCCCTATTGCGGTATCGACGCTTCGATTCGCGACGACCTGCGCGGTGAAGTCGACGCCGTCGTCAACGCCTCCGGCGTGGTCGACTTCGATCCGCCGCTCGACGAAGCACTCCAGGTCAACGCTTTCGGCATGCAAAACCTGGTCGCCCTGGCCAGGGACCTAAAGAGCCCCTTTCTCCATACCAGCACCACCTTCGTCGCCGGCTGTCGCACCGGCTTCATCGAAGAGCAGGATCCCCGCGAGCACCCGTTCCCGCGCGCCGGCGAGCTCGATCGGTCCCACTGGGATCCCGATCGCGAAATCGAAGAGTGCCTGCAAATCATCGCCCAGGCCCGCCAGCGCTCGGACGACGCCTTCCGCCAGAGCGGCTTCGTCGACGAGGCCAAACGCCGCCTGCGCGAACGCAACGAGCCCACCCGCGGCGAGGTTTTGGAGGCCGAAATCGAGCGCGTCAAGCGCCGCTTCGTCGAGGACCAGCTCGCCGAGCTCGGCATGGAGCGCGCGCGCTTCTGGGGCTTTCCGAACACCTACACGTACACGAAGGCCATCGGCGAGCAGATCACCGCCAACAGCGGCCTCGCGTTCACGATCGTGCGCCCCGCGATCGTCGAGTCGAGCGTCGCGTTCCCCTGCGCCGGCTGGAACGAAGGCGTCAACACCAGCGCGCCCCTGATCTACATCATGCGCGAGGGCGGGCTCCAGTTTCCCGGCTCCGACAACACCCTCGACTTCATCCCCTGCGACATGGTCGCGGGCGGCATGATCCTGTCCCTCGCCGAGCTGCTCGAAGGCCGCGCGCCCGCCGTCTACCAGTACGGCTCGAGCGACACCAACGCCTGTACGCTGCGCCGCTTCTTCGAGCTCACCGGCCTCTACAAGCGCCGCCACTGGCAGAAAACCGGCCGCGGCGGCCCCGTCGTCGGCTTTTTGCAGTCGCACTACGAAGGCGCCCTGCTCACCAAGGACCAGTTCGATCGCTACGGGCCCAAGCGCATCGCCGAAGCAGGGCTCGGCGTGTCGAAGCTCCTGCGCGCCGTCGCGGTCGGCCCCGCGGTTCCGCTGCTCAAGCCCGCGGCCAAGATGATCGAGGGCTTCGCCAAGCAGCAGGACAAGGTCGGCGACATCCTCAGTAAATTCATCCCGTTCACCGCGCAGTACAAATACACCTTCCGCTGCGATCACACGCGCGCCGCCTTCGAGCGCCTTTCCGAGCAAGACAAGCAGCGCATCAACTGGCGCCCCGAGTCGATCGACTGGCGCCACTGGTTCCTCGAGGTCCACGTCCCGGGCCTCGAGAAGTGGGTGTTCCCGGAGCTCGAGGAGCGCTTGCGCCGCCCGCGCAAGGCGCCGCAGCGGCACGAGACCTTGCCGCAGATGCTCGACGAGATCGCCGATCGCTACGATCTGGCGGTCGCGCTGCAGCGCACCGAAGCCGACGGCCTGTCGCGCATCAGCTTCCGCGACTGGCGCGAGCAGAGCCTCGCGTGCGCGGCGCGCCTGCAAGCGCTGGGCGTGAAGCCGAAGGATCGTGTGATGCTCGCGGGCGCGAATCATCCCGCGTGGCCGATCGCGTTTTTCGGCATCCAGCTGGCCGGCGCGACGGCGGTGCCGCTCGACGCCAACGTCGAGCCGGAAGTCGTCCAGAACCTCGCGCGCGTGTCGGGGGCGAAGGTGTTCCTCGCGGATACGGCCGTGCGCGAGCGCTGCCGGCCGGAAGTCACCGGGGAGCTAGCGTGGCTCGATCTGGAGGACGCGGCGGAGTCGGGTCCCGCGGGCGAGCGCCACGCCGTCGTTTCGGACGACGTCGCGGCGTTGATCTACACCAGCGGCACCACGGGCAATCCCAAGGGCGTGATGCTCTCGCACGGGAACCTGACGTCGCTGGTCGCGTCGCTCGCCCCGCTGTTCCCGCTCACCAAGGGCGACCGGATCCTCAGCGTGCTTCCGCTGCATCACACCTTCGAGCTCGCGTGCGGCCTGCTTTTGCCGCTCTCGCGCGGTTCACGCGTGATCTACCTGGACGAGCTCACCGCGGACCGGCTCGAGCTCGGCTTGAAGAGCGGGCGCGCGACCGGGGTGATCGGCGTGCCGGCGTTGTGGGAAATGCTGGAGCGGCGGATCTACGCCAAGGTCGCCGAGCGCGGCGCGTTCGCGTCGCAGATCTTCGATTTTGCGGTCGAGCTCAATCGCTCGCTGGGCAAATCGCTGGGTGTCGACGCAGGGAGGCTCTTGTTCGGGCCGGTGCACGAGGGGCTGGGCGGGCACCTGAAGTTCTTGGTCAGCGGCGGCGCCGCGCTGCCGGAGCGGACGCATCACCTGTTTGCGGGTGTCGGGTTGCACCTGGCCGAGGGTTACGGGCTTACCGAGGCCTCGCCCGTGCTGACCGTGGCCGACGGCGGTCCACGCTCGCGCAGCGGGCACGTCGGCAAGGCGATCCCCGGCGTCGAGATCCGCATCGACCAGCCGAACGCGCAAGGTGTGGGCGAAGTGCTGGCGCGCGGCCCGAACGTGATGCTCGGCTACTCCGACGACGAGGAGGCGACCAAGCTCACGATCGACGAGCACGGGTGGCTGCACACGGGCGACCTCGGCAAGCTCGATCGGCGCGGCCAGCTGATCATCGTCGGGCGCGCGAAAGACGTGATCGTGGCGGCCAACGGCGAGAACGTGTACCCCGACGACGTCGAGGCGCGACTCGGCAAGGTCGAGCACGTGGCGGAGCTCGCCATCCTGGGCGTGAGCGACAACCGCGGCGGCGAGCGCGTCGCGTGCGTCGCGGTGCCGGAGGAAGATGCGGAGAAGAGCCGCGCCGAGCGCCACGCGCTCGCCAAGAAGGCGCTGGAGCGGGCGTTCGGCAAGCTCCCGGCGACGAACCGCCCGGCGCTGGTGACGCTGTTCGACACGCCCTTGCCGCGCACTGCAACGCGCAAGGTGAAACGCAACGAGCTGGTCCGGCTGATGGAGCGCGTCGGGCCGCTCTCGGAGCGCCCCCCGAAGCTCGAGGGTCCGATTTCCGAAAAACTCGACGGTGCGGCGCGCGCCGTCCACGCCGCGATCGCGGTGATCGCGCGCAAGGACCCGGCGACGCTGACCGGCGAGCTGAGCCTGCGCGGAGACCTCGGCTTCGACTCGCTGATGCTGCTGGAGCTCTTGGTTGCTCTGGAGTCGCAGGTCGACTCCGCGGTCGACGCGGAGATGTTGAGCGAGTGCAACACGGTCGGCGAGGTCGAGGCGCTGCTGCGCGAGACCCGCGCGGGCCGCCGCCTCGCGCGCGACAGCGCGAGCATCGAGCGCGAAGAAGAGCGCCCGCTCGACGTGCCGCCGCTGCTGCGCGACGCCGCGATGCTCTGGATGGGCCGCGCGCAGATGAGCTTTTACGCGAACGTGCTGCATACGCGCGTCACGGGCCGCGCTTTCATCCCGTACAACCGCAACGTCCTGGTCGCCGCCAACCACGCGAGCCACCTCGACATGGGCCTCGTGAAGTACGCCCTCGGCAGCTACGGCAAGGACATCGTCTCGCTCGCCGCCCAGGACTACTTCTTCGAAGGCAACAAATGGCGGAAGGCCTACTTCGAGAACTTCACCAATCTCGTGCCGCTCTCGCGCCAGGGCTCGCTGCGCCAGAGCCTGCGCGTCGCGGGCGAGCTGCTCGAAAGCGGCAAGACCGTGCTGATCTTCCCCGAAGGCACGCGCTCCCCGGACGGCGAGATCCAGGAGTTCAAGGCGGTCGCCGGGCACCTCGCGCTCCACCAGGGCGTCGACGTCCTGCCGGTTTGGCTGGGCGGGACGCACGCGGCGCTGCCCAAGGGGGCGACCGTGCTCCGGCGCCGGGACGTGCAGGCGCGGATCGGCCCGCCGCTCGAGATCGCCGAGCTCAAGCGCCTGACCGCGGGCCTCAACATGGCCGATGCATCGCGAGCAGTCGCGCGGCTGCTGCAGCGCGCGGTCGTCGCCTTGAGCAAGGGGCAGGTGATCGATACGCGGGCGCTGAAGCCGGAGGATCTGAGCGAAAGCGCGACCCCGAAGAGCAGCCTGGCGGACGTGTTCAGGGAGCTCGAGAACCGGTTTTTGGCGGGGAGCGTCGAGCAGCCGGTGAGCTTCTACTTTTCGCTCGGAAAGGACGAGCGCTGGACGATCCAGATCACGAGCGACAAGTGCGAGGTCGCGCCGGGCAAGCTGTTGAACGCCGCCGACTGCGTGCTGAAGACGTCACCGGCGATCTTCACGCGCATCGTGCGCGAGGCGTATACGCCGTCGCCGGCCGAGTTCGTGGCCGGGACGGTGAAGAGCAACAACATCGGGCTCCTGTTCACGTTCCAGAAGGCGTTTCAGCTGCAGAGGAGCTGACTTCGATGTCAACCCGCGATCCGACGCTCGACGAGCTCCTGAAGCTGATGTTTCAAGCCCATCCGTGGCACGGCATAAACGCGTACGCGTCGGATGCCGGGGCGGTGCACGCCTTCATCGAAATCGTGCCTTCGGATCCGGTCAAGTACGAGCTCGACAAGGCGAGCGGCCATCTCTGGATCGATCGTCCGCAGCGCTTCTCGAGCTTGCCGCCGGCCCTCTACGGCTTCGTGCCTCAGACGTTTTGCGGAACTCGCGTCGGCGCGCGCTGTCGCGAGCGCACCGGCCAGCCGGTGACGATCGGGGACGGCGATCCGATCGACATCTGCGTGCTCACCGAAAAGACGGTCAGTCACGGCAATTTTCTGGCACGCGTCGAGCCGATCGGCGGGCTCAGGTTGATCGACGGCGATCAAGCCGACGACAAGATCATCGCCGTGCTCACCTCGGATCTCGCCTACGGCGAGTATCGCAGCATCGGTGACTGTCCGAAGCCGCTGCTCGACCGGTTGCGCCATTACTTTTTGACCTACAAGCTGCGGCCGAGTCCGCCCACGCTCGCCGCCGGACCGGCGTCGGTGTCGAGGCCGATCGAGATCGCGGAGCAGTACGATCGCGCGGAGGCCCTCGCGACGATCGAACAGAGCGTGCTCGACTACCGCGAGAAGTATGGCGCTCCGGAGGAGAGGGTTGGCCTCTTGAAGCGCCTGCTGCGCGACTAGGTCTTCTACGGCGGTGGGCTTTTGGAACAGCGCGTGCATTGGGAGCGACCGAATGCTCCTTATGCCTCATCCCCTTTTCACGAAAATCACGGACGCCCGGAAATGGTGCGTCGTTGCTGCATCGGCGGCGGGTTTCGCCTTCGGCCTGCTCACCACTTGGCGCGCGGGAGCAACGCCCATCGCCCCGGATGGTGTGAAGCCCTCACCACACCACCTCAGCGCGGCGATAAGTGGCGGGCCCGCGTTCGTCGGCGGTGACGAAGACGGCCATTGGGCGGAATCCGGCCTCGCGGGAGGCATCGGCGTCGGATACGCCTACGATGCCGGCGCCGAGTTCGGAGTCGGCTTCGATTTCTTCACGGTTCCTGATGCCCGCCGCAAGATCTACTTGCCATACATCGGGGTGAGACCGCACCTGGGCGTGTCCTCACGGACCGAGCTCGGCCTGTCGTTGCGCGGTGGGCTCCTATGGGAGGTGATGACGGACGTTCCCGACGACAACGACATCAACAGTCGCCACACCCATGTATGGTCTGGAATCCACGCAGCGATCTCTCCCGACGTTCGTTACTGGCTGAGTCCCAAGATCGCCATCAATCTCGGCCCCGCCCTCATCTTCGGCGACGGCAAGGATCGGGGCGATATCCGAGGGTTCTATCTCAGTGACCGGGCAGGCCTCGCCTTCTTGGGTCTCGTGGCGAAGTTCGTCTACGCGCCCTAGCGCTCGAGCCCGTTTCTTCACCCGTCCTGACCGGAATCTGCACGAGCGTCCGCTAAATTGACTGGCTGATGCGTTGGCGTCTGGCTGCGGCGTTCGTGCTGCTTTCGGTTTCCACAGGCGGCATGTTGCTCGCGCTCGTCTGGCAGCTTTCGTGGTGGAGCCTGCTCGTCGGTGTGGGAGCTCTGCTCGTGACGGCAGGGCTGTTCGCGCGGGTACTGGCTCCACGCCGGGCGAAGCCAATTCTGCTCGCAGGCGCGGTCGTGCTCGCGGGCCCCTTCGTCCTGCGGGCGGTCACGGCCCGCGGAACCGAAGGGCACGGTCTCATCACGTTGCCGGGCGCGCGCGGCATGCGGCTGATCGACCGGCTCGTTCCGGAACGCGACGGCGTGCTCGCGGCGGCCGGGATGATGGGATGGGTGCGCGGCCTGGACGACGACGAGATCGGCGATCTCCGGCCGATCCTCGCGCGGGCCTACGATCGCATCGACGTGCCGGCGCTCCGGCTCCCGACGCCGGCGATCGCGACGTACCTCGGCCTCGAGTCGCCGAACGCGTTCGACGTGGTCGTGATCTCACCCCGCGCCGGCGAAGGCAGTAGGGCCCCGAGTGGTGCGCTCCTGTTTCTGCACGGCTTCGCCGGAGGCTTCTACGTCTATTGCTGGGAACTCGCTCAGGCGGCCCGAGAAGCCAACCTGCTCACGATCTGTCCCTCCTTCGACGCGAGCGGAGCGTGGTGGACGCCGCGCGGCGAGCAAACGCTGCTCGAAACGCTGAGCTACTTGCGGGCTCGGGGCATGAAGCGCATCTACCTCGCCGGACTCTCGAACGGCGCCGCCGCGGCGAGCGTGTTCGCGTTGCAGCACGAGCGCGAGCTAAAAGGCTTGATCTTGATCTCGGGGACGCGCGAGCAAACGCCGCCCGCATTGCCCACCCTGGTGATCCAGGGCGCTCGCGATCGGATGATGCCCGCGACGCTTGCCCGCGCGTATGCCGATCGGAGCCGCCACGTGCGCTACCACGAGATTCCGGGTGGCCATTTCGTGCTGCTGAGCAAGCACGAGCTCGTCCGCCCGCTGATCGCGGAATTTCTACGGGCGAATGAGATGTGAGCGTGATCGGCACGCGGCGGATCGCCTTGTCGCGTTCGGCCCCGGTGTCCCAAGATGCAGCTACTTGGAACGCGACGTCCGCCGAATCAGCCCCCGGTTTCGCGGTGGGGCGCCGCGACCGGTTTCGATTGAGGTGAGCCGCGCTGGCGGAGAAAGATCGACAGGATCACGATCGCGAGTACCGCGAAGAACTCGCTCTGCCAGTTCTGGAACGACTCGAACCAGAACTGCGACGATGTGATGTACTGCGCGAGGCTCTCCGGCGCTTGCCCGTGGAGCAGGTGTTCCTCGTTCTCTTGCCAGTGGCCGCCGACGGCGTGCATCGCGAACGACGCCAGAAAGAGCGCGAACAGCGCGATCGACAGCGAATGTTCGTAGAGCTTGAGCCAGACGCCACCGCGGCGGACCGGCCACGGGGCATCGGAGCGCGTGCCGTGGCGGCGCGGATCTTCATCCTGCGGTTGGGGCTCGCGCAGGCTCTTCGACTCGGAAGAACCCTTCTGGACGAGCTTGACGGTCAGCACCACGAAAGCCGCCATTTGCAGGAACTCGCTTTCCCAGTTCTCGAAGAGCGCTTCGAGGAAATGGCCGCTGGTCAGATAGCGCGCGAGGCCGACTGCCGCGTGGCCGTGCTCCGCGAGCTCTTCGTTGTATGCGCGGTGACCGCTGAGTATCTGCCCGCCGGTAAACGCCAGGAAGAGAGCAAACAGCGTGAGGGACAAGCCGTTCTCGGCCAGGGTCCGCTTGAGCCGGCCGGCGCTGTCTGGCTGCTTGACCGCTTCCGAGGTGGGAACCCAGGTCATGTGGACTGCGAAGCACGATTCGTGCCCTTGTCTATCAGAAGAGTTCGCGACGTCGCCTCAGGAGCTGCCCGACTTCGACTACGCGAGCTACGCCAAGCTGGTCGGGCTCGAGGCCGTGACGCTCGAGCGCCCGGAACAGATTCGTCCGGGTCTCAAACCGTGCGTCGTCGACGCTCACACCGATCCCGAAGTTCCCCTTGGGGTCTAACACCCATGCCCTCGGCTCGAGACGTGAAGACTTTCGGTCCGAACTGCTCGCCCGCCTGCGGGCAGACGCGCCGGAGCTGCGGTCCGACGCGCCGGAGTCGCAGGCGGTTTCGCTCTGGACGGCTGGCGTTGCCGATGGGACAGCCCTACTCAGTCCTCATCGGAGGTCCCCTGATGTCCCTCGTGCTCTACCATCACCCGTACACTCGCGCGGCCAACGTCGTCTGGATGCTCGAAGAGGTCGGCGCGCCGTACGAGCTCCGGTACGTCGACATCGCGACGGCCGCCCACAAGTCGCCCGAGATCGTCGCGCTGAACCCGATGGGCAAGCTGCCGATCCTCGTGGAAGACGGCGTGGTCGTGACCGAGTCGGCCGCGATCGGGCTTTACCTGGCCGACCGGCACGCGAGCGGCCGGCTGGCTCCGCGGCCCGAGGATCCCGCGCGCGGGACGTACCTGCGCTGGTCGCTGTTCGCGCCGAGTGTGATCGAGCCCGGAGCGATGGCGAAAATGCAGGGCTGGTCGTTCAAGGAGAGCAACGCCGGCTGGGGCTCGCACGCGGCGATGCTGTCCGCGATGGAGAGCGCGATCGCCGATCGCGCCTTCGTGCTCGGGGATACGTTTTCGATGGCCGACTGCATCTTCGGCGGCCTGGTGCGGTACATGCTCCGCTTCAAGATGCTCGAGCCTCGGCCGGTTTTCACCGCGTACGCCGAGCGATTGGCCGCCCGCCCCGCGCTGCAGCGCGCCGAAGCGCGCAACGCCGCCATCGTCGAGGAGCGCGGGCTGAATCGTGGGTGAATTTTTCGTCCGTTGAAACTCTCCGCGAGCCCGTCTTCCGACGCGGTCGAGAACGGAATACAAGACGAGCCGGTTGCGGCAGGGCTCCTCGAGATCGTTGTTGGCCGTTCTGACGTTCGTCGTCGTCGCGAGCGGATTCGCCGCTCGCGTGGCGGGCGCCGAGAGCGGTACGGAGCGGAGAGGGCCGTTGTTCCGCGTCGCCTACGCCGGCGGGCCCGGTTGCCCGAGTCCCGAGGTGTTTCTTCGGGAGCTTCACAAGCGCTCGGTCGACGCGGTCTTCGTCGCCGCAAACCGAGACGCGACCGATTTCACGGCGGAGGCCAGGGAGGTGGCGGGCGGCGCGCAGGGATGGCTGCGGGCGCGCGGCGCCGATGGCCGCGAGACCACGCGAGAAGTCAGCGGTAGCTCGTGTCAAGAAGTGGTCGGGGCGCTCGCGCTGGTCACGGTCTTGTCGATCGAGCCCAGAACGGCGGGTGCGCCGCGCTCGGACGCGATCGTTCCGCCGTCGAGCGCGAGTCCTCCGGGCTCGAACGCGAGTCCTCGGGGGTCACCGGTTTCCCCGCCTCCCCCGACCGCCGACGCGCGTCCGGCCCCGGTAGTTTCCGACCGGTCCGTTCCCAGCGGCTCGCGCGAGCATGGGCCGCGACCGAAGTGGGACGCGGGGGCGGTCGCGATGTTGACGACCGGTCTGGGCGTCGAGAGCGTGTTCGCGGGCGCCGTCTTTCTGGGAGTGAATGACGTCGCGCCCTGGCTCGCGTCGGTTCGGGTCTCGGCGGGTCGCACGGCGGAAGCGGAGCGGTCCGCGATTTGGGGAACGCTGCGTACGGAGCTCGTCTACGCGGGCCTCGAAGGTTGCCCGGTTCGGCTGCCGCGCTCGCAGCCGCTCGCGGTGCTCCCGTGCGCCGGCATCGACGTCGGGCGCTTGCGGATCGAAGGAGAAGTCACCGAGCCCGGTGGCACCTCGCGGTCCGCCCGCAAGCTCTGGGTCGACGTGCCAGTCTCCGTCCGAGCCGAATATCTACCGGTCGAAGCCCTGGTGCTCGAGGTTCGGGCCGCCTTGCTGGTGCCGCTCACGCACTACGACCTACAGCTCGTCGATCCTACGACGGTGGAGTATTCCATGCCTCCTGTTGCGGGCGCCGTGGGCGTGGGCGCGGCGCTTCGATTTCATTGATCGGTTCGACCGAGCATGGACATCCCTTCTTGATGCGGCAGACGAGCGCCACGCTGACCGCTCCCGAGCTCGTCGTGGCGAGCTGCGGAGAGGACCGCGATCGTGCGGTCCGCATGCGCGAGATGTTGCAGGGGGAATTCGACTTCGTTTGGAGACTGCTGCGCCGGCTCGGCGTGGACGAAGCCGACGTGGACGATGCGGCACAGCGCGTGTTCATCGTGGCTTCGCAGAAGCTCGACAAGATCGAGGCCGGCTCCGAGCGGACGTTTCTCTTCTCGACGGCGCTGCGGGTGGCGTCGGCGAGCCGGCGTGACGCGGGCAGGCGGCGCGAGGATTTCGGCGCCGAGATCGACGATCGCGTTGCGCCGACCTTGGCTCCGGACGAAGCCGCGGCGAGGCGGCAAGGTCTGGCGATGCTCGACGCCGCGATTGCGAAGGTTCCCGAAGCGCTGCGCGTCGTTTTCGTTTTGTCGGAGCTCGAGGAGCTCAGCGATCCGGAAATAGCGCGCCTGCTCGGTGTGCCGGTCGGCACCGTGGCGTCGCGGCTGCGGCGCGCTCGGGAGGCGTTTCGCGATGCGGTGCGCGTCGTCCTGGCGGCGCGCAGCAAGAGGAGGCCACCGTGACGGTGAACGACGACCACGACCAGTCGGAAAGCGGCGGCATCGACGAGGCGGTCGAGGCGCTCGTGAGCCTTGGCCGCAGTGACCGCCCGCCGGTGGGCGCTCGCCAGCGAGCGTTTCGCGCGATTGCCGTCGGCGCGGTGCTCGGTGTGCCCGCGCAGAGCGCCGCCCTCGCTGCGAGTGCCGCGGCGAGTACGGCGACATCGGCGACATCGGCGACATCCGCGACTGCGGGCTCGTTCCTCGTGGTGACCAAATGGGGCGCGATCGGTGCGCTCTCGGCGACGGCACTCTTCGGAGCAGTCGACGGCGTGAGCGCTCTGGTGGAACCAGCGCCAGAGGCAAAACTGCCGGCGACGCAGGCGACGTCGATCGGGACGTCGAGTGGCGCGGCTCGAGGCCCGCGCTTCGAGCTGGCCCCCGTGCCGGTCCCGCCGGCCGAGCCCGAGCGGGAAGCGCGGCCGGTACCAGGGAAACCTTCGCCGCGCGAAAAAGCGCCGATCACGCCGGCGCC
>Ga0111539_10006943_pt1 | contig 14536 bp, 13 predicted proteins | sample RhiMethybrSRZTD1_FD_79667 | JGI IMG/M metagenome (GOLD analysis project Ga0111539, IMG submission 79667) | Populus rhizosphere microbial communities from Tennessee, USA - Rhizosphere MetaG P. TD hybrid SRZTD1 (version 2) (version 2) | ecosystem: Host-associated > Plants > Roots > Rhizosphere >... | reverse complement strand
GAGATCGACCTCGGCAAGCCCGACCGTGCCCAGTGGAAGACCGTGATTCCCGAGGCGAGCGAGGCGCTGCAGGAGGCCCACGTGGTCGGCGATCGCTTCGTGGCCGTGTACCTGAAGGACGCTGCGTCGCAGGTGAAGAGCTTCGCGCTCGACGGTTCGTCGCCGCGCGAGCTCAAGGTGCCGGCGCTCAGCACGCTCGCGGGCTTCCACGGGCTGCGCAGCGATCCCGAGACGTTCTATTCGCACGTCGACTTCGTGCATCCGGGCACGGTCTACAGCTACAACGTGAGCACGGGCGAGAGCAAGCTGTTCAAGGAGCCGAAGCTCGCGATCAATCCGGACGACTACGAGACCAAGGAGGTCTTCGTCACCAGCAAGGACGGCACCAGGGTGCCGATGTTCATCACCGGCAAACGCGGGCTGAAGCTGGACGGCAACAATCCGGCGCTGATGTACGCGTACGGCGGCTTCAAGATCTCGATCACGCCGCGTTTTTCGCCGGAGTTCGTGGCGTTCATGGAGAAGGGCGGAATCTATGCCCAGCCCAGTCTGCGCGGCGGCTTCGAGTACGGCCAGGCCTGGCACGAGGCCGGCATGCTCGGGAACAAGCAGAACGTCTTCGATGACTTCGCCGCTTCGGCGCAATGGCTGATCGACAACAAGTACACGTCGACGCCGAAACTGGCAGTGCGTGGCGCCAGCAACAGCGGCCTGCTGATGGGCGCGATGCTGACGCAACATCCGGAGATGTGGGGCGCGGTGCTGTGCCAGGTCGGCGTGCTGGACATGCTGCGCTTCCAGAACTTCACGATCGGCTGGGCGTGGGCTTCCGAGTACGGCTCTTCCGACAAGCCCGAGGACTTCAAGTGGCTGCGCGCTTACTCGCCGCTGCACAACGTAAAGCCCGGCACGAAGTTTCCGCCGACGCTGATCACGACGGGCGACCACGACGACCGCGTGTTCCCGGCGCACAGCTTCAAGTTCGCCGCGGCCATGCAGAATGCGCAAGCGAGCAATGCGCCGGTGCTGATCCGCATCGAAACGCGGACCGGCCACGGGCAGGGCAGGCCGACCACCAAGCAGATCGAGCTCGCCGCCGACCAGCTCGCCTTCTTCGTCAAGCAGCTGAATATGTAAGTAAGAGGAGGCAGGCGCAGCGCTGCGAGCGGAAGGAGGAGAGAAGAGGAGATATTCTTACTTCCTTCTTCTCTCAACCTCCGCAGCGACCTATGCAACAGGGCGTTGACAGCCAGCGCCGTTTGGCGTTGACTTGGCCTCGTGCGCTCCAGGCGCCAGCAGGTTCGCGCGAAGGGCCAAGCCCACTGTCCTGACCGATCCCACTGCACGTCCACCATCCGTGCTGCCTGATTGCGAACCGCAGGCTCAAGCTCGGAGGTCGTCATGACGTCGCAGACCCTGCCGGATCGCCCCAATCTCGAGCAATTGAAGAAACAGGCCAAGAGCTTGTTGCATGCCGCGCGCGCCAAAGAGCCGGCGGTTTTGCAGCGCTTTCAGGTCCTGCCGACGCTGGCTCGAAAATCACTCAATGAGCTGCAAGCCGCCGACCTGGCTTTGCACGACGCGCAATCGGTCATAGCGCGCGAGCACGGCTTCAAGTCGTGGAATGAGCTGCGTGAGCATGTCGAGGAACGCACGCTATCGTTTGCAGCAGCCGTCGAGGAGTTTGTCCGATGCGCAACAGGCAGCGCGCCGACGCGGGCGATGCGCTTGCTTGCGATGCATCCGGGGATCGCGCACGCGAATCTGCAGGCTGAGCTCGTGCTCGGTGATGCTGACGGCGTACGTGCGCGGCTGGAGAAGGATCCGGAGGCGGCACGCCCGCCGGGCGGCATTCAGAACTGGGAGCCGTTGCTCTACGCGTGCCACACCTGCCTGCACCACCACGCACCTGAGCGAGCCGCCGGCCTCGTCGAGATCGCGCGTTTGCTGCTCGCACAGGGCGCCAATCCCAATGCGGAGTATCACTGGAACTGGCATCGCGAGTTGCCGCGCACAGCTCTGTGGGCTGCACTGTGTGCGACCAGTCATTTGCCGCTAGCGCAGGTATTGCTCGAAGGCGGCGCGAATCCGACCGACGGCGTCTCGACTCATATCACCGCAGGCAGCGGCAAGCTCGCCGCGCTCGAGCTGCTGCATCGATTTGGCTTGAACGTCGATGGCATTCCCGGCGGCGTGCCACCGCTGCGTTACATCCTCGGCTGGGCCGACAAGGACGCTGGCGTGCGCTGGTTGCTGGAGCACGGCGCGAATCCCAACCTGTCGTGGGGCGAACTGAACGATGCGCCGCTGCACATCGCCGCACAACGCTGGGATGTGTCGATGGTCGAGCTGCTCGTCAAACACGGCGCCGACATTCAGCAGCGCCGCGCCGATGGTCGCACTGCTCACACTCTCGCTGAGCTGTATGGCAATCGAGAGATCGCCGCATGGCTCGTGGCGCACGGCGCGAAGAACGAGCTCTCAGCGCTGGACCGCTTCATCGCAATGTGCGCCCGTGGCGATCGCGCCGGCGCCGAAGCGATGTTGCGTGCCGAACCCAAGCTGCGGAACGAGCTGGGTCGTGAGCATCACCTGATGATGCACGTGCCCGCTGAGCGCGGCGACGCCCAGGTCCTCGAGGCGATGCTCGCGTGCGGTTTCGACCCGAACGTCAAGGACATTGACGGCGTTACGGCGCTGCATCGTGCCTCGATGGCAGGACACAAGGACGCAGCGCGCGTCCTGATCGCGCACGGCGCGGCGGTCAACGCACTCGACGGCATGTTCTCGGGGACGCCGCTTCTCTGGGCCGCAGAAGGATGGAGCCACGGGTCAAATTCCGCCGACTTCGTCGAGGTCGCGCGTGTACTCATCGCCGCAGGCTCTTCGCGCGAATGGAATGCGCCCGAGAAGGCGCCGGACCCCGAAGGAACGCACGCGAAGCTTGCGGAGCTGTGTCGCGCCGCGGGTACATAGCCTCGCGGCCCCTTGCACGGATCGCACCCGTGCTCGACACTCGGCGCCTGCAACGGCGCCGAGGGTTTTCGCATGAGCACGAGTCACGTGACGTTCCGCAAATGGACCGGACGGATCCGCACTGCGCAGCAGGAGGAATACGTCGACTACATCGCCGGCACCGGGCTCGACGATTACGCCAAGACGCCTGGCAACCTCGGCTTCGAAATGCTGTTGCGCGACCTCGGCAACGGCGAGACCGAAGTGAGCACGCTCAGCTGGTGGAGCTCGATGGACGCTATTCGCGCCTTCGCCGGGGATCAGCCCGAGCTTGCGCGCTACTACCCCGAGGACGACAAATTCCTCGTGCACCGGCCGCTGCACGTCGAGCACCATCGTGTCGTTGCGAGCGAGTTGCGGGTCCCGCCTATCGATCCGTCACAGCGAAAGTAGAGCCTGATCGGCTGCGCGCGCCGGATCGGCTGATCGTCGATGAAGTGCAACCGTGCCGGCGATGCGGGCGGCGAGGGCAGTGCGGCGCGAGACGCCCAGCTTGAAATAGACGCGCCTGAGATGCGTGCCGACCGTCAACGTGCTGATGCCGAGACGACGGCCGATGGCCTTGTTGGCGAATCCCTGCGCCCTCAACACCGCGATCTGCAGCTCGCGCGCGGTCAGCAATTCGGTCGCCATCTGCTTACGTCCTTGCATGAGCCGAGCATGCGCCGAAGCCGCCGCGGTCGCATTGGCCAAAAGGGTTAGAATCCGCGCACTCACCGTGGCGGAGCGAACCATGCCCACCGAAATGCAGGACTACGTTCCCAACATGAGCGACGCGGCGGTCAAGGCGAAGACCGGCAAGGACTGGGCGGGGTGGTTCGGCGCGCTCGACAAAGCGGGCGCCGCGAAGCTCAGGCATCCGCAGATCGCGCAGCTGCTGCACGAGAAACACGGCGTGCCGGGCTGGTGGTGCCAGATGGTGACGGTCGAGTACGAGCTCGCTCGCGGCCTGCGCGTGCGTCATCAGACTGCGACGGGTTTCTCCGTGTCCGCTTCGAAGACGATCGCGACCACGCTGACAGCGCTCTACACCGCAGCGTCGAGCGCAGCGAAACGCAAGCAATGGTTCCCCAAGGGCGAGCTCGAAGTCTGGTCGCAGACGAAGAACAAGTATTTTCGCGGCGCGTGGAACCGCGCGCGGCTGGAGATCGGCTTCTACGCGAAAGAGGGCGGCAAGGCGCAGATTGCGATCCAGGTGAACAAGCTCGGCACGCGCACCGACGTCGATCGCGAACGCGCCGCCTGGAAGGCGGCGCTCGGGAAATTGCAGAAGCTGCTGGAGCAGTGAGCTACAGCTTGGCGATGCGGGCCGCGCCGTCGGAGCGCGTGTACACGCGAACCTTCTCGCCGGTGCTGAAGTTCTGATCCGCCGGCTGCACGATCGCGAGCTGTTCCGTGCCGCCTTCCATCTCGACCAGGATTTCCCACGCACGCTTCTGCGTCGCCACCTTCTCGGCCTTCTGCCCGACGATCGCGCCAGCGACTGCGCCGACCGCGCTGCCGATGCTCGAGCCTGCGCCATGACCCACTGTGCTGCCGACTGCGTGTCCGATGTAGCCGCCGCCAAATGTACCGATCGTTCCCTGATCGCGGCCTTCGATCGTCACCTCGGTCACCTGCACGACGGTCGCTTTCTGAACGCTCCACGGTTTGCCGGCATCGTTGGGCGAGTAAACGGTGCCGTGAGTCGCACACCCCGCGACCAGACCGAGCAGCAGGAGTCCCAGGAGCACGTGAGTTCGCATGGCGGCTTTCTCCGTTGAGTTCTTACACGTGGCCGGATAGTGACGTCGGGAAATTCTGCGCCGCTGCGCCTGAACCGCAGCTAACTATTGGGCGTAAACTGCGCCGATGACGGAAGAGGTCTGCCCCAAGCGCTCCAGACCGTGGGTGCTGGCGGCGACGATCCTCGGCTCGAGCATCGCATTCATCGACGGCTCAGTCGTCGGTGTCGCGCTGCCGGCGATGCAACGCGACCTGGCCGCGTCCGTCCGCGAAGCGCAGTGGATCGTCAACTCCTACATGCTGTTGCTCGGCGCGCTGATCCTGATCGGCGGCGCAGCGGGTGATCGCTTCGGACGGCGACGAGCGTTTCTGCTCGGACTGATCGTCTTCACGGCTGCCTCCGTCGCGTGCGGTCTTGCACCGAGCTCGGTGATGCTGATCGGTGCGCGGGCGGTGCAGGGTATCGGCGCTGCGCTGCTCGTACCGAGCAGTCTCGCGATCATCAGCGCTGCATTTCCGGAGAAGGAACGGGGGCGCGCAATCGGCACGTGGGCAGGCGCTTCGGCACTGACGACCGCCCTGGGTCCGGTGCTCGGCGGCTGGCTCACCGACGCGTGGTCGTGGCGCGCGATTTTCTTCATCAACGTGCCGATCGCAGCGCTCGCGGTGGGCATTGCCCTGTGGCACATGCCTGAAACGCGCAATCCGGACGCGCACGGGGTGGACTTGTTCGGCGGATTGCTCGCAGTAGTCGGCCTCGGCTCCCTGACATACGGGCTGACAGTCGCGTCCGAGGCGGGCTGGATTCACACGATGGTGATCGCGCCGCTACTGTTCGGCGCGGCGGTGCTCGCTGCGTTCGTGTGGTTCGAAGGCAGGGCGCGTGCGCCGATGATGCCGCTGCCCCTGTTTCGCAACGCCGACTTCAGCGGCGCCAACGCGATCACGCTGTTCCTGTACTTCGCACTCAGCGGCGAGCTGTTCTTCGTGCCGTACGATCTGATCAGCGTGCAGGGCTATTCCGCGATGGCCGCCGGCGCTGCCTTCCTGCCCTTTACGCTGGTCATGGGGCTGCTGTCCCGCTGGTCGGGCGGGCTGATCGAGCGTTACGGTCCGCGACGGCTGTTGATCGTGGGGCCGACGATCGTCGCGGTGGGCTTCGCGCTGCTTGCGGTGCCGGGCATCGGCGGCTCGTACTGGACGACGTTCTTTCCGCCGATGCTCGTGCTCGGGTTCGGCATGGCGGTCAGCGTCGCGCCGCTCACGACGACGGTGATGCGCGGCGCCGAGGATCGTTACGCCGGCGTGACATCGGGCATCAACAACGCTACGGCTCGCGTTGCCGGTCTGCTGGCAGTCGCGCTGCTCGGATCGATTGCGGTCGGCGTGTTCGGCAGCGCGCTCGATGAACGATTGGATCGTCTGCAGGCGACAGCCGAGGTAAGATCGGCATTGCAGGCCGAAGTGCCGAAGCTGGCCGAAGCCAGGGTACCCAAGAGTATTGCTCCCGCTCAGCACGAGGTCCTGGAGCGCGCGCTGCACGAGTCATTCGTGCGCAGCTTCAGGGTCGTCTCGCTGGTGGCGGCAGCGCTCGCAGCCCTGAGCGCAGTGGTTGCGTGGCTGACGATCCACAGGAAATAACATGAACAAGACTTGTGCTCTCGCACTGCTGTTGCTCGCGATCCGCGCCTGGGGCGAGCCGGTCGCCGGATCGCTGGACGTGCGCTGGAACGCAGGCGCCGAGGACTGCGAGAAGGCGCCGCCGGCGCCGCAGCTGCAGGTTCATCAATATGAGTCGCAGACGTACATCCTGCGGCAGAGCCTGTGCTCGGATTTCGAAGCGCCGCTGCTCTACCTGCTCATCGGCACGGACGAGGCGCTGCTGATCGACACCGGGGCGGTCGAGGACTCGCCGCAGATGGGGCTGACCAAAACCGTCATGGAGCTGCTCCCGACCAAGGGTGACGCGAAGATTCCGTTACTCGTTCTGCACACGCACGGCCATCACGACCATCGCGCGGCCGACGCGCAGTTCGCAGCGCTGCCCGGAGTCAAGGTCGTACCGCCGGAGGTGGCGGATCTGCAGACGGCGCTGAGCCTGCCGAAGTGGCCGGAAGGTGTCGCCCAGGTCGCGCTCGGCGATCGCACGGTCGACATCATCGCCGCACCCGGCCACCAGCCGGCGCATCTCATCTTCTACGACGATCGGACGGCGCTGCTGTTCACCGGCGACTTCCTGCTGCCCGGACGCCTGATGGTCGACGATCTCGGCGCATATCGTGCGAGTGCGGCGCGGCTCGTTTCGTTCCTTCGTGACCGGCCTGTGGCGCACGTGCTTGGCGCTCACATCGAGCTCGACAACGCCGGCGAACTGTTTTCGAGCGGCTCGACGCATCACCCGAACGAGCGTGCGCTCGCGCTCGACAAGGCGGATGTGCTGGCGCTGCCGGCCGCGCTCGAGGACTTCAACGGCTTCTATGCGCGCCACGATCACTTCGTGATCACGAATCCGAAACGGAATCTGCTCACGCTGGTCGCCGGCGTCGTGCTGCTGATCGTCGGCATCGTCGGCGGCTGGCTACGCATGCGACGGCGCAAGCAATCATGACGGAATCGCGCGAACTGCAGGCGGCGCGAGAACACCTGGCGCGCGGCGAAGCGAGCTATGGCTCGTCAGCAGGCCTCGCGGAACTGGAGCACGGCCTCGGCCTGCTCGATGACGTCAGGTCGGCGAAGAACGCTGCCGATCGTACGATCGCGGAGAACATCGCGAAGGCCTACGCCGCCCGCATCTATCGCAGCATCGGCACGCTGCTCGACAGCGATCGCGCGGTGCCGGAGCCGCAACTGGAGCATCTCTTCAGGGTTGTGCTGGCGTTCGATCAGAGCGGCGTCGAGCTGCCGGCCACGGCGCGCGAGGTCAAGATCGAGATCGCGCGCCGCCTGATCGACCGTTACTATGAAGGCCATTCGGCGGAACAGAAGCGCAAAGCACTCGACCAACTGACGAAAATCGCGGAGTAACAGCGATGAACGATCAAGCTACGCGCCGCGCGCTGTTGCAGGGCTCCGCGCTCGCGCTGGTTGCAGGCCTCACGGGTCGTGTGGGCGCTGCCGAGTCGCCCGACAAACCCTCGTCGCCGCTCGAAGCGGACCTCGCAGCCACCGAGCGCGTATTGGGTCTTTCGTACACGAGTGCCGAGCGGGCGCAGCTGGCGCGCGGCTACGACCAGGTGCTGGGGCAGCTGGGAACGATCCGCAAGCTCGATCTGACGAACGACCTGTCACCGGCCAGTCGCTTCGATCCGCGCGTGCCCGGCAAGACGTACACCGCGCCGCCGCCGAAGATTCGCGGCAAGGCGCCGGACGCGGGTGCGCTGCCGTCCGGCGCTGCGGAGATCGCTCTCGCGCCGGCGTGGAAGCTCGGTCAGTGGCTGCGCAAGAAAGCGATTTCCAGCACCGAGCTGACGAGCCTGTATCTCGATCGCATCGCGCGCCTCGCGCCGAAGCTGGAGAACTTCATCACCGTGACCAGTGACCTCGCGCTGGCGCAGGCGAAAACAGCGGACGAAGGGCTCGCTCACGGTCGCATCTTGTCGCCGCTGCATGGCGTGCCGTACGGCCTGAAGGATCTGTTCGACGTCGCAGGCGTACCGACGACGTGGGGTGCGGAGCCGTACGTGAACCGGCCGACTCCGCAGGCGGATGCCGCCATCGTCGAGAAGTTGCGCGCGGCGGGCGTAGTGCTGCTCGGCAAGACCGCGGTCGGCGCGCTCGCGTACGGCGACATCTGGCAGGGCGGGCGCTCGCGCAATCCCTGGAATCCGGAGGAGGGCTCCTCGGGCTCGTCCGCCGGGTCCGCATCGGCCACCGCAGCGGGCCTGGTCAGCTTCGGCATCGGCACCGAGACGCTCGGCTCGATCATTTCGCCTGCGCATCGCTGCGGCCTCGCTGGTCTGCGGCCGACGTACGGACGGGTGTCGCGCTTCGGCGGGATGTCGCTGTGCTGGTCGTGGGACAAGGTTGGCGCGCTGGCACGCAGCGTCGCGGACTGCGGATTGATCCTCAGCATCATCAACGGCGGCGATTCCCGCGACTGGGGCTCGATCGACTTGCCGTTCGGGTTCGACTGGCGCGCACAAGCGAAGAATCTGCGCGTCGGCTATGTGCCTGCGTTCTTCGAGGGCGTCGGCTCGACGGACATCGATCGTCGCGCGCTCGCGGCCGCGCGCGAGATCGGCGTGACGCTGGTCGAAGTCTCGTTCCCGGATCTGCCGCTGGCTGCGCTGAACCAGCTCGTGACGATCGAAGCGGCGGCGGCGTTCTCGGAGCTGACCCTGAGCAACGGCGACGACAAATTGAAATGGCAGGACGACGCGGCCTGGCCCAACTCGTGGCGCCGCGCGCATTTGTTCCCGGCGGTCGAGATGGTGCAGCTGGAACGCTTACGTCGTCGCACGATGCAGGCGTTCGACGACATCTTCTCCCGCGTCGATGCGATGATCGGTCCGAACTATGCGGGCGGCGCGCTGGTCGCGACCAATGCAACCGGCCATCCGTCGCTCGCAGTCAAAGCGGGCTTCATGGAAGCACCGACGCGCGGCCTGCGCGACGAGCCGGCGAATCCAACCGGACCGAAGTATCGCGTGCCGCGCACCGTGTCGCTGTGGTCGCCGCTGTTCAGAGAGGATGCGCTGATCGCGCTCGGGCGTGCGCTCGAGGAGCAGCTGGGCGTCGCCGACGAGCATCCTGCGATTGCGAAAGAATAGAAGGGATTTTGGTGCCGGGAGAGAAAATCGGGGGAAAGTCAGCACCGCAACATTTGTGATGCTGCACTGCTGAGTTTCCCCTCATTTCTTCTCCCGGCACCGATTCCTTTCAGGCTTCAGCCTGACTCTTCATCACTCCGCTTTTCAGATGCTCCTTCAGGCACCTGCGGAGTTGCTCGCGATCGAGGGGCTTCGTCAGGTAGTCGTCCATGCCTGCATGACGGCATTCGTCGGCTGCACCTTTCATGGCATGCGCCGTCAGCGCGATGATCGGGATCCTGCTCATCAGGCTGTTCTCGCGCTCCTCGCGGCGAATCTCGCGCGTCGCTTCGTAGCCGTCGAGGTGCGGCATCTGGCAATCCATCAGAATCAGATCGTAGGTGCTGCGCCGCCAGGCATCCACGGCCTGACGTCCGTCGACAGCGACGTCGACCTGGAATCCTTCCTTCTCGAGCACTCGCTGCGCGACTTTCTGGTTGACGACGTTGTCCTCGGCCAGAAGGATGCGCGGCCGGCGCTGAGCGAACGGCGCTACGGACTGCGGCTCGGACACGACGACGTTGTCCTTCACGACAGCTTCGGCTTCGACCGGCGAGAAGTCCTGGAACGCAGCATCGGCCGTCGCAGCCGTCGCGATCGTGAACCAGAACGTCGAGCCCATTCCGGGGATGCTCTCGACACCGACTGTGCCGCCCATCAGTTCGGCGAGCCGCTTGACGATCGAAAGGCCCAGTCCGGTGCCGCCGTAGCGGCGTGTCATCGACGCATCGATCTGCGAGAACGTGTTGAACAGCACCACGCGGCGCTCAGGCGCGATGCCGATACCCGTGTCGCAGACGGCGATGCGCAGAGTCAAATCGGGGTCGCGGCGATCCAGCACGCTGATGTGAATCGAGATCTCGCCGCGCTCGGTGAACTTCACAGCGTTGCCGCCGAGGTTGACGAGAATCTGCCGGATGCGCGCCATGTCGCCCATGATGTGCACGGGCAAACGTGGATCGACAACTGCCCGCACCGGCACGCCCTTGGCTTGAGCAGGAACGCTCAGCAGTTTCACGACGTCCTGGACCAGCGCCCGCAGGTCGAGCGGCGCGCGCTCGAGGTCGAGCTTGCCGGCCTCGATCTTCGAGAAGTCGAGAATGTCGTTGATGATGCGCAGGAGCGAAGACGCGCTGTCGCGAATGGTCTCGACGTATTCGCGCTGCTGCCGGTCGAGCTGCGTTTCCAGCACCAGCTCGGTCATGCCGATCACGCCGTTCATCGGCGTGCGGATTTCGTGGCTCATGTTCGCGAGGAACTGCGACTTGGCGCGCGTCGCGGCCTCGGCCGCTTCCTTGGCGTGTGCGAGGTCCTGCGTCCGTTCGGAGACCAGGACCTTCAGCTCGCGCGAGCGACGCTGCAGCTGCGACTCGCGCAGCCGGAACATCAGGAACCCGAGTAACAGCACCGCTGCGACGCACACCGCCTTGAACCATGTCGTCTCGTAGAACAGCGGCAGCAGCTCGAACTGTTGCGCAGCGCCGATCTCGTTCCACAGTCCATCGTCGTTGCTGGCGACGACCCGGAACACGTACTTGCCCGGCGGCAGACGCGTGTAATACGCGGTACGACGCGTGTTCGCGTCGACCCAGCCTTGCTCATACCCTTCGAGCCGATAGCGGAAGTGGACGCGCTCCGGCGCGACCATGCTGAGCGCGGCGTAGTGGAATTCCCAGTTCGTGCTGCCGGGCGGAGCGCGCAGCTCGCTCGTCAGGTCCAGCGCCTTGCCGTCCGCGATGACACTTTCGACGACGACCGGCGGCGGCAGGGCGTTGGTGCGAATGCGGTCCGGATCGACGCGCACGATGCCGCGGATGCTCGGCAGCCACAACGTCCCGTCGTTCGCGCGGAATCCAGCACGCGTGTTGCCGCCGCTGAATTCGCTCGTGCGCAGGCCGTCAGCGATGTGATACGCGCGCACCCGCGGCACGATGGAGTCGGGGCGCTCTATGAGGGTCTCGAGCTCTTTGCGCGGCACGGCGAGCAAGCCGCGATTCGTTGCCAGCCACAATGCACCGCGAGCGTCTTCGACGATCTGCAGCATGTTTTCGCGAAGGGCAGGCGTCGCCTGGGCGAGCGACACGAAGCGACCGTCGCGGTAATAGGCCAGGCCTTCGAGCGTGCCGAACCAGAGTGCGCCGCTCTCGTCTTCATGAATCGACACGATGCGTGGACTCGGCAAACCGTCGTTGACGCCGTAGCGAAGGAGGTTCCCGCCGTCGAGCATCAACAGGCCGAACGCATCCGTCGCGACCCACATGCGCTGACGCCGATCCTCGTAGAGGACGCTGGTCATGAATGAGCCGATGTGGCGCAACGCGGCCGGCGGCGGCACGATGCGACCGTCCTCGATCAGATCGACGCCGACGTTCGAGCCGGCCCACAGACGTCCGAGGTGATCCTGGGCAACGGCTTTCACCGCGTCGCCGCTCAAACCCTCGGCGGTGGAGAAGCGCGTGAGCTTGCCGGACTGCAATCGATACAGTCCGCGGCCGTGCGTGCCGAACCACACCGTGCCGGAGCGATCTTCGAGCACGGCGCGGACCCGCACGTCTTTCAAGCCGAGTCGCGGCGCGAGGTACTCGAACTTGCCGTTGGTGTAGTGAGTCAGACCGGCATCGGTGCCCAGCCACAGGCTGCCATCGCGCGACGGCGCGACGGTCCACGCGAGATTGCCGGGCAGACCTTCTGCCGGTCCATACGGAATGAACTTGCCGTTGTGCAGGCGTTCCAGGCCCGCGCCGAACGTGCCGAGCCACAGACTGCCTTCGGGATCTTCGAGCAGGGCGCGCACGTCGTTGCTCGTGCGGTCGCGCATGTCGAGCCAACTCGGTGTGTCTGCGGCGAGACGCAACACGCCACTGCCGGTCGTGCCGATCCAGAGATTGCCGTCGCGATCGCGCAGGATCGCACTCACGGCGGACCCCAGATTCTGGGCGCTCGCGTAGGGTTCGAACTGGCCGTCGCGACCGTGGAACACGCGACCGTCCTCGGTGCCGACCCACATCGCGCCGTCGTCGTCTTCGAGCATGGCGCGCACGTTCTCGCTGCCAGCGCCCGAGCTCACGGTGACTTTAGCGAAGTGCTCGGCGCCGAGGCGGTACAGGCCGCCGACGTTGGTCCCAACCCAGATCACGCTGTTGTTGCTCGCGTGCAGTGCCCGGATGGCCGTGTCCCCGAGACCGTGCTCGCGTCCGAAGGTGCGCACGTTCGTACCGTCGATCTCGAACAGCGCCTGGTCGGTGCCGATCCAGATGTGGCCATTCTTGTCGGAGACGATTGCGCGGATATAGCCGTCGCGCAGGCCGGCCAGCTGTTGTTCGTGGAATTGGCCGGCGGAGTAGGTGAGCACACCGACGCGAGTGCCGACCCACAGACGGCCGTCGTCGTCGACATGGAGCTTCGTGATGATGCGCGAGCGCAGCTGCGGCGTGTTGTCGCGATCGAAGACGGTGAAGCGCACGCCATCGAAGCGCACCAGCCCTTCATGCGTCGCCAGCCACAGGTAGCCGTCGGGCGTGCGCGCGAGCGCTTCGACCGAGTTCTGCGGCAGACCCTGCTGAATCTGCCAGTTGTCGAACACGTATTGGCTGACCGCGAGGTGCGGATCGAGCGCATGGGCGGGTCGAACCGCGGCAAAAAGGGCGCCCGCGGCAGCCAGCAGCCACACGGCTGCCCCGCCTGTGCGACTCTGGATTGCGCTGCGTGGGTTCGACATTGATGCCCCGACCCCCGAAAAGCGGGTCGTCACCCGGGGATATCGGCCGGCGCACTCCCCGCTGGAGATCGGGGTGCGGCAAAATGTGTGACCGATGTCCGAAATGCAGTCCCGGGAGATGCGGCATTACGCGGCCCTCAGGTCCGCCCTGATCGGCTATGGCGTGCTTGCCTTCACGTTCTTTCCGCCGACGCGCACCCTGATGCTGTGGGGCATCGGCGTGCAGGTCGCCGTGATCCTCGTCCGGCAGCTCATCCAGCGGCGGGTTCGCGATCCGGCGCTGGCGAGCACGGCGCTCACGGTGCTGGAGCTGGTCGCGGATGGCGTCACCGTCGCGCTGTTTGCAATCGCGACTCTCGGCGGCATCATGCGGATCGAAGGTCAGGTCTGAGGGAGGACCTGCAATGGCGACCGATTCCGAAATCTTCGAAGGCGGTTGCACCTGCCGCGCGATTCGCTATCGCATGACGAGCAAGCCGATGTTCGTGCATTGCTGTCATTGCCGCTGGTGTCAGCGTGAGACCGGTACGTCGTTTGCACTCAACGCGCTGATCGAAGCGACGCGCGTCGAGTTACTGCAAGGGCAGCCGGAAGTAATCGACACGCCGTCGAACAGCGGCAAGGGTCAGCGGATCTCGCGCTGCCCGGTGTGCAGGATCGCGTTGTGGAGCAACTACGGTGGCATGGGCGACGTCGTCCGGTTCCTTCGCGTCGGCACGCTCGATGAGCCGGATCGCTGTCCGCCTGACATTCACATCTTCACTTCGTCGAAACAGCCGTGGGTCGTGCTGCCGCCCGGTGCGAATGCGGTGCCCGAGTACTACAGCAGCAAGACCGTGTGGCCCGCGGAAAGTCTCGCGCGCCGTGCGGCGGTGTTGGGTTGAGGGAGGCTGGCCATGCTGCAATTACGTCCCAACTGCGAATGCTGCGACAAGGATCTGCCGCCGGACTCGGTCGAAGCGCTGATCTGCTCGTTCGAGTGCACCTTCTGCGCGTCGTGCGTAGCAACTGTACTGAAGGGCAAGTGTCCGAATTGCGGCGGTGAGCTCGTCGCGCGTCCGCGGCGGCCCGCCGACAAGCTCGGCAAGTTCCCGGCCTCCACGCAGCGTGTGCTGAAACCACAAGGTTGCGAACGGTTCTGAACTGTAGAGGGATCCGACGACTCACCAACGTTAGGCTGCGCTTACGCCGCAGCTCACTGCTCTCGCGGCTCGCGCGCGGGCATTTTGTGTTCCATCGATTCCTGGCTTGTCCTCGAGGAGGCAATCGT
>Ga0111539_10006942_pt1 | contig 14538 bp, 11 predicted proteins | sample RhiMethybrSRZTD1_FD_79667 | JGI IMG/M metagenome (GOLD analysis project Ga0111539, IMG submission 79667) | Populus rhizosphere microbial communities from Tennessee, USA - Rhizosphere MetaG P. TD hybrid SRZTD1 (version 2) (version 2) | ecosystem: Host-associated > Plants > Roots > Rhizosphere >... | reverse complement strand
GCGGCATTGGCCGTCGACACCACGAAGGCGCCGAGCGCGAGCGCGGCGAGCGTCAGGAAAGCTCTCTTCACGTCTTGTCCTCCACTTCTGAAATCGGCCGGACCTTCTTGGCTCGGCCGCTTGCACTGCGAAGATCAAGCTTCGTGCCGTGGGCCTGCGGCGGCCGGATCGCGCCAAGCAGCTGGAAACGCAGAGCTTGTGGCCGACGGCTGGGCGGCTCCTTCGCGCAGGCTCGCCACAGGGCACACGGACGCCCCAGTCCCCCGTTGGGCGGGTCCGCCGCCCCTCGCGTCCCAGAGCCGGAACGCCGCCTTGCCGGATGCGAACAGCGACGGCCTGGCGACGCGCCTGATTGCGCTGAGCTTGCGGGACTTCGCCGGATGCTCCGTTGGCACGCCGATTGAAGTCTCGCGCCGTCATGCACGACGGCATCACGACGGACCTGCGCCTCGCGGCCCGGCGTCTCGCGCGGCGGCCGGGCTTCGCGATCGCCGCGCTCGCGACGCTCGGGCTCGGGATCGGGGCCACCTCGATGGTCTTCACGATCGTGAACGCCCTGCTGCTGCGGCCGCTGCCGCTCGGGGAGCACGGCGAGCGCGTGGTGACGCTCCACTCCACGCACCGGAGCCAGGCCGAGGACTGGCAGGACTCGGCGCTCTCGTACGCGGACATCGTCGACCTGCGCGCGCAGGCGCGCGGGCTCGCCGACGCGGCGGGCTACGTCGGCCGCGGCTTCACGCTCACCGTGGGCGGCGAGTCGGAGCGGGTGCAGGGCGGCTCGGTCACGCCGAACCTGTTCGGGCTGCTCGGCCTGCAGCCGGCGATCGGCCGCGGCTTCCGCGACGAGGACGCGGAGGACTTCGGCTTCGCCAGCGTGGCGCTCGTGAGCCACCGGCTCTTCGAGCAGCGCTTCGGCGCCGACCGGCGGCTCGTGGGCCAGGGCATCGTGCTGAACGGCCGCGCGCTCACCGTGATCGGCGTGATGCCGCCCGGCATCCGCTTTCCCGAGCGCGCCGACGTCTGGGTCCCGTACCGGCCGAGCTCCGCGCCCGAGCGCGCGCCGTCGCGGGCGCAGCGCTTCGTGCAGGGCTTCGGGCTGCTGCGCGACGGGGTGACGCGGGAGCAGCTGCAGTCCGAGCTCGACGGGGTGGCGGCGGGGCTCGCGCGGCAGTATCCCGACACCAACCGCGGCTGGGGCGTGCGGGCGATGAGCTTCCGCGACTCGGCGGTCGACCGCGGCACGCGCGCCGTGGCCTTCGTGCTGCTGGGCGCCGTCGTGTCGGTGCTGCTGATCGGCTGCGCGAACCTCGCGAACCTGACGCTCGCGCGCGGCGTCGCGCGCCAGCGCGAGCTCGCGGTGCGCGCCTCGCTCGGCGCGAGCCGAGGCCGACTGGCCCGCGAGATGCTGTCGGAGACCGTGCTGCTCTGCGCCTGCGGCGGACTCGTCGGTCTGGCGCTCGGCCGCTTCTTCCTCGAGCTGTCGGTCGCGTCGTGGCCGGAGGAGCTGCCGTACTGGGTGCGCTTCGACCTCGACTGGCGCGGGACGGCGTTCGTGCTGCTGGTGGCGACGCTGGCGGCGCTCTTCAGCGGGCTCGTGCCCGCGCTGCGTGCCGCGCGCCCGGATCTCGTCGCCGACCTGCGCGACGGCGCGCGCGGCACCGCCGGCGCGGCCTCCCAGCGGCTGCAGTCCGCCCTGGTCGTTGGGCAGGTGGCGCTCTCGCTCGCGCTCCTGGTCGGGGCCAGCCTGATGATGCGCAGCTTCCTGCGCCTGCAGGCGGCTGCCTCGGGTTTCGTGGAGCAGCAGCTGCTCACGCTGCGCTTCTACGTGGCGGGGGACGCCTACGATCGCACCGAGCGGCGGGCCGACTTCGTGCGCGAGCTCGAGGAGCGCGTGCTCGCGCTGCCGGGCGTCGCGGACGCCGCCGTCACGTCCAGCATCCCGACCGACGACGGCGGCGCTCCGGTGCGGCTGGTGGTCGAGCGCCAGCCCGTGCCGCGCGGGGAGGAGCCGGGGGCGATCCGCATCGTCGCTTCGCCGCGACTCTTCGAGACGCTCGGCGCCCCGCTCCTCGAGGGCCGCGCCTTCACGCCCGACGAGCAGCGCTCGCCCACCGCCGACGTGGCGATCGTCAACCGAGCGCTCGCGCGGCGCTTCTGGCCCGACGGAGCCATCGGCCAGCGGCTCGCGCTGGTCGACGGCGGGGGCCTCCGCGACGACGCACCCGTGAGCTGGCTGCGCGTGGTGGGCGTCGCCCCGGACCTGCAGTACGAGGAGTTCGGCGAGGAGACGGCGGCCTCGCGCCTCAACGTGTTCCGGCCGTACGCGAGCGCGCCGGGGCGCGTGCTCGCGCTGCTGGTGCGAACGCGCACCCAGGCGCCGCGCGCCCAGGCCGACGCCGTGCGGCGCGCGTTCCGCGCCGCCGACCCCAGCCTCGCGATCTGGGACGTACGGACGATGGACGAGGTGCGCGCGTTCACGACCTGGGAGCAGCGCTTCTTCGGCCAGCTGATGGGCGCCTTCGCGGGCCAGGCGCTGCTGCTCGCGTGCCTGGGCGTCTACGGCGTGCTGGCCTACGCCGTGAGCCAGCGGATCCACGAGATCGGCGTGCGGCTCGCGCTCGGGGCGCGCCCCCAGGACGTCGTCGGGCTCGTCGTCCGGCGCGGCCTGCTGCTGGGAGCGGCGGGCGCCGGGCTCGGCCTGCTGCTGTCGCTCGGCGTGAGCCGCGCGCTCGCCGGCGTGCTCTACGGAGTCGCCCCGTACGATCCGGCTTCGCTCGCCGCGACGGCCGCGGCGCTGCTCGTCGTCGTGCTCGCGGCCAGCCTGCTGCCGGCCCGCCGGGCGGCCGCCGTCGACCCGATCGCGGCGCTGCGCTCCGAGTAGCCGCCTCCTAGTCGCCGGCGGGGGCCGAGAAGGTGGCGGCGCGCTGGACGTCGGTGTACTTCACCTGGCTCACGTCGAAGGCCTCGATCGCTGCTACGAGCTTCGCGAAGGTCTGGTCGAACGAGGGCAGCGTCTTGCGCGCGCGCGTGAGCGGGCTGGTGCGCGCCAGCACGTAGTTCTTGACGTAGGGGTGGTTGATCCCCCGCTTCTTGAGCGCCGCGACGGCCTTGCCGAGGGCCTCGTCGGCGGCCTTCAGCTTGGCCGCGCGCTCCTCGCGCTCGCCGAGCGTCTGCTTGAGCGAGCCCTTCAGGAACTTGTCGACGCGCTTCAGGATCGGCGCGAACGCCCCGCCCGCGAAGCGCCGGTTCTCCTCGTAGACGACGCCGAGCGTGATGAAGTGCGGCGACTCGAACTGGAACGCCCAGTCCTCCTCGCCCGTCCGCGGCTGCTCCTCGGCGAGGCCGCGGTACATGCGGATCACCTCGAGCGACTTCTCCTTGAGGTTGTGGGCCTTCTCGGTGTTGAGCGCCAGGATCTGGTACGCCACCTCGGGCTCGGGCACCAGGATCCCCGGCACCCACTCGGCCTTCAGCTTCTCGAGGGCCGTCCTGCGGTGGTGACCGTTCGGAGTCCAGTAGACCCCGGGCTTCGGCGACACCACCACGATCGGGTCCACGAAGCGGTCGATCTTCTTCACGACCTCCGTGAGCCGCTTGGCGTGCGTGGGCGACAGGTCGCGCTGGTACGGGGTCGGCGCGACCGAGTCGATCGGGAGCAGGCAGAAGATCTGCCAGTGCCCGCCGACGGGCTCGCGGTAGATCGCGAGCACGTGCCCGCCGTCGCTCGCGACCTGCTCGGCGAGCTCGAGGACCGGCTTCGGCGGCGTCTTGTCGTCGGGGTGCTGGCCGTAGGGCTTCATGGGTCCTCGGGCCGGCGCCGCTCTATCGCTTGCGGAGGGTGAGGACCAGCCGGACGTTCAAGCTGACGCGCGTCGTGCCCGGCGCCACCTCGATGTCGATCGGCACCTCGACCTCGGTGGTCCCGGCGTCGGGATGGACCACCGCAGAATCCGGATGCAGCACGGCCGCGTCCGGGAACAGCACCGGCTCGGGCGCCGCGGTCTCCGTCGAGCGCGACGAGACGACCTTGCCGTGGGTCGGGTGGTCGAGCTCCTGGATCTCCTCGAGATCCATCTCGATCTCGTCGGCCGGCATCCCGGGGGCGCCGATCGCGCGGCGCAGCGCCGCGGCCTCGTCGTTCTTGCCGACGAGGGTCGTCTGGGCCTTCGGCGGCGCCACGGGAGCGCGGGTGGCCGTCGGGGACGGCGTCGGCGCCTTCGGCGGAGCCGGCACGGGCGGCGCGGGGGCCGGCTGCGGCCGGGGCGGGCCGGGCGTGCCGACGGGCGGCGGCAGCGGCGTCATCGCGGCGCGGAGCGCCGCCGGAGACGGCGAGCCGACCGGCGTGTTGCCGTCGACGTCGAACGACTCCTCGAGCGGCACCGGCGTGCCGAGCTCCAGCTCGCTCAGCAGGTCGTCGTGGGAGGGCGCTACCGGCGGCGCCGACGGCGCTTTCGGCGGCGCCGGGACGGAGCGCGGCGGACCCGGAGCCCGCCCGGGGGCCGCGGGTGCCTGCGCCCCGTCGCCGTACTTCACCGAGAGCGCCTTGAACACGAGCTTGGTGACCGCCTTGAGCGTGTCCTCGACGCCGACCCCCTTCACCGCGCAGGCCTCGTAGAACGGCGCGTTCAGCGGATTCATCCGCTCGTTGAGGATCTCGATCGGCAGCGCGTTCGGCAGGTCGCGCTTGTTGTACTGCAGCACGACCGGGATCTCGTCGGGGTCGATCTCGTTCGCCTCGAGGTTCTGGCGCATGTTCTCGTAGCTCTCGAGGTTGGCGTCGAGCATCGCCTCCTGCGAGTCGGCCACGAAGCACACCGCGTCGGCTCCCTTCAACACCATGCGGCGCGTGGCGTTGTAGAACACCTGTCCCGGCACGGTGTAGAGCTGGATTCGCGTGCGCATGCCGCGGATCGTCCCGATCTCGATCGGCAGGAAGTCGAAGAACAGGGTGCGGTCGGTCTCGGTGGCGAGCGAGAGCATCTTGCCCTTGTTCTTGATGGGCAGCTTCTCGTGGATCCACTGGAGGTTCGTCGTCTTCCCGCAGAGCCCCGGCCCGTAGTAGACGACCTTCGCCGTCAGCTCTTTCGTCGAGTAGTTGAACAGAACCATGCGGTTACGGCCATTCTAGGCCCCGCTCCTCGGTGGCGCAACGAGGCTGCTAGAATCGCTGCGATCCATCACAGCGGAGGCTCGGCCATGCCGTTCGTCGCTCTTCTTCTCGCTCTCGCGCAGGCTGCGGCGCCCGCGCCGCCTCCGCCCACGCCGGCGCCGAAGCCCCCGCCGACCGGGCCCTTCGTCGAGCTCGAGCTCACGCAGGGCCGCCAGACGCTGGGCACGATCGTGATCGCGCTCAACCGGGAGAAGGCGCCGCTCAGCGTCGAGAACTTCCTGCAGTACGTGCGCGCCGGCCACTACGACGGCACGGTGTTCCACCGCGTGCTGCCCGACTTCATGATCCAGGGCGGCGGCTACACGCCCGAGCTCGTCGAGAAGCCGACGCGGCCGCCGGTCCCGAACGAGGCGAGGAACGGGCTGCGCAACTCGCGCGGCGCGGTGGCGATGGCGCGCCTCAACGACCCGAACAGCGCGACCAGCCAGTTCTTCATCAACGTGCGCGCCAACCACCGGCTGGACTTCGGCATCAGCGGCGCCGGCTACGCGGTCTTCGGCGAGGTCGTCCAGGGAATCGAGATCGCGGACAGGGTCTCGTTGACGCCGACCACCACGCGCGGCCAGCACGAGAACGCTCCCCAGACCTGGGTGGTGATCCGCCACGCGCGCGAGCTTTCGAAGTGGACGCCGCCCGAGCCGACGCCGGCTCCGCCCGCGGTGCCGCCGAACCCCTGAAACAGCGACGGACCGACGGCCGACCGGGGGCGCTCTTCCACCGCGCCCCCGGACCCCCGGGCGGAGCTAGATCTCCCCGAACGCCTTCAGCAGCTCCTCGGCCTTCGTGGCGTCGAGCTTCAGGATCGCGGCGTCGCCCGTGCGGCGCGCGTAGTAGCTCGCGTCCTTCTTGCCGAGCTCGATGCCGGAGTCGGCCTTCGCCTTGAGCGTGACCTTCAGCACCGGCGCGTCGAGGCCGTAGTCGGCGGGCGCCTTGGGCGCGTCGATGAACTCGCTCACGTCGACGCCGCCGATCTTGAAGAGCGCGTCCTCGACCTTCGTGGTGTCGAGCTCCTTGGCGTCGGGCGCGGTGCGCTTCCACTGCGTCTTCTCGAGGCCGTCCTTGTCCTTGGTCGAGCTCTTCGCGTACTTCTTCGTCGCGCCCGCGGCCGTCACCTCGAAGCCTTCGGTCTCGTAGGTCGCGACTTCGAGCAGCCGCTTCGCGCGCAGCTCCGCCATGCCCTTGGCAAGGTCGTCCGCGAGCGCCGCCGGCACCACCGCCACGAGCCCGCTGCCGGCCTGGCGCGCGTAGTACTTCGTCGGCTTGGGCGGCGCCGGCTTCTCGCCCTTCTTCCCGGGGGAAGGCGAGGGCGAAGGAGCAGGCGTTGGCGACGGGCTCGGATCCGGCGCCGGCGCGCCGAGCTCGAGCGTGCGGCTCGCGCCGTCCTTGGTCACCAGGGTGACCGTACGAGCCGGCTTGGCGAGGCCGTAGCGGGCCACGTCCTTCGCGTCGCTCACGCTCTCGCCCGCCACCGACTCCATCCGTAGCCCCTCGATCGTGCCGAGCAGGCCGTCCACGGCCCAGCGGCCCGCCCGTGTCTGGAGCGGCTTGGTGAACGCCCACTCGCCGGCCTCGCTGCGCGCGAGCGCGTAGCCGCCGTCGGGGCCGGCGATCTCGAGCGAGCGCACGTCGTCGCGCTTGACGTGCAGCAGGTCGCGGTCGCGCAGGTCGAACGGCTTCTTGTCGAAGGAGCCTTCCACCCACGACGCGACCAGGTAGACCTTGGCCTCGCCGGGCTTGCGTGCGTAGACGCTGCTGCCGTCCGGGGCCTTGGCGCCGAAGTCGACGGCGAGCGGCGCCTGGGCGCCCTCGACCACGGCCGCCACCGAGCGGCTGGGCGCGTCGAGCCCGTACTGCGCGAAGTCCTTGACGTCCGAGGCCACGAGCTCGTCGGCCTCGAGCTTCTCGAGGCTCGTGAACATCGACTCGACGGCGGAGGTGTCGGCCGGGGCCGCGAAGGGCGCCGTCAGCTTCCAGAACGTGCCCTCCTTCACGAGGTCGATGCTGTCGCCGCCCTTGACCGAGACCTTCAGCTCCTTGGCCTTGGCCTTGTCGACCGTCAGCAGCGTGACCTTGGTGCTCTCGGTCTCGGGCTTCGGCTCCTGCTTGCGCTCGTAGAGCCAGTAGAAGGCGAAGAGACCCGCTGCGAGCAGCAGCGCGATGCCGGTCTTCCAGAACTCCTTCACGGGCCTACCGCCTCCGCCACCAGCTGACGATCCCCGCGACCACGAAGAAGCCCGGGATCAGCAGGAGCGCGGTCCAGGCCACGTTCTGCTGGGTGCTTCGGCTCAGGAACAGCGCCTGGTTCTCCGGCTCCTTCGGCCGGATCGAGATGAGGTCCGCGTCCTCGGCCAGCCAGGCGACGGTGTTCAGGAAGAAGTCCTGGTTGCCCTGGAAGCCGAGCAGGGAGTTGGACGCGAAGTCGGCGTCGCCCACTGCGACGACGCGGCCCTCGGGAGCCTTGGGCGCCTCCTCGGCGGCCGGGGACGGAGAAGCGGACGGCGACGGCGAGGCTGCAGGCGAGGGCGAGGGAGACGGCGAAGGCAGCGCGCCCGTCACGGTCGCGACCGCGGCGAGCGCGATCGGCCCCTTGCGGTCCTTGCTTCCCTCGTCGAACTTGATCGAGCCCTTGAGCGAGAGGTCGCTCTCCGCCCAGGACTGCGCCGAGGTCTTGACGAGGTCCGAGGCGCTCACGCCCGGGACGCTGCCCTTGCCCGCCTCGACGCTGCGCGCGCCGCCGTAGAGCGTGGGCAGCCGGAAGTCCTTCGTGATCGCGTGAAACGGGTAGTCGATCGCGAGCGGAGCGAGCTCGGAGAAGCCGAACAGCTGCCCCATGCCCGAGACGTCGACCACCACGTCGTTGCCCGCCTCGATGTTCCAGTTCTTGAGCAGAGCGACCAGGTTCGGATAGTGCTCCTTGAGCTCGGCCTCCACCATCACGAGCGCCTTGCCGCCGCCCTTGACGAAGTCCTGGATCGCCGCGGTGGTCTCGGGCAGCAGGTCCTTCTCGGGGCCGCCGACGATCAGGATCGTGCAGTCCTTCGGCACCGTCTTCTCGCGCAGCAGGAAGATGCTCTTGACCTCGTAGAGCGCCTTCGTGAGCGAGCTCTTCGCGCCCGAGAAGCCGCGCTCGCCGCTGTCCTCGCTGGAGCGCTCGCCCTCGCCCTCCAGCAGGCAGACGGTCTTCTTGCTGTCGCGCGTGATCTTGATGAGCGCGTTCGTGATGTCCTGCTCGCCGTCGTTCGTGACGCGCTCGCGCCTGTCGCCCTTCTCGACCACCAGGATCGGCCAGGGGCCGCGCACGTCGTAGGCCTGCGCCTTGGCGGGGCTCTGCACCGGGTCGACGTACTCGGCCTTGAGCTTCGGCGAGAGCGTCTGGTACTCGTTCAAGCGGTCCTGGCCGCGCGCCATGTCGCGCGAGCGCTGGAAGTAGACGAGCTTGATCTCGTCCTTGAGGCCTCCGACGACCTTCTTCGTCTGGTCCGACAGGCTGAAGCGCTGGTCCTTGGTGAGGTCGAAGCGCTTGGTGTGGCGCGAGACGAAGTAGTTGGCGAACACCAGGATGCCGAGCACCGCGGCGCCCAGCACGAAGGTGTTGCCGCCGTACTTGAGCTGGCGCCGGCCGAGCACGCGCACCGCGTCCTCGAAGCGCAGCACCAGGTGGACGAGCACGAGCGCTGCCGCGGCGATCAGCCACGGCCTGAGGCCGCCCGGCAGCTTGTCCGCCCAGGCGGTACGCGTCACGAAGACGGCCGCCACGGCGATCAGGAACCCGAGCGGCGCGAGAAAGTCGACGAGCTTCTTCAGGATGCCCATGCTCCTAGGCCCTCCACCGCTGGCTCTCCACCGACTGGTGGGCCAGGAAGAGGCCGAAGCCGATGACGCTCAGGTAGAACACGACGTCCTTGAGGTCGACGACGCCCTTCACGAGGTCCTCGAGGTGCGTGGTGACGCCGAGGTAGGCGACGGCCTTCATGAAGGGACCCGCGGTGGGGTCGTCCGCCCAGCCGAGCGTCCACATCCCGAGGAACAGGCAGAACGACAGGATGCCGGCGACGATCTGGTTGCGCGTGAGCGTGGAGACGAACGTGCCCATCGCCAGGAAGCAGCTGCCGAGCAGCAGCAGCCCGAGCGCGCCGGTGACGACCGGCTTCCACTCGGGCGAGCTCGACGCGTAGATCCAGATCCCCGCGACGTTCACGAGCCCGGCCAGGATCATGAGCGCGAGCAGCCCGGCGGCGGCCAGGAACTTGCCGATCACGACCTGCCAGTCGGTGATCGGCGAGGTGGCGAGCAGCTCGATCGTGCCCTGCCGCTTCTCCTCGGCGAAGAGCCGCATCGTGAGCATCGGCGCCAGGAACAGCGCGACCACCGCCATGTTGTGGAACAGCGGGCGGATCAGGTACTCGTTGAGCGAGATCTTCATCCCGCCGCCGTACTCCATCCCTTGCTGGGCAATCTGCATCGATTGCCTGAGGAAGAAGTCGAACGAGAAGTAGAAGAAGATGCCGAACAGCATCGTCCACACGAAGAGCGCGACCCAGGCGATCGGGCTGCCGAAGTAGTGGCGCCACTCCTTCGCGACGATGGCGGAGACGTTCCTGAGCGCGGTCACGCGGTGGGTCCTCCGGGGGCTGCGGCCGCCGGCTCCTCGGCGTCCGCGGTGGTGAGGTGGAGGAAGATCTCCTCCAGGCTCATGCCGACCTGCTGCAGGCCGACGAGGCCGTGGCCTTTCGTCACGACGGCCGAGGCCAGCTCGGCGCGCACGTCCCTGCCGGCCTCGGCCTCGACGTCGAGCACCGCGACGTCGCCGTGCGGTGCGCGCGGGTGAACGGCGAGCACGCCGGGGACGGCCTTGAGCGCCGCGAGCGCCTGTGCCTGGTCGCCGCGCAGCTCGAGCCGGATCGTGCCGGCGCCCTGCAGGCGCCGCATCAGGTTGTCCGGCGTGTCCTCGGCCACCACGCGGCCCTTGTTGATGATCACGACGCGCCCGCAGGTCATCGAGACCTCGGGCAGGATGTGGGTCGAGAGCACGACCGTGTGGGCGCCGGCGAGTGCTTTGATCAGCTCGCGCGTCTCGATGATCTGCTTCGGGTCGAGCCCGGCCGTGGGCTCGTCGAGGATCAGCACGTCGGGGTTGTGCAGGATCGCCTGCGCGAGTCCGACGCGCTGGCGGTAGCCCTTGGAGAGCTTGGCGATCAGCTTCGTGCGCACGTCGCCGATCCGGCACTTCTCGACCGCGTCCGCCACGCGGGTCTTGCGCTCGCCGGGCGCGACGCCCTTGATCTTGGCGCAGAAGTCGAGGTACTCGCCGACCTCCATGTCCGGGTAGAGCGGCGGCGTCTCCGGCAGGTAGCCGACGCGCTTCTTCACTTCCATCGGCTCGGCGAAGACGTCGTGCCCGGCCACCCGCGCCTGTCCGTCGGTGGGCGGCAGATAGCAGGTCAGGATGCGCATCGTGGTGGTCTTGCCGGCCCCGTTCGGGCCCAGGAAGCCCAGGATCTCGCCCTTCTCGACCTTGAACGAGATGCCGTCCACCGCCGTCGCGCGGCCGTACCTCTTCGTGAGGCTGTCGACCTCGATCATGCGACCTTATCTCCCGTGTTTGATCCCTTGGACGCGCCGGGCCTCCCGCCGGTCGGAACGCCCCGGCGAGTCGCTGCGCGCACGACAAGGGTGCCGGCGGCTCTTCGGCGTGTCGGGAACGCCTGCCGCGGGAAGTCACGCCGCCCGTCGCGACGCGGCTTCCGGCTCCAGCCTCGCTATCATATCGACGGCATTTTTCGAGTGTCAAACCAGGAGCGATGATGGCGGTCTTCACGCGGAGCTCGCGGCGCAAGGCGACGCTCGCGGCCCTCGCCGAGCGGGTGCTGGAGGTCCCGGACCTGCTCGGGCTGACGCGACTGCTCACCGTCGACCTCTGCCGCGCGCTCGCGGCCGACGCCGGCAGCCTGCTGCTCTGGGACCGAAGGCTCGAGAGCTTCGAGGCGCTGGCGCTCGACGAGGCGGGGAGGCTGCGCCGCAGTCGGCCCGACGCGTCCGAGGGCCCGCGCGCCCGCTTCCTGATCTCGGAGGGCCAGCTGCTCGAGACCGCGCCCGAGGGCAAGAACGAGATGCTGGTGCCGCTGCTCGCGCGGAGCGGCCTCGCCGGGATGCTGGTGCTCGGGCCGGTGCCGGGCCGCAAACGCCCGGTGAGCGAGGCCGAGGCCCGGCTCGTCTCGCTCGTCGCGAGCCGCGCCGCGCTCGGGTTCGAGAACCTCGCGTATCAGAAGGAGCTGATCGAGTCGGAGCGGCTCGCGGCGCTCGGCACCATGGCCGGCATGATGGTCCACGACTTCCGCGGGCCGATGACGCTGATCCGCGGCTGGGCCGAGACGCTGCTCGAGGGCGACGTGCCGCCGCAGGAAGCGGCGGAGCGGGCGCGCGCGATCATGGAGGCCGTCGACCGCCTCGACCGCATGACCGGCGAGACGCTCGACTTCGCGCGCGGCGCGGAGAGCCTGGTGCTGCGCGCGGTGCCGCTCGGCCTGCTGGTGGCGGAGCTCGCCGCCGGCATGGAGCAGGAGCTGCCCGGGCTCGCGGTGGAGCGCGACGTTCAGCTGCCGGTCGGCCGCCGCGGGAAGGTCGACGTGGACAAGCTGCGCCGCGCCGTCACCAACATCGCCGCCAACGCGCGGGAGGCGATGGGCGGGCAGGGGCCGCTGCGGTTCTCGGCGCGGATCGAGCCGCTGGACGGCCCCGACGGCGCGCGCGAGCACCTGGTGCTGGTGCTCGCCGACGACGGCCCCGGCGTCGCGGCGGGCATTCGCGAGCGCGTGTTCGAGCCCTTCGTCACCCACGGCAAGAAGCGCGGCACCGGCCTCGGCCTCGCGGTCGCCCGGCGCTTCGTCGAGGATCACGGCGGGCGGCTCGAGCTGCTGCCCGAGCCCGAGGGCGGGGCGCGCGGGGCGCGCTTCCGGCTCGCCCTCCCGCTGTCGCCGGGCGATGGCGAGGAGCGGGCACGCTAGAATCGAGTGATGCGCGGAGTCCGCCGCGTGGCACTCCTCCTGGCCGTGGCCGCTTCGGGCTGCCGGGGCCACGACCCTGCGGCGGAGCTGCGGGTGAGCGACCTGACAACCTACTGGATCGTCGACAGCCCGCGGCAGGGCCAGAACTACGTGGCACCGGTCGTGCGCTTCCGCCTCAAGAACGTCTCGGCCGAGCCGCTGAGCGCCGTGCAGGCGCGCGCGCGCTTCCCCGCCCCCGACCAGGGCGACGAGCCGTGGGGCTCGATCCAGGAGCAGGTGAGCACCTGGCGGCACCCGATCCCGCCCGGACAGGACACGGTCGTGACCGTGCGCTCGGCGGGCCGCTACCAGTCGCCCGCCGACCCGCAGGACATCCTGCGCTCGCCCGGCTTCAAGGACCCGAAGGTCGAGGTGTTCGTCCGCATCGGCGCGTCCAGCTGGGCGATGCTCGCCGAGGGCAGCGTGGAGCGCCGGATCGGCGCGCCGGACCTTCCCGCGCCAGGCACACCGTGAGCGGGGTACCGTAAGGCGTGCGTGTCCTCCTGCGGAGGCTCACCGGCCCGGCCCGCGGCCTGCAGGCCGAGCTGGCGCTGCCCGCGCTCATCGGCTCGGGGCCCGACGCCGACATGAAGACGGAGGGCGCCGCGCCGCTCCACGTGCGCGTGTTCGAGCGGCGGGGCGAGGTGGTCGCCCAGGTGGTCGAGCCGGGTCTCGTGCTGCGGCTGTCCGGCGAGGAGCTGCACGAGGCGGTGCTCAGGGAAGGCGACGAGATCGAGCTCGGCGCGGACGGGCCCCGGCTGCGGCTCGAGGCCGCCGACGAGGCGGGCGGGGAGCTACTCGACGCCTCGCCCTGGGGGCGCGCGAGCTCGCACGCGTCCCCCCGCGCGCGCTTCGCCCGCTGGCTGCGCGAGCTGAGCACCGCGGCCCGCCTGCTGATGGCCGCGGCCATCCTGTTCGGCGCCGCCGCGCTCGGCTACAGCTACTGGCAGGACCGCAAGCTGCGGCTCGAGATCGACAGGCTGCAGGAGGCGCTGCGCCAGAGCGAGGCCGAGCGGGCGGCCTTCGCGGCGCGCGTCGCCGATGAGCGCTCGAAGTCGGAGCAGGACCGCGAAGCACTCGGCGCGCGGATCGACGAGCTCAAGCAGCGCGAGGAAGTGCTCTACGGGCAGATCCGCGAGTCGACCGCCGCCGAGTCGGGCAACCTGCGCGGCGAGCTGCAGTCGACGCGCGAGCGGCTGGCGACGCTCGAGTCGGAGCGCGCGGTGGGCGAGCGCATCGTGCGCGACTACGGGCCCGGCGTGGCCCTGATCCAGGGGGCCTACCAGTACCAGGACAAGGAAGGGCGCCCGCTGCGCTACAAGGTCGACGACGACGGCAACACGCTGCGCGACGCCGACGACAACCCGATCCTCGACCCCGAGGGCAAGGGCGAGGTGCACGAGGTCGAGTACGTCGGCACGGGCTTCATGGTCGATCGCCGCGGGCTGATGCTCACGAACCGCCACATCGCCGAGCCCTGGTGGAACAACGACTTCGCGCAGTCGCTGATCGAGCGCGGCTATAAGCCGAAGCAGACGGCGCTGCGCGCCTTCTTCCCGATGGAGCGGCGGCCCTTCCTGCTCAGGGTCGAGGGCCATGCCGAGCACGCCGACGTGTCGCTGCTGCGCTGCGAGACGGGCGGCGCGCGCCTGCCGATACTTCCGCTCGACAAGAGCGGCAAGGGCGCGGTGACGGGCCAGGCGGTCGTGGTCGTGGGCTTCCCGGCCGGGGTCGAGGCGATGCTCGCCAAGATCGACTCGGCGGTCGCGCGCGAGATCGTTTCGGACTCGCAGATGAAGACCGGCCGCATCACCGAGGCGCTCGCGCGGCGCGGGCTGGTGCGGCCCTCCACCACCCAGGGCCACATCGCGGACATCACCGAGACCGACGTCGTGTTCGATGCGCCGACCACGCAGGGCGGCAGCGGCGGGCCGCTGCTGAACCGCAACGGGCAGGTGATCGGCGTCGCCTACGCCGTGCTGTCGCGTTTCGGCGGCAACTCGTTCGCGGTGCCCGTGCGCCGCGCGCTGCCGCTCGTCGCGTCGGACGCCGGCCGCAGAGCGGCGCAGAACGAGCCTCGGGCCGGCGCGCCGTGAGCCGCACCGGCCGGCTGCTGCTCGGCGTCGCGATCCTGGCCGCGCTCTTCCGGCTGCCGGGGCTCGGCTACCCGGGCGAGGAGTACTTCGACGAGGTCTACCACGCGAAGACGGCGCGCCAGTACCTGAACGGCGAGCCGCCGACGGAGTGGGTGCATCCCCCGACCGCGAAGCTCCTGATCGCGGGCGGCGTCGCGCTCTTCGGCTACGAGCCGTGGGCCTGGCGCCT
>Ga0111539_10006938_pt1 | contig 14541 bp, 13 predicted proteins | sample RhiMethybrSRZTD1_FD_79667 | JGI IMG/M metagenome (GOLD analysis project Ga0111539, IMG submission 79667) | Populus rhizosphere microbial communities from Tennessee, USA - Rhizosphere MetaG P. TD hybrid SRZTD1 (version 2) (version 2) | ecosystem: Host-associated > Plants > Roots > Rhizosphere >... | reverse complement strand
TCGAACTTAAACAGGACGTTCTTCTGGGTGCTCATGGAATAGTTGTTGCGATTCTGGAACCTCTGATCGAGTGCGGTCAGGTTCTTGTTGGTTGTGTCGGCTTTGGTGTTGACGCCGGTGACTTCGGTTCTCACTCCATTGATGCCCTGGGTCGTTTTGGTATCCAGATCGGCGACTTTCGTGTTGACGCCAGCGATCTGCGTGTCGATCTTCTGGTCGACAGTAGTTACTCGCTGATCGACGGTCGTTACTCTGGTGTTGACCCGATTCACGCTGTCCTGGGTTTCTTTGACTTGCCCATTCGTTGCGTCAATTTGGGCGCTCAGTTTTGAATCCAGTGCGTCCGATGACGATTTGACTTCATTGCGGGTGAACTTTCGAGTAGCAATACATCCGCTGGAGATTCCAGTCAGAGCCACGACCACCGAAAGAGCCAACACTCCATTTTGAAAACGTAGCATATGCACCTCCCTCTCTGTCGGAACCTTGTGCAAGTATGAGACCAACGATTCGACGAGCCGTAAGTTGCCGAAACATTGGCGATTATCGCGGGGTCCGAGCAACATTCGGACGGTGCAAAAGACTCAACCATGGAAGTTTTCCCGGGTTCCGCCCTTTCGGGCCAAGCAGCGGTGGGGTTGCTTTGCTCTGTTAAAGTTGGAGCCGTGTTATCAAAGTGGTACGAAGCTTGCTGAAACGATGCGCAGGGTCGGCTTGGCAGCCGCAAACAAAAACCCAACTCCGTCCTTGTGGTATCCATAGGAGGTTTGGCGGAGTCAGCCTCGGTGTCGCTACCTAACTCCCGCGGTCCGCGATCATCGCACCGCAACGTTTGCACTTCGGAATGGCTGGGAATCGCGTCATTCAAAAATAGGAGGAGGAGTGTTCACAATGTGGACAAAACATACAGTTCTGACTTGTTTTTTCGTTCTCGCATTCATGGCGGCTGCAGGTTCGGCCGCGGCCCAATCCCATAGTGTCGGAGTCCGGGGCGGGATCAGCGTGGATCCAGATCAGGTATACCTTGGCGCACACGTGGATCTCATGGAGGTCTCCAAGAGGTTTTGGTTTCGTCCCAATGCGGAGCTCGGATTGGGAAGTGGAGTAACCGTCGTCGCGCTCAATGGTGAGTTCGTCTATAAGGTTCGCGCCATTTCTAAGGAATGGACTCCCTACCTGGGGGGCGGACCAGCCTTCGTCGTCAGATCTTTCCGAGCGGGCCCCAATGATAGAGACACCGATATCGGTCCCGGATTCAACTTTGTCGGTGGCATCCAGCAGCCCAAAGGGCTTCTTGCTGAAGTGAAGATCGGCGTCCTCGATAGTCCGGACTTCAAACTCGGCATCGGTTGGACCTGGTAAGCTATTAATCTTAGTGCCTCAATTCGTTCAGGCACCTTGTTGCCCAAAAGGCACGAGGCGCCTGAACCCGAATTACCCTCGCCCGAAGCCTTGAAAATCCCGGCTATTCCAGCTTAGACTTAGGAGTTTTTACATAGCGCTGGGAGGTTGACTGCGTGGCACGAGCAAGAATGTCTCGTTCCGAATTGAAAGCTCGGGACGAGATCACCACAACACTGGAACGGCTCACAGAGAACGCGATGACCCGGAAGAACGAAATTGTCGTCGGGCTTGTGGTTCTGCTTGTGCTGGCTGCGGGGTTTTTCGGCTGGCGTTATTACAGCTCCAGTAAGAATGCCGCGGCCCAGGGGCAACTCTCCAACGTGATTTCCGCATTTCAGGACACCACGGTGAAAGAAGACAAGGAGCGCTTTGAGAAAACGATCGTTGCGGCGCAGAAAACCATCGCGGATTACCCCGGATCCCAGGCCGCATCGTTGGCGCAGTACTATATGGCCCTGAGCCAGGACGGTCTTGGCGATATGCCCAATGCCGTGAAGAACCTCGAGGAAGTCATCGCCCGCGGAGATTCCGATACCAGGCCGATTGCGCAGTTTGCGCTGGCCAGTGTCTATAGGCGAAACGGCGAGTTGCAGAAAGCGGTCGACGTTCTCAAGCAGCTTGATGCGTCCGGAGGGTTTACCAAAGCCGTTGTAGCGTACGAGTTGGGTTCTGCCGCCGAAGCAGCAAATCAAAAGGACGTGGCCCAGACTGCTTATTCGAAAGTCGTAACGGAGTCTGCAGACTCTCCGTTCCGTTCGGACGCGGAAGAAGCGTTGAAGCGCATGGGACTTCCAATTCCGACTCCAGTTCAGACATTGCCCCAGGTTGAAGTGAAGTAAGCGAAAGAAAACTGGGATGGCTCAGTATTTTGTAGATCTCAAGGATCTGGACCAAAAGGTCTCCTTTGACGGTTCATTTGAGCCGGGCTCAATCGATTTGGGCGGCGAGAATTTCCGACAGGTCGGTCCGCTCGTCTGGTCGGCAACTGCAGAACGCGCCGGCGAGGAGATAAGGATTGCCGGTAGCCTGTCGGTGGCGATGGAGTTGAGTTGTTCCCGCTGCCTCGAACCGGCGAGTTACAACATCGAGAAGACTTTCGATCTGTTTTTTCGCGAGAGCGATGAAGAGCTGATCGATGAAGACGATATCGAACTGACCGAGGAAGACACACGAACGGCGTTCTTCAGCGGAACGCAACTGGCCATCGGCGATGTTCTTCGCGAACAGTTTCTGCTGGCCCTTCCCATGAAACCGCTGTGCAGGGTAGACTGCAAAGGCTTGTGTCCCGTGTGTGGCGCAAACCGGAATCAAAATCCCTGCAACTGTTCCGGAGAAGTGTTCAGTCCCCATATGGAAAAGTTGCTCGAGATCAAGCGGAAGCTTGAGGAAGAGCGGAGTTCATAAGATGCCAAATCCTAAACGTAGACATTCCAAAGGGCGCCGTGACCGACGACGCGCCCACGACAGCCTGACGGCGCGCTCTTTCTCTGAGTGCTCGAATTGCCACGAACTGCGGTTGCCTCACCGAGCTTGTCCCCACTGTGGCCATTATAAAGACCGCGAAGTGATCGAAGTTACCGAAGAGTAGGAATCCCCGCCTCAAATGATCAAGATTGCCGTTGATGCGATGGGTAGTGACCGTGCGCCCGGTGTGGAAGTCGATGGGGCCGTACAGGCCGCTTCTCAGTTGGGTGTTCCCATTGTCCTGGTAGGTCAGGAATCTGCAGTCCGTCCGCTGTTGGAAAAACATGACGTAACAGGTTTGCCGATCGAGATCGTCCACGCCAGCGAAGTTGTCACGATGGAAGATTCCGCATCGACCGCCGTGCGAAGGAAAAAGGACTCCTCGATACGCGTGGCCGAGAATTTGATGCGCGATGGCAAGGTCTCGGGAGTTGTCAGTGCCGGAAACACTGGCGCCGTCATGGCGACGGCCAAATTCATAGTCGGGACTCTTCCGGTAGTCGACCGCCCTGCTCTCTCGACCGTACTTCCTACGCAGAAGGGAAAGCCGTGCATTCTTCTGGACGTCGGCGCCAACGTGGATTGCAAGCCGTTGCACCTGGAGCAATTCGCGATCATGGGCGACATCTATTCCCGCGCGATATTCGGTATCCGCCGACCGCGCGTGGGACTTCTTTCCATCGGGGAAGAGGACTCGAAAGGAAACGAGCTCACGAAGGAGTCGTTCAAGGCTCTCCGCCTCGCGCCGATCAATTTCATCGGCAACGTCGAAGGCCGCGACATTTTCAAGGGGGACGTCGACGTTATTGTCTGTGATGGGTTCACGGGAAACGTCGCTTTGAAACTCAGTGAGGGACTTTTCGAAACGTTCATCGCGATGCTCGGCCAGGAACTTCACAGGACGCTGTCTGCAAAGGTTGGCGCCATTTTTGCCCAGAACGCGTTTCGCGCTTTCAAGCGGCGGCTGGACTACTCGGAGTTCGGTGGCGCGCCGTTGCTCGGGATCAAGGGCATCTCCATCGTTTGCCACGGCAGGTCCAATGCTAACGCGATCAAGAATGCCATCCGTGTTGCGAACGAGTTCTGCAAGCATAATGTCAATGACGCTATTGAAAAGGAATTCATGAAACTTGGACTGACCCGAAGTGCGGGAGCGTAACCGTCCTTCATGAAGACTGCACTTCTTTTTCCGGGTCAGGGAGCCCAATACGCCGGAATGGGCCGTGAGCTTTTCGGCAACCACGCTGAAGCCCGCGAAGTCTTCGAGGAAGCCGACCGGGTTCTCGGATTCTCGCTGTCTGGACTTTGCTTCAATGGTCCGGAAGAGGACCTGAAGATTACGGAGAACACGCAGCCGGCGATTCTTGCGGTATCGGTTGCGGCGTGCCGGGTGCTGCAGGCAAAAGGTCTTCAGCCCAGTGTTGTTGCAGGGCACAGCCTCGGAGAATATTCCGCATTGGTGGCCGCCGGTGCCCTGACATTTGCAGACGCGGTGGCTCTCGTGCGACGGCGCGGCCGCTACATGCAGGAAGCGGTTCCTGCCGGGGCCGGCGCCATGGCGGCACTGCTCGGCATTGAGCTGCCCGCCGTTCAGTCGGTTTGTGAGAGGGCAGCGCAAGGACAAGTCGTGGCGCCCGCGAATTTGAATTCTCAGACACAGGTTGTCATCGCCGGGCATCAGGAAGCTGTTGAGCGCGCGGTGACGCTCGCAAAAGAGAGCGGCGCCAGGCGCGCCATCATGCTGCAGGTGAGCGCGCCCTTTCATTGCGCGCTGCTGAAACCTGCGGAAGAACGACTCGGACCGGAACTCGATGCATGTGCGTTCTCCGATCCCCAGGTTCCTGTTGTAACGAACGTCGATGCGGCCCCGGCGATGACGGCAGCTGCAGCGCGGGACGCCTTAAAGAGACAGGTCTCTCGTCCGGTTCGCTGGCAGGAGAGTGTTCAATGGATGATTGGTGAAGGAGTGAACACTTTTGTTGAGCTCGGCCCCGGGAAGATTCTATCCGGACTCGTTCGCGCCGCCGATAAGTCGGCGATCACGTTCAATGTCGAAGACGAGAAATCGCTGGAAAATGCTTTTAACGGACTCCTATAATCAGCAATTTGCCTGAAGCAGGGCCGTACAATTAAGGAGGTAAGGAATGGCTTCGTCGACTGAAGAGAAGGTCAAACAGATTATTGTGGAACAGCTCGGTGTGGATGAGTCGGAAGTTACTCCGACGGCATCCTTCATTGATGATCTGGGCGCAGACTCCCTCGATACTGTGGAACTCGTGATGGCCCTTGAAGAAGGATTCGGCATCGAGATTCCGGATGAGGACGCCGAGAAGATCACCACCGTTAAAGATGCTCTTGCTTACATCGAAGCGCATCTGCCCAAAGCCTAGTTTCAATCGAGGTTGCAATTTTGGAGAAGAGACGAGTTGTTGTCACTGGTGTCGGTCTCGTTACAGCGCTGGGAACTGGAACAGAGGAAACCTGGAAGGGACTCTGTGAAGGCCGCAGCGGCGTAGGTCCGATCAGCAGGTTCGACACGAGCCTTTATTCCACGCGCATCGCGGCAGAAGTAAAAGACTTCGATCCTTTGAAGTGGTTCGACAAAAAGGATGTGAAGAAGATGGATTACTTCATCCACTACGCTGTCGCTGCCGCGGATTTTGCCATGAAGCAATCGGGGCTCACCATCAGTCCGGATATGGCTGAGCGTGCCGGCGTCTTCATTGGATCCGGCATCGGTGGGTTTACGGTGATCGAGCGCGAGCATCGGGTGTTGCTGGAAGGCGGACCTCGCAAGATCTCCCCATTCTTTATCCCGTCGAGCATCATTAATCTGGCGGCCGGTCAGGTTTCGATCCGTTTTGGCGCGCGCGGACCAAACTCTGCGCCGTGCACGGCCTGTTCTTCCGGGGCGCACGCGGTCGGTGATGCGTTTCGTGTGATTTCACGGGGCGATGCGGACATCATGATCTGCGGGGGCTCGGAAGCTGCCATTACTCCCATGGGAGTGGGCGGATTTGCCGCAATGCGTGCTCTTTCCACACGCAACGAAGAACCGCAACGCGCATCCCGCCCCTTCGACAAGGATCGCGACGGTTTTGTCGTGGGCGAGGGCGCCGGCGTCCTGGTGCTCGAGGAGCTTGAACTCGCGCGGAAGCGAGGCGCGAAGATCGTTGCGGAACTGGTTGGGTACGGCATGAGCGGCGATGCCTACCACATTACGTTGCCTCCGGAGGACGGGCACGGCGCTCACCGGGTCATGCTGAATGCGATTAAGGACGCCGGTATCAATCCCGAGCAAGTGAGTTACATCAACGCTCACGGCACATCGACGCCGCCTAATGACAAAATTGAGACTGTCGCGATCAAGCGACTCTTTGGCGATCATGCCCGCAAGCTCGCCGTCAGTTCGACCAAGTCCATGATTGGCCACCTGCTCGGCGCCGCGGGAGCGGTAGAGGCCGGAATCACGTCTCTCGTTGTTCAGCGAGGAATTATTCCACCCACCATCAATTACGAGACGCCGGATCCCGACTGTGATCTTGACTACGTCCCCAACAAGGTGCGCCAGGTTAACGTCGAGTACGCCTTGTCCAATTCCTTCGGCTTCGGTGGCACTAACGCATCGCTTCTGTTCAAGCGCTGGGAATAAAATCGGGGCCAGACATGGGGCCCACTCAATAATCATTAATCACTAATCAATTTTCATTTCTCAACAAGCGGTGATCCCAACGCTGAGAAATGAAAATTGATTAGTGATTAATGATTATTGAGTGGGCCCCATGTCTGGCCCCGATTTTTCTGTCTCACGCGTAGTCCCCAGTTTGACCCTGTTTTGGCTATCCTCTTCACATGCCCGAACGCGACACGCTCGAAGTCGATGCTCTGATTGTTGGTGGCGGGCCTGCCGGTCTCGCGGCTGCCTACCGCCTTCGACAACTCATGAAGGATGCGTCCATCGCCGTCATTGAAAAGGGCAAGGAAATTGGCGCGCATATTCTTTCCGGCGCGGTAATGGATCCTCGCGGCATCAACGAGCTGATCCCTGACTGGAAAGAGCGCGGAGCACCGATGGTTCGACCCGTGGATGAGGACCATGTGCTCTATCTCACGAAGAGTCGTAAGTTCACTCTCCCCATCACGCCGCCTCCTTTGCGCAATCACGGAAACTACATCTTGTCTCTCAACAAGTTTGTCCGCTGGCTCGGGACGCAGGTAGAGCAGAGCGGTATCGACGTGTTTGCCGGGTTTGCCGGAGCGGAGCCGCTAATGGAAGGTGATCGCCTCATTGGCATTCGCACCGGCGACAGGGGAGTCGGCAAGGACGGCAAACCGAAAGGGAATTACGAGCCGGGCATCGACATTCACGCCGCAATCACCATCCTTGCCGAGGGAGTCCGAGGCTCTCTCACCAAGCAACTGATACAGCGCCTGCGTCTCGATCAGGGACGCAACCCGCAGGTTTACGCGGCAGGCGTGAAGGAAGTATGGGACGTGCCCAATCAGAAGGCTGCGCCGGGCTGGGTTTTTCATACGATGGGATGGCCGCTGCGAAACGAAGAGTTTGGCGGTGGTTTCATTTACAACATGGAAGGCGGCAGGGTTTCTATCGGCCTGGTGATCGGGCTCGACTATCCGGACCCACGCGTCGACCCGCACGACCGGTTTCAGCAGTTCAAGACGCACCCTTTCATTAGAAGTCTTCTGGAAGGCGGCAGTCTCCATGCCTACGGTGCAAAGGCAATCCCTGAAGGCGGCTATTGGGCGCAGCCACAGTACTACCTGGATGGAGGGTTGATCATCGGAGATGCAGCCGGGTTCCTGAACTCCATGAGGCTCAAGGGAATCCATCTCGCGATCAAGAGCGGCATGCTGGCTGCGGAAACTGCCGCGGATGCAATTCAGGCGAAGGACCTCTCCGCCGCAAAGCTCAGGAAATTTGAGCAACTCGTGGAGGCAAGCTGGATCAAGGAAGAGCTATGGAGGGTCCGAAACTTTCATCAGGGATTTGAGCGCGGCTTTGTTGCGGGAATGCTTCATACAGGATTGCAATTGGTGACCGGCGGACGTGGCGTGAGAAACCGCTATGGAAACGTTGCCGGGCACCTGCGAATGGTGCCTGGAAGCCGGAGTGCCCTGGGACGAACACCAATCGATGGGAAGCTGACGTTCGACAAGCTCACCGATGTCTACAATTCAGGAACGGCCCACGACGAAGATCAGCCTGTCCACCTCGTGGTGCTTGAACCCAGCATCTGTCATCCGCGCTGCACGATGGAATATGGGAATCCCTGCCAGAGCTTCTGTCCGGCGGCAGTCTATGAAATGTCGGAGGGACAGCTTCAGATCAACGCGTCCAACTGCGTCCATTGCAAGACCTGCGACATCATGGACCCGTATCAGATCATCAACTGGATTCCACCCGAAGGTGGCGGCGGTCCCTCATACGACCTGTTGTAAGCGAAAAGTGTTTAAGGTCGATCTGTCTTTGACTCTCGAGAAGTGAGGACTGGCTCTGAGAGCTCGGTAAACGACACGACATCTCCCTGGAGCTCCGCGAAGTAGAGTTCCACGTCAACAAGCGGATAGCGCCGATGAATTTCCTCTCGCACGGCCTTCAGATCACGCGTCTGGTGTTCTTTCAGACAGCTCTCGTCAGGTTCAACGCGGCTCTCGACGTACCATCGGCAGTCCGCGTGGCCAATTAAGATAACGCGCTCGGCTTTCATTAGGTTGGCCATGAAGTCGAACCAGGCTCCGCCCTGGCTACGCAGCGTGTTGCTGGTTTCCGAAGGACTCATCAGTTCCACTCCCCCGGGTATCGCAATCAATCCGTAGTGTGTGAGCCCGAGCCCCGCATGCAGGAAATCCTGGAAGTGCGGCTGGTAGCGCGGATCGCTGCAGTGAATAGCAACAACGTGTGATTGGCTTGTTCCCAGAGGCTTTGAACGATATTCCACGATATTTCCTTTATCTTAGTACATCAAGAAGTCGTACAGCGTGTCACCAACCGCTGCGAGCACGTGTTGGCGTCCATCCAGCAAGTATGTTTGCGGCGCATTGGAGATGTTGCCGATGCGCGTATGCCATATGGGATTCCCGTTACGCGCGTCGAACGCTACGAAGTTGCCGCTTCCATCCCCGGAAAAAACAAGACCTCCTGCGGTTGTGAGCAGTCCACCACCGCCGCCGCCGTAGAACTTATGGCGCCACGCGATCTTGCCAGTTTTCGGGTCTATCGCGGTGAGGTAGTCGCCGAGCGATCCCAGGTTGAAAGGTTGTTTTCCAGCCAGGCCCATCGATCCTCGGGGATCCGGGTCGGTGAGATAGAGCATGTTGAATCCGTTATTCTCCCTAACGTAGAACAGACCTGTATCCGGAGAGTAGGCAGGCGGCGGCCAGTTGGTCACCCCTCCTTCAATGGGTGAAACGAGCGATCCCGGAATCGTGGCTTCTTTTAAAGGATTGGGATCGACCTCGCCACTCGGTCGCATTCCCTTCGCCCAGTTGGAAGTCGAACCATACTTCGACGTGACGATGTGTTCGCCGGTCACGCGATCCAGAGTGTAGAAATAGCCATTACGAGCTGCCGTCGAAACGAGCTTCCGTGGCCGCCCGTTGATCGTCGCATCAATGAGGATGGGAGTTTGCGCCGAATCCCAGTCGTGAGTGTCGTGGACGGAGGTTTGGAAATACCAGGCCATCTTCCCGGTATCCACGCGCACCGCAACGAGTGAGCATGTGAAGAGATTGTCTCCGGGTCTGCCCGCGCCCGTATAGCCCGGTGTGGGATTGCCGGTTCCGAAGATATAGAGCTTGGTTTCAGGATCGTAAACGCCGGGAATCCACGCGAACCCGCCGCCATGCCTCGCGGCGTCAAGATTCGGCCAGGTTTTTTCGCCGGGGTCGCCGGGGTTCATCGGGACTGTGTAGAACTTCCATTGAAGTTTGCCCGTTTCAGGATCGTGGGACTGAATGTAGCCGGGAGCATCGAGATCGTTACCCGTACCCACGATGACGTGGTCACCGATGATCATAGGAGCCATGGTGGAGAAGTACTGCTGATCGAAGTCGGCGATCTCGATGTGCCAGCGCTCCTTGCCCGTCTTCAGGTCGAGCGAGACAAGGAAGTTGTCCGGGGTCTCAAAGAAGAGGTAGTTGCGCCAGATGCCGACACCACGGTTAGCGATATGAGTTCCGCCTCTGGTCTTCCAATAGTAGTGCCAGAGCTGTCGGCCATCCCGTGCGTCAAGAGCCCAGACGTGGTCGGGAGCTGTGGGGTAGAGGATACCGTCCACCATGAGGATGGCGCCCTTTTCGGTAACGCCTCCCGGAGCGTATTCCTCCAGACCTTCACCACCCACGATCGTACCCGCTCCGGTTGCCGGATTCAGCCGGCTTATCCAACCCAGCGTGAGGCCTTTGACCGTATTGCGGTCAACCTGTTTCAGCGCGCTGTACCGTCTGCCGGTGTAGTCGCCAGAGTATGTCGGCCAGGAGTCAGAAAGAGGCTTCACCAACAGCGCGGGGTCGACTCCACCCGGAGCCTGGCTGGCGAGAAATGCCGGCAGAAGCAGTAAGGCTGCAGTGAGAAGGATTGTACGCTTCATTTCAGAGTCACCAGATAGGCAGTCACGTCGTGAATGTCCTTGTCCGTGTATTCGGGCAACAGGTTCCGATGTGCGTCGCGAGGGTCGCGAACTTCAACTTTGGGAACGTCGCCCGTCCGTCGAAACGACTGAGTGCTTCCGTCTGTCATATTGAGAATGACGATGAAGTCATCGATTCGATTGAGCTGGCCTTCTACCTTCTGACCGTTCTGAAGAGTGACTGTCGCTGTTACCGGAGTCGCGTTGCCTCCGCGCCCTCCACCGCCGGCAAGCCAGGAATTCTGGAGTTGCATGGGACTCGTGATGCGCCCGCCGATGCCGCTGAGATCGCCGGTCGAGGAGTGGCAGGTGCTGCATTTTGCGGCGAAGTATGACTTTCCTGCGGCGGCGTCACCGACAAGAATGTTCAAGGTAAGAGGCGGACCGGGAGGGGGACCGCCCTGACGTTGCGCCGTTGCCGCCACGCTGTGGATGTATTCGGCGATAGCCTTGACGTCGTCTTGCGATATCGGAACCGCCGGCATCGGGGACATTCCCGGAGAGCTTTTCCCGTCGCGAACGACCGGAAAAATCAATTCGCCGTTTTGATCGTTAAGCACGAGCTGCGACCGCAGAAGGTTAATTCCGCCACCTTCGCCACCGCGAAGATCCAGGCCGTGACAGGACCTGCAGTTGATACCGTACAGAGTATTTCCGCGAGCAACAATCGCTGGATCGCCGGCCGGACGCTGCTGGGCTGGAAAGTTGGTTGGTGCGGCGGCGCCACGGCCGGCTCCGCCTCGATTTCCCTGAGCCCCCTGCGCCGCAGGAACGGGGCCGCCGCGCGCACCGCCGCCGCGTTGTTGTCCCATAACTACTGCCGTGACGCATATCAGGAACAAGCACGTTCCTGTCAAAGGCCTAGTCCATCGCATCCCTCACCTCAGCGCTTCCAAACGATCGAATGATGTATCTCGAAGAAACCAAAACACGGGGCCCACTCAATAATCATTAATCACTAATCAATTCTCATTTCTCAACAAGCGGTCAACCATGTTGAGAAATGAGAATTGATTAGTGATTAATGATTATTGAGTGGGCCCCGTGTTTTGGTCTCTCCGAAATACACCACGCCACCGATTTTATTCCCTACTTTGCTAAGGCCGACTCAATCGCCTTCGTCATCTCGGCCGACAAGGGCTCAACGGGTGACTTGTAACGTCCTGCGACCTTGCCGTCGCGCCCGATCAGAAATTTTTCAAAGTTCCACTCGACATTACCGGAGAATCCCGGAGTTGAAGTGAGAGTCTTGTAGAGCGGCGCTTGCCCTGTTCCCAGAACTGTGATTTTGGAAAACATGTCGAACTCGACGCCGTAGTTCTTCTTGCAGAAATCCGCGATTTGGGAATTGGTGCCCGGCTCCTGGGCGCCAAAATCGTTGGATGGGAATCCGAGAATGCGCAAACCGCGCCCGGCATACTTCTTATGCAAGGCCTGCAGGCCTTCGTATTGCGGTGTGTACCCGCATTCGCTGGCGACATTAACGATCAAGACGACGTTACCCTGGTACTTCGACAGGTTCACAGGCTTCCCATCGAGGCTGTTCATCGTGAGATTCAATACGCTATTCACCGCAGCTGCCTCCTGAGTTCTAATCTGTGGCGCAGCCATCAGAGCCATCACGAGCAATGAAACCAGTTTCATGGGGCCTCCTCGTGCCCCGCATTACATCACAGTTTCCGTGCCAAGGGTGCGTTGACTTCGCGGGGTGCCGATGGTACGTTACGCCACTAGCAGAATTGGACTTAAGTAGAGGCAGAATCATGGATAATGCCGGTCGAAGCCGGATGACAGTCCGGTTAGTTTTCCTCGCGGTGGCTCTGTCGATTTCCCTTTCCTCCTACGCGCAACCCGCGCGGCCAGCAACTCCGCCCGATATCGCCGGGGAATGGGTGCTGCAGAGCAACGAGGATCCCGGTCAGATCGGTGGGCAAGGGCAGCCCACACTCGGTTATTATCTGGGCATACCTTTCAACGACGCCGGCCGCATGAGAGCCGACACCTCCGCGGAGTCCCTTTGGGGAACCCCGGAATACCAGTGCCGCCCCCATTCGGCGCCCCATCAGTGGCGCGGCCTGGGTGGCGCTCGCATCCTTAAAGAGGTCGATCCCCTCTCGAGCGAAGTCAACGCTTACCACATCAAGTTCATGCGTTCGCTGGACTGGCCGGTTTATATGGATGGCCGCCCACGTCCGCCGGCATGGGCACCCCACACCTGGAGCGGTTTTTCCACCGGAGAGTGGATTGGCAACACGCTGAAGATTACGACCACCCATCTCAAGGACGGATACCTTCGACGTGCCGGTCCGCAGACCAGCGACATGTACACGATGACGGACTTGATCACGCGGCATGGCGACACGATTACCGTGGTTACGGTTATCGACGATCCCATCTATCAGGATGAGCCCTTTCTTCAATCCACCACCTATCAAGCGGACCTAAACGCCACGACGAACTGGGAGACCTGCAATGCTTCCTCGTTCGCCGAGAACGGTGGGACGAATCGTCATTGGGTACCCCATTTTCTCCCGGGGCAGAACACCGGTCTGACCGAGTGGCTCAAGGGCGAGAAGTGGATTCCTGAGGCAGCCGCTCGTGGAGGCGTCAAAACGATCTATCCGGAATACAGGGCGACATTCAACGGATCCGTGAAAGCCGCGGACTTGAAGGTTCCAGCCTCGAAATCCGCCGTCAACGTGTCGAAGGCCATCGCCGATCAGGCGCCACGCGACGGGGAAGTGCACGTGCTGCCCGTTCAGGGCAACATCTACATGCTGATTGCCGACGGGAACAATGTCACCGTGTCGATCGGCGCCGAAGGCGTGCTGATGGTGAACACCGGCACAGCGGCGATGTCCGACAAGATCCTGGCTGCCGTGCGGCAACTGGTCAACGAGCCGCCGAAGCCGAATCAGTGCTTCGGCGTCAATTGTTCCGGCACGGTGGGCTGGTCCAGTCCATTCATCAACAACGCCATCAGTTCTCCAACTCCTTCAAAACCTCTGCGCTTCATCATTAACACCAGCGCGGCTCCGGAAAACGTCGGTGGAAATCAGAAAATCGGGACGACCGGCTTCTTTCCGCGAGGCGGAGGATTCGGCGCTGCGATTGCCAGCCCGGGTCGAACTGCCCAGATTATCGCGCACGAAAACGTTCTCTTCAGAATGAGCGCTCCTGCCAGCCCGACGAGCAAAGAGCCGGCATATCCCACAGCAGCGCAACCGACGGACTCTTATTTCGACGAGTTCCACAAACTTCCGGAGTATTTCAACGGTGAAGCCGTGATCGTCTATCACGAGCCGGCTGCCAATACGGATGGCGACAGCATCGTGTTTTTCCGCCATTCGGAAGTGATCAGCGCTGGAAACATTTTCTCGACTGTCAGCTATCCCATCATCGATCTGGAAAAAGGCGGCAGCCTGCAGGGAGTTATCAAAGGCTTGAATCACATTCTCGATCTCTCTGTTGCGGAATATCGTTCGCAAGGCGGAACCTGGATTATTCCAGGCCGCGGCCGACTTTCGGACACGGCGGATGTGGCATCTTACCGGAACATGGTGACAATCATCCGCGATCGCGTACAGGACCTTATCGATAAGGGTATGACGCTGGAGCAGGTCAAGGCCGCCCGGCCGACAATGGATTTTGATGGACGCTATGGGGCAGATACCGGTTCATGGACGACTACAATGTTCGTCGAAGCTGTTTATAAGAGCCTCAAGGAGAAGAAATGATGCGCAGGATATCTTTTATCGCGACTGTTGCAGTGCTGATGCTTGCCGCTGTTGCAGCGTACGGTCATCACTCGTACGCCGCCACATATGACACATCAAAAGAGGTGAAGCTTCAGGGCAAGTTGATTCAGTTTGTCTTCCGCAATCCGCATTCGTACGTCACCCTCCAGGCACCGGATGACAAGGGTGCGATGCAGCGATGGTCCGTGGAATGGGCGGGGACCTCGCAGTTGAGCAACCGCGGTATCACTCAGGAAACTCTGAAGATCAATGACGCTATCTCGATT
>Ga0111539_10006934_pt1 | contig 14544 bp, 14 predicted proteins | sample RhiMethybrSRZTD1_FD_79667 | JGI IMG/M metagenome (GOLD analysis project Ga0111539, IMG submission 79667) | Populus rhizosphere microbial communities from Tennessee, USA - Rhizosphere MetaG P. TD hybrid SRZTD1 (version 2) (version 2) | ecosystem: Host-associated > Plants > Roots > Rhizosphere >... | reverse complement strand
CGTCGCGTGGATCAGCATGTTGTCGTAGATGAATTCGGCGGGTCGCGTCGAATTGGCCAGGATTCCGCCGACGGTCCCGGCCACGAGATAGACGTACTCGGGACGGTTGGCCCTGAACCAGTAGTTCACCGCGGCCTGATCGCGGAGATCGAGCTGATCGCGCGTCGCGCTCTGGATGTTCTCGAAGCCGAGTTGTTCGAGGCGGCGGACGATCGCGGAGCCGACGAGGCCGCGGTGCCCCGCTACGAAAATTCGATCACGCGTTTGCATCATTATTCTCGCTAATGGGTTGCTGTCGTGATCGGCGCCGACTGCCGAAGTAGCGATGCGACGTAACGTCCAATCGCGAGACTTGATGTCAGGCCCGGAGACTCGATACCGGCGAGATGCATTATTGGAGGGCAATACCGATCGCGACGAATCATGAAGTCCGCAAAGCCCTGGTCCGCGCCGTGCAGCTTCGGGCGAATTCCCGAGGTTCCGAGTCGCAGATCTTCGATTCTGAGATCCGGGACCAGCCGCTGCGCCGCTTTGTGGAAATACCCGAGCTCAAGGCGATTCGATTCGTAGTCGTCTTTTCTCGACTGATAGACCGCGGTCGGTCCCAGGCAGACCGCGCCCGCGGGTGTCCGGGTGAAGTGTACGCCGAGGCCATGCCCCGACGGGTCCGGAACCGGATATACGAGGCCGCGAACCAGGTGCCGCCTTGAAGGGATGATTTCCGCGTACTCGCCGCGACAGGGATAGGTCCGAAACCGCTCGCCGCCAATTGCCAACGACACTTCGTCGGCCCACAGTCCCGCCGCGTTGATTACCGTCGAGGCGGCGATTGACTCGCGCGCAGTTCGGACGATGTGTCCGTTGCTTGCCGCTTCGCCGCCGACCACGGGAGATGCCGGAAGAATATGCACACCGCGACCAACACAGACGTCGCGCAGCGCACGAAGCAACGCATCCACATCGATGATACCGGTGTCCGGTGACCAGACGCCGGCGACCGCACGGATATGAGGTTCGCGCTCTTTGATGAAATCACTGCCCACACGCTGGAGAGAGCTCACGCCATTGGCTCTCCCCCGTTCGAGTAATCCATCGATGGTCGAGCATTCTTCCTCGGCGGCGGCCACGATGAGCTTGCCGCAACGCTCATGGGGAACGCCGTGCCGCGCGGCGAACTCATACAAGAGTTCCCTGCCTTCGACGCACAGCCGCGCCTTTAAGGTATTGGGGGGGTAATAGATGCCGGCGTGAATGACGCCGCTGTTGCGGGAGCTCGTTTCCGTTCCAAGCCGCGAATGCCGCTCGAGGATGCATACTTCGCGACCTTCGCCAGCGAGTTCCGCGGCGACTGCGAGGCCGGCCACTCCGCCGCCGATCACGACTACGTCAATTGCGTTCATTGATTAACGAACCCAGTAGTACTCTTGCCCGCTAAAACGCGCACATCTGGTCGGTGACCAGCGGATGGCTCTCGAGCCAAGCTTGTAACCAATCCACTTCGTAGCCGCGTGAGCAAGGGCATAGGGCAAATGCCAGGGCTGCTGCATCACTGCCTTGAACAAACCTCGCACGTACCGTCGCCCTAGTCGTTCATGCCCGCCAGGGAATTCCAAGTCCGCTGCAAACTGCGCGCGTGAATATCCGGCGTCAAAGTATCTTCGAAACTCGCTCGGCAGAGAGGAGGCATGCGAGTGGGTGACGGTAGCCTCCGCGACGTAGGCTATACGATGACCGGCGCGCAGCACTCGCGCGGCCGCAACCGCGTCTTCATGCGCCAGCGTCGGAGCGAAGCCGCCAATCTGATCAAGCGCCGAATTGCGATACGCGGCGAACGCATTGGAACAGAACGACGAATACGCACCGTAGGTGTCCGCATCCTCGATACTTCTGACGTGGCTCGTCGCAGGGTAATTGAAGGAACGAAGATAACTTTCGAAGAAGTCGGCACCCGAGCGCGGAATCTGGCGTCCGTAGCTGACGCTCGCTGACCGGGCGCGGATGGGCGCGACCAGTTTGGCGAGCGCGTCCGGCGAGGTCAGGTACGCGTCTGGGGTCATCATCACCACGATGTCCGTTCCCAGCGTCCGGCGCGCCAGCTCGCGGGTCGCGCCATGATTGAATTCATGTCGCGGGATTACTAACACTTCAACGTTCATTTCTCGCGCAATGTCGACGGTCCCGTCCGTCGAGCTCGAATTGACGACGAGAATTCGCGGCGCGAGTGTCGACTGGACGATCGGCGGCAGACAGCGTCGCATGTGCGCTGCCGCATTGTGCGTGATGATCGCAACGCCGACGGTCTCGGTCACGTTTGAACGATGCTCCCTTCCGGCCGGGCTTCATTGATTGCCCATGGCGCGTTTCCCTTGGCCCACAACTCATTCAGATAGTCACGCTCTCGTTGTGTATCCATCGCGGCCCAGAAACCATCATGCTTGTACATTGCCAATTGACGATCGCGCGCAAGTGCGGCGAGGGGCTGGCGTTCAAGCACGCATGATTCGGCGGTGTCCACGTACTTGAGAAAGTCACGGCGGAAAAAGAAGTAGCCGCCGTTGATCCACTTGTCCTGGAACTCCGGTTTCTCGGCGAACTGCTCGACGAGATCCCCATCAGTTTTCAACTCTCCAAAACGCGATGGGGGATTCACCGCCAGAATCGTACCGATTTTGCCGTTTTTCTTGTGAAAGGTGAATTCGTCGGCGAGATCGGCGTTGGTCACGCCATCGCCGTAAGTAACGGCGAAATGCTCAGCGCCGTCGAGGTACCGGTGAGCTGCCTTGGCGATTCGGGCGCCGGTCATCGTCAACTCGCCTGTGTACGCAAGAGTGACATGCCAGTCGTCGTTATGGCCGGCGCTCTCGACCGTGACATTGCTCGTGGCGAGCTCCACGGTAAAGTCGCTGTTCATCTGGTAGTAATGGAGGAAATACTGCTTGATGACTTCGGCCTTGAATCCCAGACACAGTACGAATCGCTTGAACCCGTAGCGCGCGTAATGACGCATGATGTGCCAAAGAATTGGCTGCGGCCCAATTGGCACCATCGGCTTCGGGCGGAACTCCGTTTCCTCTTTTAAGCGAGTACCCAGACCGCCGCACAGAATAAACACCGGAACTTTTGAAAGGTCCATAGGCATAAGTCGGTCGTCCTGAAGGCGTTACTGCTGGCGCTGATAGAACGAGGCCACGCCGTCCCAGAATGGCGCTTCATCCCATGCCGGAACGATTGCTCTGGCCGAGTCTGTGTTGACGCGCACCATTGGCTGACTGAAATCCGTTTGCTTGCCGATTGTGAGAGCACAGGCGAGATCAAGTCGCCGCCGCATTTCGCTGGCGAACCGTTCCGCAAACTGACCCTGGGTTTCGGCGTAACAGCTGGGACCGACGCGAACAAATCCGTCCGCGGTTTCTGCCACGGTCGCCGCGAATCGCTCATAGCATGCGGCAAGCAGATCGATCGGCACATTGTCCCGAACATAATCCGGAGTTTTCACCTCCGCGGTCGCGCCCTTCTGCCACGTATTCATGAGGTAGGCAGTGAACCGCGGTTCTTCCCACGGGCCGAACGGGTTGGGAATCACGAACTTGCCCAGCGAGAGTCCTTGCCCGGCGACGTAATAGCGAAAAGCCTGTGCCGTCATGCTCTTTGACAGTCCGTAGGCGTTGAACGCCGGCCGGAGATCGCTGTCACCACGGCCTTCATCCGCCTCGAACACGCTGCCGGTCAGGACGACGGCCCTGCCGCCGTTCGCTGTTAGCTCCGCGAGAATGGGACGCAGGTTATTGGTGTTGCTGGCGAGAGCGCTCGTCGCATCGAAGTCCGCGCTGTTGTAATTGGTCGCCTCAGCCGCGTGGTGGCAGAGGAGGTCAAACGGGCCCTCGTGTGCAAGCAGCCTGGAGAATCTCGGCGTGCCGAAGGTTGTTTCCTCGGCCACCGTCGCCATCGACCCAAGTTGGTCGACGCGTTGCCTGCGAATTCCATCGTACGAATTTGCCGGCCTCGTCAGCGTGGCGGTTACTGAATGGCCGGCTTCCGAGAGTGCCTTGACGAACCATAGCCCGGTAAACGACGAGCCTCCCGTAAACAGAATTTTCATTCAAGCTGGCCCAGGTGATAGGCCGGGTTGAAATCGCGCCACTTCAGATCCTTTTCAGAGATCACGATGGGCTCGAATGGCCAGTCGATCGCCAGCTTGGGATCGTTGTATCGCAGCCCGCGTTCCTGCGCCGGCGCGTAAAATTCCGTCACCAGATAGAACGCTTCCGTGTCGTCGGCCAGTGTGAGGAATCCATGGGCGAAGCCTTTAGGCACGTAGAGCGCCGTCCGATTGTCCGCGGTCAGTTCGATTTTGAAGTGCTGAAGAAAGGTTGAGGACTCCGGCCTCAAGTCGACGATCACGTCGAGCAGGGCGCCGCGAATGCACCGGACTATTTTGTCTTCCGCCTTTGGCGCCAGCTGGTAGTGCATGCCCCGCAACGTGCCTTTGTCACGACTCGTCGAGTTGTTGATCTGCACGACGTCGCGGCGCAGGCCTGCCTGGTCGAATTCGTTGATACAGAAGAAGCGGGCAAAGAACCCTCTATCGTCACCTCGTTTTTCCAATTCGATGACCTGGGCATCATTGAGAGGCGTCTTGATGAACCTCATTGAGCGGTCCAGGTCAGTTGATCCGTCAGTTGGCCGCCATTTCGAAGATCGTTCAATACCTTTAGCCGGATGAAGTCGGAATTGCGGAAATCCCCGTTCGAAAAGCGGCGCAGACCGTTGGCGAGTCCCGCCACCGCTGTCTGCAAGGTCTGACAAGGTTGATGCTGTGGCGCCAGTTTGGCGAACAAACTGAAGTCGACGCGATACGAGCGCTTGTCGGGTTGTGCCGCCTTATTGATGGACACCTTGACGTCGCCGAGCTGGTCGCGAACACCTTCGGCTAATTCCCGCACCTGATAGTTCCATTTGTCTGAACCCACGTTGACTACCAGGTTGTCACCGCCCTCTCTTATCGGTCTGACAATGGCCCATTCCAGAGCCCTCGCCATGTCCTTGACATGAATCAGCGGACGCCACGGCGTGCCGTCGGAGAGTATGGTGATTTGCCCGGACGTGACCGCGGATGCGACGAAATCATTTAGAACGAGGTCGAGTCGCAGCCTCGGGCTGAAGCCGCACGCTGTCGCGAAGCGCAAGGATGTCACTTTGAAATCCGCCGAGGCCAGGCTCGCCAGGCGCTCTTCCGCAGCGATCTTCGATCTGGCGTAGGCGGTCAGAGGGTTCAGCGCCGACATCTCAGACTTCGCATCGTCGCCGCCGGCGCCATACACCGAACAGCTCGACGCAAACGCAAATGCTTTTACGCCGGCCGCCTTCGCGTGCTCCGCGTTCGCATACACCGCATCGGCGTTTACCTCCGCGGTGACTTTCTCGAAGGCGACGCCCATTGGGTCGTTCGAGATCGCAGCAAGCTGGATGACGGCGTCGACACCCTCGAGCACCTCGGGCCTCAAGCGTCGCACATCTCCGTAATGCTGAACATCGAGCGTGGTTTCCGGAAAGCACTTCGCATCCATCAGACACCCGGCGAAGTAGCCGATGTCATGACCGATCAGGCGTGAAGCGGGGAATGTCTGACGAAAGTGTGCGGCCACGATTGGCCCGATATATCCGAGGTTGCCGTTAATCAAAATTTTCATTTGGAAATGGAAAGCGCGCTCGTGTCGCTACGACGCGCGAAACTTGGCCAGCTTGCGCGGCAGCCAATCCCTGGTCAACAGGCGTTCGAAATCTTCCGCGGTCATGCGTCGCGATCGTTGAATTTGCGCTCGCTGCTTGAGCACCGGGATACAGCCGGTGAGGGCGGCCAGTTTGGCCCGCAAGAAGGTGAGGCCGTGTCCTCGACGAGTAAAGAACCAGGCAGAGCCGAGCCAATAGAGCAGCCGTTGTGGCAAGTACTTCAGCATCAGCGAAGCAGGCATGTTTTTCAGCCACACCCATTCAATGTTGCGCTGAGACTGAAACACCTGCTGGCTCGGAAAATGCGCCATTGTGCCGCGCACCTTGTGGTAAACCACGGCGTCGGCCACGTAGACGCAGCCATATCCCGCCAACCTTGCGCGGAATGAAAGATCGAGATCCTCGTAGGTAAGGAAAAATCGCTCGTCGAGTAATCCGATTTCGTCGAGCATGCTGCGCCGGTATAGCGCCGCGCCGGCGCACGCGCCGAACACGTCACAATCGGCTCCAAACTCGGGACTTTCCGTCTGACCGCGGCCTCGCTCGAGAGCGCAGCCGGTTGATGCGAGCAGGTCGCCCGCGTTGTCAATCACGTCGCGTTCCCAAAATCGCATCATGCGTGATGCACAGAGGCCGGCCTGCTGATTGGTTCGCATCGCCTGCGACAACGACTCCAGCCACGCGCTGGCTACTTCGGTATCGTTGTTCAACAGCGCGATGAATCGGCCGCGCGCCGCTCTGATACCGGCATTGTTGCCGCCGCAGAAGCCAACGTTGTGATCGAGCCGGATCACCTGCACCCACGGAAACGCGCTACGGACGTAGCCTGCCGAGCCGTCGGTGGATCCGTTGTCGACGAGGATGACTTCAAACGAGGGATGGGTTTGACGCAACAGCGACGAGAGGCAGAGTTCGAGGTGCTCGCGCCCATTGAAGTTGAGCACGACAACGCTTGTCTCGACCGCGTGCGCTGTCGTTCCGGCCAGTGATTCGGGCGCGCTCATGGCTAGATTCTGGTGAGCAGGGAAATGTTTCGAATCAGTCCGGTCTTCCAGAAGCCATGCCGGATCACGAGGGCACGCCTGGCTAGGAAGGATCGCTCGGACAGTTGAACGAAGGCGCTAATCTGTGCGCGCAACGGGGCCGACAGCCTTGCGCCGTGAAGCTCCAGGAACGCCCTTGCCTGCCGGTAGTGCTGTGCCATTTCCGAGCGGAAAACGTGGGTCGATGCTCGATTGAATGGGTTCCAGGGCTTTCTCAGAACCGCGGATAGCGAGCCGTCCCACCGCTTGGCTCCCGTGTCGTTGCGGCCATGCTGTCTGTAGTCGATTAGTGGCCGATCGACGTGCCCGATCACACCAAAGGACGCTGCTACCAGGGAGATCCAGTAGTCGTGCATGATTGCCGCCGACACCGGAATCGGCCGAGCCAGCCGCACGAGGGCGCTATTCATGACCAAGGTGCAGCCGGTGACCGCGCCACAGACGAGCAGCCGGCCGATTTCGCAGCCCTTGACGGGATCGATCTTCTGGAAGTGCCAGAACGACGCATCGATTGTCGTGAGGTCGGCGTCGACAACACTGAGGTCGCTATGGACAAGGATCGGCGTGTCGGTTCCATGCTGTTCTTCGAGCTCAGTCAGACGGTCCATCACGGCCTGAGCCTTGTCGCGACGCCACACATCATCGGCATCAGCGAACATCACATAACCCTCGTCGGCCGCGTTGAAGACCGCCGCGAAATTGCCCAGCGCGCCAATGTTCTCGGTGTTCCGAGGCATCACGACGACTCGTTCGGGATAGTCGGCTGCGTATCGCTGCAGGATGCTCCACGTTCCGTCGGTGGAGGCATTGTCGCGAATGAGCAGGCGCAGAGGTGCGTAACTCTGCGCCAGGATTGAATCGATCTGACTGGCGACGTACCGCTCACCGTTGAACACCGCCATCAGAATCTGCACGGGCTTCATCTTGGTATCCGGGCGTGATTCAGCCACAGCTGCCGATCAGTGCGAAACGACATCCTGAAGGTGGGATTCCAGGCGGTCAATCGCACGCGCGAGCGTCCAATTCTCAACTGCCGTGTTTCGGCCGGCGTCGCCAAGGCGTTTCGTTAATTCGGGCGAGGCGACGATCGCGGACAAGTGCTCAGCGAGGGCAGCAGGCGTGCGGTCGCCGGTCAGGAGACCATTGACACCGTGCTGAATGTATTCGCGAACTCCGCCTTCGGACACGCTGACCACGGGAGTTCCGCAGGCCATCGCCTCCAGAGGCGCGAACCCAAACGGCTCCAGTGTTGAACAGTACAAAAAAGCTGCGGCGTTACCGAGAGTATCCACAAGTTCGGACTCGCTGACTTGGTGACGAAGCTCGAACGTGATGTTCAGACGCTGTGCCAGTGCTCGAATGTCGTCGGCATAGGCCGCGGATGCCATGTTCGCCATCCAGATTAGCCGGCGCGGAGAATTGCCTGGCAACAGGGCGACCGTCGAAACCGCGAGCTCGAGACCCTTGTGAGGCTCGGCGGCGCCTAGACCGACGATGTACGGCTGCTTCTGGAGGGACGAGGGATGAAACAGGTCGACGTCAACTCCGAGGTAACACACGGTTGCATCAAGGCCATAGCAGCGAACAACCGCCTCGCGGCTGAAGTATGAGTTGACCAGTATGCGATCGAATTTCGACGCTTCCGCTCTCTCGTATGCTGCAGCGGCGCCCACCCTTGCGATTTCGCGCCACTGCGAAACCGCGCTACGGGACCACGGCCATGCTGATTGCGGACGCAGCGCGACCCAGCGCAGCTCGGGTCTTGCCTCATACACTCCGCGATTTGGTTCTTGAGAATAGAGAACACATGGCAGCTTGGTCTTCTGAGCAATAGGGGGCACCACAAACATGCGACAACCATGAGCGAGAATCACGTCAAAGCCTTCGCTTACCATCTCCCGAGCTGCATCAGCGCACATAGCATCCATCGCGTTGCTGGCATTCTTAAAAGAACGCAGCGGATCCAGCGCTCGAGCGACGCGATTTGAGTCCTGATGACGCCACGCCAGCGTTCGCTCTTCGACAAGGTCGGACAGGCGAAGGAAGTCCTGGTCGGCCGTCGCAGAAGTCCAGACTTTGACTCTGTGGCCGCGTGCCTGAAGACCCGCGACCTGCTGACGTAGTGCCCTCTTGCCGCCGCCGCTTGGAAGGTTGTGCCAGATGGCAACCGAAAGCGGCTTCATTGACGAAGGTCCGCTAACTCCAATGCGTGCTCGAAAGGAACTCGTTCAATGTTCGGTAGCTGCGTGGTCCGCGTCGCGTTGATCACCCATCCACCTTGACTCCTTACGACGGTGTCGCATTCTGCAAAGGACGTTTCGATCATTTCGTGTTGCGGCGCACACCATGCCTTGCCGCTCCGGTAATCGGCGATGAAGTGGTGACCGTCACCTGTGACGAACGTCGTATGCCGCTCGGTGCCCACGACCTGGTATTGATTTTTTTCCCTGGGAAACGAGTGATCGGTGCCGTACAGCACAAATTTTCTGATGCCCATCCAATAGCCAAACTGCAGAGCGCCAACCAGTGTCGCTCCGCCAGGGTGAATTGGACGAAGGATGTTTTCCGTGAACCGAAAAGGGCCCTCCGAATCCACTTCTATCCACAGGTGGTCACCGGTTAGCTCCGGCCGCAGTACGCTCATCATGACGGCCTGTGACTGGCCGCGGTCAATCATCTCTTGGCCAAAGTCCCGCATCATGTAAGGGTCGGCGCAACACAAATAGGTCGGGCGAAGTACCGTGCGGTCGTAGGCGAGATAGAAACGATTGCAGCAGAACGTGACTTCGTCTTTGAGGCGGTCAAGGTCCTCCGGTCGAACGCTCGGGCCGCTGCCGATCAAAAATCCCGTCTGGCCGACATGGCGATCGCGAAGCGAACGCAATGCTGTCCGATCGGGGTGATCGCAAACATAGCCCGCCTCGAGGTCCGCACGCCAATTCCGGAAGATTTTCCTGGCGCGCGCACGTGTATGACGGTACGACTGTCGTGCAGTGAGCACTTTCGATCTACAGACGCTTGGCGCTCGAACTAAGGACCGGCACTGGCCTGCCCCCGTGTCGAACCGGAGTCACGAACCGGGGTAAAACGCTTTGAATGCGAACCGGCGACGGTCGCGTACTGCAGCCGGACGTCGTAGCGGCGATTGCTAACACCGTTCCGAACAACGCCAGGAAGATGATGTTGAAATCAGAGAATCCGCTATCGAAGGTATTCAGAGAAAATATCACTGCGAGATGAATGAGGCCGAGTGTGGCGTCATCTCGTGTTTCCAGGCGCGCTGCCGACCGTGACAGCACGACAATCGCGATGGCGAAGATTCCCAGAAACCCCGCTGCCAGCATTGGCCCGTAGGGGATCACGAGATCGAGGAACCCGTTGTGAAAGGCGAAGGTTTGAGGAGAACCGACGAGACGATTCGCGTCTTCGAGATAATCGGTTCGAGTGTCGCTTCGAAAACCCGGAAAACTATCCCGAAAAACCGGGCCGTCGCCAAGCAGCCCCATTTGCGATTGAGTCATGTATTCGATGCCGTAGTCGTAAATGGACTCGCGGCCAGATAAGTCGTTGATCGACGAGGCATCTCCTGACATTCGAAACACGACATCCGGGATGAGCGGAACCACTGCAGTTCTCCACCAGCCGACACCGACGACGATAGGCACCAACACCATGGCAGTCAGCATGGCCGTCGGAAGAAGCGCCGGCAATTTGAGCCGCGTGAAGAGATATGCCAAAGGTGCCACGAGAACAGGAATGATGACAGCCCGGTGCTCGAGTTGAATGGCCGCCCAGATTCCTGGTACAAGACTCACGGCGAGCGCCAGTCGAATCGCAGACGGTGTGTCACGCCAATAGAACGCGATGATCAGAAGGGCGAGCGCAATCGCGTACCGATTGAGAAGCGAGAAGAGTCCGTTGCTTTTGGTCAGTGGAGGCATCCAGCGCAGTGCGCCGTCCACATAGCGTGATTGGAAGCCCAGCTCGACGCTACCCTGCAACCAGCCTGATGCTTCGAGGAAAACGTTTATCGCCACGTACGAGAGCAACCCGAGCGCAACTGTGGCAAGGAAATACCGCATACCGCCTCGGCGCCGATAACTCAATGCAAACACACATAACGCACCGGCGGTCATTGCTTCCACCAAGGCGAGCCTGACGCCATCGCGAACGTCGCGTCCGAACGCGACCGAATCCAGGCTCTCTCTGGCGATGTGCATCAGCGCAAATATCAGGGCGAACACCATCAGCACGCGACCGAAGGTTCGCATCTTCGGAAGTGCTTGATTGAATTGCGTTCGGTTGAAGACCAGGAGAGCAGCACCAATCGCCGCGTAAAAGACGCTCAATCGCGAGAAGCCCAGCGAGAACGTGAATGTCTGCATAGCCAGCAACGCAGCTAGTACGCAGCTATTCACGAATATCTGGCCGGTTATATTTTTGTCCCGAGCCTGTGGCATTCGATTGGCGCGCGGCAGTTCGTCAGTGCGCGCGGTTGTCACTCGACGGGTAGTGGGACCGCTCCTCCGAACAGGTTATGTGCATCTGATCGAAGAGTGACGCAAATTTCTTATTGCCGGAGGCATTCCAATGACTGTCAAACGCGTGATAGTCCGCCAGTTGGAACGTGTTGAGCTCCTGAAAGCGGATGTTGGGGTGGCTGGACAGGTGGTCGCGAGTACACATCCAGTAATGGAGATAATTTGCGGTAGTCTCCTGCAAAATTGCGTTCTGCGCCGCTTGCGGTACTAATTCCTGCTTCACCGGCACGCGGACACAAACCACCTCCTGAAACGGGCGCAGGAGTTGACGCAACAGCTCTAAATTTCTGTCAACCAGATCTTGATATCGTCGCGGGTCCACGCGCGCGTAAAGCGCGTCGATCTCGTAAGGTTTCAATTGATCCGACGCCGTAATAATCTCGCCGTTCTCGATTTGCCGCAGGCGCGCCATTCGGCGTTTCATCGCCAGTAACGCACAGCTCGGCAGATCGCGCTTCCAATTGAACGCTTCGAAGACCGAGCGTCCAGACGACCGCCAGCGCTCGTAGGCGACACAATGCGCCCAGATGTTCGGATGGTAAATCAGAACGGCGAGCTTCTTCGGCCCATGATGGTGTCGTCGTGCCAGTTCTGCCCATTCCCGGATACCGACCGCCAGGCCCAGGTTGAGCCAACCCGCCGGTGGCAACGCCAAATCGTGCCAGGTTTCGCCTTCGTTGGCAGCGACGCCCATTGCATATGAAGTGCCGAACACGACACTGTCGCCGGCTTGATCTGCAGGCCCTCTCAAACCGAGACTGTTGCTGCGAAGGCTGAAGCCAAGGTCCTTCGCGGGAATTGCGACATTGGGTTGGATACGGAATCCGCACTCCTGATCGTTTTGCAGAAGACGAAGCCAGCGACGGCCCTGAAACGGGTCTTGAAGATTTATTTCTTTCAAGCCTGATTTAACTTCTGATCGTTTGATGGCGCGCGATGAACTAACACGAATGCGTGGCAAATCGTAAAGGCGCTGACGACAAATGTTCCGGCGAGCCTCGCGTACGCGGCGCCGACAATCCCAAAGCCCAATCGAATGGCGATCACGCTGCCGATCCACACCAGGGCAATCGCCAGGCTCATGACGATCAAATAACCCTTCATCTTGTTCATCACACCAAATACCGACCCGACGCCAAGATAGATCCACAGGGTGCCGGTTAAACAGGCCACGCGCGCTGCCGGCAGACCCGGTTCGTATGCCGGAAAGTGCGTCTTGACAAGCCAATCCAGCGACAAATACAAGGCGAGGCAGACGGGGATGATGGTTGCCACGTTCAGTGCCAGATTCAGGATGATGAATCGACGCAACGATCTGGGTGATTGCGTTCTGCCGAACTCCTGGGCCATCAGCGGGAACAGGATCATCGCAAATGCCTGGGGAATGAATTGAAGCGAATTGACGATCATTCCAGCCAGTGAGAAATAGCCAAGGCTCTCATTGCCGAGAAGCAGTGCAACCACTGACCGGTCGGCCACGTTGAGAATCGAAAATAAAGTTCCTGACAAGAGCAGTGGCATTCCAATCCGGCCGAGATCGACGATGGACCGCCAGTCGTTGATCCTCGTCGGGCGCCAAGAATGAAACTGCAACCGTGCGAGCAACGCGAACAGCCCACCTGTCGCAATTCGCCAAAGGCTCCCGATCACGCCGTAGACAGTGACGACCACATTTGCCACGAGCATGAACAGGTTCGACGTTATCTGCGACCACGCCGCGGGGCCGAATTGCAGGCGAGCTCGTAGCACGGTATCGACATGAGTTGTCGGCGGCCCAAGTGCACTGGTGAGCGCAATACATGACATCGCCCAGAAAAACAGGCTGTCGCCGCGCCAGAGGGCCAGCATGGCAACAGTCAAGCAAATCGCGCCTGCAAGAGCCCCGACATATGTCGCGACTGCCGCTGACACACGCTCAAGCCTGTCCGCATGGTCGGAGTCGCCGGCGCCAATCGCAATGGGTAGATTCCGCGACAGGCCGGTAAAGACTCCCAGTTGAAGAAAGCCCAGATAGGCCGGGAACAGGGCGGCAGCGTTGATCGTGCCTAGCTCGAACGGGGTGAGCGATTTAGCTGCAACAAATGCGCTGACAAGATTCACGACTGGCTGGCTCATGGTTGCGGCAACAAACAGCGCCTCGCCGCCGAATTTGGCCCGTGCATACTTGAGCCACTGAACCACGCCGCGACTACGAAAGTCGTCGATGGAGTTGGACGTGAGTGTGTCGCTCATTCTGGTAAATGCGCTCAATCAATTCCATGACCCGTAGGGCATGGCCTGAATGCCCGGACTCGATGGGCAGATCCTTTTCGATGGCCTCGAGAAACGACGTCGTCTCGTCAGCCCATGACGTATCCACAGGGAACAACGTCTTTTTCTCATCACCCCACACGACCGCGGGCGCCGACGAGCGATTGCGGGCGATGCTCAATTCCTCATCGCCATAGCTGCCGCTCTGTGTTTTCAGTCCGTTGAGAACCAGGTGACCGCGCTCGAGAAACACCTCCAGCGAAAACAGATGCCGCCACTGCGTCATCGTGCTGTGCAAGGACGCAACCACACCGGTTCGCCGGTTCCGAAAATTCGCGAACACGTTGTCTTCGATCCCCTCCAGATTCCAGTACAGATTCGAGACCATGGCCTGCACTTCGTCGAACTCGCCGGCCAGCAGCAAGAACAGGTCAATCATGTGAATGCCCTGGTCGAGCAGGATGCCGCCGCCGGCGAGGTTCTTGTCGGCTCGCCAGGTGTCGAAATAGGTGTGATCGACGCTCTTACCGTACCTGCCGCGGAGCCACAACAGCCGGCCGTACTCGCCGCCATCGACAATCGCCTTCATCATTTTGATGCTGGCATGATGGCGGTGGTTGAAGCCGTACATCAGCTTCTTCCTGCTCAATAGCTCTTCGGCCATGATCTGTCTGACTTGGCCTGACGTCAGAGCGGGAGGCTTCTCGCAGAAAACGTGTTTGCCTGCTTTCAGCGCCGCCATCGTAAGGGGATAGTTACTCGCGTTCGGCGTGCAGATGAAAACGGCGTCGATGCTGTCGTCGTTGATGATTCCGTCCGCAGATTGCGCGACCGGTAACCCGGATAGGTCCCTGGACGTCGGATCGAACACCGCGACCACGGTGCCGCGCCGGGAGGCGGCGACCGCCTCGGCGCGCAACCGTCCCATCTTGCCGAATCCGACTATGCCGACTCTAATCATCGGTTTGGGTCTTCAATAT
>Ga0111539_10006931_pt1 | contig 14546 bp, 18 predicted proteins | sample RhiMethybrSRZTD1_FD_79667 | JGI IMG/M metagenome (GOLD analysis project Ga0111539, IMG submission 79667) | Populus rhizosphere microbial communities from Tennessee, USA - Rhizosphere MetaG P. TD hybrid SRZTD1 (version 2) (version 2) | ecosystem: Host-associated > Plants > Roots > Rhizosphere >... | reverse complement strand
GGTGCGCAGGTGCGCGTTGTGACCGTGGCCGACGGTCGCGGCGACCGACCTTGGGCGCGCAGGCCACGCGAGGACCACGCTCCACCGTTGGAGCTCGCCGACGACGACTGGCCGGCGCGCGGACAGCGCTCACGCTGAGCGCGAGACTGCGGGATGTTGCACCTGAAAACGAAAGACGGCGCGGCCCAGGGAGCCGCGCCGTCCCCGATAGCTGCGCGGGACGCGCAGCAGCCTACTGGGCTGCCGCGTCCTTGAAATACACGTCGAGCTCGTCCTCGATGTTGTTGGCGGCCTGGCGCCAGTCGCCGCCGCGATTGAACGCAGCCTGAGGATGGGTTTGCGGATGCTGGCCGTTGCGGGGGAAGGGGATCGGGTCGGCACCCCGGTGCATGTGGGGCTCCGGCGTACGGTACATCGGATCGTGCATCTGGGGATGCACCACCGGATCCGGCGCCCGGTACTGCGCCTCGTGGCCATTGAGCGCCGAGGCGATCGACCTCGCGGTCGGCTCCGCGTACTCGATACCCTGCATCGGCTCGCGTGCCGTCGGGAACGACCCGATGCGCGAGGCCAGCGACTGCAGCTCGAGCAGGATGGCGCCGCGCCGCGCTTCATGCTCGATGGAGATGCTGCGTACGTCCTGCAACAGCTTCTGGTCGACGCGGCTCAGCGCATCGCCCAGCGCCCGCACGAGCGTCTGCTCGGTGTCGGCGATCTGGTCGAGCCTGGCACGCATCTCCTCGACCAGCTGCATCATCTTCGTCATGCAGAACCCCCGTATCTTGGAATCGCAGCGAATCAATACTTAACAGGAGTCTTAACGCGCATTCGGTCAGAAATGCGATTTTGCCCTGCTTTCCTTTGGGGCGCGTTGCGCGGCCGCAGCCGGCGTGTGCAAGCGATTCGCCTCCAGCGAATCGCTGTCTGTGTCGTCGCGCGAGGCGGATCAGAACTTGCGGATGAGACCGACCAGCCGCCCCTGGATGTCCACCTGATCCGGGCCGAAGATGCGAGTTTCGTAGTTCGGATTGGCCGCTTCCAGAGCGATCGAGGCGCCCTTCTTGCGCAGCCGCTTGAGCGTGGCCTCTTCCTTCTCCACCAGTGCCACCACGATGTCGCCGTTCTCGGCCGTGTCGCAGCGCTTGCAGATGATGATGTCGCCCTCGTTGATGCCGGCATCGATCATCGAATCACCCTTCACCTCCAGCGCGAAGTGCTCTCCGCCACTGGCGAGCTCCGGCGGCACGGGAATGTCCTGGGTATGGTTCTGGATGGCGCTGATCGGCACGCCCGCCGCGATGCGGCCCATCAGCGGCACGCTCGAGCCGCGCGTGTCGGACCACCCCGGGGGCGGGGAGGAGAGCTGTGGCGTGCGGCGCCCGCTGCCTTCGATCACATTGGGCGAGAAGCCGATGCGGCGCTGCTGGGCGCCCTCCGACATGGCCTCGGGCAGCTTGATGACCTCGATGGCTCGCGCCCGGTGCGGCAGGCGGCGGATGAAGCCGCGCTCCTCGAGCGCGATGATGAGCCTGTGCACCCCCGACTTCGACTGCAGAGACAGCGCCTCCTTCATCTCGTCGAAGGAGGGCGGCACCCCCGTCTCCTGGAGGCGCGCATGGATGAAGACGAGCAGTTCTTTCTGTTTGGTCGTCAGCATGAATTTCCCCGGCAGAGTGGCGGTGCGACTCGGGTGGCCCGTACAAATCAGGAACACCCTAGATGTTCCAGTGATGTTCTGCAAGGCGATTGTGTGCGGATGCCCGGGCTTGGTCAGAAGTCGAGCGGCAGGATGGGGACGAGGGCGCCGGCCGGCAGGGCAGGAGCGCGTGCCGGCCGCACGAGCAGACAGTCGGCCTGGGCCAGGGGCGAGAGCAGCGAGCTGTCCTGGGAGCGGACCGGCGTGACGAGGGCCACGCCGTCGCCTCCCGATGTGGTTGTGGCCCGCATGTAATGCTGGCGCGGCCCGTTGGCCTCGATCGGCACCGCGGCGCGCGCCGCGGTCGGCCACGCGTCCAAGGCCGGTCGTCCGAGGAGGGCGCGCAGCAGGGGTACGAGGAACACGCGCGCGCATACGATCGAGGAGACGGGATTGCCGGGCAGCCCGAGAACGCGGGAAGGTCCCAGCCGGCCGAACATCAGGGGCTTGCCGGGCCGCATCGCGATCTTCCAGAACGACAGGGCCATGCCGCGTGCCTGGAGCACCGGGCCGACGAGGTCGTGGTCGCCCACCGACGCGCCGCCGATGGTTACGATCACGTCGGCGTCCCCGGCTTTGGCGAAGTGCTCGGCGAGGCTCGCGCGGGTGTCGCGGGCGATGCCGAGGAGCTGCGCCCGCGCGCCCGTGGCTTCGGCCAGTGCCGCAATCCCGAGATGGTTCGACGAGATGATCTGGCCCGGCCCCGGCCGCGATCCCGGCGGCACCAGTTCGTCGCCGGTCGAGAGGATGGCGACGCGGGGGCAGCGGCGCACCGGCATCTGGCCGTGGCCCATGGCGGCGGTAAGCGCCAGCTCGCGAGGGCCGAGACGCCGGCCGGCCTCCAGCAGCCCTTCGCCCTCCCTGAAGTCGAAGCCGCGGGGGCGCACGTAGCCCTCGTCCAGGCTCACGGCGCGCACCGTGACGCTGCCGCCGTCACGGTCGGCGTCCTCCTGGATCGCGATCGTGTCGGTGCCTGATGGCAGCGGCGCGCCGGTGAAGATGCGTACGGCCTGGCCGGCGGCCACGCTGCCGGCAAAGGGGTGGCCCGCCGCCGCCTCGCCGATCACTTCCAGCGTCGCCGGCAACCGCACGACGTCCGCGGCGCGCACGGCGTAGCCATCCATGGCCGAGGCATCGAAGGGCGGTTGCGTCAGGAGGGCTGCCAGCGGCGCGGCCAATGTCCGCCCGTGGGCTTCCTCGACGGCGACGAGTTCGGCGGGCGTCGGCGCGACGCCGTCGAGGATGCGGGCCAGGGCTTCGTCGACGGTGAGCGGGGGAGCCATCGAGTTGCACTTCTCGCGCGGCTTTCGGTTCAGCCAATCATATCGGGGACAGGCGGCGCGATCCAACCGTCCACGCGGTCGCGGACCGCGTCAGGCGCGGGCCGGCGCGAGGAGCTCGAAGATGCGCTCGTCGGGAGGGCTGCGCGCGCCGCTGGGATCGATCGCCTGGATGCAGACGTGATCCGCACCGGCGTCCCAGTAGAGCTGCAGGCGCTTGCGGATGGCGGCCTCGTCGCCCCAGGCGACGTTGGCGTCGATGAGGCGGTTGGAGCCGCCCCCGGCAAGATCGTCATCGGTGAAGCCGAGCCGGCGCCAGTTGTTGGCGTAGTTCTCGAACTGGATATAGGGCAGGAGCGCCGCGCGCGCGGCGGCACGCGCCTTGGCCGGGTCGGTCTCGAGGATGACCATCACCTCGGGGCACAGCAGCTTGCCGGACCCCAGGATTCGGCGCGCCTCCGCCGTGTGCTCGGGCGTCACGCAGTACGGGTGGGCGCCGTCGGTCATCTGCGCCGCGAGCGCCAGCATCTTCGGCCCGAGCGCGGCGATCACCGTCTTGGGCGGCTGTGAAGGCAACGGGGACTGGTAGGGCGCCGCGCGCATGGCCTCGAGATAGCCGCGCATGGTCGCTACGGGCTTGCCGTAGGCGTGGCCGCGCATGGTCGAGACCATGGGCTTGTGCGAGACGCCGAGGCCGAGCAGGAAGCGGTTGCCGGACTGCTCGTTGAGGCCACGCTGCGCGCTGGCCATCGCCATGGCGTCGCGGGCGTAGATGTTGGCAATGCCCGTCGCGACGATGAGGCTCGACGTGCCCGCAAGCAGCCAGGCGGCGTTGACGAGCACGTTGCGGCCGCGGCTCTCGGGCGTCCATAACACTTCGAATCCACGCTGCTCCGTTCGGCGCGCGAAGGCCAGCGCGTCGGCGGCCTTCAGTCCGTCGAGACTAGCCCATATGCCGAGCTTGCCGAGCTTCATCGTCGTGTCCTTCCACTAGCCTGCGTTGAGACGGCGCTCACTTGGCCCGATAGGTGCCGGAGCGGCCGCCGGTCTTCTCGACGAGCCGGATCGAGCCGATGGTCATGGCTTTGTCGGCGGCCTTGAGCATGTCGTAGATGGTGAGACAGGCAACGGAAACGGCCGTCAAGGCTTCCATCTCCACGCCGGTCGGCCCTGCCACCTTGACCTCGGTGGTCACGCGGATGCCTGGCGGCTGCTGCGACGGCTCGAAGGTGACGCCGGCCTTGGTGATGGCCAGCGGATGGCAGAGCGGGATGAGATCGTGCGTCTTCTTGGCGGCCATGATACCGGCGATGCGCGCGGCGGCCAGCACATCACCCTTCTTCGCACGGCCATCCTCGATCAGCGCCAGCGTCTCGGGAGCCATGGTGATGAAGCCTTCGGCGCGCGCCGTGCGCTGCGTCGCCACTTTGTCGCTGACATCGACCATGCGCGCCTCGCCCTTGGCGTCGAGGTGGCTCAGCTTGGTCATCGGTCGCACCCTGTAGTCGCAGGCGTTCTCCTTTCCCCACAAGGGGGAGGGGAAGAGTGCCCGGAGCTGATCGTCATGCTGTCGATCCCAGCAGCGCGCGCGTGGCGGCGGTGACGTCGGGCTGGCGCATCAGGCTTTCGCCGACCAGGAACGCGTTCACTCCGGCCTTGTTGAGCCGCTGGATGTCCGCGTTGTCGGCGATGCCGCTCTCGGCGATGACGATGCGACCCTTGGGCACACGCGGTGCGAGCTGCTCCGTCGTCTCCAGCGTCGTGACGAAGGTCTTGAGGTTGCGATTGTTGATGCCGATCATGCGGCAGTCGAGGGCCAGCGCCCGGTCGAGCTCCTCCTTGTCGTGCACCTCGGCGATGGCATCCATGCCCCAGGCCTTGGCATAGGCGCAGAGCGTGCCGGCCATCACGTCATCGACGCAGGCCATGATGATGAGGATGCAATCGGCGCCCAACGCACGGGCTTCCGCCACCTGATAGCGGTCGAGCATGAAGTCCTTGCGCAGCACGGGCAGGCCGCTGGCGGCCCGCGCCTCGGTCAAATACTCGGGCGCGCCCTGGAACGACGGGCCGTCCGTCAGCACCGACAGGCATGCCGCGCCGCCATCGCAGTAGGCCTTGGCGAGCGCGGGAGGATCGAAGTCGGCGCGGATGACGCCCTTGGAGGGGCTCGCCTTCTTCACCTCCGCGATAAGGGCGGGCTGGCCGGCGGCGATCCTCGTTTCCAGGGCGGCCGCAAATCGCCTGCGGGGTGGCGCGGCGCGCGCGGCCGCTTCAACCTGGGGAAGCGGGCGAAGCGCCTGGGCGTCGGCGATCTCCTTGCGCTTGTAGGCGGTGATCTTGTCTAGGATGTCGGCCATGGCGCCAGTGTACGACGCCGGTGACGCACGTGCCACCGTCACTGCAGCTTGCTTAGCAGCACCCACTGGGTGCCGGGGTTGTGCCAGTCCTCTTTGATCTTGGCCCGCCGCGCCTGCTCGCGGTAGCCACAGCGCTCGTAGAGCCGGCGCGCGCCCGTGTTTGAGTCCGAGACGATGATGCTCAGGCCGTCGCATTGGGCGGCGGCCGCCTGTTGCTCGGCGAGTGACAGCAGCGCCGTGCCGTGGCCTTGTCCGCGATGCCGAGGATAGGCGGCCAGAACGTTCACGTACCAGGTGCCGGGCGCCAGGTTTTCGAGTTCCTGCAGGGGCACGAACATGGCCGGCATGGTGTCGGGGATGGGCTCGGGCAGCCGGGCGAGCGGATAGCCGATCAGGGCTGCGGCCGCGCGTCCTTCGTGCTCGCACACGATGGCGTTGCGATAGGAGAAGCTTCCCGTCTCGCGGAGTGCGCGCTCGCGTCCCATGGCCCAGGGATCCCCGGCCGGGCCGGCGAACTTAGTCCACAGGTAGAGGGCGAGACCCTCGCTTGCGAAGTCGACGAGCTCGGCCAGCGCGTGCGCATCGTCGGGCGTCGCGGGTCGGAATGGAGGGTTCAATCGCATGATCGTCTCGCCTGAAGTGGCGGAGCTTGCAGCCTGCCGGGCAGCAGGCACAAGGGGAACGATTGCATTGTTTTGGCCGACTCGGAAGGTCTAACCTGGATCGGCGCTGTTGTCCGGCGGCTCGGGACCGGGAGAGGTCGAGAGGGAATGAGCAGCTCACCTGCAGGGATCGTGACCTATCGGGGCGCCGTCTATGCCACGCACTGCGACCATATCGGCCACATGAATATCGCCTCGTACGGTGCCAAATTTGACGAGGCGAACTGGGTGTTCTTCTGCGAGATCGGATTGACGCCTTCCTACTTGCGCGGCGAGCGCAACGGCATGGCCGGAGTGCAGCAGAACATCAGCTACAGGAAGGAGCTGTTTGCCGGGGATGTGATCGAGATTCGCACCGTGGTGCTGGAGGTGACCGAGAGGCGCCTCTGCGTGCGCCACGAGATGCGCGACATCGAGACCGGCGCGGTGGCGGCCGTCAGCGAGATCACCTCGGTGCACCTCGACAAGCAGGCGCACAAGTCCTGCCCGCTGCCGCCCAACGTTCGTGCCGCCGCCGAGAAGTTCTTGGTGCCCGCGGGTTAGCAAGTCTTATGGTGGCATGCCGGCCGAGGGCGCTAGCCCGAGAGCCGGTACCCAGGGCCCTGGTCTTGGTCTCCAGCTGCGCCCATGTGGTCTACTGGGTGCTGGACACTCAGCTCACGCCAAATTCCGGCAGGACGGGTCCAGCCCCGGCCGTTGCGCTCAGTTGCCGGGCAGCTTGTGGGCTTCCGGGAAATACATCTCCTTCCACGAGGCGGGCTTGGTCTTGAGGATGCCGGCCTTGTGCATCATCTCCATCGCCGCGCCGATGCGGTGCGGCGTCTGGCCGAAGATGTAGTCGGGCGCCAGCATGATCTGCTTTAGGTCCTCGAGCGACATCTTCTCCTTGGAGATATCGAGATAGAACTGTGCCGCGCGCACCTTGTCGGCGTTGATCCACGCGACCGCTTCATCGAACGCGGCCACCACCGCCTCGTAGGTGACGGGGTTGGCCTTACGGAACTGCTCGGTGGAGACGAAGTTGAGGCCTGTCACGACACCGCCCTCCACCGAATAGAGGTCCGTGATGGCATGCAGCCCGGCCTTCCTCTCGATGTCGGCGAAGGGGGAGGTAGCGGCGTGCACGCTGATCTCGCCGCCGGGAATCATTACGGCCGCCATGGCGTCGGGATGCGGCAGCGACACCGTGATGTGGTCGAACCTGCCCCACTGGCCCGGGCCGAACTCCTTCTCCGCCGCCGACCATAGGAACAGAGCCTGTGAGGAGGTTTTGACCGAGGGAAGGGCGATGCGGTCCTTGTCGGTCAGGTCACGCAGGGATTTGAGCTCGGGCTTGCGCGTCATCAGCCAGATGTTGGAGGCGACCATGGCGGATACCGCCTTGGCGCCGATGGTGGTGCGCGTACGGTCCCACAGCAGTGCCGTCGACGGAACGCCTTGCCCGGAGAAATGCACGGCACCGGCCAGGAACGAGTCGACGATGGCCGACGGCCCGGCGAGCCTGGTCCACGTGACCGTGGTCGATCCGAGGCCCTTGGAGGCCAGGTGCTTCTCGACCAGCTTGTTGCCCTGCATGACGAACAGGGGGAGGTAGTTGGAGCCGTTCTGCGCGACGATCTTGACCTCCGACACTTCGGCGCTTGCAGCGCCCTGCCAGACGAAGGAGAGAGTGATTGCCGCGATTGCGGCAGCACGCAGTCGGCGCATGGACGTTCCTCGCGTTTGTATTTTTTTGCTGTCGCGATCGTAGCATCGAAGCCGCGCTTGTCACCGCCGATTGCGGGTGGGCAGAGGGCGACAGCGCGTGCTCCCCTCCGCTAGCTTGCCAGCCCGGCGCATGGCGACCTTGCCAAGGTTTCTGCCTGTCGCCAGAATTCGACGCCTTGCGGACGGCGCATCCAGGCCGCCCTCGCCTGGAACGATTGCACCCGCTTCATGCTCGCACCCTCCGCGCTCGCCGTCATCGCCGTCACGATCCTCTCGACGTCCTTCATATCCGGCACCTTCGGGATGGCTGGCGGGCTCATCCTGCTGGGCGTGCTGCTGGTCTTCATGGACGTGGCCCCGGCGATGGTGCTGTTCGGGACCATCCAGACCGCGTCCAACGGCTGGCGCGCAACGCTGTGGATCCGCCACGTCGACTGGAGCATCGTCTGGCGGTTCCTGGTCGGCTCTACCACAGTGTTTCTGCTCCTGCGCTCGGTCGCCCTGCTGCCGAGCAAGGCAACGCTGTACCTGACCTTGGGAGCGCTGCCGTTCCTGGCGTACCTGCTGCCGAAGCAACTCAACCTCGACATCACGCGGCGCGGCGTGCCCTTCTTCGCGGGCGCCCTGATCATCGTGCTGCAGCTGATGGCGGGCGCCGCGGGCCACATCCTCGACGTGTTCTTCCAGAAGAGCCAGCTCGACCGGAAGACGATCGTCGCCACCAAGGCGGTGACGCAGGTGATGGGGCACGTCTACCGCATCATTTATTTCGGCTCGTTCGCGGCAGCTTACGATGCGAGCATCCCGGTCTGGGCATTCGCCGTTGCGATTGCACTGACGATAGCAGGGACATCGCTTGCAGCCGTAGTGCTCACGCGCATGACCAACGAGGGCTTCCGCACGTGGAGCCGGCGGGTCACCATCGCCGTCAGCGTCACCTATCTGGCGCGCGGCCTGTGGCTTGTGGCGACGCCCTGAGGCTCGCCGTCAGCGGCCGCTGTAGGCGTCGAGCGCGACGAAGTGTTGGCCGACGTCGATATGGATGTGGCTCATATCGGAATAGGTCATGGTGCCGCCGCTCTTGTGGTTGTCGACCAGCCATTGCACCACTTCGCGCTTGCGGCTGCCGGCCTCGAAGTCGACGGCCTCGCCGGTCGCGTGCTTGGAGATTCGCCCCGAACCCGCGACGCGCGCGCCCGAGCGGCAGGTCGAGATGATCTCCATCGGCCCGAACTGCGCCTCGATCCGCTCGAGCAGCTCGCGCACGGGCGCGCCCAGGCAGGCGATCAGCTGCTCCGATTTGCGGTCGCGGTGCGATGGAGGTGGCGGCGCCGGTCGCGCGATAGGCTCGGGCGAGAGTGCGGCGAGCTGTTGCGGGCGCCGCACCAGCTGCGGCACCGGCGGGATGATCGCGAAGCTCGCCTCGATTGCCGCCGCGGGCGGCTGGGAGCGGCGGGCAAGCTGAGGGACGGGGGGCACGATCGGCGCGTCCGGCGGCTCGGCGGCGGCGGGGCTCTTGTGCGGGCGCCGTGCAGGCTGCGGTACGGGAGGGACGATCGGTGCCGGCTCCTGCCCGGGCGCTGCCGCATGCTCGAGGAGGGTCGGGGTTCGGCTGTGCCCGGCAGGGAAGCCGGCAGCGGCGGGCAACGCAAGGGTGACGATCGTGACGGAGGTCGCGGCGGCGAGGAGCTGATTGCGCATTCCCTCTCCCTCTGCCCCCGAGCGGAGAGTTGTCGCGTCCTATGGCGCCAATGAGGCTCTGTGCTTCACGTCGTGCGACAGTTCGTTTCGGCTCCCGCGTGCACAAGGCGGATTGGCAACGCTTCTCCCCTCCCGGACTGCGGACAAGCAAACCGGGAAGGGAGCGTTCGCGTTCTCTTTCGGACTGGCGTCAGCGGCGCCGCCCGCCGCCCGAATTGAGGGCGACGAAGTGGCGGCCGACGTCGACATGGACATGGCTCATGCCCGCGTAAGTCATGGTGCCGCCCGACTTGTGGTTGGCGATGAGCCAGCGCACCACCTCCGACTTGCGCGCGCCGGCGTTGAAGTCGATAGCCTCGCCGCTGGCGTGCTTGGAGATGCGGCCCGAGCCGGCGATGCGGGCGCCAGGACGGCAGGTCGAGATGAGCTGCATCGGGCCGAACTCCGTTTCGATGCGCTCGAGCAAGTCGCGCGCGGCCTGCCTCAGGCATCCGCGGCCATCGCGGGCTGAGTGCTTGGGACGCGGCTCGACGAACGGCACGAGCGGCTTCGTATCGGGCTTGACGTCCTGCGCGATGGCCGCGGCGAGCTTTTGCGACGGCGCTGCCGGCTGCGCGTCGGACTTGGGCGCATATTGCGGGAGCGCAGCAGCCAGCTGTGCAGGAGCCGGCGTGGTCACGGCCTGCCGCACGTTCGCGGCCTGACCGCGCGGTGACTTGGCCTGAGCTTGTGAGCGTGAGCGCGGGCGCTCGGGGTGATGGCGCCGTTGGCGGTGCTGCGAGGCCTTGCTTTCATCGTCGGCGCGATTGCTGCTGGACCGCTGGTCCCATTGATAGTCGTAAAAGTGTCGGTCGGGACCGCGCGGGTCCTCGTAGGCGTCGGCGGGCGCCGCTAGGACGCCAAGCGCAACGGCGGTCGCCGCGGATAGAAGCCGCTTGTTCATGTTGTCTCCTGATTGCTGATTGCGTGACATGCCGGAGGGCCGTCGCACGGGGGCCTTCGCGGCTTGGGGCAGCCGCGTACGCCACCCGCTCGCGCAGGTGCGTTCATCGACGCACGCGGCTATCCCTCTTGCTCAGGGCCCACGGTCAGTGGCGCGGCCATTTCGCTTTTGGCGGCTCCACGTGAGCGCTGTCGCGAGCGCCTTCTCGGCCCCGCGTGTGGCGGCAATGGGGCGCTCGTTTAACGAATGATTACAGGATGTTGCGGTTCTCCTTGGAGAACGCGCGCGCGATGGGCCCGGAAGGCCTCAGGCGAGAGTGGCAGCAAGCTCGGCAAAGTCGGCGACGATGAGGTCCGGCTGATGCGGCGTCTCGCCGAACGGCCGCTTGCGCCGGTCGATGAAGGCCGTCCGCATGCCGAAGGCCTTGGCGCCGATGCAGTCGAACGCGTGGTTGGCAACGAACAGGATCGATGAGCGGTCGAGCCCGATCAGCTCTTCAGCCTTCGCGTAGGTGCGCCAGTGTGGCTTGAAGTAGCCGGCCTCCTCGACGGATATGACGTGGTCGAACGGAAAGCCGATGTGCGGCCCCGCGGCTTTCAGCATGTCGCGATCGCCGTTGGAGAGGATCGCGAGCTTGTAGCCGCCGGTTTTGAGCTTCCCCAGCGCGGCCACGACGTCGGGAAAGGGCTTGAGCTTCTCGATCTCCGAAACGAGCCAGCGCACCTCGTCCTGGGTGTAGGGGATGCCGCAGCGGTCCATCACATAGGACACGGCGCGATGGCCGATCTGCCGATAGGGGGTGTGGCCGCGGTCACAGAGCGCGTCGATCATCGAATTCTCGAAGTGCGTGCGCCGCCACCATGTCACGAAGCTGTTGGGCTTGCCCTCCCATCCCTTCTTTTTCAGGAACGGCGTGACGACGTCCGTCAGCCCCTTTTGCATATCGACGATCGTGCCGTACTGGTCGAACGCCAGAGCCTTGATCTCGCGCTTGAGAATTTCAGGCTTCTCCATGCTCGTCCGTCTCCCTTGGAAGCAGGCGCTGACCATAGCGCCGATCGCCGCCGAAGCCAGTCGGGCAACCTCTCAACCGACGCGACGGGCTGCGACATGCCACCGCTCCCGTGTCACGCGTGCGTGAGAACGTCTTTTTCGCAAGCGCGAGAATGGCCATATCCTCCCTGAGAGCCAAAAGATTGACCAGGAGAGGGTGCCATGCGCGCTCGGAACGGAACTGCCGCCATGGTGGCGCTGGCGGTGTTGATCGCGACTGTGCTGGTCGCCGGGATATATGCCGGCCAGCATGCGCAGGTCGTCCCGACGGCGACCGGCCTGAGCGACACAGCCATCCGGGCACGGGCCGACGTTCTACCCGATCCCGACGCAGGCGGCCCGGGACCCACCAATCCGAACGGCCCGGTCTATTGATGCAGATGCCCTCAGCCCGGAGCGGCTGAGCTGCGCAATGCTTGGGCTGTGGCAGCGTCGGCAGGAAAGAAGGCCTCCAGCGCCAGCTCCGAGAGCGTGATGTCCAGCGGCGTGCCAAAAACCGTCGTGGTGCTGAAGAACGACAGCACCCCGCCATCGACGGTGAGCCGCATCGGCACCACGACCCCCGCATACTCACTCTCCCCCGCGGACTTGCGTTGCCGCAGACCGTCGGGCGCTGGATAGGCGGCGAGTTCGCGCAGGAGCCCGTCGAGGATGGCGTCGCCGGAAACCTCGATCTGCCGGTGCAGACGCGCGAGCAAATGCGCGCGCCATTCCGCAAGGTTGGCGATCCGGGGCGCCAGGCCCTTGGGGTGCAGGCTCAGTCTCAGCACGTTGACAGGCGGCGCGAGCAGTGCCGGATCGGTATTGGCGCCCGCGATCAGCCGCTGCACGGCGCCGTTGGCGGCAACGAGGGTCCAGTGTCTATCGACGGCGAGCGCCGGATAGGGCTCGTGTCCCGCGAGCACGAGCGATACGGCCTTGTGGGCTGCTTGAAGCGCAGGGTCCTGCAGCGTCCGTTCCGCGAACACGGGCGCGAACCCGGCCGCCACCAGCAGCACGTTGCGCTCGCGCAGCGGCACCTCCAGCCGTTCGGCCAGATTGAGCACCATGTCGCGGGAGGGTTGCGCGCGGCCGGTTTCCAGGAAGCTCAAGTGACGCGTGGAGATGTCGGCCTCCAGCGCCAGGTCGAGCTGGCTCATGCGGCGGCGCTGGCGCCATTCGCGCAGCAGGTCGCCGACGGGTTGGGCTGCGATTGCCATGGCTCGACCATAGCACGCACGCGAAGCGATCCCATTACCTCGCAGGTAATCGACGCTCCATCGAGCGCGGCGGCACGCTGGCTCCCGGCAAACGCCAGTGGAACGAAGACCGCCATGAGCAGCACACAGCCCAAGGATGCCCCGGCCTACATCTATGTCGAGATGACAATCCGCGATCCGGAGCGGTTCAAGCAGTACACCGCCCTGTCGGCGCCGGCCGTCAACGCTGCCGGAGGACGCTACGTCGTCGCCGGCGTGCGGCCCGAGGTCGTGGAAGGTACATTCGATGCGCATCGCATCGTCGTCGTGCAGTTCCCTTCGGTGGAGCGGGCCCGGGCGTTTTATCATTCCGCCGCTTATCAGGCCGCAAAACAGACGCGCGCGGGGGCCGCGGAGTTCAAGATGCTCTTGCTGCAAGGGGCAGCCTGAACGACATTGTTGCACTCATCTTTCGCGGTCTAGTATGCCGCCCTGCGATTGGAGCGGGAGACGGCGCCGATGGGGATAGTTGAAGGCAAGGTCGGCATCATCACAGGTGCGACCAGCGGCATCGGTGAGCGAACGGCCGAGCTGTTCGTGGAGGAAGGCGCCAAGGTCGTCTTCACGGGCCGGCGCAGGGCCGAGGGCGAGGCGCTGGCCCGGCGGCTCGGCGCCGGCGCCCGCTTCATCCAGGCCGATGCAACCCTCGAGGCCGATTGGACGCGGGTGATCGCGGGCACGGCCGAGGCCTTCGGACCTCGCCTCGATTTCGTGTTCAACAATGCTGGCGGTCCCGCACCCACCGGCAGCATCACGACGATCCCCGTCGAGGGCTTCGATGCGGCGATGGCATTGCTGGTGCGCTCGGTCATGCTCGGCATGAAGCACACGGCTCCGATCATGATGAAGCAGCGCTCGGGCAGCATCATCAACAACGGGTCGATCGCCGGCCATCAGTCCGGCTACTCGAGCTCCATGATCTACAGCGCGGCCAAGGCCGCCGTGAACCACCTGACGCGCTGCGTCGGCATGGAGCTCGGCGAGCACAACGTGCGCGTCAACTCCGTGTCGCCGGGCCCGATCGCCACCGGCATCCTGGCCAAGGCGCTCGGCATGGAGACCGGCAAGGCCGAGACGGTGACCGCCACGATCAATCAGATCTATTCCAAGGCGGCGCCCATCCCTCGCTCCGGCGTGGCGGACGATATCGCCCAGTGCGTGCTGTGGCTGGCGTCGGACCGGTCCACCTTCGTCAATGCCACGGATATCGCGGTCGATGGTGGCGTGCTCGGTGGTCGCAACTACAGTCAGCACCAGGAGGGGCTGAGGCAGGTGCGCAAGGTGCTGGGCATTTGAGGTGGCGGAAGGCAAGACCTCTCGCGTACAACTGCGCAATCCGTTCGCGACCAGGAGGCGAGGGGCTGGCCTCTCGAAGTCGATGCCGCTGCCGCAAACGCCTGCCCTGACCACCGATTGCGTCGTGTTCGACGGCCGTCGGCGCGTGCTCCTGATCCGCCGCGGCAACCCGCCGTTCAAGGGGCACTACGCCCTGCCGGGCGGCTTCGTCGATGTCGGCGAGACGCTGGAGGAGGCCTGCCGCCGCGAGCTCATGGAGGAGACGGGATTGAAGGTGGGGCGGCTCCAGCTTATCGGCGTCTACTCCGATCCCCGCCGCGACCCGCGCGGCCACACCTGCTCCGTCGCCTACCTCGCGCGCGTCACGCGCGCGAGCCCGAAGGCCGGCGACGATGCGGTGGGTGCCGAATGGGTGGAGCGCTGGTCGAAGGTGGGGATTGCCTTCGATCATGCGAAGATCCTGCGCGATGCCGAGCGCATGCTGCGACGCAAGCCGACGAGGAAAGGCACATGAGCGACTTCAAGGACAAGATCGTCCTGGTGACGGGCGGGGCCACGGGCCTCGGCGCGGCAATCGCGATCGGCACGGCCAAGGGCGGGGCCAAGGCCG
>Ga0111539_10006930_pt1 | contig 14546 bp, 9 predicted proteins | sample RhiMethybrSRZTD1_FD_79667 | JGI IMG/M metagenome (GOLD analysis project Ga0111539, IMG submission 79667) | Populus rhizosphere microbial communities from Tennessee, USA - Rhizosphere MetaG P. TD hybrid SRZTD1 (version 2) (version 2) | ecosystem: Host-associated > Plants > Roots > Rhizosphere >... | reverse complement strand
CTCGAGCTGGAGAGCGTCGAGCTGGGACGCGCGCGCGAGGAATTCCTCCGCGAGGCGTCGGCCCTGCGCGTCGCCACGCGAGCCTACGAGCGCGCGAAAGCCCTGGTCGCGGCGAAGGCGATCAGCGAGGGCGAGTTCCAGGCCCGGGAAGGGGAGTACCTCACGCGTAAGGCGACCGCCCAGGGCGCCGAACGCACGCTCCATCTGTTCGGTGCGGCGGACGAAGAGATCGACGGCCTTCGAAAGGCCGTCGAGTCCAATGGCGCGCTGCCTCCGGGGGATGCGCCGCGCCTCGTCCTGCGCGCGCCGTTCGCCGGCCGAGTCATCGAGCGAAAGGTCACGCCGGGCTCCCTGGTGGAGGCGCTCCAGCCGCTGCTGACGCTCGCGGATCCGTCCAGGGTGTGGGTGTTCCTGCAGGCCTACGAGAAGGACCTCGCGCTCCTCTCCACGGGCATCCCCGTCAGCATCCGCACGGAGGCCTTCCCTCAGGAGTCGTTCAAGGGCCGGGTGGACTACGTCGGCAGCGTCCTCGACGAGAAGAGCCGGACCGTGAGGCTGCGCGCCAGCGTGGACAACCGTCAGGAGCGGCTCCGTCCAGGAATGTTCGTCAAGGCGCAGCTGGACGTGCCGAAGCCCGAGGCCGAGGACAAGGCGATCCTCGCGGTCCCGCAGGGTGCCCTCCAGACGCTCGAGGGCCGCACGATGCTGTTCGTCCAGCCGAAGCCCGGCGTGTTCGTCCGCCGTGCCGTGGAGACCGGGCACAGCTTCGAGGGCTTCACCGAGATCCTCAGCGGGATCAAGCTCGGCGACCTGGTCGTGACGGAGGGCAGCTTCGTCCTGAAGTCCGAGTTCGCCAAGGCCTCGCTCGCGGAGGAGGAGTGAGATGCCGCAGCGTCTCGTCGCATGGAGCCTCGACAACCGGCCGCTCGTCCTGATCCTGGCCCTGCTCGTCGTCGTCGGCGGCGGCTACGCGCTTACCCAGCTCCCGATCGACGCCGTACCCGACATCACGAACGTCCAGGTGCAGATCCTCACGAAGGCTCCGGCCCTCGGTCCCGTGGAGATGGAGCAGTTCGTGACCTATCCGGTCGAGGCCGCCATGAACGGCCTGCCGCGGCTCGTCGAGATCCGCTCGATCTCGCGCTATGGACTCTCCGCGGTCACCGTCGTCTTTGAGGACGGCGTCGACGTCTACTTCGCACGCCAGCTCGTCGGCGAGCGGCTCGTGCAGGCACGCGAGGCCATCCCGCCGGGGTTCGGCAATCCGGAGATGGGGCCGGTCACGACGGGGCTCGGCGACGTGTTCCAGTTCACCGTCGAGGGCGAGGGAGTGTCCGCGATGGAGCGGCGAACCATCCTCGACTGGATGATCGCGCCGCGGCTGCGGGCCGTGCGGGGCGTGACCGAGGTCAATGCCTGGGGTGGACAGCCGAAGCAGTACCAGGTCGTCGTCGACCCGGCGAAGCTCCGCGCCCACGGCTTGTCGCTGCAGCGGGTGTTCGAGGCCGTCGAGCGCGGCAGTATGAACGCGGGCGGCGGCTACATCGAGCACAACCGCGAGCAGTACATCGTGCGCGGCGAGGGCCTCGTCGAGTCGCTCGCCGACATCGAGAAGATCGTCATCAGCGCGGAGCGGGAAGGAACGCCGGTGACGGTGGCGAACGTCGCCCAGGTGCGCGAGGGCGCGATGCTCCGGATCGGAGTCGCCACGGCCGGTGGCCGCGGCGAAACGGTCATCGGTCTCGTCCAGATGCTGGCGGGCGAGAACGCGCTCCAGGTGGCGACGCGCGCGCGGGAGGCGATCGACGAACTCCAGCCTTCCCTCCCGAAGGGCGTGCGGATCGAGCCGTACTACGACCGGGCGGCTCTCGTCCGGCGCGTGATCCGCACCGTCGAGACGAACCTGCTGGAAGGCAGCGTGCTGGTGATCGCCGTGCTCTTCGCGTTCCTGGGCAACATCCGGGCGGGCCTGATCGTGGCGGCGGCGATTCCGCTGTCGATGCTGATCGCTTTCGCGGGCATGGTCGAAGCGCGGATATCCGCCAACCTGATGAGCCTCGGCGCGATCGACTTCGGCCTGATCGTCGATGGAGCGGTCGTGCTGGTCGAGAACGTCGTTCGCAGGCTCTCCCAGCCCGAAGGACGGGACAAGACCGTCCGTCTCCTGATCGCGGATGCCGCCCACGAGGTCGCCCGGCCCATAGCGTTCGGGATCGGCATCATCGTGATCGTCTACCTGCCGATCCTGACGCTCGGAGGCATCGAAGGCAGGATGTTCAAGCCGATGGCGTGGACGGTCGTCTTCGCCCTCGTCGGTTCGCTGCTGCTCACCCTCACCCTCACGCCGGTGCTCGCGTCGCTCGTCCTCCAGAAGACCGGCCGCGAGCACGAGCCGCGCTTCGTGGAGAAGCTTCGCAGCGGCTATCTGCGCGCCCTCGACCTCTGCCTGCGACGGCGCGCGGCGGTGGTGGCCTCGTCCGCCCTTGTCGTCCTGGCAGGGGGGCTCGTTGCCTTGACTCTCGGAGGCGAGTTCATCCCGCGACTCGACGAGGGGGACCTCTCGATCAGCGCCGTGCGCCCGCCTTCCGTGGCGATCTCGGAGGTCGCGGCGAGCACCGGGAGGATCGAGCGCGTCCTGCTGCGCTTCCCCGAGGCGATCACGGTGGTGAGCCGGTCGGGCAGCCCGGAGCTGGCCACCGACGTCATGGGGATCGAGCTCGGGGACGTCTTCGTGATCCTGAAGCCGAGCAGCGAATGGACCACCGCGCGGACGAAGGCCGGGCTCGTGGCGGAGATGGAGCGCGCGCTCAACGAGTCGGTCCCCGGCGTCGGCTTTTCCTTCACGCAGCCGATCGAGATGCGCTTCAACGAGCTGATCGCCGGGGTCCGTTCCGACATCGGCATCAAGCTGTTCGGCGACGACCTCGACACGCTGCGCGAGAAAGGCGACGAGATCGCCCGCATCGTGGCGCGCGTGCCGGGCGCCGCCGACGTGAAGGCGGAGCAGATCGCCGGCCTGCCCGTCGTTCGCATCAGGGTGGACCGCGACCGCTGCGCGCGCTACGGCATCTCGGTCCGCGACGTGCTCGACTCGGTGGAGGCGGCCCGGGCGGGCAAGACGGTCGGCACGGTCTTCGAGGGGCAGCGCCGCTTCTCGCTGGCCGTGCGATTCGACGACGAGACGGCCCGGACCGTGGAGGCGCTCGGCAACGTGCCGATCGCCTCGCCGGCCGGCGCGTTGGTGCCGTTGGCGCAGCTCGCCGACATCCGCCTCGACACGGGCCCCGCCCAGATCTCTCGCGAGTCCGTGCGGCGGCGGGTCGTCGTCGAGGCGAACGTCCGGGGACGAGACGTCGCCTCGTTCGTGGCGGAGGCAAAGGAAAGGCTGGCGCGCGAGCTGCAGCTTCCGGCGGGTTACTACCTCCGCTGGGGCGGCCAGTTCGAGAACCTGGAAGCCGCGACGCGCCGTCTTGCCGTGGTCGTCCCGCTCGCGCTCGCCCTGATCTTCGCGATGCTCTACTTCACGTTCGGCTCGGCGGCGCCGGCGGCGCTGATCTTCCTCAACGTGCCCGTTGCCGCAGTGGGTGGAATCGTCGCTCTCGCGATGCGGGGGCTGCCCTTCTCGATCTCGGCTGGCGTCGGGTTCGTCGCGCTCTTCGGCATCGCCGTGCTGAACGGCGTCGTCCTGATGACGCAGGTTCGCGAGCTCGAGGCTCGAAGCACGTCGTCCCTGGCCGAGGTCGTCCGGCAGGCGTGCGCGCTGCGGATGCGGCCGGTTCTCATGACGGCGCTCGTGGCGTCGTTGGGCTTCCTGCCGATGGCCCTCGCGACAGGCTCGGGGGCCGAGGTCCAGCGGCCGCTCGCCACCGTCGTGATCGGCGGCCTGGTGACCTGCACGGCCTTGACTCTCTTCGTGCTTCCGACCGTCTATGTGCTCGCACGTCGCAAGCCGGACGCCGAAAGCGCATGAAGGCGCGACGGCTCAGCTGAGGCCGACGACCGTGATCTCGACGGTGCGCGACCTCGCGTCGGCCGGCTTCCACTGCACCAGGATCGGGCTCTGGTAGGTGCCTCGCACCAGCAGCGGCCGCCCGCTCTCGTGGTCGTGCGCCGCGAGGAAGGTGACGCGGCGCGAGCGCAGCAGCCGCCGCGCGGGAACCGCCATCAGCTTGGCGACCGCGCGCTCGAGCACCGAGTGGTCCCAGCGCAGCGCCTCCATCAGCGAGTTGATGAGGCGCGGGAAGTCGTACTTGGCGTAGTTGAGGGTCTTGGTCGGGATCGCGAGCGGGTCGTCGATCATGTGCTTGCCGCGCTGCGCCGCGAACTTGAGCGGGTCCTTCAGCACCTCGACGAGGTCGTGCCGCATCAGCATCGTCTCGTACTCGTTGACCGTGAGGCCGACGTTGCGCTCGCTCGCGCCGAGCGAGATGTCGATGCGCCCCTTCTCGAGGCCCGACCCGGCCAAGAGGTCGTTGATCCGGTCGACCAGCCCGACGCGCGGGTCGCCCAGGTTGACCGAGTCGATCGGGTGGTGCGAGACCGGCACCTCGAACGACGCGCGCGCGACCACGCGCTCCTGGTCGTAGGCGACGATCGTCGTCTTGCGCTCGCGCCGCGCCGCGCCGTTCGTGCCGTCGAGGTCGATGAAGTAGACGGGCGCCTCGGGCTTGTTGCGGTAGGTCACGCAGTTGCGCATGCCCGAGCCGATGAAGGTCAGATGCGAGTCGGCGTTCCTGGGCTCGGTCTCCTTTTGCTCGTCGGTGAGCTCGCTCCTGAGCTCCATCTGGTCGTGGTGGTAGCCGCAGTCGGGCGGGAAGAGCGCGTGCCAGGCGTCGAAGAACTGCGCGAGGCGCCCGTGGTGGTGGTGCATGCGGCCGGCGAGGCTCTGGTCGAGGTAGCCGGCCGTCGTGTGAAGCGAGCAGTAGAGCGTGCGGCTGTAGCGGCTCAGGAGGTCGCCGGCCTCGGCGCGGATCCGCTCGTTGACGTCGATCGCCTCGAACCGGCGGCTGGGGTTCAGGACGAGGCGAATCTCTGCAGGTGTCGTGGTCATTCGTCGCGGCTGCTCATTGTGACACCGCAAAGCGGCTCGTACCAAGGCGGGGGGATCGCGAATCGGGATAGTATCGATCGAGCTGTTTGGCCCGGAAGGAGACTAAAGCCATGCTGCGCAAGGTCCTCGTCGGGCTCGCCGCCATAGCCCTCGCGGCATCCGTTTCCGCGGAGACCGTCGACGAGCTGATCGCCAAGGCCTGCGAAGCGCGCGGCGGCGTCGCGAAGATCAAGGCCGTGCAGTCGGTGCGCATGACCGGACGCATGACGATGGGGCCCGGCACCGAGGCGCCGATCACGCTCGAGATGAAACGCCCGCGCAGCACGCGGATGGAGTTCACGGTCCAGGGACAGACGGGCGTGCAGGCGTACGACGGCAAGCAGGCGTGGGGCATCGCGCCGATGGGAAACCGCAAGCCCGAGCCGCTGCCGGACGAGATGGCGCGGAACATCGACGCCCAGGCCGACCTCGACGGTCCGCTCGTCGACTACAAGGCGAAGGGCCACCAGGTCGAGCTGGTCGGCAAGGAAACGGTCGACGGGACGCAGGCGTGGAAGCTGAAGCTCACCCCCAAGGGCGGCGACGTGCAGTACGTCTTCCTCGACGCGTCTTCGTTCGCCGAGATCCGCAACGAGACGCATCGCCTGGTGCGCGGGCAGGAGATGGACATCCTCAGCACCTTCTCCGAGTTCAAGGAGTCGGGCGGCGTCGTCTGGCCGCACCGGATCCAGGCCGGGCCCAAGGGACGCACGGAGAAGCAGGTGCTGAGCTTCGACAAGGTCGAGGTCAACGTGCCGATCGACGACGCGCGCTTCAAGATGCCGTCTCGATGACGGTTCGCATCTTCATCACCGGCGGGACCTTCGACAAGAGCTACGACGAGATCGGCGGCAAGCTCGACTTCAAGGACACGCACGTCCAGGAGATGCTGCAGCTCGGTCGTTGCCGGCTGCCCGTCGAGATCCGCACGCTGATGATGGTGGACAGCCTGCAGATGACGGAGAACGACCGCCAGCTGATCCTGCAGAACTGCAGGAGCGCCGCAGAAGAGCGCATCGTCGTCACCCACGGCACCGACACGATGACCGACACCGCCCGCGTGCTCGGCGAGGCGCGGCTCGCCAAGACGATCGTGCTCACGGGAGCCATGGTGCCCTACGCCTTCGGCAGCTCGGACGGACTCTTCAACCTCGGCAGCGCGCTGTCCTTCGCGCAGGCGCTGCCGCCGGGGGTCTACGTCGCGATGAACGGCCGCTGCTTCGCCTGGGACGACGTGGTGAAGAACCGCGAGCTCGGGATCTTCGAGCCGCGGCGCGCCTAGCGGGACTACAATCCGGCCTTCGACCGAAGGGGGGCTCATGTCACAGCGAGCGGCGGTGGCGGTCGTGGCGGGCGTGCTGGCGGCCGGGGTGCTGGAAGGCGCCTCGCCGCAGGCGTCGTACCAGGCGGCGCGACAGGTGCTCGACGCCGGCATCAAGGCCGCGGGCGGCCTCGACGCGCTCCGCGACATCAAGGACCTCTCGCGCGAGGCGACCGGCACCGCCTACGCCCAGGGCCAGAGCCTGAACCCGGATCAGCCGCTGCTGGCGCGAAGCATCGAGCTTTCGACCTTCCAGGACTTCGCCGGCGGAAGGAGCGCGACGCTCTTCACGCAGACGGGCACCGGCGTGCTGCCCACCAAGACCCGCACCGTCGCGATCGACAATGGCTTCTCCTACAACCTGATGAGCAAGGTGTCCACGCCGATGACGGCGGGCGCGCTCACGGCCTCGCGCAACAACCTGCGCCGCGATCCCGCCGTGCTGCTGCTGACCGCGCTCGACCGCGCGGACACGCTGCGCAGCCTGGGCGAGGACACGACCTCTGGCAAGCGCCACCAGCTCGTGACGTTCTCGACGGCCGACGGCGCGCAGGTGGCGCTCGCCTTCGACGCCGCGACCGGGCTGCTCGCGCGCGTCCAGACGCTGGCCGACAACGCCGTGCTCGGCGACGCCGTCACCGAGACGGTGCTCTCCGACTACCAGGAAGCCGCCGTGGGCGCGAAGCGCGTCAAGCTGCCGGGCCGCCTGGTGACGCGAGTGGCCGGCGAGACCACGCAGGACCTGAAGTTCGGCAAGGTGGTCGTGAACGGCGGGCCGGCGAGCGGTCTGCTGGACCCGCCGACCGACGCCGAGACGGTGCCGGCCGCGCCGCCGGGCAGCGGCGTCACGCTCGCCAAGCTGGGCGACGACGCCTACTTCGCGACCGGTGGCTCGCACCACAGCCTGTTCGTCGTCTTCAACGATCACGTCGTGGTGCTCGAGGCCCCGCTCAACGAGGAGCGCTCGCTCGCGGTGCTCGCGAAGATCGAGGAGACCGCTCCGGGCAAGCCGGTGCGCTACGTGGTGCCGACCCACTACCACTTCGACCACAGCGGCGGCCTGCGGACCTACATCGCGAAGGGCATCACGATCGTGACGACGCCGGGCAACAAGGCGTTCATCGAACGGCTGGCGAAGGCGCCGCACACGATCAAGCCCGACAGCCTGTCGCGCCAGCCGAAGGCGCCCGTGATCGAGACCTTCACCGGCAAGCGCGTGTTCGACGACGGCACCCACACGCTCGAGGTGCGCGACATCGGGCCGAACCCGCACGTCGCCGAGGCGGTGATCGGCTACCTGCCGAAGCAGAAGACCGTGTTCGTGTCGGACCTCTTCACGATCCCGCCGCAGGGACCGTTCCCGCCGGCGAGCCCGGCGCTCGTCGACTTCGCCGACAAGATCCAGAAGCAGGGGCTCGCGGTCGAGGCGATCGCTCCCGGCCACGGACGGCTCGGCACGCTCGCCGACCTGACGGCGGCGCTGGCGGTGAAGCCGCCCTCGAACTAGCGCGCGCCGCTACTCGCTGCGCAGCGCGCGGATCGGGTCGACGCGCGCGGCCGCGAGCGCGGGCACCAGGTTGGCGGCGGCGGAGACCAGCAGCAGGATCGCCGCCGCCAGCCCGTACGCCAGCGGGTCGAGCGGGCTCACGCCGTAGAGCAGCGCCCCGAACACGCGGCCCACGAGCGCGGCGAGCAGCGCCCCGACGCACACGCCGACCATCGCGAGCCGCGCCCCGTGCCCGAGCACGAGACGCACGAGGTCGCCGCGGCGTGCGCCGAGGGCGGTACGCACGCCCAGCTCGCGCGTCCGCTGGCTGACGGAGTACGCGATCACGCCGTAGAGGCCCACCGAGGCGAGCAGCAGCGCGAGCGAGCCGAAGGCGCCGAGCAGCGCGGCGCCGATCCGCGTCGGCGCGAGCGTCGTCGCCGCGATCTCCGTGGCGGAGGCGTCCTCGGTGAAGACCACCGCGGGCTCGAGCCGCAGCACTGCCGCGCGCAGCGCGGGCAGTGCCACGGCAGCGGGCTGTGCGGTGCGGACGACGAGCGAGAGCCGGCGGGAACGTGCGGCCGGCAGGTGAAGGTACGGCGTGCTCGGCTCTCCCACGGAGCGCACCTTGTGATCGCGGGCGACGCCCACGACGACGTGGGGGTCGTGGTCGAAGCCCGCGGTGTAGACGGCCTGTCCGAGCGCGCTCTGTCCGGGCCAGTACTTGCGGGCGAAGGCCTGGTTGACGACCGCGACGTTCGCCTCGCGCTCGACCTCGTCCTCGGTGAACCCGCGGCCCTCCACGAGCGGCACGCCCACGGTCCGGAAGTAGTCCGAGCCCACGGACACGGCGTCGATCGGCGTCGAGTCGTCCTGCGCCTGGTGGTGGCCGCGGATCCGCAGGCCCTCCATGTTGACGTCGGGGGCGAGCGGCAGGCGCGACGCGAGCGACACGGCGCTCACGCCGGGGACGGCCTGCAGCTCCGCCACCACGCGCTTGCGGAACGCCAGCGCACGCGCCTCGTCGTAGCCGTTCATCTGCAGGTCGAACGAGAGCGCGGCGAGCGGCGCCGGGTCGAAGCCGATCTCCGTTCCGCGCGCGCGAAGCAGCCCGCGCGTCAGCAGCGCCCCGGCGACCAGCAGCACCAGCGAGAGCGCGAGCTGTGCGACCACGAGCCCGTCGCGCAGCGTCACGCGCCGCCTCGGGGAGCGCTCGCCGGTGGCGTCGGCCTTGAGCGAAGGAACCAGCGCGAGCGAGGAGCCGGTCCACGCCGGCAGCAGGCCGAAGAGCACGGTGGTCGCGAGCGAGGCGAGCGCGGCGAACGTCAGCACGCTCGCGTCCGGCCGCAGGTCGAAGGCGATCGGAACCGGCAGCGCATCGGTCGCGAGCCCGGCCGCGATCAGGCGCGTGGCGGCGACCGCCAGCAGAACGCCCAGGGCGCCTCCGAGCGCCGCCAGCGCGAGGCTCTCGCTCAGCAGCTGGCGCAGCAGCCGGCCGCGGCTGGCGCCGACGGCGGCGCGCACGGCCAGCTCGCGCGTCCGCGCGGCGCCACGCGCGAGCAGCATGTTGGCGACGTTCGCGCAGGCGATCACGAGCACGAGCCCGACCGCGGCGAGCAGCACGGCGCTCGCCGCCTTCACGTAGCCGTCCAGCATCGGGTGGAAGCGGATGCCGGCGGCCGGCAGCACGCTGGCTTTCGTCCTGTCGTTCGTGACCGGGTAGTCGCGAGCCAGGCGCGCGAAGAGCGCCTCCAGCTGCGCCTGCGCCTCCGCCGCGCTGCGGCCCGGCGCGAGGCGCCCCTTCAGGAACAGCCAGCGGTTGCCGCGCTGCGCGAGGCGCGTGGCGCCGGGGTCGTTGTTGGTCGTGGACTGCACGCCGGCGTTGCTCAGCCGCTCGACCATGGTGGCGGGCACCCAGAACTCCGGCTGCAGCCCGGGAAGCACGCCGGTGAAGCGCGCGGGCGCCACCCCCACCACCTGGTAGGCGATGCCGCTCAGCTGCAGCGTCTGGCCGACGACCTCCGGGCGTCCAGCGAAGCGCCGCTGCCACAGACGGTGGCTCATCACGAGCACGGGGTGCTGCCCCTCGCCGACGTTCTCCTCGGCGAGGAATCCGCGCCCGAGCGCCGGCCGGATCCCGAGGATGTCGAAGTAGTTCGCGCTCACGGCCTCGCCGGTCACGAGCGCGGGCTCGCCTCCGGTCGACAGGATGCCGCGGACGAACGAGTGGGCGGCGACGCCGGTGAAGACGTTGGTGCCCTCGACGATCGACAGGTAGTCGGGCCAGGAGCTGGTGAAGTGCGGCAGCTCGGCGCCGGCGCTCGAGTAGATCTCGACCAGGCGGTCGGGATCGGCCACCGGCGTGCCGCGGAACAGCACGGCGTTGACGACGCTGAACAGCGTCGTGTTGAGGCCGATGCCGAGGGCCAGCGACAGCACTGCGACGGCGGTGAATCCCGGCCGGCGCAGCAGCAGCCGCACGCCGTGGCCCAGGTCGCTCAGGAACGCGTCCATCGTCTCCTCCTCAGCTGGCGCAGACGGCCAGGAAGCGCTCGATCGCGGGCCAGCCGAGCGGCTGGCCCTCCTCGTGCTTGAAGTACACGAACGCCTGCCGCCAGGGCTGGGCGCGGATCCGCGCGGCCCAGGGCTCGAGCGCCGCGGCGTCGTAGTCCATCCGGCGCAGCCGGAGATAGCCCCAGTCGGCGGTCGGGACGATCGGCGCGCCCCCGGCGGCCGACTCCTCGGTGTCGGCGCAGACGAGCGCGGCGTTGTGCGCGCGCAGCGTCTCGTGCACCTCCTCGCTCTCCCAGCTCTCGTGGCGGAACTCGAACGCGGCGCGCTGCCCGGGCGGCAGCAGCTCCAGGAACGCCTTGAGCCGCGGCGCGTCCTTCTTCAGGAACGGCGGGGTCTGGAACAGGATCGGCCCGAGCTTGTCGCCGAGCGCTCGCCCCGTCTCGAGCATGTAGTCGACCGTCTCCTTCGACTCGGGCGCGAGCCGCTGGCGGTGGGTGATGCGCTGCGAGGCCTTCAGCACGAACACGAAGCCGGCGGGCACCTGCTCGGCCCAGCGCTCGAGCGTCTGGCGCTCGGGCAGCTTGTAGAAGGTGTTGTTGATCTCGACGGTCGAGAAGCGCGCCGAGTAGTAGCCCAGCATCAGCGCCGGCTTGAGCTTCTCGGGATAGAACGAGCCGCGCCACTCCTTGTAGGCGTAGCCGCTCGTGCCGACGCGAATCTCCATCACCGCCGTCCTGAAGGGGAGCCGACGTCCCCGATCCTAGGCGACGGTCCGCCGTGCGACAACCTCGGGATCCAATCGGCCGGAGGCCCTGGCTCGCCCTCGGCTATCATCCGCGGATGTCCTTCTTGCGGCGGCGCGGCCTGGCGGGGCTCGGCGCCGGGCTGGCGCTGGCGCTCGTGGCCGGCGGCGCCGGGGCGGGCGACCTCGACGACCTCAAGGCGCGCGGGAGCCTGCGGGTGCTGGTCGCCGCCGACGAGGACCCGGTCTGGTTCTCGCAGCGCAGCTCGGCCGCGCCCGGCTTCGAGCGCGAGGTGCTCGAGGGCTTCGCCCGGCTGCACAAGCTGCGCTTCGAGATCGTGCCGGTGCCGCGCTGGGACGAGGCGATCCCGATGCTGCAGCGGCAGGCCGGCGACGTGCTGGGCGGCATCAGCGTCACGCCCGAGCGGCGGCTGAAGGTCGACTTCACGATCGAGCTGCTGCCGGCGCGCAGCATCGTGGTGACGCACCGGCCCAAGCCCCCGATCCGCTCGCTCGCCCAGCTGCGCTCGGCGCGCGTGGCGATCCTGCCCAACACCGTCTGGGCGGAGGCGCTCGACAAGGCGGGCGTGCCCGCGTCGCGCACGCTGCGCGTCGCCGACATCCCGGAGGCGATCGAGGCGATCCGCGTGGGCCACGCCGACGCGACGGTGAGCGGGATCGTCGACTTCTTCCTGCAGCGCAGGATCCACCCCGAGCTCGAGGCGGGCCTGGCGCTCGGCAAGCCGATGAGCAGCGCCTGGGCCGTGCGCAAGTCCTCGCCCGAGCTGCGCCAGGCGCTCGACGCCTACCTCACCCAGCTGCGCAAGGGGCCGAACTGGAGCCGGCTGCTCGTGCAGTACTTCGGCGACGACGCCCCCGCGATCATTAACCCTGATCGGAAGTGAGCGCGGTCGAGCGATCGCTCTCTTCCGGTCAGATCTGGCAATTCCGTCGGGTCGTTGCTCCGTTCGACCCGCCTGTTCGTCCGTCTCCGTTCGTTAGCTTCCGGACGCCTTCGTCACCGCCGCCAGAGCCGCTTCCAGCGAGACGAGCACGGCGTCGGGAGCGGCGCCGCCCGGGAGCGACTTGGCCTTCACGGCCTCGAGCGGGTCGAAGAGCTGGTCGAGCCGCGCGGCGACTGAAGGCGACTGTGACTCGAGCTCGTCCGCCGCCACGGCCTTCAGCGAGCGGCCGCTCTTCTGCGCCTGCGCGACCAGGCTGCCGACGACGCCGTGCGCCTTGCGGAACGGCATGCCCTCGCGCGCCAGCGCCACCGCCAGCCCCGCCGCCATCATCTCCTCGCGGCCCGCGGCCTTGCGCATCACGTCGCGCTCGAGCGTCAAGCCGCCAACGACGCCGGTCATCACGGCGACCGAGCCCGTCGCGGTGTCGACCGCGTCGAAGACGGCCTCCTTGTCCTCCTGCAGGTCCTTCTGGTAGCCGGCCGGGAGGCCCTTCAGCAGGATCAGCAGCCGCAGCAGCGCGGCGTCCACGCGCGCGGCCTTGCCGCGCACCAGCTCGAGCGCGTCGGGGTTCTTCTTCTGTGGCATCAGCGACGAGCCGGTGGTGAACGCCTCCGGCAGCCGCACGAAGCCGTACTCGGGGCCGGCGAAGTGGATCAGGTCCTCCGCGACCCGGGCGAGGTGGGTCTGGAGCTGGGCGCAGCAGGAGACGAGCTCGACGGCGAAGTCGCGGTCCATCACGGCGTCGAGCGCGGCGGGGGAGATGGCCGCGAAGCCGAGGTCCTTCGCCATCGCCTCGCGGTCGAGCGGAAGCGACGCGCCGGCGAGAGCGCCCGAGCCGAGCGGCAGGACGTCGACGCGCGTGCGTGCATCCCGCAGGCGCTGGCGGTCGCGCACCAGGCCCCAGGCGTGGGCGGCCGCCCAGAAGCCGAAGGTGATCGGCTCGGCCGCGCGCGTGTGCGTGTAGCCGGGCATCACGGCGTCGGCGCCGGAGCGGCCCTGCTCGACGAGCGCCCCGACGAGCCGTGCCACACCGGCCGAGAGCGCGTCGATCGCGCCCTTCGAGAACAGCCGCAGCGCCGTCACCGTCTGCTCGTTGCGGCTCCTGCCGAGGTGCGCCTGGCCCGCGAGCTCGCCCACGATCTCGCCGAGCCGCTCCTCGACGAAGCTGTGGACGTCCTCGACGTCGGCCTCGATGTACTTCGGATCGGCCTCGAGCCTCGCGACGATCTCGTCGAGACCGCGCTCGAGCGTCGCCGCCTCCTCGGGCTTGATGGCGCCGCAGCGGCCGAGCGCGCGCACCCAGGCGCGCGAGGCCGCGATCTCCTCGCGCACCAGCCGGCGGTCGAACGGGAACGAGCGGTTGAACTCCCAGAACGCCGCGTCGGGTGAGGCCTCGTAGTTCCCGCCCCAGAGCTTCATGCCGCGCTCAGCTCCGGTAGTGGGCGTTGATGTCGACGTAGCCGTGCGAGAGGTCGGAGGTCCACATCCAGCCGCTCGCCTGGCCTTCGGCGAGCCGGATGCGCAACCGCACCGGGTCCTCCTGCATGGCGGCCGCGGCCTGCTTCTCGACGTAGTCGCACGCAGCCCCCGCCTCGGCCACGTGGACGTCGCCGATCCAGAGCGAGACCTTGTCGATGTCGAGCGGCACGCCGGCCCGCCCGACCGCCGCCAGCACGCGGCCCCAGTTCGGGTCGCCTCCGTGCAGCGCGGTCTTGACGAGCGGAGACTCGGCCACGGTGCGCGCGATGCGGTCGGCCTCGTCGGCGGTGCGCGCGCCCTCGACGCGCACCTCGGCGATGCGCGTGACGCCTTCGCCGTCGCGAACCAGCTGGCGCGCGAGCTCGCGGGCCGCGTCGGTCAGCGCGCGGCAGAGCGCGTCGAAGTCCGCCCCCTCGCCCGTGATCTCGGGCGCGCCCGCCGCGCCGCTCGCGAGCGCGACCGCGCAGTCGTTCGTCGAGGTGTCGCCGTCCACGGTGATCCGGTTGAGGCTCTCGCCCACGGCGCTCACGAGCGCGCGCCGCAGCAGCGCGGGTGCGATGGCCGCATCGGTCGTGAAGAAGGCGAGCATGGTGGCGAGGTTCGGCGCGATCATGCCGGCGCCCTTGGCCATGCCGCCGACGTGGCAGGTCGTGCCCGAGACGGCGAAGCTCGCCGCCACCTGCTTGGGCCGCGTGTCCGTCGTCATGATCGCGCGGGCCGCGTCGGCGCCGCCCTCGCGCGAGAGCTGGCGCCCGGCCTCGGCGACCCCGTTCCGCACCTTGTCCATCGGCAGCCGGACGCCGATCACGCCGGTCGAGGCCACCACGACGTCGGCCGGCGCGCAGCCGACGGCGGCGGCCGCGAGCGCGGCCATCTCGCGCGCGTCGGCGAGGCCCGCGTCGCCGGTGCCGGCGTTGGCGCAGCCGGCGTTGACGACGATCGCCCGCGCG
>Ga0111539_10006929_pt1 | contig 14548 bp, 12 predicted proteins | sample RhiMethybrSRZTD1_FD_79667 | JGI IMG/M metagenome (GOLD analysis project Ga0111539, IMG submission 79667) | Populus rhizosphere microbial communities from Tennessee, USA - Rhizosphere MetaG P. TD hybrid SRZTD1 (version 2) (version 2) | ecosystem: Host-associated > Plants > Roots > Rhizosphere >... | reverse complement strand
TGCCGGCCCTGCTCGGCCCCGGCGTGGCGCTCGACCTCGACGGGCGCAGGGTCGAGGTGCTCACCCTCGAGCAGCAGCTCGTCGTGTCGTGCGCGGAGCTGGCGGCCACCCCGGTGCCGACGCTCGTCGCCCTGCGCGACGTCGCCCAGCTGGCGCTGGCCCCGGGGCTCGACGCCGCCGCGGTCCGCCGCCTCGCCGAGGTGGCGGGCGTATCCGACTCGCTGACGCGGGGCCTCGCCGGCGCGTGGACGTGGTTCGACCTCGCGGACAAGACCGAGCTGTCGGTCTGGGCCGTGCGGCGCGCCGTTCCCGTCGCCGAGCGCCACAACGACCGGCGGGGGCCGCAACCGGCGATCCCACCGCGCGTCGGCCTCGCCCAGCGCGTCCTCGGCCGCCGCCCGCCCACCTCGGCCCCCACCCCCTCTCGACCGACCGCTACGGCGCCCGCGCTCGTGGCCGACACCGCGCCCACGGCCGGGCCCGACGGCCGCGGTCGTCCGCACCGCACCACCAGGAGATCTCGATGACAGCCCCCGCGCTGCTGGGCGGCACGCCCGCGTTCCCCGACGGCCTGCCGTTCTTCCGCCCGGCCAAGCCGCCGCTCGAGCGGGTCACCGCCCGCCTCGCCCCGTCCTACGAGCGGGGCGTGCTCACCAACGGGCCGCTCGTCCGCCAGTTCGAGGCCGAGGCCGCCGAACGGCTGGGCGTGCCCCACGTGGTGGCGGTCGCCTCGTGCACCGCGGGCCTCATGCTCGTGTTCCAGGCGCTGTCCCGTCCCGGCACCGCCGCCGTGATGCCCAGCTTCACGTTCTCGGCGACGGCCCACGCGGCCCGGTGGGCGGGCGCGGTGCCCCGCTTCGCCGAGTGCGACACCGCCACCTGCCAGATCGACGTGGCCGACGCCGCGCAGCGGCTCGAGGGCGCCTCGCTGCTCATCGGCACCCACGTGTTCGGCTCGCCGTGCACGCCCGAGGCGGTCGAGGACCTGGCCCGCTCCGCCGGGATCGGCGTCGTGTTCGACGCCGCCCACGGCTTCGGCGCCACCCGCGACGGCCGCCCGCTCGGCACGTTCGGCGACGCCGAGGTGTTCAGCCTGAGCCCCACCAAGCCGATGACCTCGGGCGAAGGCGGCCTCGTGGCGGTGCGCGACGACGCGCTGGCCGAGCGCGTCCGGCTCGGGGTCGACTACGGCAACCCGGGCGACTACGACACGCGCTTCGCGGGACTCAACGCGCGCATGTCCGAGCTGCACGCCGCGGTGGGCCTCGAATCGCTCGTCGAGCTCGACGACCACCTGGCCACCCGGCGGGCGCTCGCCGACGCCTACCGCAAGGCCCTGGCGGGCATCGCGGGCATCACCCCGCAAGAGGTCGACCCCCGCGACGAGTCGACCTACAAGGACTTCACGGTCATCGTCGACGAGTCGGTCTACGGGCTCGACCGCGACGGCGTCGCCGCCGCGCTGAAGGCCGAGGGGGTCGACACGCGGCCCTACTTCTACCCGCCCGTGCACCGGCAGCAGGCCTACGCCGACCTGCCGGCGCAGGACCTGCCGGCCACCGACTGGGTGACCAGCCGCGTGATCAGCCTGCCGCTGTGGCGCGACATGCCCCCGACCGCCGTCGACACGATCGCCGAGGTGCTCGACGACGTGGGCGCCCACGCGGCCGACGTCGGCCGGGCGGTCGCGGCGCAGGCGGCCGAGGCGGTGGGCGCCTGATGCGGGCCCTCGTCACGGGCGGTGCCGGGTTCATCGGCTCGCACCTCGTCGACGCGCTGCTGGCGCGGGGCGACGAGGTGGTCGTGCTCGACAACCTCGCCACCGGCCGCATCGAGAACGTGCCCGAGGGCGCCGACTTCATCGAGGGCGACGTCGCCGACGAGGCGGCGGTCGCGAAGGCGATGGCCGGCGCCGACGTCGTCTACCACCAGGGCGCGCTCGGCTCGGTGGCCCGCTCGGTCGAGGCGCCGCTCGTCAGCGACACGGCCAACGTGCACGGCACGCTGGCGGTGCTGCAGGGCGCGCACGAGGCGGGCGTCCGCCGGGTCGTGATGGCCTCGTCGTCGTCGGTCTACGGCGGGGCCACCGAGGTGCCGACGCCCGAGTCGGCGCCGCTGGTGCCCCGGTCGCCCTACGCGGTCACGAAGCTCACCGACGAGCACTACGCCCGGGTGTTCTGGGAGCTCCACGGCCTCGAGACCGTCTGCCTGCGCTACTTCAACGTGTTCGGGCCGCGCCAGCGGCCCGACAGCCAGTACGCGGCGGTGATCCCGCTGTTCATCGACGCCCTGCTGACCGGGCGCACGCCCCAGGTGCACGGCGACGGCCTCCAGAGCCGCGACTTCACGTTCATCGCCGACACCGTGCAGGCCAACCTGTGCGCGGGCTCGGCGTCCGCCGAGCGCTGCGCCGGGCGGGCGTTCAACATCGCCCGGGGCGAGCCGTCGTCGCTGCTCGACCTGCTCGACGTGCTCGCTGCCCAGCTCGGCGTCACGGTGGCGCCCGACCACGTGGCCTCGCGGCCCGGCGACGTGAAGCACTCGCACGCCGACATCTCCGCGGCCCGCCGCGACCTCGGCTACGCCCCGGCGGTCAGCTTCGCCGACGGCCTGTCCCGTACCCTGGCCTGGTTCCGCGAACGGGCCCAGGCCACCAGCCCGGCCCCGGAGGCGACGGCGTGAGCGACCCCACCCCCCGGCCCGACGGGCCGACCCACGACGCAGCCGCGCCGGCGGCCTCGGGCGCCGGTGAGACTCCCCACGGCCAGGTCGATGACCTCGCGGCCGACCTGCTGCGCAAGCTGCACGACCGCACGGCCCGCGTCCTCATCGTCGGCCAGGGCTACGTCGGCCTGCCGGTGTCGATGCGCGCCGTCGAGGTCGGCTTCCCCGTGGTCGGCCTCGAGGCCTCGCCCGAGCGGGCGGCCGCGCTGCAGGACGCCAGCTCCTACGTCTCCGACGTGCCCGACGAGCAGCTGCGCAGCGCGCTCGACGCCGGGTACCGGCCGGTGTCCGACCCGGCCGAGGTCGGTCCGTTCGACGTGGCCGTGATCACGGTGCCGACGCCGCTGCGCGACGGCGCCCCCGACCTCTCCTACGTCGAGGACGCGGCGGCGTCCCTGGCGCGCCGGCTGCGGGCCGGGGCGCTGGTCGTGCTCGAGTCGACCACCTACCCCGGCACGACCGACGAGCTGGTGCGGCCGCTGCTCGAGCAGTCGGGTCTGCGGGCGGGCGAGTTCTTCCTCGGCTACTCGCCCGAGCGCATCGATCCCGGCAACGCCCGGTGGGGCTTCGTGAACACGCCCAAGGTCGTCTCGGGCGTCGACGAGGCGTCGCGCCGGTGCGTCGAGGCGTTCTACGGCGCCCTCGTCGACAAGGTGGTGCCCGTCGGGTCGACGGCCGAGGCCGAGCTGGTCAAGCTGCTGGAGAACACCTTCCGGCACGTGAACATCGCCCTCGTCAACGAGCTGGCGATGTTCGCCGACTCGCTCGACATCGACATCTGGGGCGCCATCGACGCCGCCAGCTCCAAGCCGTTCGGCTACATGCGGTTCACCCCGGGGCCCGGCGTGGGCGGGCACTGCCTGCCCATCGACCCGTCGTACCTGTCGTGGCGGGTGAAGCGCCGCCTGGGGCAGACGTTCCGGTTCGTCGAGCTGGCCAACGACGTCAACGAGCACATGCCCGACTACGTGGTCGACCGGGCCATGGCGCTGCTGAACCGGCACCGGAAGGCGCTCAACGGCAGCCGGGTGCTGGTGCTCGGGCTCAGCTACAAGGCCGGCACGTCCGACTGGCGCGAGTCGCCGTCGATCGCCGTGGTCGAGCGCCTGCTCGCCATGGGAGCCGACGTGCGGGCGTGCGAGCCCTACATCCCCGAGGCGGGGGCGCCGGCGCTGCCCGCGCCGGTGGTCGACTGCACGCCCCACGAGCTGGCCGCGGCCGACCTCGTGGTCCTGCTCGTCGACCACCCCGACTTCCCGCTCGACGAGGTGGCCGAGCACGCCCCGCTGCTGCTCGACACCAAGGGCGTGATGCGCCCGCGGAGGTTCTCGGGCGAGACGCTCTAGGTTCGGTGTCGTCGCAGGTCGGAGGCGGTGCGGGCTACCGCCCGCGGCGCCCCGGCCACTAGGATCGCCACGTGGCGTGGCGGGTGGACATGGCGGATGTGGACGCGCGACCCGTGGTCGCGCCGGCGGACGAGAACGAGGCGAGGGCGGCGCGGCGCGTCGTCCCGCAGATCTCGGTCGTGCTGTGCACGTACAACCGGGCCGACCGGGTGGCGGGCGCGGTGCGCGCCATCCTCGAGCAGGAGGGCGCCGACCTCGAGCTGCTCGTCGTCGACGACGGGTCGACCGACGCCACGCCCGAGGTCCTCGCCGCCGTCGACGACCCCCGGGTGCGGGTGGTGCGCCGCACCAACGGCGGCCTGTCGGCCGCCCGCAACTCCGGCCTCGCGGCGGCTTCGGCGCCGTGGGTCGTCTTCATCGACGACGACGACACCGCGCTGCCCGGCTGGTTGGCGGCGTTCGTGGCGCAGGGCGCCGACGAGACCGTGGGCATCGCCTGCTGCGGCTCCCAGTTCGTGGACGCCGACGGCAACGCGCTGTTCCCCAGCCCGCCCGTGCGGCAGGGCGCGCCGCTGGGTGACGTGGTCGCCTCGACGCTGGCGGGAACGTTCGCGGTGCGCACCGACCTCGCCCGGCGGGCCGGCGGCTACCTCGACGGACTCGGCACCCGCCACCAGACCGAGCTGTTCGTGCGGCTCGTCACCCTGGCCGAGGCGGCGGGCCTGCGCATCTCGAGCGTCCCCGACCTGCTCATCCACATCGAGGCCCGGCGGGCGACCGAGCGGCCCGGCGTGAACCCGCGGCGGCTCTACGACGGCACCCGCTGGATCATCGCCCGCCACCCGGCCGCCTACACCGGGCGGGCGCGCCACGTCGCCCTGTTCGAGGGCGTGGCCGGTACGAACGCCGCCCGGCTCGGCGACTGGCGGGCGGCCCGCCGCCGCCTGCGCCGTGCCGTCGCCGCCATGCCCGGGTCGCGCGAGGCCTGGGGCCGGCTGGCGCTGGCATCGGTGCCGCCGATCGCCGAGCGGGTGTGGAACCGCCACGGCGCCTGGGCCACGCACGACGCCGGCGAGGTCGGCGTTCTGCGGCAGCTCCCGCCGCCGGCGGGCACCGACGGCGACGACGGGCACCCGCCCCGCCGCGAGCTCTTCCTGGCCTGGCGCTACCAGGAGAACCCCCCGCTCCCGGCCGACACCACGCCGGCGCCCGTCGAGGGTCCCGGCGTGGCGGCGCGCCCCGGGGGCGCCGGCCCCGACCCGGTCCACCGCCTCGCCGACCGGCTCGCGCGCCGGCGGGGGTGGGGGCCGCCGGTCGACCTGCGGGTGGTGGACGACCACCGGGTCGCCGACGGCGAGCGCCGTGGCGACGGTGACGACGACCGCGCCGCCAGCCGGGGTCTCGACCGCACGGCACCGCCCCGCCTGGTCGTGTGCCACGACGTGCTGCACCGCGTCGACGACCCCGTCGCCCTGCTCCACCGGGCGGCGGCGGCCGCCGCGGGCGGCCCCCTGCTGCTCTCGACGCCCGATCGCGAGGTCGCCGATCCCACGCGCCCCCTCGGCCCCCCGACCGATCCGCGGCACCGGCGCGAGTGGACGCTCGACCAGCTCGAGCTGCTGCTGCTCTCGTGCGGGTTCGACATCGGGGACTGGTGGCGCGTGGCCTCGAGGCCGGCGCCGTGGACGCTCCGGCTGCCCGCCGTCGTCCAGACGCTCCCCGTCCCGGGCCCGACCCGCGACACGTTGGTCGTGCTCGCCGTGCCGCGCAGGGTGACCGCTCCTCGCTAGGAGCGTCTCGCAGAGTCGACGGTGGGTCACGTTCCGCCTAACCTTGCCGTGAGGCGGCGTGGTCCATTGCGTTCCCGGGTATGGCTCGGGCGGACAGCCAAGGCGGAGACATGAGATACCTGGTAACCGGGTCGGCCGGATTCATCGGCCGGCACCTCGTCGGCGCGCTGTTGGCCGGCGGCAACGACGTCGTCGGCGTCGACTCCTACACCGACTACTACGATCCGGCGCGCAAGCGCGCGAACACGGCGGCGCTCGCGGAGCACGACCGGTTCACCGCGCTCGAGCGCGACCTCGTGGTCGACCCGGTCGACGACCTCGTCGACGGGGTCGACGCGGTCGTCCACCTCGCCGGCCAACCCGGCGTGCGCCTGTCGTGGGCCGCCGGGTTCGGCGTCTACGTCGACCGCAACGTCAACGCCTCGCAGCGCCTGCTCGAGGCGGCGCACCGCACCCGGGTCCCCCGGCTGGTGCTGGCGTCGTCGTCGTCGGTGTACGGCAACGCGGACACCTACCCGGTCACCGAGGAATCGCCGACCCGGCCGTTCAGCCCGTACGGCGTGACCAAGCTGGCGATGGAGCACCTCGCCGGCGCCTACGTCGAGAACTGGAGCGTGCCGGCGGTCATGCTGCGCTACTTCACGGTGTACGGGCCGGCGCAGCGCCCCGACATGGCGATGCACCGCTTCATCGAGCGCGCCGCGGCCGGCGAGCCGGTCCCCGTCTACGGCGACGGCAAGCAGGTCCGCGACTTCACCTACGTCGGCGACGTCGCCGCAGCCACGGTCGCGGCCAGCACCGCCGACCTCGCGCCGGGCACGGTGCTCAACATCGCCGGCGGCTCGTCGGCCACGGTCGAAGACGTGCTCGCCCTCGTCGGCGACGCCGTGGGCCGTGAGGTCGTCGTCGAGCGCCTCGCACCGCAGCCGGGCGACGTCCGCGTGACCGGAGGCGCGATCGACCGCGCCCGCCGACTGCTGGGCTGGGCCCCGGAGGTGTCGCTCGAGTCGGGCATCGCCCGCCAGGCCGCGCACCACCTCGGCTACTCCGTCGTGGGGCGCTGACCGCAGCATGGGCCGGTCCCTCCGCGTCCTCCAGCTGATCGATTCGCTCGCCCGGGCCGGCGCCGAGCAGTCGTTGGCGACGCTGGCCCCCCACCTGGTGGCCGAGGGCGTCGACCTGCACGTGGCCTACCTGGTCGAGCGCGAGGGGCTGCACGCCGAGATCGAGCAGGCGGGGGCCACCGTCGTGTCGCTCGACGAGCCGGGCGCCGGCCGGCGCCGCTGGCTGGCGAGGACGACCGAGCTCGTGGGCGACCTGCGCCCGGCCGTCGTCCACACCACGCTGTTCGAGGCCGACCTGGCGGGCCGGCGGGCGGCGGCGCGCCACCGGGTGCCGTCGGTGTCCAGCTTCGTGAACACGACGTACGGGCCGTCGCAGGCCGGACGCGAGAACGTCAGCAGGGTGCGCCTGCGGGCCGCGCAGGCCGCCGACGCGTGGACGGCACGCAAGGTGGCCCGGTTCCACGCCGTCACCGAGCACGTGGCCTCGGTGATGGGCCGCCGGCTGCTGGTCCCCCGGTCGAAGATCGAGGTGATCCCGCGGGGCCGCGACGGTGCCGTGCTCGGCCGGCGCACGCCCGAGCGCGCCGCGGCGGTCCGCGAGCGGCTGGGCGTCGGGCCCGAGGTCCCGCTCGTCGTCGCCGTGGGCCGGCAGGAGCCGCAGAAGGGCCTCGACGTGCTGCTGGCGGCCGTGCCGGCGCTCCGCGAGCGCCACCCCGGGCTGCGGGTGCTCGTGGCGGGTCGCGAGGGCCGGGCGTCGGCCGCGCTGGGCGAGGCGATGCGGGCGGCCGGGCTCGGCGACGCGGTGACGTTCCTCGGCATGCGCGACGACGTCGCCGACCTGCTGGCGGTCGCCGACGCGTTCGCCTTCCCGTCGCTGTGGGAGGGGGCCGGCGGCACCCTGATCGAGGCGATGGCGCTCGAGGCGCCGATCGTGTCCTCGGCGCTGCCGACGTTGCTCGAGACGGTCGACGAGCGGTCGGCCGTGCTGGTCGAGCCCGGCGACCCCGATGACCTGGCCAGGGGCATCCTCGCCGTGCTCGACGACCGGGCCACGGCGGCCGAGCGCACGCGCACGGCGCGTGCCCGCTTCGAGTCCGAGTTCACCATCGAGGCCGTGGCGCACCGCATGGTGGCGCTCTACGACCGGGTCGCCTGCCCCGACCGGGCCCCCGCGCAGGATCCGGTGCAGTGAGCGTCCACCTGGTGGGCGCCGCCCACGCGGTGCACGCGTCCGGTGCGGTGCGGGCCACGAGCGCGGCGTCGCTGGTGGGTGTGGTCGGGTTGCCGGTGCGGGTCGACGTGCGCCGGCGCCTGCGCGTCGGCGACCGCGTGCGGGTGCGCGACGCCGACGCCATCCTGGCGACGCTCGACGGCGGCGCCCGGCTCGACGGCCTCCCCTTCATGCCCGAGATGTGGCGCTACCTGGGCCGCACGCTGGTCGTCGAGGCCGTCGTGCACCGCACGTGCGACACGGTCAAGACCGGCGGCACCAGCGGCACCACGCGGGCGATGCAGCGCGTCGTGCACCTGGGCGGCCTGCGGTGCGACGGCTCGGCCCACGGGGGCTGCCAGGCCCGCTGCCTCGTGTACTGGAAGGAGGACTGGCTCGAGCGCGTGCCCCCCGGCCACGACGCGACGTCGGCCCCCGTGCCCGCGGGCGACCCGCCGGCGACGCTGCTCGCGGCGACGGCCGGCGAGGGGTCCGACGCCGACGACCCGGTCTGGTCGTGCCAGGCGACCGAGCTGCTCGAGGCGAGCAGCTTCGTGTCGGCGCGCGACCCCGGTCCGTGGCTCGCCGACATCGCGTCGGGCAACGCCCGGCCCCGCGACACGGTCCGCAGCCTGGCTGTGCTGCTGTTCAACAAGCTGCAGGCGCGCAGCCGGCGGCTCCCACGGTGGCTGCGCCTCCACGACGGCAGGTCGTGGCCGTGGTTCACCCCCACCGGCGAGCGCCGCAAGCGCGCACCGCTCGGGCTCGAGCCGGGCGACATGGTCGAGATCCGGTCGCAGGCCGAGATCGAGGCCACGCTCGACGCCGCCGGGGCCCTGCGCGGCCTGCGGTTCAGCGCCGAGATGCTGCCGTTCTGCGGCACGCGGGCCCGGGTGCTCGGCCGGGTCGAGCGCATCATCGACGAGCAGACCGGTCGGATGCTGTCGCTGCGCGACTGCATCATGCTCGACGGCGTGTGGTGCCAGGGCACGTACCGGGCCCTGTGCCGGCGCAAGATCTACACCTACTGGCGCGAGGCGTGGCTGCGTCGTGCCGACGAGCCCCCGGCCACGCCCGTCGACGGCCCCGGTGGCCGCCAGTACCCTCGACCACTGTCGGCGGGCGGCGCCGACCTCTCCCCACCCCCGGCGGAACAGGATCACGAATGAGGCATCCCTGATGCGCGTCCTCGTCGCGGGCGACCGCGGCTACCTCGGCGCGGTGCTCGTGCCCTTCCTCCAGCGACACGGCCACGAGGTCGTCGGCCTCGACGCCGGCTGGTACGACGGCTGCGACTTCGGTCCGGTCCCCACCGGCTACGACCAGCGCACCGGCGACGTGCGCGACGCCCGGCCCGAAGACCTGGCCGGCATCGACGCGGTCGTGAACCTGGCGGCCATCTCCAACGACCCCGTCGGCCACCTCAACCCCGAGGCGACCTACTCGGTCAACGCCGCCGGCGCCATCCACCTCGGCCGGGCCGCCAAGGCCGCCGGGGTCGAGCGCTACGTGTTCGCCTCGTCGTGCTCGCTCTACGGCCGGGCGGGCGACGCCCCGGTCGACGAGGACTCGCCCTTCAACCCGGTGACGCCGTACGGCGAGTCGAAGGTGCGGGCCGAGGCGGGCCTGTCGGCGCTGGCCGGCGACGACTTCAGCCCGACCTACCTGCGCAACGCGACGGCCTACGGGTCGTCGCCGCGGCTGCGGGCCGACATCGTGGTCAACAACCTCACCGGCACGGCGTTCACCCGCGGCGAGGTGCGCTTGCAGAGCGACGGGTCGCCGTGGCGCCCGCTCGTCCACGCCGAAGACATCGCCCGCGCCGCGCTGGCGGCGCTCGAGGCGCCGCGCGACGTCGTGCACGACACGGCGTTCAACGTGGGCCGCGACGAGGACGTGGTGCAGATCCGCACCATCGCCGAGCAGGTGGCCGCCGCCCTCGACGCCCCGGTCACGTTCGCGGCCGACGCCGGGCCCGACACCCGCGACTACCAGGTCGACTTCACCCGCATCGGCAGGCTGCTGCCGGCCTTCGAGCCGCAGTGGACGATCGCCCGCGGCATCGACCAGCTCGCCCGCGACATGCACGACATCGGGCTGTCGGCCGACGACTTCGAGGGTCCGCGCTTCGTGCGCGTGGCCAAGGTCCGTTCGCTCATGGCGTCCGGCCTGCTCGACGACGACCTCCGCGTGCACCCCCCGACCGGTGCCGGGGGGCCGGCGCCCGCGGCGCCCGCCGCCGGCGACCGGAGCGGGTCGTGAGCGCACCCCCCTGCCGCCTGTGCGGCGCCGAGCTGACCGAGACGTTCGTCGACCTCGGCATGTCGCCGCCGTGCGAGAGCTTCCTCGCCGCCGACCAGCTCGACCGGGGCGAGACGTTCTACCCGCTGCACGTGCGCATCTGCTCGCAGTGCCTGCTCGTGCAGCTGCCGGCGTACATCGCGGCCGAGGACATCTTCAGCCACTACGCGTACTTCTCGTCGTACAGCGACTCGTGGGTCGCCCACGCCGGGCGCTACGTCGGCGCCGCGGTCGAGCGGCTGGGGCTCGGTCCCGACTCGTTCGTCATCGAGGTGGCCAGCAACGACGGCTACCTGCTCCAGCACGTCGTGGCCCGGGGCATCCGGGCGCTCGGCATCGAGCCGGCCGCCAACGTGGCCGAGGCCGCCGTGGCCAAGGGCGTGCCCACCGAGGTGCGGTTCCTCGGCGAGAAGACCGGCGCCGAGGTGGCCGCCGAGCACGGGCCGGCCGACCTGGTGGCGGCCAACAACGTCTTCGCCCACGTGCCCGACATCGTCGACTTCGCCAAGGGCCTGCGGGCGCTGGTCGCCGGCGACGGGCGGGTGACCATCGAGATCCCGCACCTGCTCCGGCTGATCGAGGGTCGCGAGTACGACACGATCTACCACGAGCACTACTCGTACCTGTCGCTGCTCGCGACCCAGCGGGTGCTGGCCACGGCCGGCCTCACCGTCGTCGACGTCGAGGAGCTGCCGACCCACGGCGGGTCGCTGCGCACCTGGTCGGCACCCACCGAGGGCGCGCCAGACCCCTCGACCGCCGTCGCCGAGGTCCTGGCGGCCGAGGCCGCCGCGGGCCTCGACACGCTCGAGGGGCACGCCGGCTTCGCGGCCGACGTCGCCGCCGTGCGCAACGACCTGGTCGAGTTCCTGGTCGCCCGGTCGCGCGAGGGCGCCCTCGTCGCCGGGTACGGGGCGCCCGGCAAGGGCAACACGCTGCTCAACCACGCCGGCATCCGGGCCGACCTGCTGGCCTTCACGGTCGACCGCAACCCGTTCAAGCACGGCAAGTTCCTGCCGGGCACGCACATCCCGATCTTCGACGTCGACGAGATCGCGGCCCGCCGGCCCGACTACGTGGTCATCCTGCCGTGGAACCTGCGCACCGAGATCTCGGCCCAGCTGGCCTACGTGCGCGAGTGGGGCGGGCGCCTGCTGGTGCCGCTGCCCCGGCTCGAGGTGCTGCCGTGACCGCGGGCACCGGGCGGCGGGCGGCCGCCACGGGGCGGGCGGCGGCCCGGTGAAGGTCGTGCTGTTCTGCGGCGGGTTGGGGCTGCGCATCCGCTCGAGCGACGACTCCGCGCCGAAGCCCATGGTGCCCATCGGCAACCGTCCGGTGCTGTGGCACGTCATGCGCTACTACGCCCACTTCGGCCACACCGAGTTCGTGCTGTGCCTGGGCTACGGGGCGCGGTCGGTGAAGGACTACTTCCTCGACTACCAGGAGACGCACTCCAACGACTTCGTGCTGACCAAGGGCGGCGAGCAGGTCGAGATGCTCGGCACCGACATCAGCGAGTGGCGCATCACCTTCGTCGACACCGGCTTCGACACCGCCATCGGCGAGCGGCTGCGGCGCGTGCGGCCCTACCTCGACGACGACGAGGTGTTCCTCGCCAACTACGGCGACGTGCTCACCGACGCCCCGCTCGACGGCATCGTCGACCGCGTGCTCGCCGCCCCCGACCTCGTCGGCAGCCTGCTGGCCGTGCCGCCCGAGGGGTCGTTCCACGTCGTGCAGACGGGCGACGCCGACCGGGTCACCGGCTTCACCGCGGCGGCCGACCTCGACCTGCGCATCAACGGCGGCTACTTCGTGCTGCGCCAGGCGATCTTCGACTACCTGCGCGAGGGCGACGACCTGGTGATGGACGGGTGCACGCGGGCGGCGGCCGACGGGCGCCTGCTGGCGGTGCCGTACGACGGCTTCTGGGCGCCGATGGACACGTTGAAGGAGCGCTCGGTCCTCGAGGACCTGTGGCGCACCGGCGCCTGCCCGTGGGCCGTGTGGCGCAACGACGTGCCGCCCGGGGCCGGTGGTGACGTGCCGGGGTCGCCGGCGCCCGGCGCGCCCGCGGCTGCGTCGCCGGGGGGCCGACCGCCGCTCGAGGTCCCCGACCTCAACGGCCGGACCTGATGCTCCCCCTCGGCCTGCCCGACGGGCCCCTGCGCATCGTGTGCGTCGGCGCCCACCCCGACGACGTCGAGATCGGCTGCGGGGGCACGCTGCTGGCGCTGGCCGAGGCGCGGGCGCTGCACGCCACCGTCGTGCTGCCGACGGGCACCCCCGAGCGCCACGCCGAGGCCCGCAAGGCCGCGGCCGCGTTCCTGCCCGGGGCCGAGGTCGAGATGCGCCTGCTCGGGCTGCAGGACGGCCGCCTGCCGGCCGCGTGGGACACCGTGAAGACGATGCTCGAGGACGTGGCCGCGGGCTCGCCGGCGCCCGACGTGGTGTTCTCCCCCCGGTGCGACGACGCGCACCAGGACCACAGGCTGGTCGCCGAGCTGGCGCCGACGGTGTGGCGCGACGCCCTGGTGCTGCGGTACGAGATCCCCAAGTGGGACGGCGACCTCGGTCGGGTGAGCCACTACGTGCCCCTCGACGCCGCCCTCGCCCGGCGCAAGGTGGCGCTGCTCGACGAGTGCTACCCGTCGCAGGCGGGCCGCGACTGGTGGGACGACGAGACGTTCCTCGGCCTGATGCGCCTGCGCGGCGTCGAGTGCCGCCGTCCGTACGCCGAGGGCTTCGTGGTCGACAAGGCCGTCCTGGCGCTGGCGTAGGCGCGACGGCCGGCCATCGGCCACCGGGCCGACGGCCGGCGAGCGGCCACCCGGCGACCGGCCGGGCCGTCAGCCGGCGGGGTGGGCCCGGAAGCGGTGGGTGGCGCGGGAGCCCAGGATGCGCCCCGAGGCGTAGAGCTCCGCGGCCAGCCGGCGGGCGTCGCCGACCGCGAACCGGCGCAGCACCGTGCCCGCCACCCGGGCCTTGTCGAGCGGGCCGAGGTCGGACCGGGCGACGACCGCCAGGTGCTCGGCGTTGAGCCGCCAGGTGCGCAGCGGCAGGCGCTGGGCGTTGGCGGGGTCGTAGGTGAGCGACGGGCGGTAGTCGACCCGGTCGGTCGGCACCGTGTAGAAGTGCAGCACCTGGGGGATCTGCACGATCGGGCCCAGCAGCGCCAGCTCGGCGATCAGCGTGCGGTCGGACCCGACGAAGCTGCGCATGCGGTGCGTGCGGCGCAGCAGGTCGGTGCTCAGCAGGCCGTACATCGGGTGGGTCTCGCCCGTGGTGCGCACCACGCGCCGCACGCGCTCGGCCGGGCCGACGTCGAGCAGGTCGACGCTCGGGATCCAGCGGTCGAACTCGACCTCCTGCTGGTCGACCCACGACACGCCGGTGGCGCAGATCGAGGCGCCGGGGTGCCGCTCCATGGCGTCGACCGTGAGGCGCAGCCAGGCCGGGTCGTGCCAGTCGTCGTGCGTGGCCCAGGCGAAGAACGGGGCCCGGGCGAGGTCGACCGTGCGGTTGAAGTTGCCGGCCAGGCCCAGGTTGGTGGGGTTGCGGTGCAGGCGGATGCGGTCGTCGCGCGCCGCGTACCCGGCGACGATCGCGGGGGTGGCGTCGGTCGACGCGTTGTCGCAGACGATGACCTCGAAGTCGTCCATGTCCTGGGCCAGCAGCGAGTCGAGCGCGCGCCGCAGCGTCGCCTCGCCGTTGTAGACCGGCACCCCCACGCTCACGAGCGGTCGGTCAGCCATCGTCGGTCGTCGTCCTCCCGGGGGCCGACGCTCCCGTCATCGGTCGTGCTCCCGGAACCATGCCACGGTCCGCGCCAGGCCCTCGTCGAGCGGCGTCGCCGGCGCCCACCCGAGCAGGTCGCGGGCGGGGGCGACGTCGGCGCGGGGCTCGTGCTCGAGGGGGCGGTCGGGGAGGGCGCCGAACTGCGGGGCCGCCGCCCCGCCGACCTCGGCGGCGAGGCGCTCCACCACCGCCCGGATCGGGGTCAGCTCGCCGGTGCCGACGTCGACGCTGCGCCCAACGGGCCCCCCGTCGCGAGCCGCGGCGACGAACGCCGCCACCACGTCGTCGACGTAGATCCAGTCGATCGCCCGAGCG
>Ga0111539_10006927_pt1 | contig 14550 bp, 12 predicted proteins | sample RhiMethybrSRZTD1_FD_79667 | JGI IMG/M metagenome (GOLD analysis project Ga0111539, IMG submission 79667) | Populus rhizosphere microbial communities from Tennessee, USA - Rhizosphere MetaG P. TD hybrid SRZTD1 (version 2) (version 2) | ecosystem: Host-associated > Plants > Roots > Rhizosphere >... | reverse complement strand
GCAGCCGTTCGACCTGGAACGGCCATGTCATCGATCACGCCATGGTCAAGTGGGACTCGCTGGGTCGCGATCGCCCCAGCGCGATCGCCGCTACCACCGATCTGCTGATCAAGGGCCCCGAGCTTCTGGAACGCGTGCTCCGGGAGTCGCTCGATGCGGAGGTGCTCGTGCTCGCCACCTGGAACGACATCGGCGAGGGCACCGGTATCCACCGCAACTACGACTACTACGTCGGCGGGCGCTGGCTCGAGCCCGACCACTTCATGCGGCTGATCCGGGCGTCGCAATCCGGCGCGTCGCGCTAACCCTCGACGTTCTGCAGCGAGCTCACGCCCTGGAAGAACGCGCGCTGCACCAGAAAGAAAACGACCACGATCGGCAGCGTCGTCATCACGGACGCCGCCATCAAATAGTGCCACTCGGTGCCGCCCTGCTGGCTCCGGTACGCCTGGAGCCCGAGCGTGAGCGTGTATGTGCTCTGATCCGTCAAATAAAGAATCGGACCGAGCAGATCGTTCCACGAGTACATCAGCTGAAAGAACGCCACGACCGCGAGCGGCGCCTTGGACAGCGGCAGGTAGAGTTGCCGGAAAATCCGCAGCTCGGAAGCGCCGTCCAGGCTCATCGCTTCCGGCAGGCTCTTCGGGATCCTGAGGAAGAACTGCCGTAAGAGGAAGATGCTGAAGGCACTGCCGAAAAACGTGGGTACCCACAGCGGCTTCAAGCTCCCGACCCAGCCGAGCTCCCGGTACACGCCGTAGAGCGGCACCATCACCACCGGGAACGGCACCATCATCGTCGCCAATGTCAGCCCGAAAAGCAGATTTCTGCCCGGCCATTCCAGGCGCGTGAAACTGAACGCGACGAGCGCGCTCGACAGCGTGGTGCCGAGCGTGGCCAGCGTGCACACGACCACGGTGTTGATCGTGTAACGCAAGAACGGGATGTACTCGATGGTCGCCACGTAGTTTTGCCACTGGATCGTGCTCGGAATCCAGACCGGCGGTGAAGTCAGCGCCTCGCGCAGCGGCTTGAGCGAAGTCGAGATCATCCACAACACGGGAAATGCGAACATCAGCGAGCCCGCGATCAACAGCAGATGGACGATGCCCCTGGTCCAGGGCCGGCGCCGGAACGTGCTGCTGAACGGCGAGTCCGCGGCTGCCATTCATACCCCCGTGTAGTGGACCCGCGACTGGCCGATGCGATGGGCGAGCAGCGTGAGCCCGAGCACGACCAGAAACAGGATCCAGGCCATCGCGCACGCATAGCCCATGCGCAAGAAGTAGAACGCGTTCTCGTACAGGCGCTGCGTGTAAAACAGCGTGGCGCGGGCCGGGCCGCCTGCCGTCATGATGTAGGGCGTGGCAAAAACCTGGAGCGCGCCGATGATGCCGATGACCGCATTGAAGTAGACGACCGGTGAGATCATCGGCAAGGTCACGTGGCGGATCTTCTGCCAGAAGCTCGCGCCGTCGATGTCGGCAGCCTCGTAGATCGAGCTCGGCACGTCCTGCATTGCCGCGAGCAGCGTCACCACCGTCTGCCCGACGCCCCAGGTGCTCACGACCACCAGCGCCGGCAGCGCGTAGCTTCGCTCGGCGAGCCAGGAAATCTTCGGAAAGGCGCCGAAGCTCAGCTCGCTCAGAAAGTGATTGACGACGCCGAACTCGCCGTTGAGCATCCATAGCCAGATGATTGCGCCCGCGACGATGGGCATCAGCGCGGGCAAAAACAGCAGCGTGCGATAAAGGCTCGATCCGCGGAGTTTGGCGTCGAGCAAGATCGCGAACCACAGCGCCACCAGGAGCCCGAACGGCAGCGCGAGCGCCGCGTAAATCAGCGTATTTTTCAACGCGATCCAGAACACCTCATCGTCCAAGAGGTCGGCGTAGTTCTGCAGGCCCACCCAGCGCGGCGGCGACAGCACTGAATAGTCACAGAAGCTGTAAACCACCGAGGACATCACTGGATAAGCCAAAAACAGCCCGAGCCCGACGCCCCACGGCGAAAAGAAACCGAGCCCCTTCCACAGCGACGCATTCGAGCGCACCGGCTGCGCGACACCGGTGACGCGCGCCTGCACCCGGCGCTCGCGCACTACGGCGAACGCGATAGCCCCCGCCGCGAGCGCGATCAAGAAGAATGGCAGCCGTGAGAGCCACGGAGAAGCCGGCGCACTCTGTCGCCGCTGCTCGCGGTCCCACGACTTCTGGATCACTGCCTCGACGTCGGCGAGCGCCTGCTCGGGCGTCGCTTCCCCGAGCCAGAGCCGCTGCGAGGCGTTGCGGATCTCCAGGGTGTATTCGTTCCAGACGCTGATCCGCGGCTGAGCCATGGCACCGGGACTCGAGGCCAGGTCCTGGAACATGCGGATGTAGGGGTTCTTGTGCTCGCGGAAGAACGCCGCGCTCACCTCGCGCAGCGGAGAGGTCTTTTTCTGTCCCAGGCAAGCCTTTTCCATCGGTCCCTGCCGGCTCAAGTACTCGATGAACTCGAAGGCCTCGCGCGGGTGGCGCGCGCCGTTCGGGATTACGAGCATGTCCGCGTCAGCGATCGTCACCGGCGCAGCGCCGGCCTTCTCGGATGGAAAAGGCGCTGCTCCCCAGCGCATGTCGGGCCGATACTTCTGGATGAAGTTCCCCATCCAGACGCCTTGCAGCACCATCGCCAAGCGCCCGCTCAAAAACGAGTTTTGAGCCGAATCGAAGTTGGCCTCGTTGGAGAAGTTCTGGAGCTCTGCGACCTCGTAGCGCCGCGCGTAACTCTGAAACCAGGAGAACGCCCGCACGTTTTCCGGCGCATCGATGGTGATGTTCGCGCCGCCGTCCCAGAGCCGCCCCCCGAACCAGAAGCTCCAGCCGTACGGCCACCAGTTGGTGTCCGCCGGGTAAAACCCGAGCGCTACCAGCTTTCCGTCCTGGAAGCGGTCGAGCTTCTGTCCGAACGCGTCGAGCTCGGCGATCGTGCGCGGCGGCCGCTCCGGATCGAGCCCGGCCTTTTCGAACAGGTCCTTGTTCCAATGCAAGGCAACCACGATCGGGACCGAAACCACGGCCCACGTGTGTCCGCGGTGCACGCCCATGTCCCAGAACGTCGGCAGATAGCGCTCGCGCCGGAGCTCGGTCCCGCGCATGAAGTCGTCGAGCGGGATCAGCGCGTTCTTGTCGGCAAAGTCGGCGATGTCCGCCGCGAGCAACCCAGCAACGTCCGGCGGATCCCCGCCTGCTGTCGCGATCAACGTCTTTTGCTGATAAACGGAGACCGCCTGGTACTCGACCCAGATCCGTGACTGCGAACGGTTGAAGTCCTGGACGACGGCTTCCATCGCCGCCTTCTCCATGCCCGTCCACTTCTCCCAGTAGGTCACACGCACCCGCCCCGCCGCCGCTTCGTCGCCTCGAGCCGAACGCCCGATCGCGAAGGAAAGCGCGAGCGCGATCAGCGCCAGCCACGAACGCACGATTTTTTCATACCGCCCGCCAAGCGCTGGAACAACCGGGAAAGTCGGTCAAATCCGAGTCTTTACCGACGCGCGCCGTACTCGCTTCGTGATTCCTTATGCTGTCGCGCACCTGGTGACCGCAACCGACTGGGCGGTCGTGCTCTCGCTAACGTTGCCGAAACGCCGCACGGTGCTCGCTGCCACACTGGCCGGCGCGTGAATCGGCGCGAATGTTTCCCCCGGCTCTTGAAGCATGCCCCAGAGCCACCAGCTTCTCTCGAATGAAGGTCGAAACGCGCTGGGTGTTCGCTGTTTTTTTCGCGATCGCGGGTTGCGCGGCCGGTACCCCGGAGCCGCGCCAGTCGCTCAATTCGCCCGGAGGGCTACTCTTCAACGGGTATGCCAAGCCGGACGTGAATTGCTTCGAGTGTCACAACGGTGATGCCACGGGTACGGGCCGCGGGCCGAACCTCACGGAGAAAGTTCCGAAGCTTAGCGACGACGCGATCTTGCATGCCATCGACGAGGGACCGGGCTTGATGCCGTCGTTCAAGGACAAGCTGACCGCGGCCGAAAAGCGCGACCTTGTCGCATGGTTGCGCTCGCGCGCCGGACAAAAATGAGCGAGCGATCGTGAGGGCTGAACCGACATCCCACGGGTTCGGGATGATGAACGGCTGCCCCGTCTCCGGATCGATTCAACGCTTGGGTGCGTGCCCGGGGAGCGGGCGTGGCGGTCCACTGCGGTCCATCGCCGGCGTGTCCCAAGCCGGCTCGATCAGCTCGGTCACGATGCGGGCGATACGAGATAGCTGCGTGCAGTGAGCCTTCACGTCGTTGCCCCGGTAGCCCCAGACGTGCAGCCCTTTCACGTCGACCGCCGAAGTCTGCCCGTAGGGATCCGATCCGGGGTCGACAGGGACGGGTTTCAAGCCGAGCTCGTCGAGAATCGACCCTGCCGTCGCGTAAGTGGACGGATAGAGCCCCGGGTTGATGTGGCTGTGGGTCAGTACGAACAACGTGTCGCCGCGCAGCGCGCGCTGCGCGAGCGCGATTTCCGGTGCCACGAAGCGCGTGTCGAGTGACGAGCTCTTCTGCTCGCGCGGTGCGTGCAGGCGCCAGGCACCGTGGAGCCCGTCCATGATCACGAAGGCGTCGACGCCCTCCGGATTGCGCGACAAGATCTTGTCGACTGCGATCGTCCCCGCGCTCCAGGCTGAAATGGCGAAATGGCGGATGTGAGCGCGGTCGTCCTTCGAGTGCTTGCGCAGCGCGCGTTCGATGCTCTTTTTCAGCACCGGCACGATGTCCTTCGACGCCACCGCGCGCGCATAGGCGCCGCCGTTTGCTTTGTCGACGAGCACGAGCACGAGCCCCCTCGAGACCTGTACGAGCAGCCGCCGCACCGACTCGGCACCATTGAAATGGAGCAGCACGTCATAACCCATGTCCGGCGTGTGGCCCCCTTTGTCCGGGATCAACATCTTGCCGAGCGGCAGCTGCACCCAGCCCGAATAGGGTCCGAACCCGAGCGGATCGTAGACGTTGCACTCGTCGAAGCCGTTTCGGCGCTGTTCCTCGGTCAGGGGTGGGAAAAGCTCCTCCGACGCGGCTGCGGACGCGGACGCAGCCGGTGAAATCGCCTTGGTCGCGGAGGCGGACGGCACGGCTGCTGCGGGCGGTTCGAGCGTCGCAGAAGCGTCCGGCTCGGGGCGTTCACACGCCGTGAGCAAGAAGAGCAGAGTGAGCGAGCGGCGGATCAATCGAGCAAAGAGGCTACTTCGACGCCGGGCTGGGTGCAGTAGATCGCGTCAGTACTCGGCGCTTCCGCTGCGCGGTGCGCGACCGGTCCAGCGGCGGAATGCGCGGTGGAACGCGCTACCCTCCGAGTAGCCGAGGAGATAGGCGACCTCTTCGACGCTGAGACCCGGCTGGCGCAAGTAGCGTTCGGCGAGCTGCAGCCGGACCTGGTCGAGCAGGCGGCGGAAGGTCGTTCCTTCCGTTCTCAAGCGGCGCGTCAGCGTCTTCGGGTGCATCGAGAGCGCGGCCGCCACACGCTCCGCACTGGGTTCCCCGCCGCGCAGCTCGAGTGCGAGCGCGGCGCGCACGTCGGCTTTGAAACCTCGGGCCGTCTTGCCGTTCATCAGCGCCTCGGCCTGGGCTTGTAGCGCTGCCGACCGGGTGAGATCGCGGCTCTGAACCGGCAGGTCGAGCAGCGCCCCGTCGAACACGATCCCGTTGGACGAGGACTCGAAGTGGATCCGGTCGCCGAACAGCCGCAAGTGGTGTGTCAGATCCGGCGGCGCGGGATGCGTGAAGTGGACCTCGATGGGCGAAAGCGCCCGGCCGGTGATGCGCTGTGAAATGACGCCCATCGCGGCCACCATGAATTCGATGCCCTCGCGATGCATGAGCTCGTGAACCGACTCGAACATGAGGCTCGCTCGGTCGCCGTCGTGCTGAAAGGACAGCCGAACCGTGCTGGTCGCCAGCCTGATCAGCCGCGTCGCGCGCAGCGCTGCCTCGCCGAGCGTCGCGCTGGCAGCGATCAGGTTGCCGAAAACTGCGTAGTTCTCGGGGCGCACGTGTTCGGCGAGCCGCAGCCCCAGGCCCGATTGCCCCGTCGTTTTCACCACGGCGTCCCAGAACGCGCGGAGGTGCACGCGCGGGACGTGATCGTCGAGCGCATCGAGCTGTTCCGGAGTGAGCCCGATCTGGTCGAGCGCCGGCGTCACGTCGATTTCGATCTGGCGCAGACCGGCGACGATACCTTTGAACACGTGCGCTGGTACCACCGCGCTCGTGTGCGGAAGGCGGCGAGTCACGGCCGAATTTTAGACGCCGTTAACGTGCGGAGCCAGACGTGGAAGTTCGGCCCGCGGGCCCGGGATGTCCTCGATTGTCACCTCGAGGGTGCCCAGGGTCATGGGCCTTCCCACGTGTCCGCAGGTGTCAGCCATGACACCGCTCGAGTCATTCTGCAGGGAGACGGGCTCGCGGTACCAGAAGGCTGGAAAGAGATCCAACCAGTTCCCCCAACGCCCGACCGCGAGTGAACCATGCACCCCGCTATGACCAGCGCAGCAATTGCGGACACGGACCCGCTGCCGGAAATGCGCTCGGAGGAGCCGCCGCCAAAGAGCCATCCGCGCGTCCGGCTCGAGATCGACGCGCGGCGGGCTCAGCTTCTCGAGCTCGGGCGAGAGCTATTTACGACTCATCGCTTCGATGAGCTCAGCATCGGAGACATCGCGCAGGCGGCTGGAATCTCGAAGGGCCTTCTCTATCACTACTTCCCGAGCAAGCGCGCTTTCTACTCCGAGAGCCTGCGCGCGCTGGCGGGCGACCTGCTGCGCGACACCATGCCGCCGCCGGACCTTCCGCCGATCGAACGCGTGCGTGCGGGCGTCGACGCCTACTTCGCGTTCGTCGATCGAAACCGGACCGTGTTCTCCCAGCTGATCCAGCGTGGAATCCTGAGCGACCCCGAAGTGATCGGCATCATCGAAGATACCAAGCTACGGTTTCTCGATCGCCTGATCACGGAATTTGCGGAGACTCCGATCGCTCGCAATGCGCTCAGCGGCTGGATCGGCTTCGTCGCAGCGAGCGTGCTCGACTGGTTCGAACGCCCCGACGTTGCGCAGCGCGACCTGACTGATCTGTTGGTCGCGCTTTTCAAGGAGATGGCCGCGCGGTCGACCCACCCGGCGTAGCGTGATTCGAGAGTTTTTCAGCGGCGTTGAAGTGACGCGCTCGCCGAAGATCGAGTGCCTCAGGCGATGAACGCCGCCTTGCGCACGTGTTCGGGCAGTCGTCGTTCGGTGTTCAGCAGCGCGAGCTCGTCGCTCACTCCGGCCGCCAGCGCGCCGAGCATCCCGAGCTCCGGAACGGCACTCGAGAGGCCCATCACCACCGCAGGCAGAAGCAGGCGAGTCTCCGCGAGCCCCGCCGCGCCGAGGCACATGCGATTGAAGCTGACGTGGCCGATCTCGTCGACCAGGATCTCGCTCACGCGCTCCTCCACCGCGTCGCAGAGCTCGGGATCGTGGCCCAGGATCTCTCGAGCCTTGTGGAGCAGGTGGATGAAGGACAAGGTTCCGAGGATTTCACCTGCGAGGACCAGCGGGCGCGAAATGAAGTCCGGAGCGTGGTTGATGCCGCCGATCAACGCACGCAGCCCCGCGTGCGGCCGATACGGAGACGCCACGTCGATGCCGTAGAGGATCGCCGAGCTGAGGAGGATGCGCGTGTGATACGTCTCCTCGATCAAGAGCACGAGCTCGAGGTCGTCTTCGCTCTCGATCGCGCGCCGGTAGACTTTGTCGAAGCTCTGGCTGACACCGTAGGTCTCCGCGGCGTTGACCTTGACGAGGCCGATCAAGAGCAGCATCTCGGGCGGCGTCTTCTTCTTGCGATCGAAGTTTTCGTACTGCGCTCGGAAGAGCTCCCGGTCCATTTCTCGTACCCGGGGCAGCGGGCGCATGAAGCGCTGCATCCCCTGCTCCCGGCGAGCCAAGGTGCGGCTTTCCACGTCCACCTCGCCGTCTCTCTGGGCGAGGAATTGACGGTATGCCACGAGGCCGTCGCGGCGCACGCCGGGTTCGAGAGGCGAAAAAAGGTCGAGCATCGATCGTCTCCTTCGCGTTCGGTGCTCGGTGATAGCCGCGGGCCGCAGTGTTCGAACCGGCCAAACCATGGCCGTTTCGGCCGCCGTTCGTCAGCGGTTCTCAATCGGACCTACGACGAATTCTCTTCCGCCGCCTGCTGCGCGCCGGCTCGACCGCGCGCGGTGTCGAACCTCGACGAAACTCCGCGGGTGTCACTCCCGTCCAGCGCTTGAAGGCGCGATGAAAGGCGCCCGGTTCGGAGAACCCTGCGGCGTGCGCCGCTTCCTGCACCGATCGTTCCGGATTCTTCAATACGTGAATCGCGGCCGACTCGAGGATCTCCTGGACCAGGTCGCGATAAGAAACCCCCTCGTCCGTCAGGTGACGCCGCAACGAGCGCACGCTCATGCCGAGGTCGCTGGCGGCGGTTTCCATGCTCGGCATCCGAGCCGCCGGACGTAGACTCAAATATTGTCTGAGGCGGTCGGCGGTCTTGAGGTCGTTCGCGATCCGGTCGAGCGAACGCTGCGCTTCGGCGCGCAGCAAGGAGTAGAGCGCGGCGTGCTGATGCAGTTGTTTTCGGTCGAGCCACTCTCGGTCGAATGCAATGCCGGTGAACGGTTGACGGAAGCGCTCGCGGCCGGCAAAAATGCGCTGGTACTCGCGGCGATACGCCGGAGCCTCGTGCTCGAAGTAGACGGCTCTGGCGGTGGCCCGGGAACCGGCGAAGACGCGGACCAGGCGGAAAAATCCTGCGATTCCGAATTCGGCGCGCATGCGATCGAAACGCGGCGAGGTCCGTTTGAAGTCGAAACGCAGCGTCGCCACGTCGACCTTCTCCTTCAAGCTCAAGCGAAAATCAGCGACCAGGATCGGACCGAACCGAGCGCTGAGCGCAAGCGCTTCACGCAGCGTCGGCGCGTGGGAGATCAAGTGTCCGACGAGGTCGAACGAGGCCTCGCTCGCCTGCTCCGCGACGTGTAGCGCGAGCGCCTCGTTTTTCGTCAAGTCGACGGCGACCGCTTCGAGCCGCTCGAACTCTTCCAGATCGAAGCGCTCGGTGCCCTGGGCGAGCCGCTGCTCGTCGAAGCCAGCGTGCCGGAAGAACTCCTCGCGCGCGACGCCGGAGCGCTCTACGACCTCGACGAGCACGCGCAGGAGTGGGGCGGAAACCGTCATGCAGTCAGCGCCGTTCGACCGGTCGTCGCTAAGACGGTTCGATTTTACCAGGTTCGGCGGGGCGGTCATCGGCGCGGCCCGCGCGTCAAACCGACGCAGGTGGACTTTGGCGCACGGGTCGAGGACAAAAAAGTACCCAGCGTGCGACCGACGATATGCGTGGGTCGTGGGCCGGATCAGTTGGGCGGAAGGATCGTGCTGCTGCACGTGAACAGCACGTCGACACTGCCCTGGGGATCCTTGGAGATGGTCTGGCAGACCTCTGGGCACAGAAAAACGCGATTGTTCTCGATGTAGAACGCGTTGGGCCGGCACTCCGAGGGGCTTTTGACTTGTCCGAAGTCGCCGACGCGCATTCCGCCGCTCGAGTAGGAAACGGCGATCTTGTCGAGCTCGAGCTCCCGGCCGGGTGGCGGCGCGGGAATCGCGAAATCGCAATCGAGCTTGCTCGAAACGATGACGTCTTTCGCGATGCGGTTGAAGACGACGTCGTACGCGGCAAACTGGCAGATCGGGAAGCGGAGTCCGCCGCTGAGAATGCTGAGCTGTTGATACGTCTCGCCGGCGGTGGACACGTTCTCGCAGCGCATGGTCTGGATGGGTTCGTTCGGCAGGTAGGCCTCGGTGGCGGGCATCTTGCCGACCACACCGACGATGCTGTGAAAGATGAACTTCGGCGCCTCGACCGTGCCGAAGTCGGGGCTCAACGCGGTCAGCTCGCGCACGAAGGTGGCGGCGGGCATGTCGTCGTTGTCGTCCGTGATCTCGAGGAAAACCTTCTTGGCACCCGGGCGCAGCCACTCGCTCCACCCCAGCTTGGTGCTGCCCGAGTTGTCGTCGCCGTCGTCTTCGCTGGTTTCCCCGTTGTCGCACAGGCTCAGGCACGCCCCGCCGAACGGCTGAATGTAGGTGTCCAGAATCCGGTCGAGCGAATCGTCGCTCTCGATCTTGGTGTTGAACTGGAAGAAGCGGTCCGAAATCCCGGGCGCCGGCGCGGGGCAGCTCGCGAGCGTGCTCAGCGGTGCACGCACGCACAGAGACGTATTGGTGTCGTCGCGGTGGCGCGAGATCGCGATCAGGCGGTAGTCGACGCCGCTATTTTTGAGGATCGTCGCGAAGTTGTCGTTGATGTTGTTTTCGACGGACGTGAGCTCCTCTTTCATGCTGCCGGAATTGTCCACGATCATGATGATGTCGACGGGCTCGGTTTCGAGCGTCGCGTGGGCGCTCGCGGTCCCGCAGCCTGCTTCCGGGCCGGCGTCGTCGCTTCCGCCGTCGATACCGATCGCACCATTCCCCCCCGCGCCGAAGATTCCTGCGCCACCGACGCCGCCCCAGGCCCCCGTGCCCCCGGAGCCTCCCTGGCCCGCGCCGCCAGTGACTCTCGCGTCACGAGATCCGCTGGCGGAGCACGCGGCAGCTCCTCCCAGCAGCCCGAAACCGGCGAGTGCGGTCACGGCGCCGGCCGACCAGACGACTCTCGAGAACCGACCCCCCACTTTCGCGCGGTTGTCCACGCATACTGATGCAGCAGCGCGGCGATTCGATCACGACCACACCGCCGGAAATCGCGCGCTCCGAGATGATCGGACAGCTCGCGTCACGCTTCAGTTGGCGGGAGTCGCGCCCGTAATTTGAACCTGGTAGTTGAGACCGATCGATTCGGGGCTGCTCGCCGTAGTTTCAAACGCGTCGTACTGGTAGAGCATGCTCGGCGTGTTGACGACGACCAGGCTGGCTTCTTCGCCGCTCGCCACGGTCGCCTGGCCGGAGCCATTGGGCAGATCCACGTAGCGCACGGCGCCGCTACTGGAGCGAACGGACAGGGTCGCGGTGAAATTGCTTTCCGATCGCCCGTTGCCCAGGTTCGTGACCTGCACGGACACGTTGCCCGTGCCGGTGAGTGGGATGATGTTGGCACCGCCGTATTGGGGACGGCGAGCCGACTTGACGCGGTAGGTTTGGCTGCCTGCCGAATCCAGGTTCGCGAAGTTCAGGCTTCCGCGCCGGCTGAAGAAGGCGTCCTGAGCTTTCTTGTGCCCGATATCCAGGTAAGCCATTCGTGCCCAGTAGCGCCCCAGTATCGTTTGCACCTTGACCGGCGCCGCGACTCGCTCGAGCACGTGGAGCGGTGTCTCGTTGTTGCGAGGGTGATTGCGCATCAAGTTCGGCAACGCCGTTCTGCCCAATCCCGGGAAGGTGTCCGGGTTGTTGGTCAAGTAGGTGAGAAACGGCCAGGCCTCGTAGTAGTTTTGATCACTGACGATGAGCAGATACGATTGGCCGATGACCCGATTAAGGTCGATGATGGTGGCGCCTGCTTGCACCCCGAAACGGGTCCTTGCTCCTTCGCAAAGGGGTGAAGTCAGGAAGGTGTCGGCGACCCAGTTGGCCACCGTTTCCCACCAGGCGCCCGTGCGAGTTTGATCGACCCATTCGTACTCGCTGAGGGTGAGCGCATGGCCGAATTCGTGGACCGTCACCCGCGGCACGGCGAGCTGGCTCGTGAGGACCTGGAGGTAGGGCAGGCCGGCGCGGGAGTCGTATTGCATCACGCCGGCGGCGCTGCCCAGGCTGCCGACGCCATAGATGTTCATCTTGTAGAACGGGCCCGTTTCCCCGTGGACGGACAGCCCTGGCGAGCGGAAGCACAGATCCTGCACGTAGCAGCTGTAGGCGGACTCCAGCATGTTCAGAGTGGCATCGACGGTCGTTTGGGATGCGCTCCCGTAGACGCGGAAATGCGGAGAGTCTTTGTACTGAGCTCCGCCACCGCCGACGTTCGGATTCGGCTCGAAGTCGTTCGGCGCTGACGCTGGCGTGCACGCGGCGGGGCCACCGCCCGTGCCGGTTCCGCCGGCTCCGCCGGTAGCGCCCGTGCCCGTCCCAGCGTCGCCGCCCACACCAGCGTCGCCGCCCATCGCACCCGCTCCGCCCACCGCAGCCGCGCCGCCCGTCGAAACATCACCTCCGCTCCCCGCCGCGGCACCCGACCCCGATGTCCCCGCGGTCATGCCGCCTGCCCCTTGCGTTGCGCCCGTTCCGAGCGTGCCCCCGGCGGCGCTGGTGCCCGCTGCGCCCAGCGTGCCGGCTGCGCCACCGGCACCGCCGTGCGCCCGCCTTCCGCCCGCGCCGGCGGTACCCGCGTCTTCACCGCTGCCGCAGGCGACGATACCGAAAACCAAACCAAGCCAGGCCAGAGCGTTCTTCGTCATCAGCGCACACCGCTTCCTATGCGCTAGATGTCGAACGACCCGCCCTTCGCCGCGCAAGTTATTGCAAGCGCGGGCTAGCCTCTTGGGCCAAAGGGCTAGCCGGCATTGGCGAGAAAAGCTCAGCGAGCCAAGGGTGTTGCTCGACTTCGATCATGGCTCGATACCGTTGTCCGGATGACGGCTGACGCGTTTCGGCGTAAATTGTTCGGATTCGCCCATGAGTTCTACCCGGTTGGTACGAGTCGGCGCCGGTGTCTTCGCCGTGGCTTGCCTGTTTGGCTGTTCGAGCTCCGACAACACGCGCGCCGGCGGAACGGAGAACGGCGGATCCGGCGGCAGCTCCGCTAACGGTGGCTCCTCCGGAACAGGCGGCTTCTCAGGTACCAGCGGTGCAGCCGGTACCGGTGGGGCAGCCGGCAGCGGCGCGAGCGCGGGCAGCGGCGGAGTTTCCGGCACAGGCGGCAGCTCCGGCAGCGGCGGAGTTTCCGGCACGGGCGGCAGCTCCGGCAGCGGCGGGATCTCGGGAACAGGCGGCACGGGCGGGACCGCGGGAACGGGCAGCGACGTGTCGTTCGACGGCACGCGCATCAAAGCAAGGATCACCGCTTTGCAGGTCCCGGCCGGCGGCGAGAACCACGTGTGCGTCACGCTCGAGCTTCCAAACACCGATCGCGTCTGGGCCGGTCAGATCAACGCGACGCTCACGGGTGGCAGCCATCATTTGATCGTCGACCGGAGAGCCCCGGGGACGGCCGTGCAGCCCAACCCGCAAGTGTGTGCCCCGACCATGGGTGGCCAGGACAGCCGGCTCATCATCGCGCAGCAGAAGCAGACGAGCGTGACACTTCCGCAGGGCGTCGCGTTTCCGATCGAAGGAAAGCAGGGGCTGTTTCTGCAGCTCCACTACTTCAACTCGGGGAACGCCGTTCGCGACATCACGGGTGAGGTCGAGTTCGTGCTGGCGAACACGAGCGCGGGCGCGCCGATCGAGGCCAAGTCGATTTTCACCGGCACCCTCAGCATCAACTTGCAGCCGCAGTCGCTGGGGAGCTCGGAAGGATACTTCCTCATGCGGCCGGCGACTGGTACCAGGCACGTCTTCGCGCTCACGTCGCACACCCACAAGCTCGGCGTGCGAGCCACCATCGAACGGGTGGCCAGCGCGGCGAGCCCGGCGACCACGCCGATCCACGAGTCTCTGGACTGGTCGGAGCCGCCGCTCACGCAGTTCTCGCCGCCGCTCGATTTCAACGGCACGGACGGCTTGCGCCTGAAGTGCAACTACAACAACACCACGAACCAACCTGTCGGTTTCGGTACCGGAGTCGACCAGGAGATGTGCTTCATGTGGGTGTACTACTACGACCGGTGAGCTTTCGGCGTTGAGCCTCCGCGCCGGATCTGCGTAGCCTGCCCCGGTGGGCACCGACGACGGCGAATGGGATTTCTACTACTGCCGTGTGAACGACGCGCCGGCATCGATCTTTCTGAACTTCGTGTATCGGGACGAACGGCCCGCGGGGCTCGACACGCTTCACTACGTGGGCTTGCAGATTCTCGAGCCCGGCGACCACGGCATGGGGGTGGAGCCCGACGTCCAGCTGCTCTGGGATCTCGAGGACAAGATTACCGAAGCTGCGGCGGCGAAGGGCTTCGTTTACGTCGGTCGCCTGCGCAACGACGGCGATTGGCAGATCACGTTCTACGCCGCGGGTAACCGGGAGCCGGAGCTCGACGCGCTGGTGGTAGGCGCGCTCGCGGGGGTCGACCGAGGTTATCGCCTGGGCAGCAAGGAAGATGCGTCGTGGAGCTACTACGACGAGTTTCTGACGCCCGATTCGGAGCGCTGGCAGTGGATCATGGATCGGCGCGTGGTCGAGCAGCTGGAGAAGGCCGGCGACGTCCACGACATCCCCAGGCCCGTGGACCACTTCGTCGAGTTCCCGAATCCCGAGAGCCGCGACGCGTTCATGAACGCCGCGTGTGAGCGGGGCTTCGGTGCGGAAGCCGGCGACACGCGCGACGAGGGAGAGTATCCCTACACGGCTCAGCTGATCCGCTCCGATCCGGTGACGCTTAACCACATCCACGACGTGGTCAT
>Ga0111539_10006926_pt1 | contig 14550 bp, 11 predicted proteins | sample RhiMethybrSRZTD1_FD_79667 | JGI IMG/M metagenome (GOLD analysis project Ga0111539, IMG submission 79667) | Populus rhizosphere microbial communities from Tennessee, USA - Rhizosphere MetaG P. TD hybrid SRZTD1 (version 2) (version 2) | ecosystem: Host-associated > Plants > Roots > Rhizosphere >... | reverse complement strand
TGCTCGGTATTTCAGACGAACAGACGCCCAGGATTCACGATGAGATACGATCGATCGCTGGAATTTTCGGTAATACAACCGCGTTTGTTGACGATACCGCTACAACTGAGGCTTTACGACTCCACTCCACGGGGGCGGATGTAGTACACTTAGCTTGCCACGGGCAATTTCGTTCCGATAATCCACTCTTTTCGGCACTACTACTTGCTGACGGCTGGTTTACTGTTCGCGACGCGTACAGTCTAAGGTTGAAAAACGCCTTGGTTACGCTCAGTGCGTGTGAGACCGGTGCAAACGTCGTCGCTCCTGGTGACGAGTTGATCGGTTTGGCGCGCGGTTTCTTTGCGGCCGGAGCGCGCTCCGTTTTACTGAGCCTCTGGATGGTGGACGATGAAGCCACCAATCAGATGATGGTCGATTTTTATCGCGAGATGAAAGCCGGTTCTTCCTTGTCTGCCAGTCTTCGAGCGGCACAATTGAGGATGTTGAAGGAAATGCCGCATCCGTTCTTTTGGTCGCCATTTGTACTGGTCGGACACTGGTGATATTTTTGTGCGATTTCTTGTAAATCCTGGCAATCCTATAGTCTTGTAAATGCTTCTTACAGGATTCATGATGATCAGGATTAACAAGATTGGTAACTTCTTCTTCAGGAGACGGACCCCCGCCGTCGGTATTCATGCCTATGAATCACAGATTAAAAATCGCGGTCTTTGTTCTCTTAATATTGGCCGCGGCCACCTTAACTTCCATAAAAACAACGCCCCGAACGCTTGCGGCCTCGGATGACAACGATGACTTTGTAAACGGCGAGGTCGTAGTCCAGCTCAACAGCACGGGCGATCTTGCCGGAGTCACGGCGAAGTATGCGCTCGATCCGAAACCGCTCGATCAATTTGGATCGCGACCGATTTACCGTCTGCGAATCATCGATGGAGCTCGTGTCCAGGATCGCGTAGACCAACTCGTTCATGATGGACGTGTCGCATTCGCCGAACCAAACTTCACCCAGACACCACCGGAAGGCGGCGGCAACGGCTGGAGCGTTGGCAACGGTTGGAGCGTCGGTTCACCGTCGGCATACACGAAGCAGTGGTTTCCGGTAACGATCAACTTAGCTGACGCTCAGCGAATCAATCGTGGCATCGGTAAAGACGGACAACCGGTAAAAATTGCCGTGCTCGACACGGGAGTGGATTTTTCGCATCCGGCATTGTCCGGTCATCTGCTGCCCGGATTTGATTTCGTCGACCTCGATAACGATCCAAGCGAGGTTGGTAACCTAACCATTGGACCATTCGGTCACGGAACACACGTTGCCGGACTCATCGCCCTGGTTGCGCCCGACGCGAAGATCATTCCCGTGCGGGTGCTCGATCAGAGAGGCATCGGCAACGCGTGGGTGCTCGCCGAAGCGTTGGCATATGCTGTCGATCCGGATGGCAACCCCGCCACACACGACGGCGCTGACGTGATCAATCTCAGTCTCAGCACCGTGCGACGCACGCGTTTGTTAAAGAACGTGCTGGATAAAGTCTGCGGTGGTGGTAGCGATTTCCCCGCGATTGGAAACCCAAATCTGGTTATCGTTGCGGCTGCGGGTAACGGCGGAGATTTTACGGAACAGTATCCGGCGGCAGAAGGTGTTAACGGATTGATAGCTGTTGCTGCATCGACACAACAGGATCAGCTCGCGTCTTTTTCAACTCGCGGTTCGTGGATTCGAATTGCGTCACCGGGCGTGGGAATCACCAGCACTATTCCGGGTGGTCTCTATGGGACGTGGAGCGGCACCTCGATGGCCGCGCCACTCGTAGCCGGCACCGCCGCACTGATTCATGCGCAATTCCCGAGTCTGGAAAATTCGAAAATAGTCGATCAGATTCAAAAAACAGGAAAGCGGATCGATGGCCCAGTGCAGTCGCGCCTGGACACCGGCCGCGCACTCAAAACTGATCCTCGTTAGGCCACATAAGGCACAAACAACACAAAAAATGGTTTCTGATTTGTGTTGTTTGTGCCTTCTTGTGGCTAACCTTTTAGTGGCAGGGAGACGGTGAAGGTGCTGCCGTGGCGAGGGGTGCTATCGACCGTGATATTTCCTCCGTGAGCTTCAACAATGCTTCTCGCGATCGAGAGTCCGAGGCCGGCGCCGCCGAGTGCGCGTGAGCGGGCCTTATCTACTCGATAGAAACGATCAAAAACACGCTGCTGGTCCGTCTGCGAAAGACCAATCCCGGTATCACGTACGACTATCTCGGCGCTTCCGTTATGTTTTTCGAGCGCCAGCGAAATCTCACCACCTTCGGGAGTGTATTTCACCGCATTGTCCAGCAGGTTCAGAATCATCCGCTTGATCAGTTCCTCATCTGCGTTGAGAGCGATCGACGTGGAATCGTTCTCCAATTTCAGCCGCACACCTTTACGACTGGCGAGCACTTGGGCTGCGCGCGCACAATCCTTCACGACCTCGGTCAATGAAACCGGTTCTTTAATCAACGCCGTTGGCGATTGGATGGGTTGGCGCGCGAGGATGAACAAATCCTCAACAATGCGCGAGAGCCGTTCGGCTTCCTCCTGAATTAACGTCAACGACTCCTGGTATTCTTCAACAGTGCGCGTCTTTCCGAGCGCCACTTCCGTTTCACCGCGCAAGACCGCGAGTGGCGTGCGGAGTTCATGAGAAGCATCGGCAATGAATCTTTGTTGCTCGTTGACCATCGAGGCTATCGGCTCCAAACTCTTGCGAGCGAGAATGTACCCGCCAAACGACGCCAACAGCAGCACCAGCGGAACGCCTGCGAAAAAGTCGCGTCGCAATTGACCCAAACCTTCTTCAAGTACACTCAACGGTTCGGCAACGGCGGCGAATCCCAGCGTAGGATCACTTGAAACTGGAACAACTGCGACTCGTGTCCCATCAATTGTCACAAAGCCTACGGTTCCCGAAGGAATTGTTAAGAGAGTGCCGGAGAGATTTTTGGAAGATGCGATTGCGTGCCCGTTACTGTCGATTATCTGCACGTAACGGTTCGGGAAGGTGAGTTCGACGAGGACTACCTCGGCGGCTTTGGTCAGGGAGTGCGCTTCTCCGATCTCTTCGACGTATGCACTGGCAACAGTATGGGCCGTTGAGCGCAGCGATTCATCCTGTCGATCGTGAAGGCCCTTTGCAGCTGCGTAGTAGACGAGGAGTGCAAATGCAACCAGGGAGAGAGCCAGCACGCCTGCGTACCAGAGCATCAATCTTATGCGAACCGAATCAAACATGCCTTAGAGTTTATTAAAATTATCAAACATACTGTAGGGGCGGCCCTCCGTGGCCGCCCCTCGCGCGGCAATCAAAGCCCTATCGAGATAGCGCGGCAGCCAGCAAGGGGCGGCCACGGAGGGCCGCCCCTACAGTACGTTCAGAAGTTCCATGTCAGTGATAGGCCGTATGTGTGTGCGGCGCGGTTGAATTGAGGGAAGATCGTGAGCTGGCTGACGGGTCCACTGCGATGATGAGTGGTGTAGACGTATCTTCCGATCGCAAACCCCAGCGCGCTTCCGGCTACCACATCTGAAAGATAGTGTTTCTGACCAGTAAACCGCGCGACACTCACCGCGGTTGCCGCTCCGTATGCTGCTATCTGCACTGCTCGGCGATCCCGGTATTCATTGGCAATAACGGTAGCGACGGCCCAAGCCTGCGTGCTGTGACCCGAAGGAAACGAATTTCCACCATCGAAAAATTCACTGCGCTCGACCCCCGTCATCGGACGCGCGCGTTGCGTGATTCCCTTCAGCGCAGATTCAACTATCACACTATCAACCAGTGCTTCTGCACTTAACAACCCCGTCTCTCTTGCTCGCTCGTCGTTCTTCTTACGACCAAACAAATAGAAAGCCCCCGACACGGCGCCGAGACCATAAACCGACCCGGCATGACTAACAATCCGGCTCGCGTTCAGTTGGCGATCAAACTCGGCTATTTCGTCGCCACTTATTCGATCGGTAGTAACCAACGCCATGAAACCGATGCTGCTCGGGATCACCCACTTCGCGTCACTTCGCTGAAGTCGCATCGGTGCGGTCCAGATTGCCTTTTGATCGTTCAGAATGTTTTTGAAGAAGTCACGTTCAAGTGATCGGGGAGGTGTTTGCGCGGATACGGAAAGTCCGATAGCAAGAATAAAAAAGATCGATTTAATCATTACTCCCCCTTTGTACTACTTGCCGGCTGGTTGCCGGCGCAACATCGCGTATACCGTTGGCGTCACGATGAGCGACAATCCCAGGGCCATCGTCAATCCGCCGATCACCGCGATTGCGAGTGGCTGTAAGAGTTCTGCTCCGGCTCCGATTGCGAGTGCGAGGGGCAACATGCCGAGCATTGCCGCGAGTGACGTCATCAATACGGGTCTGAATCGCCGCCGTCCCGATCTTACGAGTGCCTGCCTCAAAGTATCGCCCGCGGCGAGATGATCTTCAACTGCATCGAGCATCAGTATCCCGTTCTTCGCCACAATGCCCACGATCATGATCATCCCCATCAACGAGACGACGTTGAGCGTCGAGCCCGTGACGAACAGAGCCAGCAACACTCCACTCAGCGCCAGCACGGCGCCCGTCACGATCGCGATGGGATGTGCATAGGAACGAAACTCAATGAGCAAAGTAATGAAGACAAGCAGCACAGCCAGAACAAGCGCCATCGCCAGCTCGCGAAAACTGGACTGCTGTTCCTGGTACAACCCTCCGTATTCGACCGTCATTCCCGGCGGAAACTTCACGTTTTTAAGTTGATCCTGAATTTGACGTGTAGCTGTGCCGAGATCGCTTCCCTCGAGTCGTCCTGTTACACCGATCATCTGTCGCAGGTTCTCGCGTTCGATTTCGGCCTGACCCTTATCGATGTCGACGTCGGCAACCTGATCCAGGCGGAATAGTTGCCCCGACGATGACCGTATTTGCAAAGCCTTCACTTTATCGAGCGACGTGCGCACATCCGGAGGGAAAATCACGCGCACCTTGATCAGCCGGTCCTGTTGCAGTATCGACGAAGCAGCATCACCCGACATCGCGATCGTGATTGTTGAAGCGATATCGTTGGCCGTGACGCCAAATTGCGCCGCGCGCGCGGGATCGATATTGAAAGTCACAGCCGGCCCGCTGATGACGACGCCATTCAATGTGTCGACTACTCCCGAAACTTTCTGGATCGCCGCTTCGACTTCGTCAGCCTTCTCCTGCAAGGCTGCTGCGTCTTCACTGAAAAGCTTTACCTCAATTGGTTCGGGATTGCCTTGCAGGTCGCCGATCACGTCCGGCAGGATGCCGACAAACTCAACGTCGAGCGCCGGTTGTGATTCTTTGATTTCATCGCGCAATTCGGAAATTACTTCTTCCGTGCTGCGTTTGTGGTCAGGCTTGAGCTTAACAGCGAAGTCGCCGGTGTTCGGTTCGGTTACGAACAGACCCATCTCGAGTCCGGTGCGTCGTGAATAACTCTCGACCTCGGGTGTCTGGAGTAGCAACGCCTCAACGCCCTGCAGCATGCGATTTGTTTCTGCGAGTGAAGAACCTGCGGGCGCGATGTAGTCGAGGACGAAAGCACTCTCATCGAATTCAGGCAGAAACTCGGAACCGAGGGTTCGATACAGCAGATACGAACCTGCAAGCACGATGACGATGATAAGACCGACGATCCATTTTTTATCCAGCGCAACACTGAGAATTGATTCATAACGTCGAATGATGGCGCCGAGAACTCTGCCGTGTGTTTCTTCTTCGTCGGGCCCGAGGGTATCTTCCGGTCGTGCTTTGACGAAGCGCTCCGCAAGCACGGGAGTGAATGCGAGTGCGAGGACCAGCGAAGTGAGCAACGCGACCGACATCGTCAAAGCGAGTGACCGAAAGAAGACGCCGGTGACGCCGGTTAACAACGTCAGCGGAAGAAACACGACCACCGGTGTGATCGTCGAGCCGATAATGGGAACAGTGATCTCCGAAACAGCGCTTTGAACCGCTTCGCGACGCGACTGGCCACGCGAGATGTGCGTGTAAATGTTTTCGACAACGACGATCGCGTCGTCAATCACGAGACCGATTGCAGCGGCCACGCCACCCAGCGTCATCAGATCGAAACTGAGTCGGGCCAGCCACATCGCCAGGAAAGTGACGAGCACTGTTACAGGAATCACGAGGATGGCGACGAACGTCGTCCCCCAATTGCGCAGAAACACGTAGAGGATCACAACCGACAGCAGTAGACCAACAAGTATCGAATCGCGAACGGATTTGATCGATTCACGCACGAGCAGCGATTGATCGTAATAAGCCGCGACGCGAACGTCTTTTGGAATCTGCCCGCGCATCGCATTCAACGCCGCTTTTACTTCATCGACAACGGCGACGGTGTTCGCATCCGGCTGGCGATTAATGTTCACGAGCGCCGCGGGATGGCCGTCGGCGGTGACGATCGTGTACTGCGGTTCGACGCCGGCAGCTACCGTTGCGACGTCGGCCACACGCACAGGCGCGTTGTTTACTGTGGCGACGACGATGCCGTTTAGTTCGTCGGCTCTTTTTGCCTGACCGCTGATCAATGCGAGCTCGAGTTGATGGTTCTCTTCAATCAGACCAGGCGAGACTATGATGTTTGAGTTTCGGATTGCCTCCGCAACTTGTTGCGCGGAGACGTTGTGGGCCGCGAGCTTGTCCGGATCGATGGTTACATGGAACTCGCGTGTTTTCCCTCCCGCAACGCCGACAATTGCGACGCCCGGCAAGCGCGCCAATTGCGGTCGCACGACGTAGTTCGCGAGATCGGTGAGTGTTGCGTCGTCGCGTTTGTCGGAAGTCAGGCTGTATCCGGTTACGGGGAAGACGGCAAACGTCAGGCGCTCGATGTTGCGAATCTCTGCGGTGGGCGGGAGCGTCGACAACAGTTGCGACATCCGCGCCTGGACCAGTTGCAACTCGGCGTTGATGTTGCCGCCCCAGTTGAAGTCGAGATTGATCTCGCAAGATCCGCGCGCAGTTTTGGATTTGATACGCGCAATTCCCGGAATGCCGTTCATCGCCTCTTCGATCGGACGCGTGACGGAGACGAGTGTTTGTGAGGCCGGGGCTTCGCCGTTGTCAACGATGATGACGATTCGCGGAAAATCAGTTTGTGGAAAGACGGCGACCGGAAGTTGCCAGGCCGCATAAATTCCGGCAGCGCAGAGCAACCCGACGATCACGACTATCGCCCGAGATTGATATGAAACTACCCTCGCCAGTTTCATAAATTCTCAATCCGTATTTACCTGTGGCTCAACCTTGGTTTTGTCCGGTAAAGCGTAGTTGCCTTCAACAACCACAGTTTCTCCACCCTCGAGACCTTCGACGATCTCCAGCTTCTCCGGTGTCCGGATGCCGATTTTTACTTTCGTTTCATGGGCCACATTCTGAGCATCGACCACCATCACGGTTCCTTCGTCCGTGTTACTTGTTTCGAGTGTTACGGCTGAGGTTGGCACCACGACGGCGTCGTCCTTCGAGTTTGCAAACACGGTTACCTGGGCGGCGCCGTTGGCTCGCAGCTTTCCGTCTTCGTTTCCCAAAGTCACCCACACTTCAACCGTGCGGTTCGTTGCATCACTCGAGCGACCGAGCAACGTGACCTGACCGTGCATTTCTTCTGCGGAGGTGTCAGTCGGGACAACTGACACAGTGTCGCCGGTCTTGAGTTCCGCAACAGCCGTATCAGCGAACGGCGCTTTCACAATGACGGAGCTCGTATCGGCGATGGTTACGAGTTTTCCACCGGCTGAAGCAAATTCACCTTCGTACTGAAACTGATCGGTAACGATTCCGGTGATGGGCGAACGAATCGTGGCGTAGCTCAACTGCGCATCAACCGTGGCGACCCGTTGTTGGGCCTGTGCTGTTTTTGCTGCCGCGAGGGCCCGATCGTTTGGATTCAAGGAGTGTGTTCGCAGCGCGACGGTCTGTTCTTCCAAACGCAGTTCGTCTTCTGCGGTTGTCAGTTCCAGTTGCGAGGCTTCGAGATCTTTCTTCGAGATTCCACCGCGTTCAAAGAGCGCCCGGCGGCGGTCGTATGTCGCGCGCGCATTGTTAACTTTCGCGCGCGCGTCGAGCAGGGCTTTCTGATCTTCGGCGTTTGTCTTTGGAATCGTGCCGGTTATAAGGCTCCGTTCGTTCGCACGCGCTTCGTTGAGTGCGGCGACTGCTTCTGCGCGCTGAGTCTCCAGATCCCTCGACTCGAGGACCGCGATCACCTCGCCCGCGCGGACCACCTTGTTCTTTAGCTGCGCCATCTTTTTTATCTGCGCGCTGATCTTCGCTGCAACGTCGGCTTTTTCGCGCGGCCAAATCGTGCCGACTGCCGAAACCGGCGCCGCAATCTTTTCCTTCTCGACCTTAACAACCTTGACGCTGACGACCGGGATGACATCGGATTCTTTTTCAGTTGTCGACTGCTTCAATCGCCAGATCACCAGTGCGACGAGCAGCACCACTACTAATCCGCTGCCGACGATTAAGACCAGGTTTCGCTGGCGCACGATTCGTGCTCTTTTCTGTTCGTCACTCATAGTATTTCGAACGTACTGTAGGGGCGGCCCTCCGTGGCCGCCCCTCCGTGGAATTAAACTACCCTCGAAAGAATCGCCGCCTCTCGCGCGGCAAACACCAACCTTCAAAGTTAAATATCCGGCAAGGGGCGGCCACGGAGGGCCGCCCCTACAGTACGTTCGGCAAAGCCCACTCCTCTCATCACTGGCCCGTTGCTTGTCGCAGTCGCGCGAGTGCTGTCTGGTAATCAAAGATCGCCTGATACAGAGCGCTGCGCTGCTCGACGAGCGTTGTTTGCGCGTCTGTTACTTCCACGATTTGCGCTTCACCTGCACGGTAGCGCGCTATGGACGCGGCGAGATTGTCCTCGCTTTTTGTCACACCTTCACGCGCGATACTGATCCGCGCCGCGGCGCTATCTGCCTGTGCACGCGCTGCGTAAAACTGTTGTGTGAATCCACGCAACGCCACGGTTCGTTCGTTCTCAGCAATGTCGACGCGCAGTCTTGCCTGTTGTTCGCGGCTGCGACTCGCGCCCCAGTCAAAGATCGGGATCGAAAAACTGACCGCGGCCGACACGCCGGTGTGCTCTTTCAAACGCGGCGCCTTCAACGAGTCAGTATCAAAGCCGCCGTTGACTGAATACCCGAGCGAAGGCAAGCGATCGGCGCGAGCGATCTTGATCTCCTGCCTCGCAGCACGCAGTTGCTGCTCCAGTTGTATGAACTCCGGCCGCCGAGAAACGTCTTCGGCCTTGAACTGTTGGTACTCGGAACCGACCGGAAGTGCGAGTGCCAGATCAGTCGTCGCGATTGGTCTTGAAAGCTCATAACCGACGAGCACGCGCAGAGACCCGGCGGCCACGGCATCATTACCACGTGCCTTTTGAAGTTCGTCGCGACGCGTGAGAGTTTGTAATTCCGCGCGCGTCAGATCGACGGCAGCGACTTCACCGCCGCTGAGCAGCAATGACGTGACGTGCTCAAACTCTTCCGCGGCAGCCAGGTTTTGTTCCGCCGCACGAAGCTGTGCGTTTGCGAGTGCGAGACCGTAATAAGCTTCGACGACGGCCTGGGCCAACTCGCGCCTTGCGACTTCGGCGCCCGCATGAGCGGCCGCGAGCAGAGCCCGATTCCTTGCGAGCCCCGCGCGTAGCCGTCCCGCGATATCGAAGTCTCCTGAAACATTTACTAATGCATCGTAGACGCCGATTCCGTCACTCGTGACGAAGCTCGGTCCGCGTGGTTCACCCGGCGGCAATCCGAGAGCCGGCGACGTGTAGATGTAGCTCAGTGGCGTGCTGACTTTCGGAAGGAATGCAGCCCGCGCCTGTCGCAGGTCTTCAGCGGCTACGCGTTCGTTTAGGAGCGCTGTTTGAAAAGACGAGGCTTGTGCATTTGCGAGTCGTAAAGCTTCATCGAGTGAAAGCGCCGGCGTTTGCGGCGTCGGGTAAGGAGTGGGAGTTTGCGCGTGCGACGATACGCAGACCAATGCCAACAGCACCGCAAGGGGGATTACCTTCGGTCTTGCTCGGTTTGCCATATCCTCAGTTTCGGAAGAACCGAGTATAAGCAGTCGAACCTTAATAGAAGATTAATAGACCATCGCAAATCAATGGCGATACTCGAGGATGTAGCCCTCGCCGCGACGAGTGTGAAGAAGTTTGTTGGTGTGGCGGCCGTCGATCTTTTTTCGCAGGCGGTTTATGTAGACTTCGATCGCGTTTGAGAAGGGATCGAAGGAGTCGTCCCAGACGTGAGCGGCGATGTCCGCGCGTGAGACAAGCTCGCCCGCGCGACGCGCGAGATACTCGAGCAGTGCGTACTCCTTGGCGGTGAGTTGCACGTCGCGATTAGCCCGGGAGACGCGGTGGCTTGCCGCATCGACAACGAGGTCTCCGATCTCCAGAACGTCCGGACGAAGTTGTGAATCACGTCGCAGGAGGGCGCGCAGCCGGGCGAGCAGTTCCCGAAACGAAAATGGTTTAGTCAGGTAATCGTCGGCGCCGGCGTCGAAACCGGTGAGGCGATCGTCGATAGCAGCTCGCGCTGTCAGCATCAGGACGGGAGTTGTATTTCCGCGCTTGCGCAACTCACGGCACACTTCGTAGCCATCGCGTTGCGGCAGTAAAACGTCCAGAACAATCACGTCGTAATCGTTGATCTCCGCCTGATACAAGCCGGCATCGCCATCCTGGGCCACATCCACGGCATAGCTCTGCTCTCGCAAGCCTTTTGCGATCACGTTCGCCATACGCGGCTCATCTTCAACCAGCAGTATCCGCATCAATCAACCGGCACGTTTGAAGTACTGAACTGCGCGCTCGTGTTTCTCGGCTGCTTCGCGACTATCGAATGTACCAAGATTCTTTCGTTTCTTCGTTTTCGGATCGACTTTGCGCGAATATAGACGATACTTTCCGGATTTTAGTTTTCTGATCATGGAAATCTATTAGACAACCTGCATACCAATTCACGCTATTAGACAAGATGAACAAGATTTTTCAAGATAATCCTGAAACATCTTGTTCTAACTACCGCTCATCCACCAGTCGCGAAGAGGGAATTGATCGCGCGAAAAGGCTCAGCATCATCAGCAAAACGAAATGTGCCGTGCTCTCGCATCTCACGCGCACCGCGGAGCAGAGCAGTCAAAGCACAGCGAGCAAGCGCGCTGCCGACACTGATGCGTTTCACTCCGATGGCAGACAGTTCCGCCAGGCTCAGTTCGACACCTTTCAAAGCCATCAACACGTTTACAGGTCGGTCCACAGAGCTCACTACGGCCGCGATGTCTTCTTTCGTTGTAAGCCCAGGCGCATAAAGCACGTCCGCGCCGGCTTCCTGATACTTCTGTAAGCGTTCGATCGTGTCTTTCAGATCGGGCCTGCCGACGAGATAGTTCTCGCACCGCGCAGTTAGGGTAAACGGAAACGGAAGATCCCGAGCCGCTTCGGCCGCAGCTCGAATGCGCGCGACCGCAAGTGAGGGTTCATAAATCGGATCGTCCGAGCGCTCGGTCGCATCTTCGATTGAACCGCCGGCGGCTCCGGTGGCGGCAGCCAGACGAATCGTTTCGGCGACGACCCCGGGCGCATCTCCGAAGCCGTTCTCCAGATCGATGCTGACCGGCAAATCGGTTGCAGCGGCGACGGTCGCGGCGTGAGCGAGCATCGCATCGCGACCGACGGCATTGTCAGACTTTCCGATCGAGAAGGCATAGCCGGCACTACTCGTGGCCAGCGCTTCGAAGCCCAGTTGTGTCAGCAGTCGAGCGCTGCCGACATCCCACGGGTTGGGAATGATGAATGTTCCCGCGCGCTCATGAAGTTCGGCAAAAGCACGACCCTTTTCAGCTTGAGTTAACATGATCACTCCTGGTGGCGTGGTAGTGCGAAAGTCCCTTCAACTACCTGCACAAAATTTCTTTCTTCACGAAGAATGATACGTTTGCTTTGCGCCAACGCGAAGTTCGCAAGGGCTTCAGAATCGGAACGGAGGCGCGCGCGGTAAGTTTCGTAAGCTGCCAGACTATCAAAACCAATCAGCCCCCAGGCGACATCGTTTGTCCCTTCATGGGGCAGGAAGTAACCGACGAGATGCCCGCCGCAACGCGGAATGATGCGTCCCCAATTCTCCGCATACGTCTTGAACTCATCGCGCTGGAACGGGTCGATTTGATAACGAATGATGCACGTGATCATGTTTTTCTCCTCCTCGTCTGAATTGGGCGTAACTGTAGGGGCGGCCACGGAGGGCCGCCCCTACAGTTACGCCCAAATCATAATAGTTGTCGCGCAGGGACAATTCGCTTATCATCAAACTATGAATGCAGAACAACTGGACGAAAGAGCGGTGGCAAAAATTGCCGGTGCGATTGGTGAACCGGCGCGGGCGCGAATGCTGTTCTGTCTAATGGACGGACATGCGCGAACCAGCACTGAACTCGCAGTCGTTGCCGATGTTTCGGCCTCCACTGCCAGCGCGCATCTCAATCGTTTAAAAACAGAGCGTCTCGTCAAAGTCCTGACTCAGGGCAAGCACAGGTTTTACAGTCTTGCTGGACCAAAGGTCGCGCGCGTGCTCGAGGGCTTGAGCGTGCTGGCGGACCAGCCGCTGCGAAAGTTTGTTCCAAACACACCGACGCGGCTGCGAGCTGCGCGCGTTTGTTACGATCACCTCGCCGGGACTCTCGGCGTCCGGTTGCACGACAGATTCAAGGAACTCAAATGGATATCGAACGGCGCCGGCGATGCTTATGAACTGACTGCGGCGGGAGAAAAGGCGCTTGATGCTCTCAGCGTCAACGTCGAGGAAATGCGAAGCTCGCGCCGTCGCTTCGCGTATGCGTGTCTTGACTGGAGTGAACGTCGTCCTCACATCGGCGGTGCTTTGGGTTCAGCGCTGTTGGACGCCGCAGTCAAAAGAAAATGGGTGACGAAGGATCTCGACAGCAGAGCGATAGGTGTCACAACCGTCGGACGGCGCGAGATGCAGGTGCGATTTGGTCTCGAAGTAGAATCTGCGTAATCTGTGGATAACATGTATAATCCTCACCCCCGCAAATCTCAGAACAAGTGAATCACTCATGAACACGGATCCGATTCGCGATTTCTACACTAGTCACCCGTTTCCTCCGCCAGTCGCAAACCTGGATCGTGCGCGTGAAATGTGGCGGGACGAGAATATTCACCGCGCCGAACATCATCTGTTGTGGCCTGAAACAGAATACCGTGCCGATCTGGATGTGCTGGTTGCCGGATGTGGAACCTGGCAAGCGGCAAAGTACGCCATCTGCCATCCTGCAGCGCGTGTGGTGGGCATCGACGTCAGTTCAACAAGTCTCGAGCACACCGAAAGACTGAAACAAAACTACGACTTGACGAATCTCGAGGCCAGGCAGTTGGCAGTCGAGAACGTCGCAGAACTGAACCAAAACTTCGATCTGATCATCTGCACCGGCGTGCTTCACCATCTCATTGATCCTGACGCGGGCTTGCGCGCACTGCGATCGGTGTTGAAACCCGACGGCGCGATGAACCTGATGGTGTATGCGCCTTACGGTCGCGACGGCGTTTACATGATGCAGGAATACTGCCGCCGGCTTGGTGTCGGAACCTCACAGGAAGAAATACGCGACCTCATAACGGTGCTCAAGTATCTACCTGAACATCATCCATTGCTGGCAACGCAAGGTGGGTCAAGGGAGTTTCCGAACGCCGACGCTCTGGCTGATGCGGTGTTGAATCCGCGTGATCGCTCGTACACCGTTTCGCAACTATTCGACTTCGTTGAAAGCAATGGCCTGAAACTGTCTCGCTGGTACTGGCAAGCGGCTTATTTGCCTCAATGTGGTGCTATGTCCGGTACCCCTCATGCAAGTAAACTGTCTGCACTTCCCGAACGCGATCAGTACATTGAGATGGAGTTGTGGCGAGGACGGATGGCGAATCACAGTTTCGTGGCCCATCGCGATGACCGGAAAACCAACGGGGTTAAGATAAGTTTTGACGACGAGCGGTATTTGCATTACGTGCCCATTCGTCAACCCTGGACCGTGTGCGCAATGGAAGGGTTGCCTCCAGGCGCCGCTGGTGCACTTTTGAATCAGACACACACCTTTGATGATCTGTATGTGATCGTCAACGAACCAGAGAAGCAATTGTTTGAAGCGATCGACGGTCGCCGCAGTGTTTCAGAAATCGTTGAGTCCTTACCCGGGTCTGCCCCGCTGGCGCGTAAATATTTTGAGAAGCTGTGGTGGTACGACCAGGTCGTGTTTGATGCTTCGAAGGCCGAGTGAAATATATGAAAAGAACTCTTCTAATCGTCTTTTTACTGGCTCTGGTTGCTCCGGTGCGTGCGCAAACAACGCCGCGCACAATGGCCGTCACCGTCGACGATCTGCCGTATGTCAGGATGAGCGACGCCGCGTATCTCCCGAGTGCGCGAACCGCAACTGCAAAGATTCTCAGCACGCTCAAGA
>Ga0111539_10006925_pt1 | contig 14551 bp, 7 predicted proteins | sample RhiMethybrSRZTD1_FD_79667 | JGI IMG/M metagenome (GOLD analysis project Ga0111539, IMG submission 79667) | Populus rhizosphere microbial communities from Tennessee, USA - Rhizosphere MetaG P. TD hybrid SRZTD1 (version 2) (version 2) | ecosystem: Host-associated > Plants > Roots > Rhizosphere >... | reverse complement strand
TATGGGATGACGGAAGCCGGACCACAGATTGCCAGCAATCGCTTACCGCCATTCCAACGCAAACAAGGGTCGGTTGGCCTTTCGGCAGGGCCGGAAGTCGCCATTGCAGACGAGGCGGGCCAGCGAAAGCCGACTGGCGAAATTGGCGAGGTAATTGTCCGGGGACCGAACGTGACGAACGCGTTCGAAGGCAATGGTTGGCTGCGTACCGGTGATCTGGGGTATCTGGATGCAGACGGCTATCTCTTCATTACGGGCCGCCTCAGAGAGATGGTCAATAGAGGCGGCGAAAAAATCTCGCCACGAGAAGTGGACGAAGCCCTCATGGAGCACCCTGCAGTCCTGGAAGCTGTGAGCTTTGCGGTTCCGCACGCCACCTTAGGTGAAAGCGTCGGAGCGGCTGTGGTGCTGCGCGAAAACGCTCGGGTCACTGAAGCTGAGATTCGCAGGTTTGCTGCGACTCGTCTCGCCCATTTCAAGATTCCTGGTCCTCTTGCCATTGTACCCGAAATCCCGAAAGGACCAGGAGGCAAGGTGCAGCGGATCGGTATGGCGGAACGACTGGGCATCACAATTCGCGACATGTCTCAGAGCGAGAGTACTGCTGAGGATCGGCCTCGCACGCGAGTTGAGGAACAACTAGTCCGAATTTTTTCGGAGGTGCTGGGCCTCGAGCGGATTGGTATTCGTGACGATTTTTTCCACAGCGGAGGCCACTCTCTCCTGGGCACTCAGGTCGTCTCCAGGGTGATGCAGGAATTCGATATTTCGCTACCGATGGATAGCCTGTTCGAGCAACCGACGGTGGTCGAACTGGGAGAACGGATCAGCAGGCTTATTTCCGAGAAAGCATCGACATTCGACGAGAGGTTAATCGACAGGCAGGTTACGGACCCGTATGCGTCCATCCCTCGCCGGAGCAGTTCTGAGGCATGCCCCCTCTCCTTTGCGCAGCAACGGCTATGGTTCCTGGATCAGATGGAGCCTGGCAATCCCGCGTACAACATGCACGCGAAACTTCGCATCGCCGGTCCACTGAACGTGGCGATCCTTGGTCAGGGCCTGACGGAGATCCTCCGACGCCATGAAGCGCTGCGCACGACCTACCACGCGACCGGAGCATTACCCGTCCAACGCATTTCTCCCGCGAAAGCTTTCAGGCTGCCTGTCATCGATCTTTCCGCCCTTCCAACTCACGAGCAGGAACTGGAAATACAACGCCTTGATGCGGAGGAAGCACGCCTGCCTTTTCACCTGTCGCGCGGTCCTCTGTTCCGGGCTGTCCTTTTGAGACTGGGTGCGAATGATCATGTGCTTCTCCTTACGATGCATCACATCGTGTCGGACGGATGGTCCATGGGAGTTCTTTACCGTGAGCTGGGCACTCTGTACACATCGTTGTCGAAAGGCGCGGTGGTTCCCCTGCCTGAACTGCCCATCCAATACGCAGACTATACCTTGTGGCAGAGGCAGTGGCTGGAAGGGGAGAGACTGAAAAAGGGTCTCGCGTACTGGAAGAAGCAGTTGTCGGAGCGGCCTCCCTCCCTCGCTCTCCCAGTAGATCGGCCTCGCCCCTCGGATCAGACTTATCAAGGAGCCCGAGTCCATCAAACAACCTCAGCTCCGTTGATGGAAAGTCTGAGGCGAGTGAGTCGACAGGAAGAATCGACTCCGTTCATGCTTCTGCTCGCCGCATTCCAGACGCTGCTGCTCCGCTATTCAGGACAGGAAGACATCCTGGTGGCAACTCCCATTGCCAATCGAACGCGTATCGAGACGGAAAGACTGATTGGATTCTTTGCAAACACGCTCGTTATGAGAACCGATTTGTCGGGCGATCCAACGTTCCGGGAGGCACTTCAACGCGTGCGAGCGACCGCGTTGGCAGCGTTTGCGCACCAGGACGTGCCCTTTGAAAAGCTCGTCGAAGAGCTCGGCCCGGAACGCAGTGCCAATCAGGTGCCGTTGTTTCAGGTGATGTTCGCTTTCCAGAATGTCTCTGCACAGCCGCCAGAGTTGGGTCGTGACTTTAGCGTACGGGTACTTGACGTCGATAGCGAGGTCGCAAAATTCGATCTCACTCTCTACTTGTCGGAGAGTGCACAGGGACTGAAGGGAACATGGCAATACAATAGCGACCTGTTCGAGTCGGCCACGATCGAGCGAATGGCCACTCATTTCGAGATGCTGCTGGAAGGCGTCGCGACAAATCCCAGCCAGCATCTCTCCGAACTGCCTCTGCTCACCGATGCCGAGCGGCGCCAGTTGTTGGTCGAGTGGAATCCCGTAATCGCGACCACTCCCTCCGATCGTTATGTCCGTCAATTGTTTGAAGAGCAGGTTCGGCGGACACCGGATGCTCCGGCCGTGCAATGCGGGGCTGTCCGACTCACTTATGCCGAACTCAACCATCGGGCAGACCAGCTGGCGCATCGTCTGCTTCGCGCGGGAACGAAGCGGGACACCCTTGTGGGAGTTTGCCTGACGCGTTCTGCAAACGCAGCGATTGCATTGCTGGGAGTGCTGAAGGCCGGTTGCGTCTACCTGCCGATGGATTCCGAGGATGCGGCGGAGCGTCTGGCCTTCATGCTTGAAGACGCCCGCGTTCCAGTCCTCATTACAGAAGAGGGGCTTCAAAGTAAATTGCCGTCTTACCGCGGATCGACAGTCTTCCTGGAAAGCAACCCGGCGACGACTCCAGAGGGACAAGAATCAAACTTCACGGACGACACCGCGACGGACCTTGCCTATGTGATCTACACATCGGGCTCTACCGGAAAACCGAAGGGCGTGATGATCACCCAAGCAAACCTGTCCGGCTATGTCCGGTCTCTTCGAGAAGCACTGGAAATCACGTCCCGTGACCGGTGGATTCATACGGCATCGCTTGGGTTCTCGTCGTCCATTCGGCAGTTTCTGGTTCCACTATCGTGTGGCGCGACCGTTGTTGTCGCAACGGCAGAACAGATTCGGGATCCGTGGGCGATGTTTGAGTTGATCCGGCACGATCGTGTGTCGATCCTTGATCTTGTTCCCTCGCACTTGCGGACGTGCATCCAGGCGTTGACGCAATTGGACCGCGAGACTCAGATCGCGCTTTTGCAGAATGACCTGCGGCTGGTCCTGTCCGCCAGCGAACCTCTGGCTTCAGATATTCCGCGGGGATGGGCGCGCTTGCTGGGGAACCGGGCGAAGATGATCAACATGTTTGGGCAGACGGAAACTTCGGGGATTGTCACCGTCTATCCCATACCGGACATTCCGGATGCAGAACGGGGAGTGCCGATCGGTCGCCCGATTTCGAATTCTACGGTATACCTGCTGGATGCTTTCCAGCGCCCTGTTCCGATTGGTGCCCGTGGCGAAGTTTATGTCGGTGGGAGTTGTGTTGGGGCGGGCTATCTTAACCAGCCCGATTTGACGGCCGCGCGTTTCATTCAGGATCCTTTCAGCACCGGTGTGACAGCACGGCTCTATCGAACCGGTGATCAGGCGCGCTTCTTGCCGGACGGCAATATCGAGTTTCTTGGCCGGTCGGATCATCAGATAAAGGTCCGCGGTTTCCGCATCGAACCCGGTGAGATTGAGACCGTACTCGGGCAGCATCCTTTGGTGAGGGAGTGCGCTGTCATTCCAGTCAGCGGGCCGGGCGGACAGCGATTAGTGGCGCATGTGGTGGCGGCCAGGGACTCTGCCGAATTCATCCCCGAGTTGAGAGAGTACGCCAAAGCGAAACTGCCGCAGTACATGGTCCCTGCCGCTTTCGTCGAATTGGAGAATCTGCCGCGGATGTCCAATGGAAAAATCAATCGGCAAACCCTGTCCTTGCTGCCTGCCACGAACACAGGAGGGAATCGTCCTTTGGCCGCGTTTCCGGCTGTTTCCCGCACACCGGTCGAGGAGCAGCCTGACGTAGACGCCGGTTTTGTATCCCCGTCCACACACGCGGAACGAACTCTCGCGAAGATCTGGGTCGAAGTGCTAGGTGTGGAGCGCGTCGGCGTCCATGACAATTTTTTCGATTTGGGCGGCGATTCACTTCTAACGACGCACGTTGTTCAGAAAGCGAAGGATGCGGCGCTTTCGCTACGCATTGCACAGGTTTTCAGGCATCAAACCATAGCGCAGCTGGCCCGTGCAGCTACCCTGAATAACGAGCCTGTTACAGAGCCTGTTACAGCGCCGGTTCCGGAAAGGAAGGCAGTAGCCGTACGCGAGCGCAAGCCAGTCTTCCGAGTGACGGTGGAAAGCTTGCGCGCCTACGGATGCGAGGCACTTGAAAAAGCCGGTTTACCTCCGGAAGGTGCGGCGATCGTCACCGAAGTGCAACTCGAGGCCAGTCTGCGCAGCCAGCCAACGCACAACATGGGCAGCATTCCCCGTTATGCGCGCCGTAACGCATCTGGCAGGACGAATCCGCAGCCCCGCTTTCAAATTGAACGAGAGACAGCAGTCAGTGCTCTGGTGGATGGTGACAATGGGCAGGGGCAGTGGGTTGCTGTATGGGCGATGCAGTTGGCAATTCGGAAGGCGAAGGAAAGCGGCATCGCTATCGTGGGTGCGCGGCGGTCCAACCATTTTGGCGCAGCTGGCCACTATGCCTGGCTCGCCGCGAAAGAGAACCTGATTGGACTGGCTACGAGCAACGCCGGTGTTTGGCTGGCGCCAACAGGCGGTCTCACTCCGACATTTGGAAACAATCCGCTGGGCGTTGGGATTCCGGCGATGCGAAATCCGTCCATTGTGATGGACATCTCGATGAGCGTTGCCGCAAAAGGGAAGATCGGATTGCATCTGGCCGACGGAAATCCTTTGCCCATGGGATGGATATTCGACCGGTTCGGGCGCCTATCGATTGACCCTTCCGACCTTGCTGCGGGTCTTGGAGTTCCGATGGGGGGCCATAAGGGTTATGGCCTGACGGTCGTTCTGGAGACACTCGCTGGTATTCTCACCGGAGCAGGCTTCTGCCGAGATCACCGACGTGAACGAATGAGGCAGGGACCTCCGGATCTTGGTCATCTGTTTATGGCCATCAACCCTGAACTCTTCATGCCAATCGCCGAGTTCAAGTCGCGCGTCGACAGTATGGTTGAGCAGGTAAAGTCGGGTGAACGGGCGGAAAATGTCTCAGAACTTCTCCTTCCGGGTGAAATAGAAATGCGAGCGCGGGCGGAAAACCTCATTGAAGGAGTGCCGATCCTCTCAGTAACGTACTCCGCGCTGGAGAAATATAGAAAGACCGCCGGGCTGACCAGCGGTCTGGAAGTTCGCTCGGTAATGAAATGAGCAACAACTATGCTGGCGTTGACTGCGATGCAAGTTCGGGGATACACCGAAAACCATGGGAGGATCTGCGAACCGCAGCACCTCGATGCATGGTTGCTGTCGACAGTGGTTCCTCAGGCGGAACGGGAGATTTATGAAGACGTTCTCAGCGCGACGGAACGCCAGGTGGCTGCGCGGTTTCATTTCGAAGCAGATCGCGAGCGATCGATCGTCGCACGGGGAGGGCTCCGCTGGATTCTGTCGGCCTATTGCGGTGTTTCGCCACAGGCTTTGACCTTTCGAACAGATACGTATGGGAAGCCGTCGTTGTCTGGAATTCCCTCGGCGCCACAGTTCAATGTATCGCATTCTGGAGATTGCGTTCTGATAGGTGTGAGCCTTGGTCCCTGCGGCGTGGACGTCGAACGCTCTCGCACACGCCTTTCGGAACATTCCATCGCTGAACGCTTCTTCTGCCCTCGTGAGGTCGAGTGGCTTCGAAAAACCCAAAACGGATTTCTTCGTTTGTGGACAATGAAGGAGGCCGTCATCAAAGCTGTCGGACGCGGCCTTTCCGTTCCGCTGTCGGATGTAGATGTGACGGATATCGCTGAAGGCAACGCTTCCACCATAACTCTGGAAACTCCCGGGTTAGAAAAGCAAACACTTTGGTTGAAAGAACTGAACGCGGCAAAGGATTACGCAGCCGCTATTGCGATGGTGGGCAGCGAGGGTGCGGTCAATTTGTGTCCGCTGTAGGCGCGGTCTATGACCGCGCATTTGGCCCAATCGCTTGCGAAAGTTGCGCGGTCATAGACCGCGCCTACAGCTAATTCAGCCGCACCAACCTGGCAGTGGCACACTCTTCCGCGACCTTCAGAAACCTCCGGACGTTTTCATTGCTTGTTACGTAGGGGTTCGCACTGCCGGGCGTGCGCTTTGCCAGGAGCGGCAAGTTGACCTTGGAACGGTCCCAGTCGGTGTGGTTTGAAACGATGATGTCCGCGCCGGCCTGTCGAGCAATGTCGCTGAACCGCTTTGCTGACGCGATGTAATTGGTTAAAGATTCTCGATCGGCGTTGAGGCCCGTTCCTCCCCAGAGAGCTGCCTGGTGCGTTCGGCCGCCTTCTTTTACCGGGAAAATTGTGGAGATGGTGCCAGGCGTGTGGCCGGGTGTTACGTAAAGCGTCAAAGTTGTGTCGCCCAACGTAAGTTTCTGGCCGTCCGTGGCGACCATATCGCGTGCTGGCTTTGTGCCGTTGGCTCGATCAAGCACATCCCAATCTGCTGCAGACATGATGACCTTTGCCCCGTACTTGTCCTGAAGGAACTTCCCTCCCGCGTAGTGATCGGGGTGCGCATGGCTCACGACTGCGTATTTTATTTTTGTCGGGTCGAGGCCAAGTTTCTTCAACCCTCCATCAACCTCTTCTTCGATCGAATAGTCGAAGATTGCGTCCAGCAGGATAATGCCTTCCGATGTCGTGATCGCCCATACGGAGTATTCGCTCTGGCCGACGAAATACAGGTTGTCTGCCACCTTCACGGGTTCCGCATACCAGGTCGATCTGTCCGGCGCTCCCCTCTGACCACCGCCTTGTCCGCGCGGTGCTCCAGCCGCTGCACCTCCACCACCTTGCCCACGCGGTGCTCCAGCCGCTGCGCCGCCACCTCCGCCGCCTCCCCCTCCCCGTTGTGCCGGTGCCGCGCAAAGGAAGTTGAAGAGGTTCTGATAATCCTCGCCCGCTGCAGTCTTGGCTATGGCGACGTGTGCTTCGGGAGTGTCGGTTGCGTTCTGAGCTGCGAGCATCGAAATGGGCAGCAGCAGAGCAAATACAGTCTGCACCTTCATAAAGGGGCCTCCTTGAGTTTTGAATTATTTCAGAAACACACAAAGCTGGCGATCGGCAATATTTGTCGATATACTTTCGCGTCATCGGATACTTTCAGAGTTAGGCCTAGGAGGAAAAATGCGCCGATCTATTTTCTTCTGCGTCTGGGCTGTGCTTCTGACTGTTTGCTCGACCGCTCACGCCACGACTTTTACGTTCAATACCGATCCGTTTGCCGGCTCAACCGCTTTGACGACACCCGGTCGCCAGGTTGTAGGCGGAGAAGATTTCATTTCTTTTGTGATCGGCTCAGATGTTTTTTCGTTGGGGTCGACGTCTTTTGGCGTCAGTTCCATCAATTTCGTAAACACTGTGGCATCGGGTATCCCTATGGTTGGCGTGAACACCATCGTGCTGCAGACGTTTGACAACGATGGCAACACGGCTACTCCGTTTGCCGCCGGTCAAGCAGCGGATCTCATCGCGGCACAAATCGCGACGCCAGGTCCGGGCTTCTTCATCTACTTCAACCAGGGACTCGATCTGCCTCGCCTGGTTTTTTCGACGGATCTAAACGATCCCACCGCTGACTTGAAGATTCTGTTCCGTATAACAAATCTCACTGGCCAGGCCGGCCGTGATGCAATGCCGACGTTTTCTGCGGCGAACTTTCAGATCACCAACACCGTGCCGGAGCCTTCCAGTTTTGTCACGATGGCGCTCGGCTTGATGGGCCTTTGCTGCATCGGCGTCACTGTTGCGGCCACACGACGATCATAGCCAGATCCTCTATGGCCTGATTCCTTGAACGACTACCTCTTTGCACCGATGCAAAGGAGGGAACGGCTTTCGACTGTTCGTATCCTATTGCACAAAACTCATTAGTCCCGCCGTGACAACACCCACTGCGGAATCATGCCTGCCTTCGAAAGCAGGTGATCGCGCGCGTTTGCCAGGCGCTGCAGTAGTCTCGGCAAATCCACGCGCAGTAGTTGGCCATTCTGCTTGACGATGCGGCCGGCAACGATCACGGTGTCAATATTCGACGTATCCGCGCAGATGACGACTGTTGCCACGGGATCGATGACCGGGGCGACATTCACCTGGTCGGTGCGGATGAGAACAATGTCCGCCTGTTTGCCCGGAGTGAGCGTCCCGATCTTCTGATCGAGGGCACAGGCGCGAGCGCCTTCTATTGTGGCGAACTCCAGAACATCCCGGTGGGTCAGAGTGGGAGCGAACGCCGTATCGGGTGTCTCTGTGAAAGCGAGAATGCGTTCCTGGACGAGCGCGGTACGCATCTGCGTGAACATTTCTCCCGGCACGCTCGAGACAACGTCAATGCTGAGGGATGGCCGGACTTTGCGGGCAACGAGCCGCCCTGTCGGAGGAACACCATGTCCCATCAACATTTCGACGAATGGCGCTACGGAGGCAGATCCTCCGGTTTGCGCAATAAGGTCGAGTTCCTCGTCGGTGGAGTCGGTGCAATGAATGTAGGTCGTGTCAGGTCCCATCAATCCGAGTTCATGAAGCGTCTTCACATGATGAACATGCACCCCTGTTAATCGCATTCCAACGTGGACGCTGATCCGGATGCTGAGATCGCGTGCCAGCATCCAATCGTGCTTCGCGACCTCCGGCGTCGTGTTGCCAGGGGCTCGCGCCGCAAGCGCCAGCGTGAGGAGTTGATCGTCGGACTGGAAATACTGCTTTCGGATGCGGCGAATGTCTTCGGGATGATCCAGTGAGCTGTACGCCCACCATTGTCCGCCTACCGGAACACCGTGGGCGTAAATCCCGCGAATACCGGAGTCGTTGAGACCGGCGATCGCCGCGTCGGCGTGCTCCGGAGTATTGTTGACATGCGACCAGTCGAGAAGCGTGGTGATGCCGGCGTTAATTGCCTCGAGCGCTCCCATGAGATTCGCGATGTAAACGTCTTCGGCTCGATACTGAATGCCGATATTGTCCAGCATGCCCGCAAAGTACTCATCGAGGGTGCAGCTTGGCAGCACACCTCTGACGGGCGTCTGCCAGGTATGCCGGTGCGTATCGACAAATCCTGGCATGACGATCCGATTTCGGGCATCGATGACGTTGGCGTGAGGACCGGCCGTCAAGCCCGGGCCCACTGCCGCGATTTTGTCGCCGTCGATCAGCACGTCCGCGTTGGGCAGATCCCCCAATGCCGGGTCGAGTGTTAAAACATATCCGCCGCGAATGAGAGTTGTTCGGTCGCCGTAAATGTGCCCGCCAATCATGACTGCTCCTTGAGAGCCTGTAGTGTGCTACTTCAGCGAGAGGAAAACCAGCGGGTGTCCTCGCAATCCCTTGCCATGGCCGCTCGTCCTTCCTATGCTTGGACGACGCAATGCCACATCGACATGAATTTGGCGGTTACCGGCAAGCCTTCATGGGCCTGATCCTGTTCCTCGTCGTTACGGGAACGGCGCTGCCGGCGGCGGCACAGGATCCGATTCATTGGTCGCTAGCGCGCACGAACAACGATATCCTCCGTGCGGGCGAGCTCTTCGAGGTCGAGCTCACCGCCCAAATGGATCCTACCTGGCACCTTTACGCTCTGACTCAACCGTTGGGTGGGCCGGAACCGTTGGTCATTACTATTCCTCCCGGCAGAACGTTCAGCCTGGCCGGCGAAGTCAGTTCCTGGTTGCCGAAGAGCTCTCATGATCCAAACTTCAATCTCGAAACACAGTTTTTTGAAGAGCGCGCTGTGTTCACTTTGCCGGTGGAGACCGCTGTTTTCACCAAAGACGGCGTGCACCGTTTAGCGGTCACCGTCGGTTATCAAACCTGCAACGATCGTCTTTGTCTGCCACCCAGGGAAGAAGAATTGGCACTCGATGTCGTCCTTGGAAATCCGGCAGTTGGCTCGGCGGCCATGTCCCGAGCGCCAATTCCCGCGGTACCGGAGTCCAGGCCCTCTGCGCCCGTTGCTCGCGTCCCCGATATGGCGGCAGCATCGGCTGGCTCGAGCACGTTGCTCGGCTATGTGTCTCTTGCGGTCGTGATGGGAGCACTGTCGCTGCTCACGCCCTGCGTGTTCCCCATGGTGCCGATTACTGTCTCTTATTTCACAAGGCACGCAGGCCGGAGCAGGCGCGACGCAGTCGTTCAGGCGCTTTTCTACGGCCTGGGCATCATCCTCACTTTCACCGCGGTGGGGTTCACGATTGCGGTGGGGTTTGGCGCCTCGGGCCTCAACCGCTTCGCTGCCGATCCATGGCTCAACCTCGGCATCATGGCATTGTTCGTCGTTTTCGCATTAGGTTTGTTCGGCATCTACGAGATGGCTCTGCCGTCCCGGCTGGTGACGTTTGCGGCCAGAGCCGATTCCGGGCGCGGCCGATACGTCGGAACGATGCTCATGGGGCTGGCGTTTACGCTGACGTCATTTACGTGCACGGTTCCATTTCTCGGCACGGTGTTTGTGGTTGCGTCCCAGGGGACCTGGCAATGGCCGCTCGCTGGCATGCTGGCTTTCTCTACTGTCTTCGCGTTTCCCTTTGTGGTTCTCGCTCTCGCGCCGCAGCTCCTCTCTGCGCTTCCGCGCTCCGGGATGTGGCTGATCGCAGTGAAGGCGACGATGGGAATGCTGGAACTGGCAGCGGGAATGAAGTTTCTGTCCAACGCCGACCTGGTGTGGGGATGGGGCATATTCACACGTCCCGTGGTGATTGGCTCGTGGATTGTTGTGGCGCTGATCCTTGCCGTATACCTTGCCGGCCTTATTCCTTTGGGACGATCGCAGCGTCTTGGCCGTCCAGGATCGGCACGTCTTCTTGCCATTGGTACCTGCGTCCTTCTTACGCTGTGGCTCGCGACTGGCTTGTTCGGAAAACGTCTCGGCGAACTGGAATCCTTCCTGCCGCCTGCGGATAGCCATGGGGTTGCCGGCGGGGAGCTCGCCTGGTTGTTGAATGATTATGAAACCGCGTTGGCGGAAGCGAAGCAGCAGGATCGACCGATTCTGGTCGACTTCACGGGGTATACCTGTACGAATTGCCGCTGGATGGAAGCCAACATGTTTCCACGTCCGGACGTCACGCGTGAACTCGCGCGCTACGTGCGTGTGCGCCTTTATACCGACGGCCGGGGCGAAATCTATCGTCGCTTTCAACAGATGGAACAAGAGTGGTTCGGCACAGTCGCGTTGCCATACTACGCCGTGCTGACACCGGCTGGTGAACCGGTGGTAAGCTTTGGCGGATTGACACGTGACTCCACCGAGTACCTCCGATTCCTCAGGAAAGGACTGGAGTAAGCCATGATCAAAAGACTCTCGACTGCTATCGCGCTGATGTTGTCCATTACGGCTGTTTCGTCTGCCGTGCAGCAGCAGTCCGCGCCCGCCGTGCCCAGGACCACATCGATTACTCCCGCGGGGTGTTTGCAGGAGGTGCGCGACTATGCCACGAAGCGACAGCAGGAAATGATGGCGGCGACCGCGCCCGCAATTCCGAACGCCACAGCGGAAGCGACACAACAACTCAACCAGAGCCGAGCTCCGCTCGTGTCGCAGATCAATCAGGCGAAGGCCACGATGGCAAAGGAGTGTGCGTCCCGCCTCGACACGAGAACACTGGCCCCGAAGGATCTGGTCAGCCTCGCAGACCTTTACACGGAAGCGGGACAGAACGACGAGGTGAAGGCTGCGGTCGATCGGGCGTTGGCAGTGAAGACCCTGGCGCCGGCAGAGCGCGCGGCCATCCTTGTGTATGCGGTCCGAGTGGGTTTGAGGGAGCCTGTCAGCGAGGCACGAAACGCCCGTCTTGAAAAGTATGTCAGCGAGCTCGATGCGTCAACAGCGGCAACGATGGATCAGAAGCTCGATGCTCACGTTCAGATGAACGGATGGTACCGCTATGATGACGTAGATGCCGGAATCATCAAACACTCCACGTGGATCATCGACGCTGCAAAGAAGGCAATGCCCGATCAGCGCAGAAAGTTTGCCATGAGCGCGATAAGTGCGTATGTCAACCTCGCCCAGGCCCTGGCAGGACAGGGCCAGAACGATAGGGCGCTTGCCCTGCTGCGCAGTGCGGCCACCGAGCTCGCAGACGTCCAGCCCGCGCAGAGGATCGACCCTGAAATAGCGCGACTTCAACTTGTGGGAACCCCGGGCGCGGCCATCACAGCCCCGCGCTGGCTAAACATGCCGGAAGGGAAGACTGAACTCCCGATGCCGGGTTTTGTGACGCTGCTCGAATTCAGCGCACATTGGTGCGTCCCGTGTAAGGAAAGCTACCCCGGCGTGAATCGACTGCGTCAGAAGTACGGGAAACAGGGCTTCCGGGTTGTTCTATCCACCGACTACTACGGGTATTTTGAACAGGAACGGAACCTGGCTCCTCCGGATGAGTTCGAGCATGATCGCAAGTATTTCGCGGAACACGGGATGGATGTCCCGATCGCCGTTGGTGATCGAAGAAACAACACGAACTACAAGGTGGGCGGCATTCCGCAGATTCACCTGATCGACAAGCGTGGCCGCATCCGTCTCGTTATGGTCGGCTACGACGACGCCAACGAACCGAAACTCGCGAAGATGATTGAGGACATGCTGAAAGAGAACTGATTCTTTGCCGAGGGCTTTGCTGCAGAAGAGAGCGAGGGAAGTTCCAAAGCCTTATTCAAGGCTTCAGAACGTCCCACGCCCACCGACTATTTAGAAGCGCGATGCAGCACGAGAGAGGATCCTGAGGGTTCGCCGGTCGCGGTAAGGCGGGTCAAGGTCACGGTGTTGGCGTCCGTCAGTTCTCCTTTCCATGAAATTGCGGCTGGCGGATTGTTCTGGTTACCACCACCACCGCCGCCTCTGTTGTAGTTTCCAAACCCAAGGGGCGTCGTCTCGACAGATTTGAACGTGAACGTTTTGTCCGTCAGTTTGCCGTCCTCGATCTCAAACTCCTTGTCGGTGTTCAATTGGGTAATGGTGCCGCTGACCTTGCCTTTCTTGGCATCCACTTTAAATTTGATCCTTGTTCCTTCGGCCAGACCGTTAAGAGACTGCTTTGCCTTCTTCGCCGCTTCGACCGCGGGCACGCCATCCGTTACCCAGGTGCCTTCAAGTCCAGCCGCGGCTTGAGCCAGCGCGAGAGTCGCGGCAAGGCAGCAGAGGGATATGACGTAACTCATTCGTGTCTTCATTCGGTTTCTCCTTGGATTTAATGTTCATGCCTACGGGCGACGCATCTTCCCACAACCGTTGCTCCATGGAAGTTCTCCACCGATGGGCGCCGCGCCGTTTGGCCAGACTCTGGCTTCAGTGCTTCGGCAATTCTATCGCGGAACTCCCCGGATTGAACTGTCTTAAGCACGGGGGGTGACCCGCCAATGTTCGCGCCGAGGACGTAAAGACGCCGCGCGCAAACACAATGCTGGAGTTCTCTAGAACTCCACGCGAACCTGCCCCTGGAAAGAGCGGATCTGGTCGCCTTTTCCGGGGATTAACCCGAACGTCGGGCTATTGAGAAGGAGATCGGGCGCAAGTGGCCGCGGATGATTCAGAACATTCGTTGCATCGAAGCGAATCTGAATTCTTTTGATGAAACTGGATTCGCTCACCTCAAACGTCTTCGCCACATTCGCATCAAGGTTCCAATTCCCTGCGAGTTCCACTCTTCTCTGTCCAAATGTTCCGCGAGTGCCGGGTTTGGGATTCTGCAAAACAACCTCACCGGAAAACGCTTCAAAGATCGCCTGCAGTGAACAAAGATTTCGAAGATTGTCCAGAGTCGTGACACCGGCGCATTGCGGATCCACGTCGGGGTAGTAGGGCAGGGGATCACCGAAATAGGTGCCGCCATTCTCTGGAGTCCACTGAACGTCGCCGGTTACAAAAGATGGCCATTTTCGAAGGACATCCGGCACGCTATTCCCATAAAGTCCAGTTGGGAAACCGAATCCGAAGCCGCTGTCTCCGACACCCGCATCAATGGTCGCCCGGCCGCCGGACGACATCGAAAATATCACGCTGGTTTGCCAATGCTCGGTCAAGCGCGCCAGCCAGCCCGAGCTGTTCCGGAACCAAAAACGGCCCGGGCCTAATGGAAGATCGGCCGTCACACTGCCGCGGAAATCGTGTGTGCGATCCATGCTCGTGTAGGCGTAGTCCGCGTTTCGGTTACTGGGATCGGTGTAGTACTCGTAAGGAATGCTGCCGTAGGTGAAAGCCGCGATGCCGGGAATCCCGAGACTCTTGGACCACGTGTACGTGCCCGTATAGAACAGGCCGGGCTTCTGTCGAATCATGATTTGTGTTTGCATCGAGTGATAGTTCGATGACCCGGAGTTCGTGTTCAGATACGCATGCTCGAGTTGCGGGTTCGCGCGAAGGTAGTCTTCAGGGAAACATCGCAGCGGTGCGGGATTGGCCGATCCAACCGTTGTCTGCCCCGCGGCGAGACGATCGCATCCATTCC
>Ga0111539_10006924_pt1 | contig 14552 bp, 17 predicted proteins | sample RhiMethybrSRZTD1_FD_79667 | JGI IMG/M metagenome (GOLD analysis project Ga0111539, IMG submission 79667) | Populus rhizosphere microbial communities from Tennessee, USA - Rhizosphere MetaG P. TD hybrid SRZTD1 (version 2) (version 2) | ecosystem: Host-associated > Plants > Roots > Rhizosphere >... | reverse complement strand
GGCGAGCTGGTCACCTGGGAGGGTGACTACTTCCGGGTCGACTCGGCCCGGGTGTGGGACGCACCGGACGGCGGCGTGCCGATCGGGCTGGCGGTGTCCGGCGAACGGTCGGTCGAACGGTTCGCACCGTTGGGCGATCACCTCATCGCGGTCGAGCCCGATGGGGAGCTTGTTTCGGGCTGGTCAAAGGCCCGGCCGGCCGGGCTGGCGCGGGCGATCGGGCAGATCCCGATCTGCTGGGCGCCCGACCGGCAGCAGGCGATCGATCTGGCCCACGAGCAGTTCCGATGGTTCGGCGGTGGCTGGTACGTCAATGCCGACCTGCCCACCCCGGCCGGTTTCGACGCCGCCAGCCAGTTCGTGCGAAAGGAGGACGTGGCCGGTTCGATCGCCTGCGGCCCCGACCTCGACGAGCTCGCCGAAAGCGTCCGGCCCTACCTGCGGGCCGGCTTCACCGACGTGGCGCTGGTCCAGGTCGGCGACGCCCTGCAGCAGGAGTTCCTCGACAAGGCGGCCGGGCCGTTGCTCGACAAGCTGCGCGCTCTCGCGCCGTGAACGGGAGCCCGAGCCCGGCTGGTGGTGGTGTGGTGGAACGGGTCAGGATGCCGGCGGTGGCGATCAGGAGTGCGCAGCCGATCGCGGCCAGGACCGGCGTGTAGCCGTTGACAGCGGTGGCCAGTGCGGCGGCGGCGAGCGGGGCGCCGGCTTTGGCGAGGGTGACCGGAGTGGCGAGGGTGCCGGCGACGGTGGCGTAGGCGGTGGTGCCGTACCGGTCGGCGAGCAGGCCGGGGGTGGCGAGGCTGGCGACGCCGAACCCGATCCCGAACCCGGTGACCGCGATGACGGTGCCGACCCGGTGGGCGCCGACGAGCGGGAGGCTGAAGGCCGCGACGGCCTGGATCGCGAAGACGACGGCAACCGCGATGTGCAACGGGATCCGCCGTTGCGCGCCGGTGAGGAGCAGCCGCCCGGTCACGGACAGCACGCCGAGCAGACCGGCGACCGTGGCGGCGAAGGTCGGCTGATGTCCACTGTGGACGAGAAAGCCGACGAGGTGGACGGTCATGGTGCTCATCGCGGCGGCGTGGGCGACGAACGCGACGGCGAGGCACCAGAACCGCCCGTCGCGCACCGCGGCGCGGACCGGGACGCGGCGCTGGGCTGCCGTCGACCGGCGGGCGGTCGGCGTGCCGGTGGGCGGGCGCCGCACGACGGCGGCATGCAGGGGGACCGCGATGGTGGCGTAGACGGCGGCGAGGATGAGCAGGGTGGTGCGCCAGCCGTACCGGTCCTCCAGGAAACCCGTGAGGGGCATGAAGATGGTGCTGGCGAACCCCGCGACGACGATCATGCCGAGCAGGGCGGTGGCGCGTCGGGCGGGGTCGAACCAGGAGACGATGACGGCGGTGGCGGCCTCGTAGAGGGCCATCGACATGGCGGCGCCGAGGCCGACGAACACCAGATAGAGCTGCCAAACGGTCTGCACCTGTGACCACGCGACGAGCAGGCCGGCGCCGGCGAGGGATCCGACGGTCATGAGGGCGCGGCCGCCGTGGCGGTCCAGCCAGCGGCCGACGGGCACGGCCATGGCGGCCCAGGCCAGCACGGCGGCGGTCAGCGCACCGGTGATGGTGGCGGTGGAGGTGTGCAGGTCGGCGGCGATCGGCTGGAGCAGGACGGCGAAGGCGTAGTAGAGGCAGCCGTAGCCGACGGTCTGGGTGACCGCGAACCCGGCGACGATCCGCCAGCCGTGGAACACCACCCGACTGCCGCCACCCGGGTGTCGGGCGGCGGCAGTCGGGGCGGGTGTCGCGGCCATCAGCCGCAGCAGCCGCCGGCTTCCTCGACGGCGGCCGGCTTCGCCGCGGCCGGCTTCGCCGCCGGGACGAGGGTGAGCGGGGCAGACAGCAGCCCGCCGGCGATACCGGTGGCCAGTCCACGACCGGCCGCAGCAGGTTCGGCGGTGGGTCCGCAGCAGCCGACGTTGGGGTCGTCGGTGATGGTGGTGCTGTCGGCGGGGACGTTGCTGCTGCACACGCCGGTCTCGGGCAGGTCGAGTTGGACGTCGCGGGCGGCGTCCCAGTCGCCGGCGAGGGCGGCAACGACGGAGCGGGCCTGTTCGTAGCCGGTGGCGAGCAGGAATGTCGGGGCGCGGCCGTAGGACTTGACGCCGATGGCGTAGAAGTCGGGTTCGGGGTGGGCGAGTTCGTCGACGCCGTGCGGGGGCACGGTGCCGCAGGAGTGCTCGTTCGGGTCGATCATCGGCGCCAGTGCCCGGGTGGAGCCGAGCACCGGGTCCAGGTCCAGCCGCAGTTCCGACGTGATCGTGTGGTCGGGCCGGAAGCCGGTCGCGGACACGATCCGGTCGGCGACGATGTCCCGCGAGCCGTCGGAAAGCACCACCTGTCCGCCGGTGACGCTCACGGCCCGGGTGGCGAAGCCGGCGACGAGTTCGACGTGGCCGGCCTCGACGTGCCCACGCAGCAGGGTGCCGATGGTGCCGCGGGCGGGCAGCGCGTCGGCCTCGCCCCCGCCGTAGGTGCGGGCCGCGTTGCCGCCGCGGATCGCCCACACCACCGAGGTTCCCGGTGCCTCGGCGGCGAGCTCAGCCAACGACAGCAGGGTGTTCGCCGCCGAATGCCCAGCACCGACCACGACCGTGCGCCGGCCGGCGAACCGGTCCCGGGCGGCGCCCAGCACGTCCGGCAACGCCGGCTCAATGAAGCCGGCCGCGTCGTGCTCGCCGCGGGCCGGGATGCCCGATGCGCCGAGGACGTTGGGGACGGTCCAGGTGCCGGAGGCGTCGATCACCGCCCGGGCCAGGATGTCGTCCCCGTCGCTGGTGCGGACCAGGAACGGAGTGTTCTCGCGGCCGGCGGTGCGGATCCGGTCCAGGCCGAGCCGGGTCACCGCCTGCACCCGGGCGCCGTAGGTGATATGTGGCTTGAGGGCGGGCAGGTCGGCCAGCGGCTGCAGGTAGTCGGCGGCCAGCTGGTCGCCGGTGGGCAGCAGGTCCGGGTCGGGTTCGACCCAGCCGGCGTCGGCGAGCAGGCGCCGGGCGGCGGCGTCGATGTTGTACCGCCACGGCGAGAACAGCCGCACGTGGCCCCACTCCCTGACCGCCGCGGCCGGCCGGTCGCCGGCTTCCACGACGGCAAAGGCGATTCCGCGTTCGGCGAGGTGGGCGGCGGCGGCCAACCCGACCGGGCCGGCACCGATGACAACAACGGGCAGACCGTCCACGTTCGAGGTCACGATATGTCTCCTGTCTAGAAGCTTGTCGAATCAAAAGCGGCGGGTTCGCCATCGGGGCCGTCTGGTTGTCGGTCAGTGGACGTGCGGGCTGCGGCGTTCGATGAACACGACGTCGCGCCACCGGTTGCCCCGCGCGGGGTGCCGGCCGACTCGACGGCGCACGCCGACGGTGCGGAACCCGGCGGCGTGGTGCAGGGCCAGGCTGGCGGTGTTCTCCGGAAAGATCCCGGATTGGATCGTCCAGATCCCGGCCGCCTCGGTGGACGCGATGAGCGCACCGAGGAGGGCGCGGCCGACGCCGCGGCCCCGCACGGCCGGATCGACGTAGACGGAGTGCTCCACGACGCCCCGATAGACCGGACGCGCGGACACCGGGCTCACGGCTGTCCAGCCGACGACGGTGCCGAGATCATCCGTTGCGACGAACCGGTGGCCGGGCAGCCTCGCCCGGTCGTACGCGGTCCAGGTGGGTGCGGTGACCTCGAAGCTGGCATCGCCGCTGTCGAGGCCGATCTGGTAGATCGCCAGTACCGCGTCGGCGTCGGCCGCGTCCATGGCACGCACCGTCACGGTCATTCGCGGCCTCCGATCAAAGCCGACGGGGCGGCCGGGGCCGGTTTGCCCATCACGACATCGGCGGCGGACGGGAAGCAGGCGACGCACTGCTCGTTGATGCGGTAGTGCCGGGCGGTACCGACCGGCTCGACGAGCACGAACCGGACCTCGGTGAGGATCTTCAAATGCTGGGAGACGGTCGACTGCGCCAACCCGACCGCCTCGGTCAGCTCGCCGACGCTCATCGGCCGGCCCTGCCGGGCCAGGTACTCCACGATCTGGACCCGCGACGGGTCTGCGAGCGCACGGAACCACGACGCGTACTCGGCCGCGGTCGACCGGTCCAGCAGGTGCGCCATCACCCATCCACATCATCGTTTATCGCCGATCTACGATAGAAGGATAGCGGTCGAGGTTGCCACGAGCCAACCCGTCGCCACCACCCGCCGCGCGACGGCGGCCAGCGTGGCCGGGTCGACGCGGTCGGCCGTGTCGGCGGGGGAGTGGTAGCCGGCCATGCCGGCGCCGATCCCGACCGTGGCCAGGCCGGCGGCTGCGTAGCGGCGGTTGTCCGACGCCACCTTCATCCGCAGCAGCCCGCGCCGGCGGCGACCGCGTCGGACCTGGCCGCCGTGCCGCAGCAGGCGTTGTCGGCCTTCGCCTCCGCTGCGGTGCCGCAACAGGGGCCCGGGTCGGTCGCTGGCTCGGGCAGGGTCAGGGTGGCCTGCGGCGGGTTGCCGCAACAGCCGCCGGCGCCGGCCACTGTCAGCGCCTCGGCCCGGTCGCCGGCGAATCCGCCCTGGATCTGGGTGTCGGTCATGGCGTGTGCTCCTTGAAGATCGGGATTGTTCGTCGGGTCGGTCCGGTGGTCTTGGCTCTGTCTAGACGATCGTTGAACTAGACATCCGTCGAATCAGAGGGTTGCACGCTGATTCGATATCTGTCAACCTAGACGTATGTCAAAGCAAGCGGCGCCACTCACCCTCATCGACCTGAACGCCGCCGACGCGCCGTGCTGCCCACCCATCACCGAACGGCGACTTCCGGCCGAGACGGCGACCGTGCTCGCGCCCGCGTTCAAGGCATTGGGCGACCCGGTGCGGCTGCAACTGATGTCGATGATCGCGTCCGCGCCGGACGGCGAGGCGTGCGTGTGCGACCTCACCCCCGCGTTCGACCTGTCCGGGCCGACGATCTCCCACCACCTCAAGACCCTGCGCGAGGCCGGCCTGGTCGACGCCGAACGCCGCGGCACCTGGGTCTACTACCGGCCCCGCCACGGCATTCTCCGCCAACTCGCCGGCCTGCTCACCGCCGACGCGTCGGTCACCACCTGAGCCCTACCACCACGACGCGGTTACGTCGGCATGCCGATGTGAGCCGCCCCGCCCGCTGGAAGGCGCGGCGGGGCGGCTCAAAGGTGGGCGGCGGCGATCCGGCGCCGTAGTGCGAATGCGCGGCGAACCGTGGTGATGCCGCACACCATGCGGATCAGGCTCGTGGTGACGGCGATCGTACCGAGCGGCCACACCGGCAGCACGGACCGTCCATACAGGACGATGACGATCAGGTCACCGACGAGTGCCAGGGCGGCGACGGTGATGGGGGCGGCCAGCGCCCGGCGTGGACCGGCTTCCGGCAGCCATCGCATGAGTCGTCCGGTGGTGGCGAACGTGCCCGCCGCCGTGCCGATCGCCACGACGATGAGCGGGACGACCGGGATGGCGGCCAGGAGGGCGAGGACGCCGGTGTGCCAGGGTCGGGGGTTGAGCAGCAGCAGCCACCAGATGCCGACGAGTGGGCCGGTGGCGATGTACCAGGCGACGGTGTGCCGGGCGTGCGCCACGGCCAGTTCCGCGGCGAACGCATCGGCGACGATGCGCGGGCGGCCGAACTCGTCGATCGCGGTCGCAACGGCCCGGTCCTCGGGAAGCCCGGCAGCGGTGTGGTGGTCGACGGCGTGGTCGAGGCCGTCGCGCAACTCGGCGAGGATCCGCTCGCGCCGCCGTCGCGGCCCGGACAGGTTGGTGGCGACGTCGCTCAGGTACGCCGTGAGCGCCGGCATGGGCCGGGTGGCGTTCATGTCATGGCCGGCCGGGCAGGCCCGACGAGCAGCGCGGTCACGGCGGCGGAGAACTGTTCCCAGACCACCCGCTGCTCGTTGAGTGCGGCGCGGCCGGCCGGGGTGAGGTGATAGGACCGGCGGCGTCGTCCGCCGACGGTTTCCCAGTCGCTGGCGATCAGGCCCGCCCGTTCCAGCCGGTGCAGCGCCGGGTACACCGTGCCGGTCGGCACGGCCAAGGCGCCCCCGCTGCCGTCCCGCAACGCCTCGATCACCGCGTAGCCGTGCTGTGGCCGCGGTTCGAGGACCGCCAGCAACAGCGCGTCGAGATGGCCTTTCAGCAGCTCCGGTCGCATCGGTATCACGGAGGCTCCTTTCCCGGACCTTCAGTGTAGCGTCGCAATACTTTGCGGTGCTACATATGAGAGATGAGAAAACCCCACCCTTGGCTCGTGGATCTCGCCGCGGCCGCCGACCTGGGTCAGGCGGACGTCGGGGGCAAGGCCGCGGTGCTGGCCGACCTGTCGGTCGCCGGCTTCCCCGTGCCGCCTGCTCTCGTGGTGCGCGACGGCGTGTTCGACGACCCGGACATGGGTGAACGGCTGGCCGATGCCGCCCGGGGCCTGGGCGGGGAGCGGTTCGCGGTCCGGTCCTCCAGCGCCGCTGAGGACCTGCCGGACGCGTCGTACGCCGGCCTGTACGAGAGCTACCTCAACGTGCCCGTCGACGGGTTGAGCGAGGCGGTCCGGCGGTGTTTCGCCGCCGCCAGCCACGATCGGGTCGACGCCTACCGCCGGCGGCGGCACGGTGTCGATGCCCCGATGGCGGTCCTGGTCCAGGCCATGGTGGATCCCGCGGCAGCCGGGGTGGCGTTCACCGCGCACCCGGTCACCGGCGACCGGGGCGAGACGGTCGTGACCGCCGTCGCGGGGCTCGCCGAGTCGCTGGTATCCGGCACGGCGACCGGCGAGGAGTGGACGATCACCGCGACCGGCGGCGCGACCCCGAGCCGGCGCGGACCGGCCGGCCAGCAGGTGCTGGCCGCCGACCAGGCGCGGGCGGTCGCCGCTCTGGGTCGACGGGTTGCCGGCCGGTACGGCGCGCCGCAGGACATCGAATGGGTGATCGACCGGACGGGCCGGCTGTGGCTGGTGCAGGCGCGTCCGATGACCGCCCTACCGGATCCTGTGTCCTGGACGCCACCGGGACCGGGGCTGTGGATGCGCAACTTCCGGTTGGGGGAGTGGTTGCCCGAGGCGGTCACCCCATTGTTCGCCACGTGGCTGCTGCCCGTTCTCGAGGACGGCTACCTCGACGGCATGTACGCCAGCATCGGGATACGGGTGCCGTTCCGGTATGCCCTGGTCAACGGCTGGTACTACAACGCCACCCCGATTCCGACACCCGCGTTGCTGGGCCGTGTCCTCTGGCACGGCCGGCGCCGAGCGGTGAAGACGCTCTACAACGCACTGATCCGGGTCAACCGCGACCCCGTCGCCGCCGACCGCGCCGTACTGTCCACTCTGGACGGACGGTGGCGGTCCGAACAACGGCCCGCCTACCGGCGGCTCGTAGCGGCCACGGAAGCCGAGGTCGAGGCCGCCGACCCGCAGCGGCTCGTGACATTGGTCGACCAGCTCGGTCGGGAAGCGGGAATCTACCTGTGGTACCTGGCGATCGTGGGCGGATCGGCGTGGAAGATGGAGTCCCGCCTGACCCGCTTCACCCGCCAACACCTCGCCGACGTCCTGCCCGACAGCGACGGCGGCGCCCAGGTTCTGCTGCGCGGCCTGCCCGGCACCCGACCCACGCCCGTCGACCACGCCGTCCAAAGCGTCGACTGGTACCACCCGGTTGCCGCCGAATTCCCTGCGGCACCCCATATCGCCGCGACCGGCGACCGCCACGCCGACCTCGCCGCACAGCGCATCGAGGCCGAACAACGGTGTGCGGCGGCGCTCGCGACACGACCCCGCGTACTCGGCCAGTTCCGACGGCTCCTCCCGGTTGTCCAGCGGTACACCGCGACCCGGGAAGAGCAGTCCCGCGACCTGACCCTCGCCTGGCCCGTCCTCCGCCGGTGCGCGCGTCGGCTCGGCCAGTACCTCGCTTCCAGTTCGACCCTCGGCGACGCCGACGACGTGCACTTCTGCACCCGAACCGAGGTGCACGCCGCCCTGACCGGGCCGGCCTCAGTCCCGGCCGCCACGATCGCCGAACGGCGTCGCGAATGGGAACGCCAACGGCGGCTCGCCGCACCGCTGACCCTGGGCCGAGCGCCGAGACTCGTCGGCGACGTCATCGAACACGCCGTCCAACGCGCCCGCGGCACCACCACCACCATCGGTGCGGGGGTGCTCGTCGGGCATCCCGCCTCGGCCGGGCGCGCAACCGGCCCCGTCCGCATCGTCGAGGGCCCAGACGACTTCGCCACCTTCACCGACGGCGACATCCTCGTCGCCAAGGCCACCGCACCGGCCTGGACACCCTTGTTCGGACGCGCCGCCGCCGTCATCACCGACGGGGGCACCCTGGCCGCCCACGCCTCCCTCATCGCCCGCGAATACGGCATCCCGGCCGTCGTCGGCACCGGCACCGCCACCCATCAACTCCAACCCGGTCAACTCGTCACGGTGGACGGCGCCGCCGGAACCGTCACCGTGCACGACCCCTGAGGCCGCCTGACCCTGATCCTCACCGCGCCTCGCGGACAGACGTCCCGCGCTCAGCGCTGTCGGCCCACCGCCCGGCGAACTCCTCCACGGTCATCCCCAGCAGGACGACATCGTGCTGCCGGCCCCGCGCGTAGTGGCTGCGGCGGCGCCGGCCCTCCTCCACGAAGCCGAGGTGCCGGCAGAGCCGGAGCGACGCGTCGTTGTATGCGAATGCCTCCACGTTGCATTTCTGGTAGCGCCGCTCGAGGAACATGTACCGGAGCAACAGCACGATTGCCTCCGCGGCGTATCCGTGCCGGCGGTGTTCGGCGGCCAGCACGATGCTGCCGCTGAAGGTGCCGTCCCAGGGCTTGGCGTCGGCGGTGCTGATCGTGCCGACGAGATCGCCGCCGGCGAGGACCTCGATGCCGAGCGTGAACTCGTCCCCCTCGGCCGGGCCGTCCTGGTTGACGGTCCTGCGCCGGAACGTCTCGGTGGCACGGGGCGGGCGTGGCCCGGTGGCGTGGCCCTCCTGCTCTTCGGACAACCGCTGGAGCACTCGCCAGTCGTCCGGTTCGAGCGCCCGGAGCCGGACGAGCGAGCCGGCCCACGTACTCATCTCGCACCTCCTCGAGGACCGGGTCCGCCATCATCCGCCCAAACTGGAGCGGCTCGGCGAATATCCGCACAGACCACCTGCCGAATGTCCCAACTTATCCCCCGATCGGGCGTGTTGGCGTCCACCGATCGGCTAGGTTCCGTATCAAGCGGTAATCCTGTCGTAACAGAGCGATGCCGTGCCGCGCGCCACGCGACCTCCAATGGGACAATGGCGGTCGATGGATACCGCAGAGCGCGACCGGTTCAACGCCTGGGCGCCCAGTTACGACGACAGTTGGGTGCAGCGGATCTTCGCACCGCTGCACCGCGCGACCCTGGCCTACGCCGCCGTCCTGCAACCGTCGCCGCGCCGGGTTCTCGACGTCGGCTGCGGAACCGGCGCGCTGCTCGGCGCGGCGGCCGTCCGGTTCGCCGGGGCCCGGCTGCTGGGCGTCGATCCGGCGCTGGGCATGGTGCGGCGGGCCGCGGGCCGCGTCCCGGCCGGCGCCGGTCTGGCGTGCGCGGATGCCAGCCGCCTGCCGCTGCCGGACGGCAGTGTCGACCTGATCATCAGCACGATGTCCTTCAATTTCTGGCCGCGCGACGCGGGTGTCCGGGAGGTCTCCCGGGTGCTGGCGCCCGGCGGCCACCTGGTCATCGCCGATCTGTTCGCGGTCGGTTGGCTGCGCCCGGTCGCGCCGGTGCTCACGGCGGGGCAACGGGCGCGCGGCCGGCGCGAGATGGAGGCGCTCCTGCGGGGGGCGGGGCTGGTCGTGGCCGGTTGGCGCACCGTCTGGCGGGGCGGGCCACTGCCGGTGCTGCGAGCGGTGGCCGGAGCCAAGCCGGTGGCGGCAGACGGAAATCAGCAGCCTGGTGGGTGACGGGTGCGCGGATGCGTCCGTACCGTGAAACAACGGACGTCCGCGACACGGAGAGGGGCCGTTCATGACCATCGAAACAACGGTCTATCCACCGGGTAGGGTGGGTTCGAACGACACCGGTCCCGTGCGCCGCACCGTGTTGCCGAACGGCCTGCGGATCGTCACCGAGGTGATTCCCGGAGTGCGGTCCGTCGCCTACGGAGCCTGGGTGGGTGTCGGTTCCCGCCACGAAGCGGCCGCCCAGCGCGGCGCCTCGCACTTCCTCGAGCACCTGCTGTTCAAGGGCACGCAGCGCCGCGACGCGATGGACATCGCCAAGGCGCTCGATGCCGTTGGTGGCGAGTCGAACGCGATAACCACCAAGGAATACACCTGCTACTACGTCCGTACCCGCGACGCCGACCTGCCGCTCGCGGCCGACCTTATCGGCGACATGCTGACCTGCGCCCGCCTCGATCCGGCTCAGGTCGAGGCCGAGCGCAGGGTCATTCTGGGTGAGCTGGCGATGTATGAGGACGACCCCGGACACGCCGTGCAGAACCTGTTCGCGGCGGCGCTGTTCGGTGCCGACGATCCGCTCGCCCGGCCCTCCGCGGGAGACCGGGAGAGCGTCCTCGCCCTGTCCTGGGAGCAGATCGCGGCCTTCTACGCCAGCCGTTACCGGCTGGGCAATGTGGTTGTGGCCGCGGCCGGGAACGTCGACCACGACGAGGTCGTGGACCTCACGAGCCGGGGGCTGTCGCCGGACGCGTCGGTCGACGGGTACTCCCGGCCACCGGCGTCCCGCCCCGAGCGTCGCGAGCCGGGAGTACGCGTGCTGCGGCGCCGGTCCGAGCAGGCCAACATCATGTTCGGGGTCCCCGGCCTGCCGTACCGCGACCCTCGCCGGTACGCCCTGACGGCACTGGCCACCGCGCTCGGCGGCGGATACTCCTCGCGGCTGTTCCAGGAGATCCGGGAGCGCCGCGGGCTCGCATACGCGACCGGGAGCTACGCAGTCACGTACGCCGACACCGGGATTCTCGCGGTCTACGCGGTCTGCGACCCGCAGCGGGTGGACGAGGTGCTCGCGGCCTTCCGTCGTGAGTTGGCCGCCGTCGTCGAGTCACGGCTCGACGACGAGGAACTCGAGCGGGTCAAGGGCCAGCTGGCGGGCAAGTTCGTACTGAGCCAGGACGACGCGCTGTCCCGGGCGGGTCGGCTCACCCAGGGCGAGTTGTTCGAGGATGAGATCACCTCGCTCGGCGAGGTGCTGCGGCGCATCGACGCCGTCTCGGCGTCCGACGTCCAGGCCGTCGCCGTGGAGCTGCTCTCCACGCCGGCGACGCTCGCGGTCGTCGGCCCGTTCGATGAGGATCGCGCATTCGCATTGTGACGCCTGGCGAGAAGGAGGATCTCTGTCATGAACGTCGACCAGACACGTCGGTCGGGCCGTACCAACGCTGGCTGGTACGCCGCCTCGGCGTTCGTGCTCGGCTTGGCCACGTTCGCGTTCCTCGCGTTCGTCGGTCTTTTCCCGGACCTGGTTCGTTGGCCGTCGCTGACCCTCCTCATCATGGTGCCGATCGTCGTCGTCAGTTGGCTCGGCCGCATCCGTCACGACCACCCGGCCGGGCTGGACGAGCGGGGGCTGCGCACGGAGCGGCTGTTGACCACGGTCTATGTGCTGTTGCTGGCATCGGCGGTGGCGCTCGATCTGTGGCTGATTCCCCGCGGCAGCGCCTGGTCGGTGGTCGTCGCCCTGCTGCCGGCGCTGCCATGCTGGTACGCCGCCTGGTGGGTGCTGCGCCGGTAGCGCCGAGGCGCTGTGCCGGTAGCGCCGAGGCGCTGTGCCGGTAGCGCCGAGGCGCTGTGCCGGTAACGCCGAGGGGGACGGCGGTCACAGCCGTCGAGGTGGATCGTCCAGAGTGGACGGCCTGCCTCGACGGCTGTGCTCACGTTACAACGCGATCGCCTCGCGGCGGGCGTGGATCAGGTCGGTGCCGGTCAGCTCGTCGAGGCCGGACACCCCGTAGCGGTAGGCGGCTGCCTCGGCGGCGTTCGACGGGCCGAGCGCGTGCGCGACGGCGACGGCCACCGTGAACGCGGCCGCGAACACCATGAAGCACAGCGCCGGTTGGGTCTCCGGGCTCGCGCTCAGTGGCCGGAAGGGCCCGTCGGTGTCGGGCACGGCCCGATTGGCGATGGACTCGATTCGGGTCATCTCCGGTTACTCCCTTTCAGTAGGCGGCCTTTCAGTAGGCGGCCCCGAAGGCTCGGCGGCCTTCGGGGCCGGCGCGCATTCCGACATGTCGCCAGGGCCAGGCGATGGAGGGAAGCGGGTGCTGATCAGGCTCAGCGGGCCAGCGCCTCGCGGCGCGCGCGAACCAGTTCGCTGCCGGAAAGCTCCGCGTAGGTGAGCTGCTGCCGGTAGGCGGCGGCCTCGGCGGCGCTGCTCGGGCCGATGGCGTGTGCGACGGCGTACGCGACCGCGAACGCAGCGGCGAACACCTCGAACGTGGCGATGGGTGTTTCGCTTGTCGTCGGCTCCAGCGGCTTGACGGCTCCGATGCCGGTGCCCGGGACCAACTTGGCGGCGGTCGATTCGACGCGGTTCATGACACTCCTTTCGCGTTGTTTGTGTGGCTTGTAGCTATAACCGTAGGAGCGTCGCCCGGAAGGAACATCCACCAAACTGCGGATTCATCGAGACTCGTTTGTCAAGTGCCCATTCGCCGTAGCCAACAGGGCTAGCCATCCGGGTAGCCCGAACGGCCAGCTCCGAAGAGCAGTTGTCATCGGACCGTACCCGTGCTGCGGAACCGGCAACCTCAGCAATCCTGCTGGTATGTGAGGGCGGCGGACACGCGAAACACCGGGCCGCCCCGAAGGGCGACCCGGTGTGTGTGGAGGGTGCGTACGTCAGGCGGCGGCCGGCATCTCCTCGTCGATCGCATCGAGCAGGGTGCGCAGCGCCGCGATTCCGGCGATGGTCGCGACGAACGCGACCCGCGGCTGGCCGACGTCCTGCGTGGTGCGTTGCAGAGCCTGCGCCCGCTGGAAGTAGTCCTCGCGCTCGCGCTCGGAGTCGTAGAAGAACCGCACGTACTGGCTCATGTCGTCGACGAGCTGGCGGTACGCCTTGGCGTAGCGCGTGAGGAGACGGCCCTCCCGGTCCGGGTGGGAGAGCAGCTCGTCGACGGCGTTGGCGAGCAGCCAGCCGGCCATCGTGCCGAGCCAGACGCCGGTGGAGAACAGCGGGTCGATGAAGGCGGCCGCGTCACCGACCGCCGCCCAACCGGCGCCGTGGAAGTGCTCGGACACGTACGACCAGTCACGGGTGGTACGGAACGCGTCGTCCTCGTGCGCGTCGGCCAGCAGGGCCTTGAGCTCCCGGCTCTCGGCGACCTTGCGCCGGAACAGTTGTGGTCCTTCGACGCCGGCGGCGGCGAACTTCGCGGTGGCCGTGACGTACCCGACGCTCAACCGGCCCTCGTCGACCGGAATCGCCCACACCCAGCCGTCGGGTACCTGCTCGACGAGGATGTTGCCGACCTGCCCCGCCGGCAACGATCCGCAGCCCTGGAAGTATGTCCACACCGCGATGTTGCGCAGGTCGTCGTCCCAGCGCACCTGGGTGAACCGGCGCGCGATCGTGCGCGCCTGCCCGGACGCGTCGATGACGAGCCGGGCGCGGGCCTCGCGGGGTGCCGCGTCGTCGGCGACCAGATACCGCACGCCCACCACCCGGCCGTCCTCGACGACGGCTTCCTTGACCGTCGCCTCCTCGACGACCGTCGCGCCGAGCTCCGCCGCCCGCGTCAGCAGCAGTTGGTCGTACTCGGCCCGCCGGACGTGGAAGGAGTACTCGTACCCGCCGGCCTCGGCGAAGCGCACGTTCCACAGCTGCTTGTCGCGTCCCCAGACCAGGCTCACGCCGTACTTGCGGGGAAATCCCATCGCCTCGAGCCGTTCGGACAGGCCGAGCTCCTCCATGACGCTCAGCATGCCTGTGATGAGCGACTCGCCGATGTGGTACCGGGGAAAGCGTTCCCGTTCCAGGACCAGAACCCGGCGACCGCGCTGCGCCAGCAGCCCGGCGGTCACCGATCCGGCCGGTCCGCCGCCGACGACGATCACGTCGTGCTCGGTGGGCTCGGGCAGTGCCGTCATGGTCGGTCTCCTGTCTATCGGTCCGATGTGGACGGTGGTAGCTGACACGCGGCGGTGCCGCCGGGCAACCGGTGCCGGTTGCGGGCCACGAGCCGGTACACGGCCGCGGCGACCGGGCGTACCGGTGGAAGGTCGAGGGCGAGCGCCGCGAGCCGCCACCGACGCGGGCCGGTGCGGAGCAGCGCCGCGAAGGCCCGCGCGCCGCCCGCCACCCGCCCGTCCGGGCTGACCCAGAGCGATTCCCGATCGGCGCGCTCGGCGGTGAGCCCGTACCCGGCCAGGTCGATGAACTGGTAGGCCCGGGCGGGTGCCGTCGGGTGGGCCCGGGCGTAGGTCCACGCGACCGAGCGCGCGCAGAACGCGCAGTCGCCGTCGTAGATGAAGACCGGCCGC
>Ga0111539_10006923_pt1 | contig 14552 bp, 14 predicted proteins | sample RhiMethybrSRZTD1_FD_79667 | JGI IMG/M metagenome (GOLD analysis project Ga0111539, IMG submission 79667) | Populus rhizosphere microbial communities from Tennessee, USA - Rhizosphere MetaG P. TD hybrid SRZTD1 (version 2) (version 2) | ecosystem: Host-associated > Plants > Roots > Rhizosphere >... | reverse complement strand
GCAAGGCCGCTACATATTCCCCGAAAGCCGCCTCGAGCCGGGCGAATATACCATCAGCATCCGCGCCGTCGGCTACGACATCGGCTCGCCGACCAGGGCGACCGTGGAGTCGGAAAAGACCGCCACCGCCGACATCAAACTCAAGAAGACCAAAAATCTCGCCAGCCAGCTTACCAATGCCGAGTGGATGATGAGCATCCCCGGCACGGAAGAGCAAAAGGCGCCGCTGCTCAATTGCACCGGCTGCCACACGCTGGAACGCATCATGCGCTCGACCCACGATTCCGACGAGTGGACGCAGGTCATCACCCGCATGCGGGGCTATGGCGCCGTGAGCCAGCCGATCAAGCCGCAGCGCATGCTGGACGCGAACCGCGCCGGAAGGCCGGAGGAGTTCCGCAAATTCGCCGAGTACCTCGCGACCATCAACCTGAGCGCGAGCGACCACTGGGCGTACGAGTTGAAGACGCTGCCGCGCCCCAAGGGCCGCGACACCCGCGCCATCGTCACCCAGTACGACATGGTGCGGCCGACGACCGAGCCGCACGACGTGCTGGTCGATAAGGAAGGCAAGGTCTGGTACTCGGACTTCGGCGAGATGTTCATCGGCAAGTTCGACCCGAAGACGCTCAAGGTCGTGGAGTATCCGATCAAGAAGTTCAAGGAGAAGGCGCCGGAGGGTCTGCTCTCGATCGAGTTCGATAAGAACGGCCAGATCTGGTTCGACACCATGTACCAGGGCTCGCTCGGCCGGCTCGATCCCAAGACCGGCAAGATCGACTATTTTCCGGTGGCGAAGGAATGGAACGACGACACCGTGCAGCTCAATTTCACGGGGCTGCGCCACGACGTCGACGGCAAGGTGTGGACCAAGACCGTGGGCACGCAGCACATCTTCCGGGTCGACATCAACACCGGCAAATGGGAGCGGTTCCACCCGACCGACTTCCTGCCGCCCGACAAGGTCAAGGGCGCGAGCATCTACCAGGTCATCGCGGACTCGCAGAACAACCTGTGGATGGCCGAATTCAGCCGCGGCCATATCGGCAAGATCGACGCCAAGACGACCAAGGTGACGTGGTGGCCGTTCCCGACGGAGAACGCCCGCGGGCGGCGCATGAACATCGACGACCAGGACCGCATCATCGTGACTGAATACCGCGGCAACAAGGTCGCGACGTTCGACACCCGGGCGGAGAAATTCGCGGAATACGACCTGCCGCCCCGCACGTATCCGTACCGGGCCAATTTCGACAAGAACGGCGAGATCTGGGCCTCGACGATGCACACCGACCGGGTCGTGCGGCTCGATCCCAAGACCGGAACGGCCGTGCAGTACCTGATGCCCTCCGACACCAACATGCGCACGGTGTTCGTCGACAGCTCGACCACGCCGACGACCTTCTGGGTCGGCAGCAACCACGACCACAAGATCGTCAAGGTCGAGCCGCTCGACTGAGCGGGCGCCCGGGCAAGCACAGGACAAACGGTCCGGGTATTCCACCGGGCCGTTTTTCTTTTTCGCGCGGATTGACCGGCACGAAGCCGTGCGGGCAACATCCGCGTTCCACTTTTTGGAGACTTAGGAGAGAGGAATGATGCTCAGGAAACTATGCCTGCTCGGCGCCGCGGCCGGCGCCTTTTCGGCTGCCGGAGCCCTTGCCCAGACGGCGGAAGTCACGCTGACGCGCCTGGAGTGCGGCAGCGGTTTCAACGACGCACGCCGGTTCAGCGACACGTTCGCCTACAACGATCCCAAAATACCGTTCACGTTCAGCTGCTACGTCATCAAGCATGGTGAGGACTACATGGTCTGGGACACGGGCTATGCCCCAGGCTCGACGCCGAACGCGACCAACAAACCCTTGGGCGAGCTGCTCGCGCAGATGAAGGTCAAGCCCGAGCAGGTGAAATACGTCGGCATCAGCCATTTCCACGCCGACCACACCGGCCAGCTCGACACCGTGCCCAACGCGACGCTGCTGATCGGACAGAAGGAGTGGGACGCGATCACCGCGCCGAAGCCGATGCAGGGCGCGAATGTCGCCGGCTTCAAGCACTGGATCAGCGGCGGCGGCAAGGTCGAGCCGCAGCCCGTGGACAAGGACGTCTTCGGCGACGGCACGGTGATGATCCTGCGCACGCCCGGGCACACGCCTGGACACCAGTCGCTGCTGGTGCGGCTGAAGGAGAAGGGGCCGGTCATCCTGATCGGCGACGCCGCGCACTTCCACGAGAACTACGAGAGCGACGGCGTGCCCGGCTTCAACTACGACCGCGCCGAGACGATCGCCTCGCTCGAGCGCATCAAGGGCATCGCCAAGAACCTGAAGGCGACGGTGATCATCCAGCACGACCCCCGCGACATCAGCAAGCTGCCCGCCTTCCCCGCCGCAGCCAAGTAATCGTAGTCGTTTCGACATGGGGCCCTGGCATTCGCCGGGGCCCTTGTCTTTTCTGCTCATTCCAATACCAGGTAGACGTTCGCCTTGCGGTAGCTGTAGAAGTCGATGGTCGAGTCATTTCTTTCGAGCGTCATTGCCAGCGCGGGCGTGAAGTTCATCCAGCGCCACTCCTTGTTCCGCAGCGACGCCTCGAGCGCGATCCGGCTGTCCCTTCGGGTGACGCCGAAGAGCGGATCGTCGGCGGCGTATTGCCGGTGCCCGAACGCCACGCCGGCGCGGAGAAGAAGCGGGGCGGGCCGCTCGACGAACAGGTTGATACCGGGCTCGAGCGTCACGCCGTAGTAGGAGTAGGGCCGTTCCCTGGCGTTGGAGAGCTCCACCGTCGCCTTCAACAATCCGGCGAGCGCCTGCGTCATGCTCCTCGCCAGCGAAAGCGTGACGCTTCCATAGTTGGCGTCGAGGTAGGTGTAGTACGGAAAGGTGACTCGGCCGACTCGTACCGCGCCGTCGAGCCGATGAACGGTCGACTCGGAAAGGCGGTTGCTCAACTCGAGGTACGGAAACCGGTAGAGGTACTGCCCGCCGAAGGTTCCACCCTCCATTCCCGCGCGCAACTCTGCATAGGAGGCACCCAGGCGCTTGGAAAGCCCGCCATCGGCGGTCAGGCGATCGAGCGATTGCGACGGATAGTCCAGATACGAGGCGTTGAAGTACACCGAAACGCGGCTTTCGCGCAGGATCGGCTCCATGGCCTGGAAGGAATAGCGCAGCCCCGTAACGCGCTCGTTGTCGTGCGGCGGGTCGAAGGTCAGCCGCACGCCGCCGATCGTGAACTGGCGCTCCTGGGTGATGTTGCGCGGATTGGAATCCGACACCACGGAAAGCGCGAACCGCGCATAGCCGTCGACCTCGTCGATGGAGCGCAGGAACGCCTCGATGTTGTCGTGCACGCGCCAGGGCAGCTCCGGCTCGAGCAGGACCGCTTTGAAAAGGCGGCGCGACTCCCGGTACTGCTTGAGGTAGAAGAGCGCACGCGCGAGCTCGAGCTTGACCCGCGGGCTGTCGGTCTTCTGCGTCAGCTCGCGGAAGATGCGTGCCGCGGATTCGAAGTCGCCTGCCTCCAGCCGCTGCGCGCCCTCGATGAATGCGCGCTGGATCTCGGGATCGGGCTGCTGGGCTCGAAGCGGGGCGACGAAAGCGATGCTAAGCGCAGCGACGAGGAGCTTCCGCCGCCAGGCCTCCATTCACCGCTGCTTGCCGCCGAATCCTCCAACCATGCGGCTGACCCCCGCACCCCCGAGCTGGTAGGTCCCTCCGATCTCCTGGGCAGTCGGGCCGTAGAATCTTCCGGACGCGCTGCCGTTGAGATTGGCGTCCCGTGTTTGCACCTGCCCCGAAAAATTGTTGACGCCCGCCGCCCAGCTCAACGACCCGGAGAGATCGAGTTCCTGCTTGCTGCTAGCAGCGCCGGTCGTGGAGTTCACGAGGGTCGTGTCGATCGTAGTAAACCCGATAGCGCGGTTTTGAAAGTCGACGTTGGCGATCATCGCTGCGGAGGTCGTGGAACGTATTCCGGCCGCATCGATGAAGTAGCCTGAGGAATTGCCAAAGAAGGTAGCGGCTCCCGTGGTCGGAACCGCGTTGCCCGGTGTGGCATTGCCGGCGGACACGCCGCCGAGCGCAAAGCTCGTCGGACCCGATTGAACCGCCCAAACGCCGTAAGTCTGGTAATTCCAGCCGCTTCCAAGCGCGTCGCCGATGACTGCCGATGCAGTTGGACTCGAAGCCTTGCAGACTCCGCCGCCGCTACAGGAAATGCTGTGGCCCGCAGACCGGTCGAAGGACACGTTGCTATCCGGTGCATTAATTGCGAGGGAAGTCAGCTGGCGTTGGCTGTCAAAGCCGAGGCTAAGATTCGAAGCACCGTTTGTTTCCGGGCTGACCGACGTGACAGGACCGTTGCTTGTCTGCGTTCCGCGGATCGTGGTCGCAGAACCGCCCATGATGACGTTCTGGTTGGGCTGAACCGCGGAAAACGAGGTGAAGGCGACGTCAGCTCGTTGGATATTGCCAGGTGGAGTGGTCTGGCGTTGAGTGGTCTGCTCTGGTGCGGGAGTTTGGTTTGGCGCTGGCGCCGGAGGAGTTTGGGTTGGCGTTCCGCTTCCTCCGCCGCCTCCGCCGCCGGTCCCGCAGGCGGCGAGCATGGCCGCCATGATCGAAAGTGCTGTAATCCGAAGTGCTGATGCCATAGCCTCGTTATAAGGGTGTGAGTTGACACGGCAAACGAAAGGAACCGTAGGTCACAGGGACCATTGCTCGTGCTGCGATAAGCTGAGTCTGAGCAGGCAATGAAGCGCCTCCTGCAGCCTTTCGTCCTCGTAGTCACCGCGCTCCTCGCTGCCGCCTATGCGTATCCAGCAGCACGCCTTGCGACCGGGCCCTGGGAGCGCGTGGCGCTTGCGATTCCTTTCTTCCTCATCTGGATCGTGCCGGCGCTCTACTGGACCGCCGAGCGCGACGGCGAGGAGTCATGGCTCGACCAGGCGGCCCATCAGGCGAGCTATCTCTCGATGGCGTGGGTAAGCTTCATTCTGGTCCTGACGCTGATTCGCGACCTGCTGCTTTTCGCCACGGCGGCGCTGCCGCTCGAGCGGGCGCACGGCGTGATCACGGAGGCGGGAGTTCCGGCAGTGTCCATTCTCTCGCTCGCCGCCGTGGCGCTCGGGGCCATCGTTGCGCTGCGCGGGCCGGGCGTCGAGGAGGTCGAGATCCGCGTGCCGCGACTCCATCCGGAGCTCCACGGCTTTCGCATCGTGCAGATTTCCGACCTGCACGTCGGACGCAGCATCCGTCGCGGCTACGTCGAGCGCACGGTCGAGCGCGCGAGGAGCCTCGCACCCGACCTCGTGGCGCTCACCGGGGACATGGTCGACGGGCCGGTCGAGCGGCTCGGGCCGCACGTCGCGCCGCTCGCGGGGCTCGCGGAAGGCGGGCGTGCCTTCTTCGTGCTTGGCAATCACGACTGTTATTCCGGGGCAGACGCGTGGATCGCGCACTGGCGGGAAATGGGCGTGCGCGTTCTGCTGAACGAGCACGCCGTGCTTCGCCGAGGCGCGGCGACGCTTCTCGTCGGCGGAGTCGTCGATCCGGCCTACCGCGCGCGGCGCCCGGAGATCTCGCTCGAGGAGGCGCCGAGGGCGGATTTCCGGCTGCTGCTCGCGCACAACCCGAAGCTGGCGCCGCTCGGCGCACGCGCGGGCTTCGACCTGCAGCTCTCAGGCCATACGCACGCCGGGCAGTTCTTTCCCTGGACGCTCGCGGTGCGACTGGTCCACGCGCCTCACGTCGCGGGGATCTCGCGCGAGGCAAGCATGTGGGTCTACGTGAGCGCGGGCACCGGGAGCTGGGGGCCGCCCGTGCGCTTCGGGACCAGCCCCGAGATCACCCTCGTCAGGCTCGTTTCGGCCTAGTCTCCGCCTGAAATCCTAGAGGGCAGCCGCGTACTCTTTTTCCAGCCGCTCGTGCGTGGCCCAGAACGGGCGCGGATCGACGCCCTTCAGCACGTCTTCGAGGATGCCGCTGTGGACGTCCCAGCCGCCCATGACGCTCGCCTGCAGGTCGCGGCCTTCCAGGCGGCGGTGGACGATGACGAGGAGCACCTCCCTGCCGCGCGGCGTCAGCTCGTAGGTCACCTCGGTGTCGCCGCCGTTCCACATCCAGGTGTGCGAGAGGAGGCGCATGGGTTCGAGGCGCGTGATGACGCCGTCGAACTTGCCGAGACCGCGGTCCTTGTACTTCTCCGGCGTCACGCAGTCCGACGACAGCTTCGAGTTGTCGAACTCGAGGCGGATCTTCCCGCCGACCCGCAGGTCGAACTCGCCCCGGGCGAGCCACTTGGCGCGCTTGTCCGACTCGGTGATGTAGGCCCAGACGCGCTCGATCGGGCCGGGAAGAAGGCGCTGGAGCTTGACGGTGCCGGGTTCGATCACGGTGACGGCTTGGTTCATTTGCGTTTCCTTTTCACGGTTCGCTTGGAGGATTTCGAAGCCGCCTCGATCGCAGCCTCGGCGCGCAGGGCGGCCTCCAGGTCGTCGAGGCGGGAATTCCAGAACTCGCGGGTGCGCTGCATCCATTGCGTGAGCTCGTCGAACGGCTTCGGGTCGAGCGAGAGAAAGTGGTCGCGTCCGGAGACGCGCCGCCGCACGAGCCCCGCGCGCTCGAGCAGCCGGATGTGCTTCGAGACCGAGTTGAGCGAGATGTCGAACGGCGCGGCAACCTCGGTCACGCGCGCCTCGCCGGAAGCGAGCTGCTTGAGGATCGAGCGGCGGGTTTCGTCCGCCAGGGCGATCAGGGTGTCGTCGAGCTCCACGCGCGCATATTCACCCAAAAGGATGAATATGTCAAGACACCGATTTCGAGCTGCTTTTGCCCTCGTGAAGCGCGATGCGGACCGTCGGCATCGCGAGATGCACCTCGCGCAGGAAATAGGTGAGACCGAGGCGTCGCTCCAGGTTTTGCCCTTCTAGTCGAGCGACGATTCTTCGGAAGCCGCGGCCGGAACGCGGCAAGCGCGAGCTGGATCGCCCCTGTCACGTCATCGACGCTCGGTATCAATGCGGACCCTTTGGATTCAGGACCGAAAAACGAGGAAAATCAGGGACGCGCGCGCTCCCCTGCGCACGCGCGCGTCCCCGCTTACTGCCCACGCGCCCCCAAGCCTCACGCGAGTCCTCAACGTAAGACTTGGGAGCCGCAGTGTCGAGCCGTGCCGCGAATTCTGACGAAGGTTTGCGATTCGTTTAACGCCCGGCGTCGGCGCTCAGGTCCCGCTCACGGTTCCGATCTCCCGGTCCACCTTTCCCGTCTTGATCCAGGTGATGATCGCCCGGACGACGGCCTCCTCGTTCCCCTGGTGCGAGTGCAGGTGACCGCCGCCGCAGGGATCGCCCTCGGCCACGCCGCCGTGCACCGTCACCAGGTTCTCGCCGGCATAACCCTTCACAATCGAATAGGGCGTGTGCTCGCAAGCATCCTTTTCGTTGTGAACGTGGAGGACCGGCGCGGCGATGCTGCCGTAGGGAAAATCGGAGAGCGAGTTCGCGTACCCAAACTTGTTGAACCCGTTCATCGACGAGGAGTGAATGCTCCCGGTAATTTCATTGCCGAGGTTTTTCGCCAGCCACCTCGAGCTGATCGTTCCCATGCTGTGACCCATCACGAAGATCCTCGAGTAGCCGTACTCGTTCCTGAGCTTTGCGATGACGCTTCTCACGTCGTCGGCGTGCTGCTTCGACGAGCGGTAGTCGTCGCGGCAGCCGGTCACCCGTGGCCCTCCGGCCGAACCCCATTGATCGGTGGGGCAGTCCATGACCACCAGCGCGATGCCTTCGTCCGCGAAAAGCTGCTGGTTCTTTCTCATGAAAGGCTGCAGGTTGCGATCCTTGTCGGCCACGGCTTGAATCCTCGCGATTCCCGGGTAACCGCGAAAATAGAGCAGCGCCGTGTCGCTGGGCTTGGCTGGCTTGGCCAGGATTGCCCGCTGGAACACGGCGGATTTCTTGAAAACTCCCTCCGCGCGTCCCGTGTCGATCTCGATCAGGATGTCGGCCGTCTGCGCTCGCGCAAGCGAGATGCCGCAGGCCAGCGCAACGGCTAGAAGTACTCTTCCCATATGTCCCCCTCGTTCTGGAGCGGAATATTAGCCCTCGGCGCGGCGCCCGTCATCGCCGCCGCTGCGCCGAACGAGATCAAGGTGTTCACCGACGAGCTGGCGCGCTATCGCGAGCACACGCTCGAGTTTCACGTCAACAAGGCGAGCAGCGCGGGGCCGACTGCCGAGAATCAGGCTACGCCGCTGCAAATCATGCCGGAGTACTCCTACGGCCTCCGGCGCAACTGGGAGCTCAGCTTTCAGCTTCCTTTCACCATCGACGCCGGCTCGAGTGACTTCGTCGGATACCGAAGCGAGCTCCAGTACGTGGCGCCTCACGACGAGGACGACGGCTTCTACTGGGGCTTCAACGTCGAGCTGGCGCGGAACGACCCGCCGGGGGAAGCGTCGTTCTGGAGCGCAGAGCTCATCCCGATCCTGGGATATCGCGGGGGCCGCTGGCACTTCGTCGCGAATCCCGGCGCGGACAAGCAGCTTTCAGGGAGCTCGCGCGCCGCGACTTTTCAGCCCGCGGCGAAGATCGCGTACCAGGCCTTCGGCTGGAATTCGTTCGGCCTGGAGTATTTCGGCGCCGAGCAGAGCCGCGTTCTCTACGTCGCCTGGGACGGCAAGATCGGGAAGTCGGAGTTCAACCTGGGAATCGGCCGCGGGTTCACCGACGCGTCGGATCGCTGGGTGCTGAAGATGATCTTGGAGTTCGCGTTTCGCTGATTCCTACGGGGCTGCCATGTTGTCGCCGAGCCACTTGAGCACCTGGTCGGCGACCTGAAGGTTGTTCTTGTCCATCATCATCATGTGGCTGTTGCCCTTGATGCCGGCGTCGGGCAGGATAAGAAGCGAAGCGCGGCCGCCGGCCGCCTTGATCGAGTTGACCGCGGCGAGGCAGCCGTCGCGCCGCTTGTCGCCATTCACGGTTTCCTTGGCGCCGACGCTGTTGTCGCCCCACAGCGAGAGCATCGGCACGGACTTGAACCGCGCGGCATCGGCGGACTGAAAGGTATCGCAGCCGCCTTCGACAGTGACGAGGGCGCGCACCCGGTTCGCACGCTTGCGCACCACGTCGAGCCCATAGACGCCGGACTGCGAGTGCACCATCACCACCGCCGGACCGATCTTGTCGAGCAGCGCCACCAATGCGTCGACCGTATTCGCGCCGACGCCGGCGAGCGTGGTCTCGGCATTCGGCACGAGCTGCGCCGTATATTGCTCCATCGCCTCCACCGGGAACTGCAGGCCCGGGAACGGTACGCCGTAGGACGGTCCGAGGCGGAAGTTGAGCCACGCGCGCTCTTGCGTGGCGAGGAAGAGCGTGGGCAGCGACGCCGGATTGGCGCCGGGCTGCTCGCGCACCACGTTGACCGGCGTAGGATCGAATCCGGAGCGCCCGCGCCCGGAGTGATCGACGACGTAGACCGGAAAGCCCTTGCGCAGAAAGTAGGTCGCCCAGCCTTCGCGCCCGTCGGGCGTGGTCTCGTAGGTCACGCCTGAGTGATTCGAGCCGTGCACCAGCACCAGCGCAGGTCCCTTTGCCGCTGCCGGGATGCGGTAATGCACGTACATCTGGTTCACCGTGATGCGTCCTGGCGCCGCCGGACCGGTGACGAGGGACGCGCCAGGATGCTGCGACATGACGACCTTGCCGTTGACGAAGAAGCTGCCCTCGTCTTCCAGCGTCAGCGGGCCGCCCAGGGTTCCGGCCGACGCGCCGCAGGAAAGGGATGCGGCGAGAAGCGCGAAATATGCTTTCATGGCCGTAGGCCTCCTGTATGTCGATCCGGACCGGCGCCGCTCGACTATAGGGTAGGTCACCTCAAAGGAGAAGCACCATGTCCGGAAACACCATCCGTCTTCACCGCGTGCTCCGCGGGACCCCCGAACGCGTCTACCGCGCCTTCCTCGACCCCGACGCCATGGCGAAGTGGCTTCCGCCGAACGGCTTTACCGGCAAGGTCCACGAGATCGACGCCCGGGTCGGCGGTACGCACAGGATGTCGTTCACGAACTTCAGCACCGGGGCGAGCCACTCCTTCGGCGGCCGCTACCTCGAGCTCAAGCCGAACGAACGGCTTCGCTACACAGACCGGTTTGACGATCCGAACCTGCCGGGAGAAATGACGGTGACGGTGACACTCAAGGCCGTCTCCTGCGGGACCGAGCTCAGCGTCGTGCAGGAAGGCGTCCCCGAGGTCATTCCCGCGGAAGCCTGCTACCTCGGCTGGCAGGAGTCGCTCGACGCACTGGCGCGGCTCGTCGACCCGGAAATTCCCGGCTAGACATTGCGCTCTTGCAGCACATCCACGGCCGAGCGTCTTCGCCGCGCGTTGGAGCGAGAGTTCCATGTCGCGCCGAGCTAGAACCGTTTCCGGCCCGGCCTGGAGTAGGCTAGGAATCGGTAAGGAGGCAGAGGGACTGCGCGTGTCATACCAGCTCACCATCGAGGAACGGCCAACGTACGTGTACGCCCGCGCGGACGGCGACCTCACGCCGGCGAACGCGCTCAGGTTCCTGGAAGACGCCCATGCGGCGTGCATGAAGCACGGCCGCACCTCGGTCCTGCTGGACATGCAGCTCCACGGTCCCAACCTGCCAACCACCAGCATCTACGACGTCATCGCGCAGCGCGCGGCCGACGGCAGCAAGCTGCGCAAGATCGCCTACGTTCCATACAAAGGCGGCGATCCATCGATGGCTTCTTTCGCGGAGACCGTCGCGATCAACCGCGGCGTGAACGTGCGGATCTTCGAAAGCGTCGCCGCCGCCGCGGGCTGGCTTACGGAGCCCTAGTCCATCTGCAGCCCGAACTCGCGGGCGATGCCGGCGGTCTGCTCGTAGGTTTCGTGCAGGATCTGAGCGAGCTGCTCGGGCGAGGAGGAGACGGCGACCGAGCCCGCCTTCTCGATGAGGTCGCGGTATTCGGGCGATTTGACGATGGCCCCAACCTGCCGGTTGAGGAGCGCAATCACCGGCTGCGGCGTGCCGGCGCCGCCGCAGAGGCCGAGCCAGCCGAAGCGCACGAAGGCGAGCCCCTTCTCGGTCAATGTCGGTATTTGCGGCGCGGCGGCGAGGCGCTCGGGGCTCGTGACGGCGAGGACGCGCAGCCGTCCGGCCTTGTATTGCGGCAGGACGTTGAGCGTCGGCGAAACGTAGAGATGCACCCGGCCCGCGATGAGGTCGTTCACCGCGTCGGCGCCGCCCTTGTACGGAATGCCGGTCAGGCGGATTCCGGCGGCTTTCGCGAGCTCGAGCGCGAGCACTTCCTGGGCCGAGCCGCGGCCGATCGTGCCGTAGTTGAGCTTGCCGGGGTTGGCGCGCGCGTAGGCGATGAACCCTTCGAGATCCTGCGCCGGGACCTCGTTGGAGAGCGCGACGGCGTAGTAGTAGCGCGAGATCTGGCTGATCGGCGCGAGGTCGGAAAGCTTGTAGGCGACGTTCTTGTAGACCGCCGCGTTGATCGACTCGAAGTGCGTGCAGAGGAGCAGGCTGTATCCGTCCCTCGGCTTGGACAGGACGTCCTGCGTGGCGATCTGTCCGCCGGCGCCCGGACGGTTCTCCACGATCACGCGCTGGCCGAGGGCGGTCCCGAGACGATCGGCGATGAACCGCGCCGGCAGGTCGGTCGGCCCGCCGGCGCTGAACCCGACCACCAGCCTTACGGGCTTGTCCGGATAGCCGGTTTGCCCATGCACCCCCGTCGCAAGGACCGCGAGCGCGAGGGCTGGAATAAACTTCATCCATGAAGCCTAGCATCGATCGCATTCGCACCACCCACACCGGCAGCCTTCCCCGGCCCGCCGACATGCTGGCGGCGCTGCACGCGCGCTTCGAGGGCGGAAGCGTCGACGAGGCGGCGTACGAGAAGGCGCTCGCGAGAAACGTGCGCGAGATCGTGCGCAAGCAGGTCGAGGCGGGCATCGACATCGTGAGCGACGGCGAGTGCAGCAAGCCGAGCTTCATGGCCTACCGCGCCGAGCGCATCGGCGGCTTCGAGCCGCGCGTCCCGAAAGGCGGCATGCCCGCGCCGGGGCCGGTCGACCCGAACGGCCGCGACGCGACCCTGTTTCCCGAGTACTACCGGAACATGCTGGCGCACAGCCCGTTCGCGAACACGGTGCGCGTCGCGCCGCGCGCGTGCGTGGCGCCGATCCGGTACGTCGGCCACAAGTTCCTGCAGCGCGATCTCGCCAACCTGAGAGCGGCGATGGCGGAAGCCGGCGCCGAGGGAGGCTTCATGCCTTCGGCGAGCCCCATCCCCGGCGACGCGAACGAGTACTACAAATCGGAAGCCGAGTACTTCCAGGCGCATGGCGAAGCGATGCGCGAGGAGTACAGGGCGATCCTGGACGCTGGCCTTGACCTGCAGATCGACGATCCGAGGATGGTGAGCTCGTGGGATTCGCGCAAGGACATGGACCTCGCGCAATACCGCGCGTGGATGCAGAAGCGCATCGAATTCCTGAACCACGCGCTGCGCGGCCTGCCCGAGGAGCGCATCCGCTATCACACCTGCTACGGCGTCAACTTCGGTCCGCGCCTTTCGGACCTTCAGCTCGGGCAGGTGCTCGACCTCATCCTCACGATCCGGGCCGGCGCCTGCTCCTTCGAGGCCGCCAACCCGCGCCACGACCACGAATGGCGCGTCGCCCAGAGGCTCAAGCTCCCGGAAGGCAAGATGCTGATTCCGGGCGCAGTCACCCATTCCAACGTGACGATCGAGCACCCCGAGGTCGTCGCCGACCGCATCGAGCGCTGGGCCAGGGCGGCGGGGCGCGAGAACGTGATGTTCGGCAACGACTGCGGCTTCGCCTCGACGGCGGGCAACACCGAGATCCCGGAAGCCGTCGCCTGGGCGAAGCTCAAGGCGCTCGGCGACGGCGCGCGGATCGCTTCGCGGCGGCTGTGGCCTGACTAAGCCGCGAGGCTTGCCTGACTAGGCCGCGAGGCTGGCGTTCGTCAGGTCCGTCACCAGCATGTGACCCGGCGAATGGGTGATGCAGAGCGAGGGCTTCGCCTCGAGCACCACCGACTGCGGCGTGATGCCGCAGGCCCAGAAGAGCGGCAGCTCGTCCGCGCGCACCTCGGTCGCATCTCCGGCCCAGGGCTGATCCAGATTTTCTATCCCGATCATTTCCGGAAATCCCACGTGGATGGGCGAGCCGTGCACGCGCGGATAGCGCGACGTGATCTCGATCGCGCGGATCGCATCCGCCGGCTTGAACGGACGCATGGAAACCACGAGCTTGCCGCGGAACGGACCGGCCGGCACGGTGTCGACGCTGGTGCGGTACATCGGCACGTTCGTCCCCTGGTCGACATAGCGCAGCCGCAGCCCCGCCGCCATCAGCGCCTCCTCGAAGGAGAACGAGCATCCGAGCACGAAGGTGACGAGATCCTCGCGCCACAAATCGCGCAGGTCGGTCACATCGCCTTCCTGCTTTCCGTTCGTGAAAATCCGGTATCTGGGTACATCGGTGCGGATGTCCAGATCTTCGCCGAGCTCCGGCAGGCGCGGATCGCCGGGCGCTGACATGGCGAGGAGCGGGCAGGGCTTCGGGTTCGCTTCGCAGAAGGCGCGAAAGTCCTCGGCATATTCCCGCGGCAGGATGCAGACATTCCCCTGCACGTAACCGCGCGCAACCCCGGCGGTGTTCCTGCGGTGCCGGCCTGTACGGATGGCTTGCCTTACCTCCCGGGGAGCGAGCATCGTCACGATTCCGTCAACGCAAACGCTTGCCCGTCGGAGACGGTAGTGCGGAGGCGCGGCGAGCGCTTGTGGAACCTGCCATCCTTCATGATCATCGCGAGCCGGTCCTGCTCCTGCAGCACGCGTACGTCGCGCGTCGGGTCTCCGTCCACGAGGAGAAGGTCGGCGAGATAGCCCGGCTTCACCTGCCCGAGGAGCTCGCCGCGTCCCATCAGCTCGCCGCCGAGCCTGGTCGCGGCGACCAGCGCTTCGGTGGGCGTATAGCCGAGGAGCTCGACGAACCACTGCAGGTCGCGCGCGTTGCGCCCGATCGGGTTATACGGGAAGCCGTAGTCGCCGCCCGGCAGCACGCGGATGCCGCGCTTGCGCATCTTCGGGTAGAGCTTCTGCATGCGCTCGAGCGTGAAGGGCGCGCCGAGCTTCTCGGCCGCCTCGCGGGTGATGCCGAAAGACTCCGCCTCGTAGGTCCGGGCGTACATGAGCCCGATCGCCGGCGCGACGAAGAGCTGGTCCTTTTTCGCCTCCAGCAGGTCGAGCGCTTCTTCGTCGGCGTGGCTGCAGTGGTAGAGGATGCGAAAGCCGTGCTTCGCCCCGAGCTTCACCGCCTGCGCCGCCTGCGCGTGGCATGCGAGGAAAAGTCCGGATTCGCGCGCCTGCGCGCCGATGGCGGCGACCTCTTCCTCGGTGTAGGTGAGCTGTTGCGAGCCGCCCGGCGTGAACGCCTCGTCGCTCGAGAGCAGGAACTTGATCGAGTCGACGCCCGCTTTCGCCATCT
>Ga0111539_10006922_pt1 | contig 14554 bp, 13 predicted proteins | sample RhiMethybrSRZTD1_FD_79667 | JGI IMG/M metagenome (GOLD analysis project Ga0111539, IMG submission 79667) | Populus rhizosphere microbial communities from Tennessee, USA - Rhizosphere MetaG P. TD hybrid SRZTD1 (version 2) (version 2) | ecosystem: Host-associated > Plants > Roots > Rhizosphere >... | reverse complement strand
GGCTCTTTTGGCGCGCATCGGGAATCCTGGACACGGGAAGCTCGGCGACCTTGTCCTCCTCCAGGTCGCCGTAGGTCTCGTCGGACCAGACGTAGAAGCCGTCGTGCTCGGCGCTCGCCGTGCCGCCGAGCTTCGTGCGCAGGGCGGGGCCCAGGACATCCAGTGCGACGCTCGGCACGATGTCGTACCCGCCGACGATGACGACGCCCTCGAACCTGCCATCGTCCCTCAGCATCCGGTTGACCGCTCGCGAGGCCTGGTCGAGGTCATTGCCCACGTCGGCGATCGGATGGCCCTTGTCGCGGATCGCGTTGATCACGGCGTTGGCCTCGTCGGCACCGATGTTGTCCCGCAGGCCCTCGCTGTTGGTCACGAAGAGGAGGTGCGGGAGCTCCCGTCCGGGCGCGAGCTCGACCTTGGCCGAGGTGCCGGTCCTACGTCCGGGGTTTCGGCCTCGTAGCGGCTGGTCTTGCGCCGCGGCGGGTCGCTCGGGTTCGGGCGGCACGAGTGCGGGGTCGCGACGACGCGTTGCCGTGACGCGGCTGGCGCGTGGGGTGCGCCGGGGTGCCGAGTCGGCGCTGCGTACGGAGATGTCGACGCCGCCGACCGACATGTTCACCGGGCCGGCCGGGAGGTTCACGATCAGGATCTGTCCATTGCCGTTGCCGCGCGCCGTGCGCACCTTGAAATGCTCCGCCATGGGCCCAGCGACCTCGAGCTCGCCCTCGGCCGCGACATCGCTGGCGTTGTCGGTATAGACGTTCAGCTTGCCCTTGGCGGGGTCGAGCTCCGGGTTGGCATGCGGCTCGACCGCGATGCGCCCGTTTCGGTCCGTGCGGGCGAAGTCGATCTTCTTCTGCCGCCTGACGGACTTGAGCAGCTTGAGCGCGGTGGGGTGGGGGTGGGACGCGTCGTTGAGACCACCCGTGTGCACGATGAGCGGCGGATCGCCGAGCTGTGGAAGGAGGTCGACGTCGATGCCGTTGTGGCTGGTGTGATGCGTGGTCTTGAAGAGGTGGTACGGCCCGTGGTCCGCGATCTTCTGCCGGAGCCGGGCCATTTCGTCGTCGATCCCGCTCACCCCGGGCTCGGAGAACTGCATGTCACCCGCCAGGAGCGCGCGCGAGCCGTCCGGGCCGAATGCGAGCGTGATGCTCTGGCAGTTCATGCCGCTGCCCCGCGGGTTCGCGCGCGCATCCGAGTTGTCGTAGAAGGCGGTGAGGCTGCGATAGAGCTCGACGTCGTCCATCGTGCCATCGGCATCGAGCGCGGCGCTGAGATTGTCCGTCGAGTCCTTGTTGGTGGTGGCGATCTGGTCGGCACAGGCGACGAGCTGGTCGCGCGTCGGGCCGAGCAGCTTCATGCCCGATTTGCTGACCGCCTGCTGCAGGGCCGCGGGAAGTACCTGCCCGTGGTACGCGACCACGCGGACGCCTTTGCTGTTCAGGTCGGCCAGGAAATCGCCGTAGCGCGACTCGACCGTGGCCGCGGCGTCGAGGAACTCGGCAAGCTCCGCGTCGTCGAGGTCGCTCATGTCCTCTTCGCGCAACGCCGCGGCGATCTTCCGGCTGCGGTCGTCCGCCAGGTCGGCGTCGCCGTCGTCCGATAGCGAGCGGCCGAAACCCAGCCTGGGGTGGGTCACGAGGGCCCATTCCGGCCTGATGACGTCGTTCGTGACGAGTTCGGGGAGGCACCCGATGTGGTCCGCGTGGCAGTGGGTCACGACCAGGAGGGTGATCGGGTGGGGCCCCGGCTCTCCGAAGATCTCGTCCAGCTGGTCGGGAATGGAGTCCTGCCCCTCGCTCGGATTGTCGAAGTCCTCCTTGTGGCTTCCGTCGATGAGGATGCGCACGTCGTCGAAGACCACCAGGATGCAGTCGCCGTACTTGCGGCGCCCGACGTCCAGGAAGTAGTACGTGCCCGCGTTGCCCGAATCCGTCGCCGTGCGCGCTACGCGAATCGCCATGGGTCCCTCCCCGGGGTTATATTGTTACTTCGAGAGATTAACTTACGTTACTCCCGACCGAGGGCCACGTCTACCTGGCTGAAGCCTGGCTGTAACAACACGTGAAATGCGTCGCGTGGGGTCATACTCTTCGCGCGCCAAACCCACCCAACGGAGGTTTCAATGAATGCAACACTCAAGTGCATCGTCGCCGCCGTCGCATCCATCGCCGGTTGCATCCCGGCGGCCTGGGCCGAGGATGGATGCAAGCCCGTCAACGGGCGCTTCGAAGCGCGCGTCGTGCCGCCAGGCGTGGGACATTGCCCGAACATCCCCGGCATCCTTTGCACCGCCGGCCGCGTCTGGGGCGGAATCCAGGGCCAGTATCAGTTCGTCGTGAGCGGCGTCGTGCCGGCCGCGACCATTGGCGGGATTCCCACGGCGATCTTCTTCGCCGGGCAAAGCACCATCCTCCTCAACGACGGGGCGACGGTGTTGGGCACGGATAGCGGGACCCTCGACGTCCCGCCGGGGCAAGGGGGCTTCGCCTCGCTCATCTCCTTCACATCCGGCGCAGCGGGACAGATCCACTTGCGCGGGGACTTCGATCCCGTGGCGGGAACGACTGCGGGCGACTACCTCGGAGCGATTTGCCCCGCCTGACCGCGCGGCTCGACCTCGTATCCCGCGGCGATCCATTCGTCGATACCGCCCTGCAGCGGGCGCACGCGCTGGAAGCCCAGGCGCATGAGCTGCTTCGCGGCGGCGGCGGCCGAAGCGTCGTTCGGGCACGAGCAATAGAAGACGATCTCGCGGTCGGCGGGTAGCTCGGCGCGGCGGCGCTCCAGGTCGGCGAGGTCGATCTCGAGGGCGCCCGGGATGAAGCGGCCGTCGATCTCCCGAACGGTGGGCGAGCGGACATCGACCACCACCGGCCGGCGGCCTTCGTCCATGAGCCTGCGAAGCTCGCCGACGGTGATCCTCGCCAGCCGCAACGCCCGGAACAGGCGCTCTCGTTGCCACCATTTGAACGCGATGAATACCGCCAGCAGCACCACCACGATCTGCAGGGCGAGCGTCCCGAGCTCCTCGAAGCGGCCGAGGAGCGCCACGAGCTGCGTGCGGAACACGACCCCGATGCCGAGGGCCACGCCGACCCAGAGAAAGATCCCCAGCGTGTTGAAGAGGAGGAAGCGCGCCCAGCTGGTCTTCATGGCGCCCGCGAGCGGTGGGGCGACCGTCGAGACCCCGGGAATGAACTTGCCGAACACGAGCGTCGCCGAGCCCCACTTCCCGTATTGGCTCTCGGTCTGGCGAACGCACGAATCCGGCGATAGCGACACCTTGCACAGGAAGCGCAGCACGCCCAGGCCGTAACGACGCCCCGCGACATACCAGATCCCGTCACCAATCAGGCAGGCGACGGTCGCGACGCCGAAGATCTCCACGATCGAGGCTTGCCCCTGGGCGGCCAGCGCGCCCGCGACGATGAGCGTCGGGACCGCCGGCACGGGAAGGCCGACCTGCTCGAGCAGGACGTTGGCGAAGACGAGCGCGAGCCCGTACTGGGTGAGCAGGGCGAAGAGGTCTGCGGATGTCATGCCGCAACGTTAGCATTGCGATGATCGCCCCCCGCCGTTTCGACCATGGAATGCCGGGACCTACGACATCGCGAAGCTGAAGGCGGCATACAAGGGGTAATCTAGCTCCATGCCAAGACTCCTCCTCCTCTGCGCGGCGCTGCTCGCACTTCCCGCCGCCGCGCAGGATTTCCCTTCCAGGCAACCCGTCAAGCTCATCGTCACCTTCGCCCCGGGCGGAGGCGCGGACACGATCGCGCGCACGCTCAACACGAAGATGGGCGATGCGCTCGGCCAGGTGGTCATCGTCGAGAACAAGGCGGGCGCGGGCGGGGCGATCGCCACCGACTTCGTGGCGAAGTCGCCGCCCGACGGCTACAACGTGCTTTTCACGGTGTCGTCGCACAGCATCAACCAGGCGCTGGTGCCGTCGCTGCCGTTCAACACCGAGAAGGACCTGCGCGGCGTGACCCTGATCGGCGCCTTGCCGCAGGTGCTCGCAGTGAATCCATCGACGCCCGCGAACAACCTGCAGGAGTGGATCGCGCTCGGCCGCAAGGAACCGAAGTACCTGCAATACGCAACCGGCGGTGTCGGATCCCCGGGCCACTTCGCCGGCGCGCTCCTGCAGTCGCAGGGCAAGCTCGCGCTGGTTCACGTTCCGTACAAGGGCGCGGGGCCCGCGATGACGGACGTGATCGGCAACCAGGTGCCGGCCGTGCTCGGGACGCTCAGCGGGATCCTCCCGCACATCAGGGCCGGGAAGCTCAAGGCCATCGCCATCACCTCGAGCAAGCGCTCGCCGCTTCTGCCCGACGTGCCGACCATCGCGGAGTCGGGATTCCCGGGATACGAGTCGGACACATGGGTCGGAATCTTCGTGCCGCGAGCCACGCCGGATGCGGTCGTCGGCAAGCTGCACGCTGCGACGCTGGCGGCGCTCAAGGATCCTGCGGTGGCCGCGCGCATGGAAAGCCAGGCGGGCTTCGTCATCGGCGGGTCTCCCGCCGAGCTGGATGCGCTCGTCGCGCGCGAGATCAAGTCGTACACGCAGGTCGTGCGCGAGCAGGGGCTCAAGCCCGAGTAGCGCGTCGAAGCCTTCGATGACCCGCGTGAACCCTTGCTGGACCTGCGTCGCCCTGGCCCTTTTGGCCGCGGGGTGCGGAGTGCCGCGGACCCCGCCGGCTGCATCGGCGCAGCCGCCGGCACCGGTTGCCGTCGCACCTCCCGCGACGCCGGCTTCGCCGAAGCCGGCTCCGGCACCCAAGTCGGCGTCCGTCGCAGCGGCTCCGGCACCCAAGTCGCCGTCCGTCGCAGCGGCTCCGACACCCAAGTCGCCGTCCGTCGCAGCGGCTCCGACACCCAAGTCGCCGCCCCTTGCAGCGGCTCCTGCGCCCAAGGCGCCGCAGGTCGCGGCGGCCCCGGCACTGGATCTGAAGTCCCTCGAGCACCGCCTCAAGGAGACTGGCGCCATCGGAGTGCTGACCAAGCTCTCGCTCAAGAACCAGGTCGACGACCTGGTGCAGAGCTTTCGCGCCTTCCACCAGGGGCAGCGCCCGCCGGGCCTCGCCGAGCTGCGTCCGGCGTTCGACCTCCTGCTCATGAAGGTGCTGTCGCTGCTGCAGGACAAGGACCCCACGCTCGCGAAGGACATCGACGGTTCGCGCAACGTCCTATGGGGCGTGCTCACGGACCGCGACAAGCTCGCGAGCTACAACTAAAGGAAGCCCGCATGAGACTGCACGCCATCGCCCTCTTCATCGCGCTCGGCGCAGTGTCCTCGGTCATTGGTGCCGCGGACGACGCCAAGCAGCGCCAGGACCTCACCGCCGTCATCGCGCTCAACGGCAAGCCGTGCGGCGAGGTGGTGAGCTATGCCGTCCTGGGAGAGAACGACTTCATCGCCACCTGCAAGGACGGCAACCGCTATCGGGTCCACGTGAAGGATGGCCGCGTGCTGGTGGACAAGAAGTGACGGATCGCTAAAGCAGCTCGTTCCACAGGTACCAGAAATGGTCCTGCACCTTGTGCAGGGCCCCGCGGTTCGCCCACTCCTTCGCGTCCACTTCCTTGCACGCCTTCAGGTCTTCCTCGAACACCTCCTCGAGCTGCTTGGCGAACGCCTTCCCGTGGATCCCGAGCGTGATCTCGTCGTTGATCTCGAAGGAGCGGTCGTCGAAGTTGGTGCTGCCGACCGCGCTCCACACGCCGTCCATCGTCATCGTCTTCTGGTGCAGCAGGGTCGTTGGGAACTCGAAGAGGCGCACGCCCGCCGCGAGGAGCTTGCCGAAGTTGCGGTGCGCTGCGTGCTGGACCAGCGGCATGTCGGAGGCTTCGGCCGTAGGCACCATCACGCGCACGTCCACCCCGCGCTTCACCGCCGCGCCCATCGCGTCGATCGCGTAGGGCTCGGGCAGGAAGTAGGGGTTCTGGATCCACAGGCGCTTCGTCGCCGTGCAGATCACCATGTGATGCAGGATCTTCACCGAGGGCGCCGAGCCGGACGGCCGGGTGGCCGCGACGTGCACCTTGAGGTCGCCCTTCGCGTCCGTCTTCGGAAAGTAGGCCTCCCCGGCGAAGAGCTCGCCGGTGGTCTCCACCCAGTTCTCGCTGAAGACCGACTGCACCTGGTGGACCGCGGGGCCCTCCAGGCGAACCGAGAGGTCGCGGTAGTGCTCCTTGTCGTCGCCCTCTCCCATCCAGTTGTCGACGATGCAGTGGCCGCCCACGAACGCGGTCTTCCCGTCGATGAGGAGGATCTTGCGATGGTCGCGCTGGTTGAAGACGCCGATGAAGCGCAGCTCCAGCGGATGGAAGCGCGCGAACTTGACGCCCGCCGCCACGAGCTTCTCGCAAACGCCGTCGCCGATGCTGTCGCAGCCCTTCGCGTCCACCAGCACGCGGACGGTCACGCCGGCGCGCGCCCGCTCGCAGAGGGCCTCCACCAGCTTTTCCCCGAGCTTGCCCTGCTTCCACAGGAACGATTCGAAGTGGACCGACTTCTTCGCCTTGCCGATCGCCTTCATCACGACATCGAAGAACTCGCCGTTCTTGAGGATCTCGGCCGAATTGCCCTCGGCCACCGTGCCGTGGGACAGCCCGGCGAGCGAGCCCACCAGGGCATCGACGCCGGCGTCGCATTCGACGCGGATGCGCGGGTCACGGTGGCGCTTGGTCGACCACAGGATGAGCGCGAGCAGCACGCTGGTGGCGAAGAGCACCGCGCACGTCACGGCGAGGAAGAAGGGGGAGGGAGGCCAGTCCATGGGACCCGGTGAGACTGGGGCCGAGCGGGCTTCGTTCCGTGTATCCCGGGGTGACCGGAGGATCCGGGCCGTCTGACGCTATGCTTTGGGAATGGCCGTTACCGAAGTCGGGACAGAATCCCCGCAAGGCACCTACGAGCAACGCCGCGCGCAGATGTTCCCGCGGCTTTCCGAGGCAGAGGTCGCCCGCCTGAGGCAGTACGGCGATGCGCGGCGTTTCGGCGCCGGCGACGCGATCTACGCCACGGGAAGGGCTTCACCGGGCCTCTTCGTGGTGCTCGAGGGCCACGTTGCCATCGCGCAGCGCGACGGCCACGGGCACAACGTGCCGATCGTCGAGCACGGCCCGGGCAACTTCGGCGGCGAGCTCGCGCAGATCGACGGCCGCCCCGCACTGGTCGACGCGACCGCGATCGATGCGGTCGAGGTCGTGATGATCCCGCCCGACAAGGTGCGGGCGGTGCTGGTGAACGAGGCCGAGCTGGGCGAGAAGATGATGCGCGCGCTGATCCTGCGGCGCGTGGCCCTCATCGAGCGCGGCGGCGGCGGACCGGTGCTGATCGGCGATCCGCAGTCGCCCGACGTCGTGCGGCTGCGCGGGTTCCTCACCCGCAACGGCCAGCCGCACCAGGTGTTCGATCCCGCGGTCGAGGAGGATGCGCGGCTGCTGGTGGCGCGCGAGATGACGCGGCCGGAGGACCTGCCGCTGGTGGTCTGCCCCGATGGCACGATCCTGCGCAACCCGGGCGAGGGCGAGCTTGCGGCCTGCATCGGCATGGTCGACGAGGAGGAGGCGGCGCGCCACTGCTACGACGTGATCGTCGCGGGCGCGGGCCCCGCCGGGCTCGCCACCGCCGTCTACGCCGCCTCCGAGGGACTGTCCGTCCTGGTGATCGACGCGCGCGCGTTCGGCGGGCAGGCGGGAGCCAGCGCGCGCATCGAGAACTACTTCGGCTTCCCCACCGGCATCTCGGGCCAGGCGCTCTCGGGCCGCGCCTACACGCAGGCGCAGAAGTTCGGCGCGCGCATGCTGATCCCGGCGCAGATCGCGGCCCTCGAGTGCGAGTCTCCCGATCCCGGCGTCGAGCTGCAGGTGCGGCTCGCGAATGGCCGGCGCTTCCACGGGCGCACCGTCGTAGTCGCGACCGGCGCGCGCTATCGCCGCCCCGCGATTCCGGGGCTCTCGAGCTTCGAGGGCCGCGGCGTCTCCTACTGGGCCTCGCCCATCGAGGCACGCATGTGCGCCGGCGCCGAGGTCGCGCTCGTCGGCGGCGGCAACTCCGCCGGCCAGGCGGCCGTCTACCTCGCGGGCTTCGTGTCGAAGGTCTGGCTGGTCGTCCGCCGCGAAGGGCTCGAAGACACGATGTCGCGCTACCTCATCGACCGCATCAAGGGCCTGTCGAACATCGAGCTCGTCCCGCACACCGAGATCATCGGGTTGAAGGGCGGCGATGCGGATGGGCTCGTGGGCGCGCGCTGGCGCGATCTGCTCACGCGCGAGGAGACGGAGTGCTCCGTGCGCCACCTGTTCCTTTTCGCCGGCGCCGAGCCCGCGACCGATTGGCTCTCGGGCTGCGGCGTGGAGCTGGACGAGAAGGGCTTCGTGAAGACGGGCCGCACGTGCCAGCGGGTCGAAGCCACGCTGGGCACGACCGTTCCTGGCGTCTTTGCCGTAGGCGACGTGCGCTCGGGATCGGTCAAGCGCGTCGGCGCGGCGATCGGCGAGGGCGCGATGGCGGTCGCCCAGATCCACGGCTACCTCGCCGAGGCCACGGCGCGGTAACGCGTCGGGCATACTTCCCCATCCATTCCACGAGAGGGTTCCATGGCGAAGAAGTTCGACATCAAGTGGCTGGTGAAGCCGAAGGCCGGCAACTATCCCGCGGCCCTGTCCTACCTGAGCCTCGTCTACACGCCCAAGGAAGCGCGCCGCCTCGTGCAACGGCTGCGGCGCGCTCCGCTCGCCGAGTTCAAGTCGAAGGACATCTTCCGCGCCTCGGGCCTTCCGCTGCAGGGCCTCAGCAACTACTTCGTCGAGCGCGACCGCGAGAAGATCCTCGAAGGCGAGGCGCTCTCGCCCATCCTGCTGGTGCGCGACGCGGTCCACGGGCGTGTCGTCGTGGCGGACGGCTATCACCGGCTCTGCTCGGTGTACGCGATGGACCACGAGGCGCCGATTCCCTGCAAGATCGTTTGACGTCGATGTGAAGATTTACCTTTCCATCGGCGCGCCCCCGGTGGATACTCGGCGTTCGCGGATGAACACCCCGAAGGCCGATGAAAAACTACGCAAGAATAATGGCCGCGGTGGTGCTGCTCGCCACCGGCCCGTCGGCGCAAGCCAGTGCCGAGCTCTTCAATTCCTTTTGCGCGGCTTGCCACGATGACGTAGCGCATCCGCGAGGACTCGTCTTCAATGCGGCCGGCAACCCGACCATCCTCACGACGGTCATCTCGCTGGGCATGAACGCCGGCGGATCCCACGCGGACCATACGAGCATCGCCGCCTATCTGGACACCATCAAGGCGTCGATCACCAATGCGCCGGTGACGCACAACTCTCCCGGGACGGTGATCAGCCTGCGCGACATCAAGGTGTCGGGAGCGATGGAGAACGCACACCTCAGGATCATCGGCCGTATCGAGACGGTCTCGCCACCCGCCAAGGGGACAGTTTCGTATCGCGTCGCCCTCGGCTTTACCCTCCCGTCGAGCGTCGTCTACACGCCGTTTCCCGGCCAGTCGGGCGTCGATACCTGGACCTACAAGGGCGTCGCCCAGAACGGCGACCCGCGACTGGACACCACGGTCCGCACGGCGAGCGTGGTCATTGCGGCCCCCGTGGGCGCGCCCAACTACACCGCCCTCTGGTGGGTACCCACCGAATCCGGATGGGGCATCAACCTGAATCACCAGGGCACGATCGTCTTCGCCACGCTCTTCACGTACGACGCCAGTGGCGCGCCCATGTGGCTGGTGATGCCCGGTGGCAACCTGCAAGCCGACGGCACCACCTTTTCGGGCGAGCTCTTTCGCACCACGGGCCCGGCGTTCAACGCCAACCCGTTCACGCCGATCACCGGCGCCAATGTCACCAGCGTCGGTACGATGTCGATTGCGTTCGCGGGCGCGGACCAGGCGACGCTCGGCTACACCGTGAACGGAGTCGCGGTCACGAAATCGATCCGGCGCCAGGTCTATGGCACGCGCGCCGCGAACTGCGTGGCCACGACGGACAGCCGCGCCTCGACCGCGAACTACCAGGACCTCTGGTGGAACGCGAACGAGTCCGGCTGGGGCGTGAACGTGACCCACCAGGACAACACCCTCTTCGCCACGTTGTTCACCTACGACGCTGCCGGCAGGGGCCTCTGGCTGGTGATGCCGGGCGGCGCGAGGCAGGCCGACGGATCGTTCCTCGGCGACCTCTTCCGGACCACGGGCCCCGCCTTCAACTCGCAGCCCTTCACGCCGATCGGGGCGGGCAACGTCGCCAACGTGGGCACGATGCGGCTCGTGTTCAGCGACGGCAACACCGGCACCCTGAGCTACACCTACAACGGCACGACCGTGTCGAAGGCCATCACCCGGCAGGTGTTCTCGAGCCCGGCGCCCGCCTGCTCCTGACGCCGCGGGTTCAGCGCCGCAGTTCCGGGTCCGCGTTCGCCCAGATCGGCTCGAAGCGCCCCAACAGCCCGGCGTTGCGCAGCGCAAGGGGATAGATCACGAAGTTGCGGATGAGCGTGGGACGGTCGGCGATCTTCATGAATTCGCGCGTCGCGTCGCCATTGCGTCCCGCGCCCTGGAGGGCGAGGCCGCGCAGGTACACCGGGATCATGAATCCCGACTCGAAGGGCAGGGTCGTGCCGAGCTCGATCGGTGCCGCGGCCTCCAGTACGTCGATGGCGGCCTTCCAGTCGCTGTTGCGCATTGCGATTGCAGCGCGGATGCAACTCAGCCAATTGCGCTGCACGACGGTGTTCTGCGGGCCCTCGCCATCGAGGTCGGCCGCGGCGGCGAGGGCGCGCTCCTCGTCACCCGCCATGGCGAAGGCAAGGCCGGCGAGCGCCACGACGTACCTCCCGGTGGAAATCCCGCGCGCCGCGAGGGCGCCGGCGTGTGCGCGGTCGAAGTCGCCGATCAGCGCCTCGCGAACTGCCGCCAGCCCCTCCCAGCTGCCCGCCATCTCGTGGGCACCGGCGCGTTGCGCGGAGGCGACCGCGCGCCGCGAAAGCTCGCGGGCGCGCGTGAAGTGCCCGTGGTAGGCCTCGGTATCCGACTCCGCCGCGATGAGGAAGTCCTCCTCGCCCACGCGTCCGGCCACGGCATCGAAGTGCCTGCGCATGGCGTCGCGGTCGTCGCGCAGGAACGCCTCCTGGTAACCCTCCAGGTGGAGATAGAACGCGTCCCAGCCGCGTGCGAGCGCGTCCTCGATCGTTCGGCGCGCGCTTTCCGTGAGCCCGAGCGCCAGCTGCGCGAGGACGACGTTGCCGGCCATGATCCCCGTGGGCTCCATCTCGAATGACTTGACGCCCATGGCGAGCGCCTTGTCCCATTGGCCCAGCGTGGCATACGCGCTGCCGCAGTTGCCGAACGCGGTGGACTCGGCGTAGGGCGAGGCCTGCCACTGGCGCAGCGCATCGATGGTGCGGTGCAGGTCGCCCGTGGTGCTCTCGTTGTAGTTGGCCTCGCAACGCATGCGCTCGCGCTCGCTCATGCGGTCGCGCAGCTCGTACGACCGTTCCATGTAGCGCTTCGCCTCGATCGTCTTGCCCATGTTGCTGCTCACGATCGCCAGCGCCGAGTAGGCGGAGGCGAAGTTCGGGTCGAGCTCGATGGCGCGGAGGTAGTGCGGCATCGCCGCCGGGTCGCCGTGGGTCCACCACACGCGCCGTCCCACGGTGTACGCCTTGAGCGCCTCGAGGGACGAGGTGGCCACCTCGTCGAAGAGGCGAAAGTAGCTGTGCACCGACGCGAGCGACTCACCCAGCTTGGTGCGCAGCCCGATCGCGGCGTTGTCGAGCGCCTTGAGGACTTCGCCCTTGCCGCGCGCCCTCGACTGTTCGGCGAGCAGGATGTCGCCGGTCACGCCGTGCAATGCCTGCAGCCCGATCACGTAGTCCTCGCCGATCGCGAAGATCGAGCCCGTGACCGCGGCCTTGGCGCCGGTGCGCTGGCAGATCTCGAGCGCCACCTCGCCGGTGACGGTCGCGCCGGCCTTCCCCATGTAGCCCAGGGTCATCTGCGCCTTGCGGTCGCTGATGAGGTCGATGAACGGCGACTGCGCGAGGTGCAGCATCAAGGCCTGGCGGATCGTCTCGTCGAAGACCGGGTCCCCGGTGCGGTTCTCGATGTCGGCGATGAGGACGATGCTGCGCTGGGCAGGTTGCGCGGCCGGATCCGGGGCGGCATGCGGCGACGGTGCGGTGGCCGTTGCGCCGGCATTGGCGTGGCCGCCGCGCACCTCGGCCGTGAGCCGGTAGCCGCGCCGGGCGACCGTTGCGATGGGCGCCTCGCCACCGAAGCCGGGGTCGAGCGCCTTGCGCAGCGCGCTGATGTTGTTCGCGATCGCGCCTTCCTCGACCACGACACCCGGCCAGACGCGCTCGAGGATCTGCTCCTTGGTCACCACGCGGCCGGCCTCCTCCAGCAGCAGCGCGAGGATCTCCGCCGCCTTGGGCGTGAGGGGGATGAACTCGCCTTCCCGGTAGAGGGCGCGCCGCTCCGCGTCCAGCCGGAAGGGGCCGAACTCGTAGTGTTCGGCGCGGCTGTCGGTTTGGGCGGTGCGCTCGGCGGGCATTTCGCACCCTAACACCCGCCCCGTCCTCACGAAACCCTCACGAAACCCTCCGTTGTGAATTTCCGAGGACTTCCGCAGGACCGGCGGGGGCGGGCGGCGGAGAGTGGACTCATCCAATGGCAACCGAGCCAGCGGATGTTCAAACAGGAGAGCAGCAATGGACGCAGGACTCTAGTTGACTCGTCACCCCGGCTAAGGCCGGGGCCCAATTTCCCACCCAAGGAGACGCCATGAAAGCCCGCGCCGCCGCACCCCTCAGCCGCTATGCCGTCAGCTGCGAACCCGAGCGCCCCTACAACCGCATCCAGCTGGTGCTGCTGAGGTTCCTGGGCCTCGTGTTGGGCCGCCACATCGTCTAGTGGTCGAGGACACCGCAATGCTCGCCGCCGCCCGCTCCCAGGTTTCCACGCCCTCGCCCATCCTCACCCTGGGATCGGGGCCCGCCGCGGCCACGGGCGACATCGTGATCGTGAACCTGGGGCGACACGCGGTGAGCGCCTGGATGAAGAGCGATTCCTGGAGCCGCGACTTCCTGGCCGAGGCGGCGGCGTGCCCGGACCAGTGGATCCACATCGGCGTCATCCCCTCGCGGGCGCCGTTGAATTGCGCCGAGTTCCACCAGAGGCTCGATCCCGGCTGCGACCTGCCGATCGTCGAGCTCACCTTCATCTCGCTGGAGCCGCAGGATCCCGGCTCCGGGGCGCCCGAGCTCACGGCGCTCATCCCCTACGAAGCGGACCGCAACTACCAGGTGCTCCTCGGCAGCACGGTGGTGATCACCGCTCGCAAGCCCCCCGCATAGGCTCCAGCTAGAATCGGGCGCATGCCCGAGCTTGCCGGATGACGGCGACGCCGCTGGCGCTCGTGATCACGGGCGCGCTCATCCACGCTTACTGGAACGTCCAGATGAAGAAGGCCCGCGGTGGGCCGGGCTTCATCTGGCTTTTCACGCTCGTGAGCGTGGTGGCGTTCCTGCCGCTTGGGGGGATGCGCAGCATCGACGTCGGCGCGTGGGTCGACCCGCGGCTGGTCGGCGCGGCCGCCGCGAGCGCGATCATCCACGTCCTGTATCACAACGCGCTGCAGCTCGGCTACCGGACAGGCGAGTTCTCGACCGTCTATCCCATCGCGCGCGGCGTGGCGCCAATGCTCACCGTTGCCGGCGCCGCGCTGGTGCTCGCCGAGGCGGTCCCTTTGTCCAACTGGGTGGGTGCCGGGGCGATCGCCGCGGGCATCGTCATGCTCACGTTCCAGCGAGGCGCCGCCAGCGGCCGCGGCGTCGGCTGGGCGACACTCACCGGGCTCTCGATCGCGGCGTATTCGCTGGTCGACGGTTGGGCGATCACGGACCTGCGCGCCGATCCGATCGCCTACTACTTCGTCTCGCAGGTCTTCCGCGCCATCCTCTTTGCGCCGGCGGCCATCGTCGCGTTCGACTCGGTGCGCACGGCGGCAAGCGCGTCGCTGCGGGAGGTCGCGATCGTGGGCCTCCTCGCCCCCACCGCCTACCTGCTGATCCTCGTGGCCCTGCAGCACGCGCCCGTGAGCCAGGTAGCGCCACTGCGTGAGATCTCGATGCTCTTCGGAGCGCTCGCGGGCGGCCTGCACTTTGGCGAACGGCTTGGGTGGATGCGGGTGCTCGGCATCCTTGCGATCGCCTCGGGTGCATTGCTGGTGGCGCTGCGGTAGGCGAGGTGCGCCTCTAGCCGGCCAAGGCCTCAACCACGATCACCTGGCAGTGCGAGCGGAATGCCGCACCCTCGCCGCCGACCTTCTCCAGCGCCGCGGTCACCTTGTCGATGGCCGTGTCGAAGTCCACTCCGCGCTGGGCGAGCAGCGCGCCGCGAGGCGTGCCGCGGATCTGTCCGGTTGCGATCTCACGCGCGCTCACCCCCTCGATGGGCAGGCGCACCTTCTCGAGTCGCCGCACGGTGAAACCCGCGCCGTCGAGCAACCCGCGCAG
>Ga0111539_10006921_pt1 | contig 14556 bp, 13 predicted proteins | sample RhiMethybrSRZTD1_FD_79667 | JGI IMG/M metagenome (GOLD analysis project Ga0111539, IMG submission 79667) | Populus rhizosphere microbial communities from Tennessee, USA - Rhizosphere MetaG P. TD hybrid SRZTD1 (version 2) (version 2) | ecosystem: Host-associated > Plants > Roots > Rhizosphere >... | reverse complement strand
GATTCATGACGCGCTTAAGATCGGCGAAACCATTAAGCGCGAATCTATCGAGATCGTGATCATCGCCGTGCCCGCGCCCGCCGCCGAGAGAGTTCTCGAAGAGGTTACGGAGGCTGGGGTACGCGCCGTGCTCAATTTCGCGCCAGTCCACCTCAACCCGAGGCCCGGCGTCAAAGTCAAAAACGTCGACCTGACGATTTCGCTCGAAAGCCTGTCTTACTTCCTGGCCAATCCGAGCGACGAGGCCGTCAACGTGCATTACCGCGAGTTCCTGCGCCAGGATACTAATGGCGCCGGAGGAAACTTATAATGCTATTCGATACAAGAGCTGCCTCGTAAGAAGCAAGATGACCGATGGTAGACGAGCAGAAAGTCAAAGAACAAATTGTCGAGATCGCCACACGCTGTTACGACCGTGGGCTGCTGGTGGCTGGCGACGGTAATATCAGCGCGCGCGTCGCGCCCAACCGCATCATCGCCACGCCTTCGGGCGTCAGCAAAGGCTGGATGAAGCCGGATATGATGGTCGTCGTCGACATCGAGGGCAATCCTCTCGAACCGTCCGACCTCGGCGTTTCGTCCGAATGGCCCATGCATCGAGTCATTTATCAGGCGCGCCCCGACATCAACGCCGTGGTTCACGCGCATCCGCCGTACGCCACCGGCTTCGCCGTCGCCGGCCTCAGCTTGAGCAAGGCGATTCTTTCGGAGGTCGTGTTGACGCTCGGCTGTGTGCCGCTCGCGACTTACGGGACCCCTTCGACACGCGAGTTGACCGACGCGATCGAGCCATATCTGGAATTTCACGACGCGCTGTTGATGGCCAATCACGGCGCGGTGGCTTACGCCGACACGCTCGAAAAGGCGTTCAACAAACTCGAGACGCTCGAACACACCTGTAAAATAAGCTTCATCGCCCGCTCCCTGGGTAACGAAAACACCATCCCGGACCGCGCGGTCGAAAAACTTTTTGAAATCCGCGAACGCAACGGCGCCATGCGCCCCGAAGCGCGGACCGGCCAGGTCTGCTCTTATACGCCGGGGGAGAATAGCGGCGGGATGACGGGGCGAGGCGCTGACGGGCATAATGAACAAGTGACGTTGACTCGCGCGGAACTTGTGGAATTGTTGGTAGAATCGGCGAGATTGTTTCAATGATAGTCACGCGGCAAAAACGCGTGGGGAGACGGCAAATGAAAGAGACTGAGAAGAAACGCATAGTCCAGGCTCCTTCTTCGGGCGGCTCGGATTTGCCGGGGCAAGTCCTGAGCGTAGAGTTGGGCGAAAACGAAGAAGTCATCTGGCAATGGACGCACCGCCCGGACGGGACGAGCGCGGTCACCGGATACGTGATTGTCAAAAAGACTGAAGAGCAGAGCGAAAGGAGCAAGAAGTAAATGGAAGCTTTGGGAATGATCGAGACGAAAGGGTTGGTGGCGATGATCGAAGCGGCGGACGCTATGGTCAAGGCGGCGAACGTCAGCCTGGTCGGTTACGAGAAGATCGGAGGCGGGTTCGTCACCGCGATCGTGCGCGGCGAGGTCGCGGCGGTCAAGGCCGCCACCGACGCCGGCGCGGCTGCGGCGCGCCGTGTGGGCGAGTTGGTCAGCGTCCACGTCATCCCGCGCCCGCACTCGTCGGTTGACGAAAACCTGCCCGTGGCGCTCCAATTGAGTAGCGGGAAATAGAGGAGAAGTGGGAGTGGGAGACAAGGGGACAAGGGGACAAGGAGAAGGGGAGACAAGGAAAGGGAATTTCTTGTCTCCTTGTCTCCTTGTCTCCTTGTCTCCTTGTCCCCTTGTCCCTACTCCCCAATCACTATGATCATCGGACGCATCATCGGCAACGTCGTGGCGACGCGCAAAGACCCTCGCCTCGAAGGCAAAAAGCTCCTGCTCGTCCGCCCCATCACGGTCACAGGCGAAGACGAGAGCAGTTATCTGGTGGCGGTCGACACCGTCGGCGCGGGCTTTCGTGAAAAGGTGCTGGTCGTGTCGGGCAGCAGCGCGCGTATGGCCGATGGGCTGAAAGACCGGCCTGTTGACGCGGCGATCGTCGGGATTATCGACATGGTTGAAGTGACAGATTGACATGACTACCATCCGCATAGCGCTCGCGCAGATCAATCCCACAGTCGGCGATTTCGCCGGCAACACGGCCAAGATCATTTCCAGCATCGAGCGCGCGCGTGAAATCGGCGCGGACATCGTCGCGGTTCCCGAACTCTCGCTGCCCGGTTATCCGCCGGAAGACCTGTTGCTCAAACCGCAATTCATCACCGCGAACCTACAAGCCCTGGACCGAGTCATCACCGCATCGTCCGGCATAATTTCGATCGTCGGTTTCGTGGACAGGACGACCGACATTCACAACGCGGCGGCGGTGATCTGTGACGGGCGGTTGAAAGGCGTCTACCACAAAAACTTCCTTCCGAATTACAGTGTCTTCGACGAGTACCGTTATTTCGACGCGGGGCAAACGACGCCGGTCTTCTCATACGGCGACGCGCTGATCGGGGTGAACATCTGCGAAGACATCTGGTATCCGGGCGGGCCGACGCAGGTTCAGGCGCTGGCGGGGGCGCAGATAATCATAAACATCTCGGCCTCGCCCTACCATGCGGGCAAAGGGCGCGACCGCGAGCGGATGCTGGCCACGCGCGCCGAAGACAACGCCGTCGCGCTCGCTTACGTGAACATGGTGGGCGGCCAGGACGAACTGGTCTTCGACGGTCAGAGCCTGGTCATCAGCGAGAACGGGCGCATCGTCGCCCGCGGCAAATTGTTCGAGGAAGACCTGATCGTCGCAGACATCAACGCCGAAAGAGTTTTCAAAGAGCGCCTGCATGACCCGCGCCGGAGGCAGGAGCGAATCGATCTGGCGGCGGCGGGCGTCAGCGTCGAGCGGATCGAGCTTAGAGGACAGCCGTTTGAAAAGGCGAGACCTGAGATCGGGATCCGGCATGCGAGGCCGCACGCGCTCCCCGGGTCGGCCGAAGAGATTTATCAGGCCCTGGTCATCGGCGCGCGCGATTACGTCCGCAAGAATGGCTTCCAGAGTGTGATTATCGGATCATCAGGCGGAATCGATTCGGCGCTGACGGCCTGCATCGCCGTAGACGCGCTCGGCGCCGAACACGTCACCTGCGTCTTTATGCCCACGCGCTATTCGTCTTCCGAAAGCGCGCGCGACGCCAGACAGTTGGCCGAAAACCTCGGCGTCCCCTACCACGTCATCCCGATTGAAGACACTTTCAGACAATATCTGGAAATGCTCAAACCGGTCTTTGCCGACACGCCTTTGGGAGTCGCGGAAGAGAACATCCAGGCGCGCATTCGCGGCAACATTCTGATGGCGCTCTCGAACAAATTCGGCGCGCTGGTCTTCTCGACCGGCAACAAGAGCGAGACCAGCGTCGGCTATTCGACGCTTTACGGCGACATGGCGGGCGGCTTCGCGGTGATCAAGGACGTGCCGAAGACGCTGGTTTACGAACTCTCGGAATACGTCAACCGGCGCACGAGCAAACCGGTCATCCCCGAATACATCATCAGGCGCGCGCCGTCAGCCGAACTTCGCGACAACCAGACCGATCAGGATACGCTGCCGCCTTATGACGTCCTCGACACGATCCTGGAACTTTATGTCGAACAGGATTTGAGCCTCGAAGCGATCCTCTTGGAAAAGGCGGGGGCCGAAGGCTACGACGAAAAGACCGTCCGCTGGGTCATCCGGCAGGTAGACATCAACGAATACAAGCGCCGGCAGGCCGCGCCCGGAATCAAGATCACTCCGCGCGCCTTCGGACGCGACCGGCGAATGCCGATCACGAATAAATTTCACGGGTAGATATCAGATGTCAGATGTCAGATTTCAGGCGCCGGCGGTTAACGAATACAGCGCTGACTCTGACATCTGACATCTGACATCTGACATCTGGCGATGAATCTTCCAAACCTGCTCACACTCGTCCGCATCTTCATCGTACCGCTGCTGGTGGTGGTGTTGCTAACCAGGTTTTCCGAGGATTGGGTCGGGCTGCCGCAGCACATCGCGGGCGTGAGCCTCTTTCTGTTCGCGGCGATCACCGATGTTCTCGACGGATGGATCGCGCGGCGGCGGAAGCAGGTCTCACGGTTCGGGATTCTGCTCGACCCGATAGCCGATAAACTGCTCATCTCCGCCGCGTTCATCTCGCTGGTCGAGAACAGGCTGGCGCCGGCCTGGGCTGTGGTGATAATCGTCGGGCGCGAATTCGCCGTGTCGGGCCTGCGGGCGGTGGCGGCCAGCGAGGGCTGGGCGATCCCGGCCTCGAAGGCCGGCAAGTTCAAAATGTTCTCCCAGGTGGTAACCATCAGCCTGCTGATCACATCGTCAGTAGACGGCCAGCCGCCGGTCGAGACAAAAGCGTTTCCCATTATCGCATTCTGGACGGTGCCCGAGATGCGCGCCGCGCTGCAACACCTCTTCGGCCCCGGCGACCTGAACTGGCTCGATTGGAGAGTGCTCTTTTACGGGCTGGGCCGCGGCTTACTGTGGCTGGTGGTGATCTCGTCGTGCTGGTCGATGTACGGATATTTCCGGGGGTTTTACGGGAGCGTTCGCGAGAATTTCGGAGCCCGCGACGGCGCCTGGAAGCGAGCGGAACCGGATGCGTTAGAAGTCCACGTAAATTTGATAGGTGAAAAAGAGTGATGATTGTCGAATATGAAGGTAAACGCCCGCGCATCGGCCGCGATGTATTTATAGCCCCGACCGCGGTGATCATCGGCGACGTCGAGATCGGCGATGGCGCGAGCGTCTGGTACGGCGTCGTGCTGCGCGGCGACGAGGGCCGGATCGTCATCGGGCGCGGCTCGAACGTTCAGGACAACACGGTCATTCACACCACGCCCAAAATTCCCACGATTCTCAAGGAAGATGTGACCATCGGCCACGGCGCGCTGCTCGAAGGCTGCACGGTCGAAGACGGCGCGGTCGTCGGGATGGGCGCGGTCGTGCTGCACGCGGCGGTGATCGGCCGACAGGCGATGGTCGCGGCGGGCAGTGTAGTAACTCAGGGCGCGATCATCCCCCCGCGCACATTGGCCGCAGGCTCTCCCGCAGTAGTCAAGAAAGAACTCTCCGGCGCGGCCCTGGCGTCGGTCGAATTCAGCGCGAAAATTTATCACGAGCTTTCCGCGAGTTATCTCAAGCAACGACTCGATGATCCGGCGCGCGCAAAAGCAGACTGACGCATTTGAAGTCGCGTCAATCTGAAACGATAATCTGGTCTAGCAAGCGCGAAATTTATAAATTATGAAGGAGGCGCAATGCAGCAGACAGTCGAAGCTATATATGAGAGCGGTGGGTTCAGGTTGATTGACCCTGCAGATCTCCAGCTTTTTGAAGGGCAAAAGGTTCGTTTGATTATCGAGCCACCAGACCAATCGGCGACAAACCCGTTGGATCTAGCTGCGCAGGTGTATGAAGGGCTTTCTGATAGCCAGATTGAGGAGATTGAACGGATCGCCCTGGATAGGGATGATTTCTTTGGAGAAAGGGTCCAATAACGCCAATGCCGCCAATGCTAGTAGACACGGATGTTCTTTCGGCGATTATGCGCCGAAGCCAAGCGGCTACAGCGAAAGCGGCGGCATACCTGTCTGTCCATTGTCTATTTAGCTTCTCAATAATCACACGCTACGAGATTCTGCGGGGGCTAAAGGCCAAGAATGCGACCAAGCAGATTGCGGCTTTTGAGCTCCTGTGCGTATCGAGCAATGTTATTGCTCTGACTGACGCCATCGTTGATAAAGCCGCTGAGAATTATGCCGAATTACACAGCCAAGGGCGGTTGATCGGCGACGCTGATATTTTGATTGCCGCTTCGGCTTTGGCTAATGGTTGCGGAGTTGCGACCAACAATGAAAAGCATTTCAAGCGCGTACCAGGCCTTCATATTGAAAACTGGCTCAAATGACCTGCAATAAGCGCAACAAGTATAACGACGAACAGGCGAAACGTGGTTTCACGAACGATCTCCCATTATCGCATCCTTGACAAACTCGGCTCTGGAGGGATGGGAGAGGTCTATCTGGCTGAAGACAGGCGGCTGGGGCGCAAGCTGGCTCTGAAAATACTGCCCGCTGAATTCACGCGGGACCCGGACCGCGTGGCGCGGTTCGAGCAGGAGGCGCGCGCGGCCTCGGCCCTTAATCATCCGAACATCATCACGATCTACGAAGTCGGCGAACACGAGGGCGCTCATTTCATCGCCACTGAATTCGTCGAAGGCCGGACGCTGCGCCAGTCGGCGCCGCCCGGCGGGATGCCGCTCGGCGAGGCTCTGGAGGTCGCGATCCAGGTCGCCGGCGCGCTTCAGGCCGCACACGAAGCGGGCATCACGCACCGCGACATCAAGCCCGAGAACGTGATGATCCGCCCCGACGGTTATGTCAAGGTCCTGGATTTCGGCCTGGCCAAACTCACGGAAAAATCGGACCCGAAGATCGATCCCGCGAAAGTTGATAAAGAGGCCGCGACGGTGCTCAGACCAAAAACCGACCCTGGTACGGTCATGGGCACGGTGACATATATGTCACCCGAACAGGCGCGCGGACTTAGCGTCGACGCGCGCAGCGACATCTTCAGCCTCGGCGTAATGCTTTACGAGATGGTCGCGGGACGCCCGCCTTTCGAAGGCTCGACGTCGAGCGACGTGATTGCGGCGATACTGGTCCGCGAGCCTGCGCCGATCTCGCGACTCGTCGCCGGGATTCCTTCGGAATTCGAGTGGATTTTGAACAAGGCTCTGCGCAAAGAGCGCGACGACCGCTACGAAACCGTTAGAAGTCTCCTCAGCGACCTGAAACTCCTGAAAAGCAGGCTGGACTTCGAATCCGCGCTCGCCCACGCCAGCCAGCCTCAATCGTTATTTGGAATCAGCGACGAGGCGAGGGCGGAGATCGGCGAGGCCATGACCGCCGAGATCAGCGGCTTTGTGGACGATGTCATCGCGTCGCCGATTCGTCGCAGTTCCGGCCACGCGATCGATTCGCTGGCGATCCTGCCCCTGGCCAACGATGGCGCCGACGCCGAGATGGAATACCTCGGCGACGGCATCATCGAAAGCATCATCAACAGCCTGACGCAACTTCCTCAATTGCGCGTCATCCCTCGCAGCACGGTATTTCGCTACAAAGGCCGGACAGTCGATCCGGAGGAAATCGGCAGGGAGCTGGGCGTGCGCGCCGTGCTCACCGGACGCATTCTGCAACACGGCGATTCGCTGATCGTCAAGACCGAACTTGTAGACGTCGGCCGTCACACGCAACTATGGGGCGAACAATACCGCCGCTCCTTCACCGACATCTTCTCGCTGCAGGACGACATCTCGCAGGAGATCAGCGGAAAGCTGCGGCTGCAATTGTCCGGCGAGGAGCGTCAGAAGCTGGTCAAACGTTACACTGACAACACCGAAGCCTATCGCCTCTACCTGAAAGGCCGCCACTTCGTCCACAAGCGCACGCCCGATTGGATCAGGAAGGGCGTCGAATGTTTCTTGCAGGCGATCGATCTCGACCCAAACTACGCGCTGGCTTACGCCGGGTTGGCCGAAGCCTACGGTTTTCTGGCCTCCTCGACCGGGGGCCAGCCGCCGCGCGAAGCCTATCCGAAGGCCAAGGCCGCCGCGACGAAGGCGCTGGAGCTTGACGAGACCCTGGGCGAGGCGCATTGCACGCTGGGATTCTTCCGGCTGCTTTACGACTGGGATTTCGCCGCCGCCGAGAATGAGTTCAGGCGCGCCATCGAACTCAGCCCCAATTTCGCCAACGCCTGGGACGGTTACGGCTTCTATTTCAAAGCCACGGGCCAGAGCGAAGCCTCCATACGCTCCTGCCAGCGCGCCCAGGAACTCGAGCCGCTCTCGCTATTCATCACGCTCAGTCTGGCCTGGGCGTATTATTTCGCGCGCCAGTATGACCGCGCGATGGAGCAGGGCGCCAAGGCGCTGGACATGGACCCGAACTTCGGCTTCGCGTACTGGCACCGCGGGATGGCCTACATCCAGCAGAAGAAATTCGGCGACGCCATCACCGCACTGCGCAAAGCGATCAGCCTCTCCGGCCCGGCCACGACTTTCATCTCCTACCTCGGATACGCCAACGCGCGGCTGGGCAAAAGCCGCGAAGCCCGGCAGATGATCGCGCAGTTGGAGCGCGTCTCGAAGCGACAGTACGTCTCGTCGTATTTCATCGCGGTAATCTATCTTGGATTGGGCGATCTGGACCGGGCGTTCGAGTGGCTCGAGAAGGCTTACCAGGAGCGCTCGGGTTTTATGGCGTTCATTAACGTCGAACCGATGCTGGACGCTCTGCGCGGCGATCCGAGGTTCAAAGCGCTGGCTGAGAAAATAAGACCTCTTTCCTGAAGTCAAAGTACGCCGACTAGATCAGATTGCGAATCAATGTACGGCGTACTGAAATGAGGGTACGGATCAGTACGGCGAGCGGTAGCGAGCGCGACACAAAATGAAGCGCGCTCGCTACCGCTCGCCGTACTGATCTATCGCGCCTTCCCGTACACGCAATCGCAAACCGATCTAAAAGGACTTTGCGCCTTTTCGCCTTTGCGAGAAACTCGCGGCTCTCGAGCGGGGATTTCTCGCAAAGGCGAAAAGTTCGCAAAGAAATGTCTTCATATGGGATTGAAAAAGAGAATCTGGGAAATTCTGGAAGTTGAGAGACCTGGCGCCGAACGCGAGAGAGTCTTGGACGCCTTCGACGTCTTCATCTTCACGCTCATCCTGCTCAACGTCGTCGCGGTGATGGTCGGCACTGTCAAATCCGTCGAAGCGCGCTTTCAATCGACGCTGCGCTGGTTCGAAATCTTCTCGGTCGCGGTCTTCACGGTTGAATATCTGGCGCGCGTCTGGGCCTGCGCGTCGCAAAGCGAATACTCGCGCCCGGTGATCGGAAGGCTGCGATTTATGTTGCGGCCCATAGCCATAATTGATTTGCTCGCGATTCTGCCTTTTTACCTGACGTTTTTCACGGCCGACCTGCGTTTCATTCGCGCGCTGCGGCTGTTCCGCCTCTTCAGGGCCGCGAAACTGGGCCGGTATTCGTCGTCCATGCGGTTGTTCGGGCGCGTGTTCAGGAACAAGAAGGAAGAGCTTTTCGTGACGGCGATGGTGATGATGATGATGGTCATAATGTCGGCGTCGTTGATGTACTTCGCCGAAAATGAAGCTCAGCCGGACAAGTTCACGGACATCCCATCGACTGTTTGGTGGGCGGTAATGACGCTCACGACAGTTGGTTATGGCGACATCTTTCCAATCACGCCCCTGGGCAAATGCCTGACGATGGCGATCGCCATACTCGGAATCGGAATGTTCGCCCTGCCGGTGGGCATCTTCGGCGCCGGGTTTGTCGAAGAGATTCAAAAACAGAAGGCCGGGAAGACGACTTGCCCGCATTGCGGAGGCGAGATCGGGTGACGGCGCGCATAGAGCAGTTTTCACATCAATGTACAGGTTCATAGAACGAGGATGACGCGGACGGGCGCGGGTCATCGCGGATAAAACCAAAAAAGATCAGCGTCAATCCGCTGCGGTCCGCGTCATCCTCGTTCTATTGCAGCCTTCTTGGCCTTTCGCCCCTGTTCTGGGGCTTGACGAAGCTCAGGATCACGATGGCCAGTTCGTCAGGATCAACCGGCTTGGCGACGTGCATCTGGAAGCCGGCCTTCAGGGCGCTCACCCGGTCTTCGACTCGTCCATAGGCCGTAAGCGCCACCGCCGGAGTATAAGCGTCGTGCGCATCTTCCCACTCACGCAGGCGACGAATCAGGCTGTAGCCGTCTTCCTCCGGCATTCCTATGTCGGCCACCATCACGTCGGGTCGCTCCGGCGGCGGAGTTTCGGTAATCAGCTCGTAGGCTTCGGGGGCGGAGCTGACAGCAATGACGTCCGCGCCGTAATTCTCGAGCGCCGACTTGAGGAGTTCGCGCGCATCGTCCTCGTCGTCGACCACCAGCGCGCGCACGCCCGCAAGTTCCCCCGAGCTTTTCGCGGCAGGCGCGCCATCGCCTTCCCCGATCGGCGAGGCGACGGCGCGGACCGGGAGCGTAACTTTGAAGGTGGCCCCCTGGCCTTCGCCGGCGCTCTCGGCCTCAATCGTCCCGCCATGCAACTCGACCAGGTATTTGGCGAGAGACAGGCCTAGGCCGAGGCCGCCGTGCCTTCTGACGCTCGACGTGTCGGACTGGTGGAAGCGGTCAAAGACATAAGGCATGAAATCATCACTGATGCCTTTGCCTGTATCGCTCACGGTGATGCGAATGTGCGGGTCCACGCGCTCCAGTCGCGCTTCGATGCGACCCCCCTGCGGCGTGAACTTAATCGCGTTGGAGAGCAGGTTCCAGACGATCTGCTGCAACCGGGCTGGATCGCCGGTAATCTGGCCAATTTCAGAGGGCAGGTCGGCCCCGAGCGAGACGCCCTTCGCCTCCGCCGCCGGACGGATCGTTTGAACCGACTCCTCTATCACCGAGGCCGGGTCAACCGGGCCGACGACGAGTCTGAGCTTGCCGCTGATGATGCGGGCCGTGTCGAGCAAGTCATCGATCAGGTGCGCCTGCGCTTTCCCGCTGCGCTCGATGACCTCCACCGCGTGTTTGACCTCCTGGGCGTCCATGCGACCGTAGCGCAACAAAGCCGCGTATCCGAGTATCGCGTTCAAAGGCGAGCGCAACTCATGCGAAACGACGGCGAGGAATTCATCCTTGGAACGGGTTGCGGCCTCGGCCGTTTCGCGCGCGGCCCGCTCGCGGATGAGCAGTTCTTCGCGCTCCGCCTCCGCCTGCTTGCGCGCTGTGATGTCTTGAATGTTGGCGACCGAGAGCAGCGGATGGCCCTCGACGTCGCGGACGATCGTCCAGTTGACCAGCGCCCACATGATTTCGCCGTCTTTCCGCACGTAACGCTTCTCGATGCTGTATTCTTCAGGCCCGCCGGTGAAAGAAGAATTCATTTTGACGGCGCTGGCCTCGCGGTCCTCGGGATGAGTCACGTCATAGAGAGTGAGATTAAGCAGTTCCTGCTCGGAGTAACCCAACATCTGACAGTATTTGCGATTGACACGGAGGTATCTGCCTTCAGACGAGACTTTCGCCATGCCTATGGCCGACAGATCAAACAACGAGCGCAATTCTTCTTCCCTTCTACGTAACTCCTCTTCGACTCGCCAGCGCTCGGTCACGTCGCGCTGCGCCGCGGCGAAATGCGTCACTTCGCCGGTTTCATTGCGCACCGGCCTGACGGTCCATTCGAGATGAATTTCCGAATGATCTTTGCAGTAATTGATTGTCTCGCCGTGGAAGACTTCGCCCGTCGCGCAATCTCTACATAATCGGTGGAGTAGAGAGCGATCGGTTTCGGGTCCCTGCAAGATATGAGGCGTTTTGCCGATTACATCTTCTGGCGCGTAGCCGGTCATTCTAGTGAAAGCCGGGCTGACGTAAACAATCTCTGGGCCTGGCGGGTCGGGCTGCGCCGTCATAATGATGACCGATTCATTATCGTGCTCAATCGCCGTTTTGAACAATCGCAATTGCTCTTCGGCTTTACTGCTAAAAGCTGTCGCCGGCCGTGAGGCGGTCACGCCCTGATCAATAAGCCCAGGCTCACGCGCCATGTCCCGCTGCCGCTGTTCAGTATTTTCGCTGGCAGAGTATTGTTGTTCTTTCATATCCTCCTCCGAGGACGCGCAAATCGCAGCCGGCCTCATCAGTCGGATGAACCCTCACAAATTGACCCCTATATCATAATCATGATTATGAGGCGCCAGCCGCGACAGCGATAGTGACCGACTCGCGGATCCGGTATTTGCTTGATATGTAGTCAACCAAGATAATAGGAGCAAGACTGGTCATCTCTGCTTGGTAGATTCAAATATCTTGGTGAGAGGTGATTTATGATCGGGAGCCGGGGGAAAAAACTTCCAGCTACTGGACGTGACGACATGCAATCATCAATCAATCAGCCTGAGGAGCTCCAGCGCGACGTGAATGAAGCCACCCTCTGGAACCCCAGCCAGCGGCCTTACGACCAGACCGAAAGCCTGCGCGAAGGTCAGAAGAACATCGCGGCGCCCGGCGATAGCGAGGCGCGGTTCAGGGGTGTCTTCGATAACGCCGCCGTCGGCATCGCCCGCGTGGCTCCAGATGGCCGCTGGCTGGAGGTCAATCAACGGCTGTGCGACATCGTCGGCTACGCCTGCGAAGAACTGATGACGAAAACATTCGGCGACATCACCCATCCGGACGATCTGGAGCAAGACCTGGGAGTGATGCGGCGGATGTTGACAGGCGAGATTGAGACCTACCTGAGAGAGAAACGCTACTATCGCAAGGATGGCTCCGTCGTATGGGTCAACCTGACCACCTCTCTGGTACGCAATGCGGACGGGGCGCCAGATTACTTTGTCTCTCTCATCGAGGATATCTCCGCGCGCAAGCTGGCCGAAGAGAAGCTGCGCGAAAGGGAGGAGCGGCTGTCGCTTGCATCGTGGGCGGCCGAGTTGGGGGTTTTCGAATGGGACGTACAGGCCGACCGCACCGTCTGGGAAAATGAGCGGATGTATGAAATTTTCGGCCACACCCACGCCGACGGCGCGCTCAGCAAGGCGCAGTTAATTGAACGCTATGTGCATCCGGACGATGCCCCTGCGTTCGATCAGGCGCTCGCCGACGGAATGAAGTCCGGGCGCTCGTTCCACACCGTTTACCGTATACATCGCAAGGACGGCGCGCTGCGTTGGTTGGAGTTAGCCGGCAATTTCGAACTGGCGCCCGATGGCGCGCCGATACGAATGATCGGGGTGCTGGCGGATATCACCGAACGCAAGCGAGCGGAAGAGGCGCAGGTGAAGAGGGTGGCGCTTCGCGCCGATGTGAACGCCGCCTTGGCCGAGCACAAGGGGTCCCTGCAAAGCATGCTGCAAAAGAGCGCTGAAGCCCTGGTCCGGCATCTGGATGTGGCGTTTGCGCGCATTTGGACGCTGAATCCAAAGGAGTCTATGCTGGAACTACAGGCCAGCGCCGGGATGTATAGGCGCCTGGATGGCAGTCATTCCCGCGTCCCCGTTGGAGAACTCAAGATTGGCCTCATCGCCAAAGAGCGCCAACCGCATTTGACCAACGACGTGGCTAATGATCCGCGCATTAGCGACCCGGCGTGGGCGAGAGAGGAGGGACTGGTCTCTTTCGCAGGCTATCCGCTGCTGGTTGAGGATCGGGTCATCGGGGTGATGGCGATGTTTGCGCGCCATCCATTGACCGAGGACACGGTCGAAGCTATCGCCACTGTCGCCGCGCCCATCGCTCAGGGCATCGAGCGGAAACGAGCCGAGGAGGCGCTACGCGCGAGCGAGGAAAAGTTCCGTATTTTGGCGGACACGGCGCCGGTCATGATCTGGGTGTCCGGAGGGGACAAACTCTGCACGTTCTTCAACAAACAGTGGCTCGACTTCACTGGACGCGCAATGGAAGAGGAACTGGGCGCCGGCTGGACGGAAGGTATTCATCCGGAGGATTACGACCGCTGCATGGAAATCTATGCCACGTCCTTCGATAAGCAGGAACCCTTTGAGATGGAGTGCCGTTTGCGGCGCTATGACGGCGAGTACCGCTGGTTGTTGGATCACGGCATCCCGCGATTCTCGCCCGGCGGCGACTTTCTCGGCTACGTTGGCTCGTGCATAGACATTGCCGAGCGCAAGCAGGCCGAAGCGGAGCGCGAGCAATTGGCGCGGGAGCAGGTAGCGCGCGCGACCGCCGAAGCCGCCAACCGCTCGAAAGACGAATTCCTGGCGATGGTCTCGCACGAACTGCGTTCGCCATTGAACGCCATCCTCGGCTACACGCGGATGCTGCGCGCATCTCCGGCGGGCAGTGAGGATGCCGTCAAGGCCACCACCGTTATCGAGCGCAGCGCGAAGGCGCAGCTTCAAATCGTCGAAGACCTGCTCGATTCTGCGCGTATCATCGCGGGCAAGCTGCGGATCGAGCCGGCGCCGGTAGATCTCGTTCCCGTGATCGAAGCCGCGATCGACACGGCGCGCTCGGCGGCCGAGGCGAAAGGCGTCATGCTAGCCGCCGATTTCAGCCCCCTGCCGGAACAGGTGCTCGGCGACCCGACGCGGTTGCAGCAGATCGTATGGAACCTGCTCACGAATGCGGTCAAGTTCACGCCCGAAGGCGGACGCGTCGAGTTGCGGATGGAGGGAGACGCCGATAGCGTCCGCATCACGGTCAGCGACACCGGCAAGGGAATCGAGCCTGCGTTCCTGCCTTTCGTCTTCGACCACTTTAGACAGGCCGACCCGTCGAGTTCGCGGCGTCATGGCGGATTGGGGCTGGGGCTTTCGCTCGTTAAACATCTGGTCGAGTTGCACGGCGGGACAATCACGGTGGCGAGCGAAGGTAAGGGGCGTGGGGCGGCGTTCACCGTCACGCTGCCGCGCCGCCAGTTCGAATTCATCGAGGCGCCGCCCCGCGCGGTGGCGCCTC
>Ga0111539_10006920_pt1 | contig 14563 bp, 5 predicted proteins | sample RhiMethybrSRZTD1_FD_79667 | JGI IMG/M metagenome (GOLD analysis project Ga0111539, IMG submission 79667) | Populus rhizosphere microbial communities from Tennessee, USA - Rhizosphere MetaG P. TD hybrid SRZTD1 (version 2) (version 2) | ecosystem: Host-associated > Plants > Roots > Rhizosphere >... | reverse complement strand
GCAGCGTGTTGTCGGTCTGCGTCAGGCCAATCGGGAAGCCGCTCTGCATGTTGACCACCGCCGACAGGGTCCAGCCGCCGGCGAGTGCGTTCCCCACCCCGCTGGTCGCCCATCGGCGATCCTTGCCGAACGGGAGCTGCCAGATCGGCGCGATGATCACGCGGTGCGGGACGTCGAGGATACTGGAGCCGTAGTCGACCAGCGGGTTGAAGCAGGCGGTGTAGTTGCTGGTCGTGCACCCGGGCATCGACGCGACGTAGTTGTAGTTGTTCACCGGCACGCCGTTGCCGCGCTGCGAGTAGAAGTTGTTCTCGCCGATCTGGTTGTCCTTGAGCACGCTGTAGGTGTAGCTCACCCGGCCGCCGATGCCGCCCTTCGTCGGCCGCTTGGTCCACTCGAGGACGGCGGCGTTGTAGCGGTTGACGCCCTCAGAGATCTGCCGCGCCTGCACGTTCAGGAACTGAGGATACGGCCGCAGCAGCTGCCCGCGCGACAGCGTCGCCTGGCTCGCGAGCGGCCCGGCGCTGGCGTTGCCGAAGAACGGGTTGGGCACCTGCTGGTTGAGCACGGCCGACCCGAGCGCGAGGTACTTCGGATCGAGCTGGTTGATGTTGACCACGGTGTCGTCCGTACCGCCGAGCGGCAGGTGATCGCCGCGGGCGCCGACATAGCTGACGGTGACCGCCATCGCGCCCGGCAGCTCGCGCTGCAGGTCGGCCGAGTACTGCTGCACGCGCGGAGCGACGCGATTCTGATCGACGAAGCTGATCGTCGTGCCGACGCCGGACAGCGCGCCGAGCGCGTTGCCGCGCGGCGCCACCAGGCCGTTCGGGAACGGGTTGGTCAGGCTGACCGTCGGCGTGCCGGAGGGCTGCGGCGAGACCGTGTTCTGCGTGAAGCCAATCTGCCCGTAGTTGCTCGTCGTGCTGCTCGGCACCGGGTAGTTCCATGGCGCCCAGTAAATCCCGTAGCCGCCGCGCAGAACGGTCTTGGCGTTGAGCGAATAGACCGCGCCGACGCGGGGCGACCACTTCACTCCAGGCGGATTGCCCTGATAGGTCTTGTTGCCGTTGACGCCGGCGTACATCAGGCCGCCGGCGACCGTGCGGGCGGCGGTCCGGCCGCTGGGATCGACGGTCGCCGGGATGACGATGGCGCTCAGCGCGCTCGTGGCCGCCGGGTCGAAGCCAACCGTGAAGTTGTTGCTTCGCTCGCGCATCCCGTCCTCATGCTCGACGCGCAGGCCGTAGTTGAGCGTGAAATTCGAGGTGAGGCGCCAGTCGTCCTGCAGGTAGCCGCTGTAGTAATTGGTGTAGATGTCGAGCGGCGTGGTGAGGGTCATCGTGCTTTGGCGCGCCGCGTCTGCCGTCGGATAGCCGAGCAGGAAGCTCGCGAAGGCATCGCCCTCGGTGGTGCTGTTCTGGTTGAGGCCGGTCGACGAGGTGAACTCCTTGTCGAACTCGAAGGCGCCGCTGGCGTTGCCCGGGTTCAGCAGGTAGACGCCGATCTGGCGGTAGTCGGCGCCCATCTTGAACGTGTGAGTGCCGACGAACCTGGAATAGCTCGCGTTGCCGCCGGTCGATTTGTAGGTGCGGTACGACGGGTTGATCGCGCCGAACGCGCTGTAGCCGTTGGTGAACGTCCCCAGCGGAAACTTCGGCACGCCGGTCTGCGCCACCTGACTGGCGTAGGTCGGCGAGAAGCCGAGGGTCGTCGGGTCGAAGTCGATGGTCATCGTGCTGTTGTCGACGAACTGCGTCCACCCGAACCGCAGCGCGAGCACCGAGTTGTCGCTGATCAGCCAGGTGTTGTTGAGGGCGACGATCTGCGGCGTCCGCTTCAGCAGGTAGTCGTTCGGATCGGCGAACCGGTTGGCGCCGCTCCTGCCGATCTCGTAGTAGTTGGAGCACGGCTCGTCGGTGTGGTTCCAGAGATAGAAGCCGCTCAGCGACACTTTGTCGTTGAACTTGTGCTCGACCTTGCCGGAGTACTCCTGCGCGCCGTTGTGGATTTCGGCGACCCGCGTGTAGTTGTTGGTGCCGTTCGACACGTTCACGTCCGGCAGCGGCATGTACTTGAGAATCGCCGCCGACACCGGGTTGATCCGGTTCGCCGGGATGACGTTGTTCGGGAACGGCGTGTGCGTCAGCGGGTCGTAGATCACCACGCGCTGGCCGGCTGGATTGGTCAGCGCCGAGAAGTCACCGCGCCGCATCGCCTCGGTCCCGAAAATCCTCGACACGCCTCGCGTCGAGACGTCGTTGTATCCTTCCCCGGCGAACCAGAAGAAGGTGCGGTTCTTCACGATCGGGCCGCCGATGCCGCCGCCCGGCAGGTAGTACTGCGTCTTCGGTTTCGGCTGGCCGGCGATGCCGCCGAAGTAGTTGTTCGCCGCGCCCCAGCGCGGCCGCGTCTGGAAGAAGCCGGTGCCGTGCCAGTTGTTGGTGCCCGACTTCAGCGTCGTGTTGAACACGCCGCCGCCGGTGCGCCCCATCTCGGCGTCGTAGGTATGCACCTGCACCTTGACGTCGTCGAGCGCCTCGATGCTGGGGTTGGCGACCGCGCGGTTGGTAATGTCGGTGATCGGCACGCCGTCGAGCACGTAGTTGTTGCCGCGGCGCGTGCCGCCGCCGAGCGAGAGCAGCGACGCGTTGCTCTGATCCTGCTGGCGGTTGTACTGGCCGTCGCCCGAGGGGATGACGGTGGGAATCGACACGCCGATGAGGAACGCGGCGCGGCCCGGGGCCGGCAGCGTCTGCAATGCCTCGGAGTCGAGCACCGTGCCCTGCGAGGCGTTCGCCGTCTCGATCAGCGGCGCCGCGCCGGTGACGGTGATGCTCTCCTCCATCGCCCCCACTTCGAGCGTCAGATCGAGGGTCAGGAACTGCTGGGTGCCGATGCGGATGCCGCCGCGATCGATCGTCTTGTATCCCTGGAGAGCCGCCGTGACCTTGTAGTTCCCCGGGTCGACGTTGGAAAAGACGTACTCACCGCGCTCGTTGGTGACCGTGGAGCGCTTGATGTTGGTCTGCTCGTTCGTCAGGGTCACCTCGACGGCGGGCACGACACCGCCGGCATCCTTCAGCGACCCGCGCAATCCGCCCTGGAACCCCTGCCCCGCCGCGAGATGCGGCGCAGCCAGGACCAGTACCGCCCCGAGAACGAGCGCAGCCCGGACTCTCATACATCGCTCCCTTCAACAACGCACCGTGGTGCAAAAGCCCCGTTAACCGCCGAACCAAGCGCCGCAACGACACGCCCGGAACACCGACGACCGACGACGAAGCCGTGACGAGAGGAAAGTTGTATGAGGACTGGTTGGGGGGATTCTAGGAAGACTCTTACGGTTGTGCAACAGCCAGATGGAAAAGATTTCGGACTGCCCCGCGGCGGCGGCGCCGGATCCAACATTTTGCAGGACCAAAAAAAGAGGCCACGGAAACCCGAAGGTTTCCGTGGCCGAATTGATACGGTCCTGGGGCGCCCGAGAGACGCCTAGAACGAGAACCGGAACATCAGCTGCGTGATGCGCATGAAGCCGGCCTGGACGCCAGTCTGGCCGAAGTTCGAGTTGCTGAAGTTGTTGCGGCCGCTCAACGCCCGGACGTTCGGCCGATTGAGCAGGTTGAGCATCTCGATCTTCAACTGCGCCGACTTGGTGCCGAAGTTGAAGTTCTTCATGAACACGCCGTCGACGTTGTACTGGCCCGGCGTGCGCAGATCGGTGATCGTCCGCGGCGCGTTGCCGTAGGTGAACGCCGACGCCGCCGAGAACGCCGCCGGGTTCAGCCAGGTCGCGGTCGCGTGCTCGGCGGTCGCCAGGCGATCCTCGAAGCTGCCCGAGGTCGCCAGATTGCCGCCGACCAGATTCGGCCGCTGCACGCCCGAGAACGTGCCGGTGTTGTCCGTCTGCTGCACGTTCAGCGGGAAGCCGCTCTGCAGGTTGATCGCCGCCGACAGCGTCCAGCCGCCGAGGATCCACTCGGTTGCCGAGCTGTTGGCGCCCCACTTCTTGCCCTTGCCGAACGGCAGCTCGACGACCGGCGCGATGATCACGCGGTGCGGCACGTCGAGCAGGCTGTAGCCGTAGTCCGCGTCGGGGTTGTAGTAGGCGGAACCCTGAATGTAGTTGTAGTTGTTGAACGGCAGGCCGGGGCTGATCGGCGAGTAGAAGTTGTCCTCGCCCACCAGGTTGTCCTTGAGCACGCTGTAGGTGTAGCTGACGCGGCCGCCCCAGCCGCCCGTGGTCCGCTTGGTCCACTCGAGCACCGCCGCGTTGTAGCGGCTCTTGCCCTCGAGCACGTGGCGCGCGTTGACGTTCAGGAACTGCGGATACGGCCGCAGCAGCTGCGCGCGGGTCAGCGTCGCCTGCGACGCCAGCGGGCCGGCGCTGGCGTTGCCGAAGAACGGGTTCGGCAGCACGTCGTTGAGCCGGGCGCCGAGCGCCATGTACTTCGGATCGAGCTGGTTGATGTTGACCGGCGTGTCCGCCGATCCGCCGAGGCCCAGCTTGTCGCCGCGCGAGCCGACGTAGCTCACGGTGATCGCCTGGCTGCCCGGCAGCTCGCGCTGCAGGTCGACCGAGTACTGCTGGACGCGCGGCGCGGTGCTGTTCTGGTCGACGTAGCTGAAGGTGGTGCCGACGCCGGCGAGCGCGCCGAGGTTGCTGCCCTGCGGCTGCAGGATGCCGTTCGGGAACGGGTTGGTCAGCGACACGGTCGGCACGGTGCCGGCCGGCGACTGCGCCAGGATCGTGTTGTTGGTGAAGCCGACCTGGCCGTAGTTGTTCTGCGCGGCGCTCGGTGCCGGGTAGTTGTACGGCGCCCAGTAGAGGCCATAGCCTGCGCGCAGCACGGTCTTGGTGTTGATCGAGTAGACGGAGCCGACGCGCGGCGACCACTTCAGCTTCGGCGGGTTGCCCTGCGTCGTCTTGTTGCCGTTGACGCCGGCGTACATCAGGCCGCCTTTGACGGTCCGCGGGCCGACGCCGGCGACCGGATCCGCCGGCAGCGTAACGCTCGACAGCGCGCTGGTCGCCTCGGGGTCGAAGCCGACGGTGAAGTTGTTGTCCTTCTCGGCCATCCCGGTCTCGCTCTCGACGCGCAGGCCGTAGTTGACGGTGAACCTCGAGCTCACGCGCCAGTCGTCCTGGGCGTAGCCGCCGGCGTAGTAGGTGAACAGGTTCACCGGCGTCGAGCGGGTGATCTGGCTCTGGCGGGTCGACAGCGCCGACGGAAAGCCGAGCAGGAACGACGCGAACGAGTTGCCGTCGAGGGCGCCGCCGGCGCCGTTCGACGAGGTGATGTCGCGGTCGAACTCGAACAGGCCGGCGCCGTTGCCGGGGCTGAAGAAATCGAGGCCGATCTGGCGGAAGTCGGCGCCGAACTTGAACGTGTGCGTGCCGACGAACTTCGAGAACGCGCCGTTGCCGCTGATCGACTTCCAATTGCGATCGGTTGGCTCGATCGCGCCGAGCGTCCGCCCTTCGTTGTCGTAGTTGCGGATTCGGATCTGCGGGAACTTCTGCACCGAGATCTGGTTGAGGAAGTTCGACGAGAAGCCGAGCGTCGCCGGATCGAACTCGATGCTGAGGGTGTCGTTGTCGGGGAAGCGCGTGACGCCGAAGCGCAGCGCCAGCACCGAGCTGTCGCTGGTCACCCAGGTGTTGTTCAGCGCCAGGATCTTCGGCCGCCGCTTGAGGATGTAGTCGAGCGGATCGGCGAACCGGTTCGGCTCGGTCTGGTCGGCGGTGCCAAAGTAGTTCGCGCACGGCTCATTCGAGCGGTTGTAGAGATAGAAGCCGGTCAGCGACACCTGGTCGTTGAACTTGTGCTCGACCTTGCCGGTGTACTCCTGCGTCCACTTCGACTTGATCAGCGAGGTGCGGTTGTAGTTCGCGCCGCCGTTGCTCGTCTGGGTGTCCGCGGCCGGCAGGTACTTCAGCATCGCCGCCGACACGGGGTTGATGCGGTTGGCCGGGATGACGTTGCCGGGGAACGGCTGCCGCGTCACCGGATCGTAGACGACCACGAGCTGGCCGGCGGCGTTCCTGGTCTGGGAGAAGTTGCCGGCGCGCTCGAGATCGGTCGGCATGATCTCGCTGGCGTTGCGCGTCTGCACGTCGGTGTAGTTCTCGGCCGCGAACCAGAAGAAGGTGCGGTTCTTCGCGATCGGGCCGCCGAAGCCGCCGCCGCCCAGATAGTACGGGTTGTTCGGCTTGGCCACACCGGCCTTGTCGCTGAAGTAGTTGTTCTTCGACAGCGTGATCGGCCGCGTCTGATAGAAGCCGGTGCCGTGCCAGGCGTTGGTGCCCGAGCGCAGCGTGGTGTTGAACACGCCGCCGCCGGTGCGCCCCATCTCGGCGTCGTAGGTGTGCACCTGGACCTTCACGTCCTCGAGCGCCTCGATCGTCGGGTTGGCGCTGGCGCGGTTGCGCAGGTCGGTGATCGGCACGCCGTCGAGCGTGTAGTTGTTGCCGCGCCGGGTGCCGCCGCCGAGCGAGATCAGGGACGCGTTGGTTTGATCCTGTTGACGGTTGAATTGCGTATCACCGGACGGTATGACCGTGGGGACCGTTGTACCGATCATGAATGCATTGCGACCGGGCGCGGGGAGCGTCTGGAGCGCCGCCGAGTCGAGCACCGTGCCCTGGGATGCGTTGCCGGTTTCAATCAACGGCGCCTGGCCGGTCACCGTCACGCTCTCCGTGATCGCGCCGACCTCCATGGTCAGGTCGAGGGTGAGGAACTGCTGCGTGCCGACGCGGATGCCGGCACGGTCGACGGTCTTGTAACCCTGGAGTGCCGCGGTCACCCGATAATTGCCCGGGTCGACGTTCGCAAACACATATTCGCCGCGTTCGTTGGTCACCGTCGATCGCTTGACGTTGGTCTGTTCGTTGGTAAGAGTCACTTCCACGCCGGGAACGACACCGCCCGCGTCTTTCAGCGAACCTCGGATGCCGCCCTGGAACCCTTGTGCGAACAATTGCCCTGCGGTGACCACGACCAGCAGCGCCCCGATGAGCGCAGCTTTGAAACTCATAGGTCTCCTCCCAAGTTGTTGAAAACGGACCCGATAGCAGGAATTGGGCGATCCTAGTGGTCGCGCGGAACCACTCGCAAGGTAATTTGTCTGCAGGGGCGGTCGAATCGGTGGGGGGAACAAAGAAATGGAGCGTCCGGCGAAAGACGCTCCATTTTTCTGAATAGACGACGGGTGTCTGCTGACGAGCTACGGCTTCTTGACCTCGAACTTGATCTGCTTGAGGATGCCGGCTTCCTTCGGCAACTCGGTCGTGCCCGCCGGGAACTTGCTGACGCTGAACATGAAGGACAGGATGTCGGCGTTCTGCTGGCCGCTCAGCGAGCCGGGCGAGTTCTGCGGCATCGAGATGCGGATGCGCTCGAAGAGATCGCCGATGGTGAGGCCATCCCAGCCGGCGAGGAACTCGCCGCCGGCCAGCGGCGGTGCCATCTCGCCGCCGGTGAGCTCGGTGCCGTGGCACGATGCGCATTCCTGCGCATACATCGCTTTGCCGCGGGTCGCCTGCTCTTCGGTATAGACGCCGTCCCAGATCGATTGCGTGGGCGGCTGCGCATGCACGCGAGAGTTGAGAGTCAGAACGGTTGCCAGGGGAAGCAGGGCCACCGCTGCGAATTTAAGTTTCATCCGGCTATTGTACAAAAAAAGGGCCCGGTTTCCCGGGCCCCGACAAAAACAGACAATCGCCTGAGACGCCGCTCCGCGCGGGCGGGTCGCTTCTTGAAACTTTACGCGCCGCTCAGAACTTATACCGGAACGACAGCTGCCAGATCCGCATGAACCCGGCCTGGATGTCCACGCGGCCGAAGCTCGAGTTGTCCGGGGCATTGATGCCGCCCTGGCTGAAGTTGCCGAACTTCGGCGTGTTCGTCAGGTTGAGGATCTCGAAGCGGATCTCTCCGCTCTGGTTGCCCGCGAACGTCGTCGCCTTCGTCAAGACGAGATCGACGTTCTTGCGGAACTGCCACCGCGCGTCGCCATTGTTCCGCGGCGCTGTGCCGTACACGCCGACGCCGGGGTTTGCGTAAGCGGTAGAGCTGAACCAACGCGCGCCCAAATGGTCCTCGGACGCGGCACGATCGGCGTCACTCCCCGAGGTGCTCGGATCGCCGATCAGATTGGGCCGCTGGCGTCCGCCGAACAAGCCGAGGTTCGCATCCGATGTCGAGCCGCTCAGAATCGCGCTGAGCGGAGGTCCGCTCACCATCTCGACGACCGCCGACGCATTCCATCCGCCGAGCAGCAGGAATTTCGCGCCGCTCCTGCTCGCCGGACTCGGCAGCTGAACGATCGGCGCCAGCACGATGCGATGCGGCGAGTCGAAGTTGCTGATCGCGTACTCGGCGTCGAGGTCGTAGTTGTTCTGTGGCGTCGCCGTGCGGCTGCCGTAGTTGCTGGTCTCGCCGAACTGGTTGTCCTTCATCCGGCTGAACGTGTAGCTGTAGCGGCCGCCCCAGTGGCGGGTGCCGCCGACTCGCTTGTCGAGGATGAAGTCGACAGCGTTGTACTGCCGCTTCGAGCCCGCGGTCATCTGGTGCACCATCACGTCGCCGAACTGGGGGAACGGCCGCAGCAGTTGACCGCGCGCGACCGTCGGCGCCGAGGCGAGCTCCCCGGCCTGGGCGATGCCGAAGAACGGGTTGGGAACCTGCTCGCGCAACCTCGCCGGATTCCAGCCGCTGCCGAGCGGAAACAGCTGCCGCGCGACCGCCGGATCGATCTGGTTGATGTTGACGACCGCGTCGGTCGTGCCGCCGTATCCGATGTCGCGGCCGGTCGCGCCGACATACCCGATCGTGATGGCCATCGCGCCGGGAAGCTGCCGCTGGATGTCGGCCGAGTACTGCTGCACGCGGGGTGATCCCTTGTCCTGATCGACGAAATCGATGCGACTGCCGACGCCGGTCAGCAGTCCCTGCGAGCTGCCAATGGGCGCGAGGAGACCCCCCGGGAAGGGATTGTCCAGGACCGTGAGGGGTACCGAACTCTCGGCCGACGATTGAATCAGCGACGTCGAGCGCGAGAAGCCGGTGGAGGTGTATCCGGTCCCGGCGCCGGGATAATTCCACGGCGCCCAGTACAGACCGTAGCCGCCGCGCAGTACCGTATCCGTGTTGATGGCATACGTGGTCCCGACGCGCGGTGCCGGCTTGATCGTTTTCGGATTGCCCTGATAGTCGTTCGCGCCGTTGACGCCCGCGAACAGGAGGCCGCCGCGCAGCGTTCTTCCCTGCAGCAATGTTCCGGCCTTGTTCACGAGCCCGTCGATCGGATTGGTCGCGTTCTGATCGAACCCGACTGTCTGGCGATTCTCGACCTCTCGCAGACCGTCCTCGTGCTCGAGCCGCAGGCCGTAGTTCAGCGTCAACCTCGACGTGATGCGCCAGTCGTCCTGAACGTACGCGCCCCAGTACTTCGTGAACCACTCTCCCGCGCCGTTATTGAACGGGGCCTTTCCGGTGGAAGGAAGGCCGAGCAGCAGGCTGGCGAGTTCGTGGCCGCCGACGCCATTGCGGCTGGTGAAGGCGGCGGTGAAATCGAAGTTGCCACCGAGCGAGTTGTCGAACGCGCTGACTGTCGCGAGCGAGACGCCAAGACGGCGCAGGTCGGCGCCGAATTTGAAGCTGTGATTGCCCACGAGCTTCGTCAGCGCACCGTTGATCGCATACGGTCCCTTCCAGCGCACCGGACCCGGGCCATAGCCGCCCACGTCTTCGACTTCGTCGAAGGTGAGCGACGGGAAGGTGTTGGCGCCGCCCGCCGGAAGCGCGTTCACGTACGCCGAGTTGAAGCCGAGCGATTGCTGTCCCGCCGAGAACGCCTGCGCATCGCACGAGTCCTGCCACGTCGTCCAGCCGTAGCGGAGCGTGAGCACCGTCGTGTCGTTCAGGATGTTCGTGTTGTTGAACACCAACACGTGCGGACGGCGCCGCAGCGGTCCGAACCACTGCGACTGGTCGGCCATGAACAGCTTGTCCGCCTTCATGATCGTGCTGCCGGGTTCGTCGGTCTTGTTGTAGAGATAGAAACCGCTCAGCGACCAGTTGTCCGTGAACTTGTGCTCGCCCTTGAACGTGTACATCATCGCCTTGTCGATGACGAAGGCGGTGCCGTTGGCGTTGGTGTTGCCGTCTTCGTTCTGCGCCATCGCGCCCTGAATCGTCTCGGTCGGCCACAGCTTGAGGATGTTGAGCCCGACCTGGCTCACCGCCGGATGCGTCAGCGGAATCTGCGCGTTGGTGAAGAGGCCGCCGGTGGCGATCGATCCGGTTCCCGCCGCCGGGCATCGCTGCGAAGCAGCCGTCAAACCGCGGCACCACGGGTTGTACAGCACGACCGGAGCGCCTCCCAACCTCGTGCGCGAGAAATCACCGTTGCGCTGGTTGGCGGTCGGCCAGATCTCGTTGATGTTGCGCGTCGTCCCCGACCGGTACCCTTCCATCGCGGCCCAGAAGAACGTGCGGTTCTTGAGGACCGGTCCGCCGACGCCGCCGCCGAACAACCGGTAGTACGCGTCGGCCAGCCCGGTTTCTTCCTTCGTCTTGCCGGCCACGGCGTTGAAGTAGTTCTCCGACTGTCCCCAGACCGGACGCGTCTGATAGAAGCCGCTGCCGTGATACCGATTGGCGCCCGAACGCGCCGTCACGTTGAACACGCCGCCACCGGTGCGCCCCATCTCGGCGTCGTAGGTGTGGACCTGCACCTTGACGTCCTCGAGCGCCTCGATCGTCGGGTTCGCGACCGCGCGGCCGCGCAGCTCGCTGATCGGCACACCGTCGACGATGTAGTTGTTCGCCCGGATGCCGCCGCCGCCGATTGAGACGAGCGACGCATTGCTCTGATCCTGCTGGCGGTTGAACTGCGGATCGCCGTTCGGCATCACGGTCGGCACGGTGACGCCGATGAGGAAGGCGTTCCGTCCGGGCGCCGGGAGCGATTCGAGCGCCTGTCGATCGAGCACGCCGCCGGTGGACGCCGACGCGGTGTCGATGAGCGGCGTCTGCCCGGTGACCGTGATGTTCTCTTCGAGCGCGCCGACTTCGAGCGTGACGTCGAGCGTGAGGAACTGCTGCGTGCCGACCGTCAGCCCTTTGCTTTCGTAGGTTTTGTAGCCGGGCAGCTTCGTGGAGAGGGTGTAGGTGCCGGGTGGTACCGCAGGGAAGTTGTACTGCCCGACGTCGTTGGTGACCGTTTCGCGCGAGATGCTCGTCGCTTCGTTGGTCAGCGTGACGGTCACGCCGGGAATGACTCCGTTCGCGTCCTTCACGGCGCCACGCACGCCGCCTGTGAATTGCTGCGCGCCGGCTGACGCCGCGCCCGCGGCGACAAGCAGCCAGATCGACGCGGCCCGTACCAGACCTTTCATCATAACCATCCTCCGGTAGACTCCCAGCACCAGTACCAGTCAGGTAGAGCGATGCCGACGTACACAGAAAGCCGCCTGCAACCCGGGATAAAAGTCGGATGGGGCAAAAACCGCGCTTATTCTAGGGGCACTGTAAACCGCGTGCAACCGGAGAAAATTTTCGCTGCACGCCAATCGCCGATGCCCAGCGTCGTCTCCAAATGGTTGGTTGCGGTCTCGGTCTCCCTGCTCGCCTCCGCGCAGTGCGGACGCGCCTCGGCGCAGCCGCGCGCGGCCGATCGGTTCCAGCAGGGAATGACCGCGCTCCACCTGTTCGAGTACGAGGACGCCAACGAGGCCTTCGTTCATGCGCGCCAGGTCGACCCGGCGTTCGTGATGGCCTACTGGGGCGAGGCGATGACCTATCACCAGGCGCTCTGGCGCAACGAGAACCTCGATGCAGGGCGGCAGGCGCTCGCGCGCCTCGCGCCAACGGCTTCCTTACGCCGCGCCAGAACCCAGGATCGGAAAGAGCAGGCGTGGCTCGGCGCCGTCGAGCGATTGTTCGGCAGCGGGGACGCCGGCGCGCGGCGGCAGCAGTATGCGGACGCGATGGCGCGGATGTACGGCGACTATCCCGGCGACCCGGATGTCGCCTCGTTCTACGCGCTCGCGCTCGTCGGCACGATGTCGCGCAGCCTGATTGGATTCGTCGATGCGCACGAAGGGCACAGCGCCGGGCTCGCGGGCAGCGAGACGCAGGCGCGGGTCGCCGACATCCTCGAGGCCGTGCTGCGCGCGCACCCCGAACATCCCGGAGCGCTCCACTACTTCCTGCACAACCAGGACGACCCTGCGCACGCGGCGCGCGCGCTCCCGGCGGCGCGCACCCTCGCCCGTCTCGCGCCCGAGTCGAGCCACGCGCGTCATATGCCCGCCCACATCTTTCTCCAGCTCGGGTCGTGGCAGGAGGCGGAGCGCTCCGATCGGTCGGCCTTCGAGGCGTCACAGGCCTGGGTCGAGCGCAAGCATCTCGACCCGGCGCTGCGCAACTACCACGCGCTGGCGTGGCGGCAGTACGAGCTGCTGCAGCTCGGCCGATATCGCGAGGCGCTGGCCCTCATCGACGAGCTCGCGCCGGTCGTCAAGGCGACCGGACAGTTGAACCTGCTGAGCGATCTGTCGTCGATGCGGGCCCGCTATGCGATCGAGAGCGCCGAGTGGGCGCGCATGGCCACCGTGGACACGTTCGGCAACGCCAACGAGCTGTTCGCGATCGGGCTGAGCGCGGCGAACAGCGGCGGCGCAGCCCGCGCCGAGCGCGCCCGCGGCGTGCTCGCCGAGCGCGCCAGGGATCCGCGCGAGGGCGATCTGCGCCCGGCGATCGCAATCATGGAGCGCGAGCTGGCGGCGGCCATCGCGCACGCCGCGGGCCGCGTCGACGACGCGGTGGGTATCCTCCGCGAGGCGGCGGACCAGGAATCGCGGCTGCCGGCGCCGCTCGGGCTGCCGGCGCCGATCAAGCCGGCGGCGGAGCTGCTCGGCGAGGTGCTGCTCGTGGTCGGACGGCCGGCCGAGGCGGCGCCGTTCTTCGAGCAGGCGCTGGCGCGAAACCGCAACCGCTCGCGGTCGGTCCTCGGCCTGGCGCGCGCCGCGTCAGCCGCCGGAGACACCGCTGCAGCACAGAAACACTACGCTGCGCTGCTCGATAACGTTCGCGAGGCCGACGCCGACCTCCCGCTCGCGCGCGAAGCGCGCGCCGCGCTCGACACGTCCGCTGCGCCAACGGCACCGCCGGCGAATGGGCGTTCACGCTTGTTCATGGCGGCTGCGACGGTCACGGTACTCGCCGCCGCCGCGATCGTGCTGATGCGGCGCGGCAGAAAGACGACGCAACCGCCGGCGCGGCGAACGTCGTCGAAGCACCGCCGCCGCTAAATGCGGGGTCAGACCCGCTTTGCGGGTCTGACCCCTATTAGCTTGTTGCTGCGAAGAGATCTCTTTCAACGGCCGGGTGATAGAGGTCGGACCCACAAAGCGGGTCCGACCCCGCATACTGAGGCTCACATGGCGACCAAGTTCGCGGCCCAAACGTTGATTACCGCCGCGTTGCTGGCATCAGCCCCGGCGTTCGCGCCTGGCACGGTCTCGCTGCTCGCGCAATCGACGGTGGCCGATGCGGCGGTCCAGCGCGTGCTCGACGACTACATCGGCTTGTACCGGAAAGACACGCTCGAGCGGTGGAAGACGCTCTTCCTGCCGTCGTTCACCGCGACCTACACCAATGCCGACGGCAGCGTGAGCAGCAGGACCCTGAACGAGTTCTACGAAGCGCAGCGGCGCGGCTTCGCCGCGGGGGAGATGTCGGAGACGCTGCAGAACGTGAGCATCCAGCGCACGGGCCGCCTCGCCCACGCCAGCGCCGCCTTCCGCTTCACGAGCCGCGGTGTGGGGCGCGATGGAAAACTGATGCTGCTGCTGATCGAGGAAAGAGGCCAGCTCAAGATCGCAGCGCTGGTGTTCACGTATCACCTGGCCGGAACACCATAGAGCCCGGTGAGACAGCATCCGTCTCGTATGCCAAAGGCCCGCCGCTAAAGCAGCCCTGAAGGGCTGCGCTACGACCGAGGCGGATCGCGCGGCTCGTGGAACACAAAAAAAGGAGCCCGGTTGCCCGGGCCCCTCGAAAACGTCGAACCTAGAACGTTGAACCTAGAACCAGAACCAACCCAGAACCCAGAACCAGGAACCCCGAACCAGTTCTTCTACCGCTGCGGCTGGCTCGTCGGCCTCGTTTCCGACGCCGGCAGGCTGAACGCCAGGTACTCGCCCGAGTAGTTGCCGCCGCTGATCGACACGATGATGTACTGCTTGCCGCCCGCCAGATAGCTCATCGGCGAGCCGCTCTGCTGCGCCGGCATCCACACCGCGCCAACCTGCGCGCCGGTGTTCTTGTCGTAGGCGCGCAGCATCGCACCGCGCGGATGCTCCGGCGTCGTCGTGATCGCCGGGTCGCCGAGGACGACGAGCGACTTGGTCACCACGAGGCCGACGCTGCCCGGCAGGCCGGTCTTCGGGATGTTCTTGTCCTTCAGCAGCGGATGGTTGCGCACCGCGTCCGGCGTGTCGCCGTGCGGCACCTGCCATTTGATCTCGCCCTTGTCGAGGTCAATC
>Ga0111539_10006919_pt1 | contig 14564 bp, 12 predicted proteins | sample RhiMethybrSRZTD1_FD_79667 | JGI IMG/M metagenome (GOLD analysis project Ga0111539, IMG submission 79667) | Populus rhizosphere microbial communities from Tennessee, USA - Rhizosphere MetaG P. TD hybrid SRZTD1 (version 2) (version 2) | ecosystem: Host-associated > Plants > Roots > Rhizosphere >... | reverse complement strand
GGTGCGGCAGGGCCAGATCATCGGCTACGTGGGAACCACCGGCATGTCGTCGGGGCCGCACGTGCACTTCGAGGTGCTGGTCAACAGCAGCTACGTCGACCCGATGTCCATCCAGGTGCCGCGCGAGCGTCAGCTTGCGGGCAGGCAGCTCGCCGACTTCCAGAAGGAACGGGCCCGCATCGACGACCTGATGCGCCGCAATCCCGTCTCGGCACGGGTGGCCGCGGCAGATCCGCAGTAGCCGCGCCTGTGCGTCAGTGCGCCCCGAAGACGTGGAGCGCGTTGGGAGCAACCATGCCCAGAATGGTGAAGAGAACGCCGACCGCGCCCACCGCACCGGCGCCCCACAGCAGATAGAAGACGCCCGTGATCAGATAGGACGAGGCGAGCACGATGGCGATCTGGAAGGCGGCCGAGCCGAATTCGAAGCTGTGATACTTGGCGAGCGCGCGGTCGCGCTTGACCTCCGCCTCGAGCGCCCGTGCCATAAGCTCCTTGCGGCCTTCGCCCTTGTTGTTGGGCCTGGGCTCGCTCTCGTAGCGCGCCGCCCGATCCTTCCACTCCTTGACGCGCTTTTCGAGCAGCGCCTTCACATCGGCGTCCTTGGCGAGCTGCACGTCGACCTCCATCTGCTCGGCCGCCGTCTCCATCGTCGTCTTGCGGATGGTCTTGGCCTGATAGAACGCCCACAGGTTGGACGCCTCGACGTTGGAGCTGATGCCATCAGTCTGGGCGCTCTTGCCGAGCGTCTCGGCGATGGCAAGAAACAGGGCAAGCACGGAGATCAGAATGGCGATCTTCTTGTTCTCGCCCTCCACGAGGCCGTGACCACCACCGTGCGACATCGCTCCCCTCCCTCACACCGGGACTCCTATGCCGTCTGCAGACGGCATGCCGGCCGGCGGATACCTAGGCGCCATCTGCCGGCCGGTCCAGCCCCAGTTGGCGAAGCGTTAGCGCCCAACTTTGTAATGGGCGGATGACGAAGGGAAAATTTAGGGCAAGCAACGCAATTGCAAGGAGCACGACAGCAATGCCTCTCTCTCTCGTGACGGCTCAGCCGCGCCGTTGCGCACTTCGGCGTGGTGCCGACGGGAGCCTTTCTTGCTCGCCATACCCACGACGGGGCAGCTCGAGAACTGTGCCGGTACAGATTCTGTATCGACAGGAGCCTTCTGCACCCGGAATGCCGCCGGAAACCGACGTGCGGCAATGCCGCCGCTAGCTCCGATACAGTTTCAGGACTGGAGGCACAACGCCTCCGTCAGACATGCTCTGCCCAGCACGATGCCCCGTCTCGACCGACGATCCGCGCAGAAGGACGGAGTGCCACACCACGGACTATGGGAGGCAAGAAGATGTTCAGCACGCCAGATCGGAGCGTCGCGCTCGCCGCGCAAGCCATTATCGACCTGATCAACTCCCGACCCATATCGCCGAGGCAGGACGAGATCGCGGCGATCATCAAATCGGCTGTAGCTGCGCCGCTCTCGCGCACATCTGATCGCACAGCAAAGCGCGATGAGAAGGCGCTCGATGAAGAATACGGACCGATTGTCTCGGCGCGCGGTTGACCAAGTCTGCAACGTGATCAAGGGAAGCAGGACATGCGAGTTGCAAAAGAGCAAGTGGCGGTCAAGATGAAGATCCCGGGCGCCACCATCCGGCAGCAGACAGATTTCGGCGATGCGAGCGGCTACGGCAAGATCAGCGGCGAGTATTTCACACTCGCTGCGGGCGTGGACACCACCCCGCTTTTTCAGGGCCTTGAAGGAAACCTTTGTCAATGCCCTCATTGGGGCTTCGTGCTGCGCGGTCAGCTCACCACTACCGATGGGACAGGCAGGCAGGAGACCGTCGGCGCGAATGATCTGTTCTACTGGCCGCCTGGGCACAACGTGAGGGTCGATGCCGACGCAGAGATCATCATGTTCAGCCCTCAGCAGGAGCACAGCCACGTCATCGACCACATGATCGAAAGGACGAAGAACTAGCCAGGCGGGATCGCACTTCGGCGCCTGCTCGTTGCAGCCAACAATTGGCCGGAGTCCGGCACGAGTGGTCGACTTCCGCTTCGGGTCGAGAATTAACCTGCCGGGCGTGCGACACGTACGGCGGAGTCTTTTCGGAGAGTGGTCGAAATCGTCATGGCACTGCCGAAGGCCTCGGTGCCGACCGCCGGGACATCGGCCTGCCTACGCGACTGAGTACGCGCCTAGTCTAGTGTCCGGATCACGAAATTCGTCTCGGCGTACGGCAGGCGGGAAACGAAGCCCCCGTGCAGGGCACGAGCCAATTCCAATGCGCGGTTCAAATCGAGGAGTTCGCTTCGCCGCCCAGCAGGAAGCGATGTTGCGGACCTCTCGATCATCACGCTAGGTGACAACGACCTCGAGGTCGCCGACCCCGTCGACATGGCCTTTGAGCCTGTCGCCCTTGTTGATGGCGCCCACGCCCGAGGGCGTGCCGGTGAAGATCAGATCACCGGATTTGAGCTCGAACAGTCCCGACAGGAACTCGATCTGGTGGGGAATATCCCAGATCATTTGGCTGAGATCGCCGGACTGCCGCCGCTCGCCATTGACCTCGAGCCAGATCGCGCCGTTGGCCGGCAGGTCGACATCCTTGGCCGGCACCAGGGCCGTGCAGGGAGCCGAGTGATCGAACGCCTTCGCCACCTCCCAGGGACGCGCAAGCTTCTTGGCCACGTCCTGCAGGTCGCGCCGCGTCATATCGATGCCCACGCCATAGCCGTAGACGTGCTGCATGGCGTCCGCGGCCTTGATGTTCGTGCCGCCCGACTTGAGCGCCACCACGAGCTCGATCTCGAAGTGGACGTTCTTGGTCGCCGACGGGTAGGGAAACTTGCCGGTCGTGATCACGCAATCGGGGTTCTTCTGGAAGAAGAACGGGGGGTCCTTGATGTTCCCGCCCATCTCCTTGGTGTGCTCTTCGTAGTTGCGCCCGACACAATAGACGCGGTGGATCGGAAACAGCTTGTCCGTGCCCCTGACGGGAAGAGCCGGCTGCGGATTGGGATTGATGACGTAGGTCATGGCAGGCGCCTTTGCTGGATGCAGCTGCCCGTTGCATAGCAGAAACCCACGGGCCTGATGAGCCTATTGTGAGCGCGCTTCACGCTGCCGCAGCCGGCCTCCGGAACGATCATAGGGTGAGTACGTTGCTCGCAGCGAGCACACGAAAAATGAGACAGGTGCCGCCATGTCAGCACGCCGCATTTCAACACGCCGCATTGCGCTCGCGCTTGCCCTCTCCGGAGGCTTGCTGCCGTTCGCTTGGGCAGCAACCGCGGTCGCGCGAGACGCCGGCGGCAGAGGCGGCGTGCAGGCTGCCCCATCTGTGGGCGCCCCCCTGAGCGCTCCAACGGGACGTCGGGCGCCGTCCGCGCTGGCATCCCAACCGGGGCGGCCGGGCCGGTCTTTCTCGCCCGGTACCGATACGGACCTCCCCACGACACCGCCTCCCTCTCCGCCACCAGCGCCGGCGCCAGGGAATGCCGCGACCCTCCAGTCTCCCGCACCGGAGGCGCCGGCCGTCGCGCCGCTGCCCCAGCAACTTCCGACCGCGATTTCGGGCGGCGGCGAGCCGCCCGCAAACAGCATGGCGCTCTCGCCCGGAGGTACGCTGACATCGAGCCCGAGCGAGGCGGAGCCGAGCCGGCCCGGGGGCGGCGGCAAGTCGCTTGCCGACTGCATGAGATTCTGGGAGCCGGCCACGCACATGACGAAGGTCCAGTGGCGCGCCGCCTGCCTGCGCACGATGCAGGAGTATCCGAGCGTGCGCTGAGCGGTTCAGGCCGGACCAGCGCACTGAGTGCCCGGGGCTTGTCATGGTCGGGCTTGTCCCGACCATCCATCCAACCGCGTGCTCCGGCGGCCATGGGCCGCTGGATCTCTTGACAAGCCCGAGGATGACAGAACTTGCGCTAGCGCAGGCGCGCGTTGATGGCCTCGAGCGCCTTCGAGCCGGGGCACAGCTCCGACATGGGCAGCGCATTGAGCGACCGCCTGTCGGTGGCCAGGATGTCGTGCATGTCCTGCTGGCTCTCATCGACGAAGAGCAGCCCCGTCGCCACCTTGCCCTGCGCCGCATTGCTGCGGATGGCCATGATGGCGGCATCGGCATCGCGCGGATCATGCTGCTCGTCGAGCTTGTGCAGCACCAGGCGCGAGCCGTCGTGCATCATGACCGACGTCGAGGTGCCCTCGGCATAGTCGGCGGTGATCTCTTCCTTCTCCTCGACGAAATCGAGCTTGTTCTCCGACGCCATGTTGTGCGCGCGCACGTAGTCGTAGCTCTTGGTCGAGGTCGGGTGGTCGTTGAAGGTCACGCAGGGACTGATGACGTCGAGGAAGGCGAAGCCGTTGTAGCTGATGGCCGCCTTGATGAGGGGGATGAGCTGGATCTTGTCGCCGGAGAAGGAGCGGGCGACGAAGCCGGCGCCGAGCTGGATCGCCATCTGGCACAGGTCGATCGCCTCGAACGGATTGGCCTCGCCCTTCTTGGACGGCGAGCTCTTATCGTTGGTGGCGGAGAATTGCCCCTTGGTCAGCCCATAGCAGCCGTTGTTCATGACCACGTAGGTCATGTTCAGCCGGCGGCGCACCGCATGACAGAACTGGCCGAGCCCGATGGAGGCCGTGTCCCCGTCGCCGGACACGCCGATGTAGACGAGGTCGCGGTTGGCGAGGTTGGCCCCGGTCGTGATCGACGGCATGCGCCCGTGCACGGAGTTGAAGCCGTGGCTGCGGGAGAGGAAGTAGGTCGGTGCCTTCGACGAGCAGCCGATCCCCGACACCTTGGCGATGCGGTGAGCCGGCAGGTCCAGCTCGAAGCAGGCCTCGATCAGGGCGGCCGTGATCGAGTCGTGGCCGCAGCCGGCGCACAGCGTCGACATGGTGCCTTCATAGTCGCGCCGCGTCAGGCCGAGCGCATTCTTCGGCAGCGCCGGATGGTGGGCCGAGGGCTTGGCGATGTAGCTCATGGTCGATCCTTACTCGGCCGCGGCCTGGGCGGGCTGCAGGCGCGTCACGATCGCGCCGCGCACGAACTCGGCCGTCAATGGCATGCCGTCGTAGTTGAGCGCCGGGATGAGCTTGGCGCCGGGAACGTCGGCCTCCGTCATCAGCAGGGAGCGCATCTGCGCATCGCGGTTCTGCTCCAGCACGAACACGCGCTCGTGCATGGCGCAGAAGGAGACCACCTCGCGCGTGAACGGGAAGGCCTTGATGCGCAGCGCGTTGACCTTGATGCCCTCGCGCTCGAGCAGATCGAGGGCCTCGCGCACCGCCGGCGTCGTCGCGCCGAAATAGATGAGGCCGGTCTTGCCGCCCTTGTCGCGGATCGCGATCTCGGGCTTGGGTACTAGGCCCTGGGCGGTGTCGAACTTGCGGCGGATGCGGTCGATCACGCGCGCATGGATGCGTCCGTCCTCGGTGTAGCGCGCGTTCTCGTCGTGCGAGGTGCCGCGCGTGAAGAAGGCGCCCTTGGTCGGATGCGTGCCGGGCAGCGTGCGGTAGGGGATGGCGTCGCCGTCTACATCCTGGTAGCGGCCCCAGTCCCTGCCCTTCAGCTCCTTGAACTTGTCGAGCTGCTCGGCGGTCAACACCTTGCCGCGGTCGTGCGCGTGCGCATCGTTCCAGGCGAACGCGTCCGTCACCCACTCGTTCATGCCGATGTCGAGGTCGGACATGACGATGACGGGTGTCTGCAGGCGCTCGGCGAGGTCGAAGGCCTCGGCGCCCATGGAGAAGCACTCCGTGGGGTTGGCCGGGAACAGCAGCACGTGCTTGGTGTCGCCGTGCGAAGCGTAGGCGCAGGAGAGGATGTCGGACTGCTGGGTGCGCGTGGGCATGCCGGTCGACGGGCCGCCGCGCTGGATGTTGAACAGAACGACCGGCACCTCGGCGAAGTAGGCGAGGCCCAGGAACTCGCTCATCAGCGAGATGCCGGGGCCGGAGGTCGCCGTGAACGAGCGTGCCCCGTTCCAGCCGCCGCCGATGGCGACGCCGATCGCGGCAAGCTCGTCCTCCGCCTGCAGAATGCCGTAGAGCCGCCGCCCGTCCTTGCCCGTGCGCAGGCGCTTGGCGTAGCGCTCATATGCCTCGGCCAGCGAGGTCGACGGCGTGATCGGATACCAGGCGCACACGGTGGCGCCGGCGTAGAGGGCGCCGAGACCGGCAGCATCGTTGCCGGTCACCAGGATCTTGCCCTTGGCGCCCTCGGCATGCCGCAAGCGGATGGGCAGCGGACAGTCGAAATGCTTGAGCGCATACTCGCGACCCAGGGCGATCGCCTCCATATTGGCGGCGACCAGCTTCTCCTTGCCCTTGAGCTGGTCGGCCACCGTGCTCTCGAGCACCTTGAGGTCCATGTCGAGGAGCGCCGTCAGCGCGCCGACGTAGACCATGTTCTTGAACAGCTGCCGCTGGCGCGTGTCCTTCCACTTGGCGGCGCACATCTCCGCGATCGGCACGCCCAGGACGGTGATGTCGTCACGGGGCCAGACGCGGGGCAGCGTCGAATCGTAGAACAGCCAGCCTCCCGGAGCGATCTCGCCCAGGTCCTCCCTGAAGGTCTGCGGGTTCATGGCGACCATCAGGTCGATGCCGTCGCGCCGCGCCAGATAGCCCGCCTCCGACACCCGCACCTCGTACCAGGTCGGCAGGCCCTGGATGTTGGAGGGGAAGATGTTCTTGGGGCTGACGGGAATCCCCATGCGGAACAGCGTCTTGGCAAAAATACCATTGGCGCTGGCCGAGCCCGAGCCGTTGACGGTGGCGAACTTCACCACGAAGTCATTGATGCCGCTCATCTATGATTTGGCCCTGCTGTGTACGGGGTCAGACCCCGCGCCGATGCGCGCAGTTTTGGACCTCGGCGTCCTGCCGCGGGGTCTGACCCCGATCCTCTACCGCAAATAGGCATTGTGATGCGTCAGGCAAGCCTTGGCGGCCTGCGCCTCCACGTACATGAACTTCTGCATGTCCCAGGCCCCTGTCGGACAGCGCTCGGCGCACAGGCCGCAGTGCAGGCACACGTCCTCGTCCTTGGCCATGATGCGCGCAGTCTTCAGGGGCTCCGATACATAGATGTCCTGGGACTTGTTGCGGGCGGGAACGCGCAGCTTGTCGCGCAGCGCCGGCTCGGCGTCGTTGTCGGTGAAGTTGATGCAGTCGACGGGGCAGATGTCCATGCAGGCATCGCACTCGATGCACAGGGGCGCCGAGAACACCGTCTGCACGTCGCAGTTGAGGCAGCGCTCCGCCTCCTTGAACGCGAGCCGGTCGTCGTAGCCGAGTTCGACCTCCACCTTGAGATTGCGCAGCGCCTGCGCCTTGTCGGCGTGCGGCATGGCCACCCGCCGCGCCGCCGAGTAGTCGTTGTCGTAGGACCACTCGTGGATGCCCATCTTCTGGCTGAACAGGCTCGTCTGCGGTGCGGGCCGGTCCTCGAGCGGCAGGCCCATGCAGTGCTTGTCGATCGAGATCGCGGCTTGATGGCCGTGCGCAACCGCCCAGATGATGTTCTCGGGGCCCCAGGCGGCATCGCCGCCGAAGAACACGCCGGGCCGCGTCGACATCATGGTCGTCTTGTCGACCGCGGGCATGCCCCACTTGTCGAACTCCAGGCCGATGTCGCGCTCGATCCAGGGGAAGCTGTTCTCCTGGCCGATGGCCATCAGCACGTCGTCGCACTCGAGCACGATCTCCTCGCCGGAGGGCTCGAGCCTGGGACGGCCGTTCTTGTCGACGCCCACTTCCTTCATCTTCTCGAAGCGCACGCCGGCCAGGCGGCCCTTCTCCAGCACGAACTCCTTGGGCGAATGGTTGTCGAGGATCGGGATGCCCTCGTGCTCGGCGTCCTCGATCTCCCAGGGCGAGGCCTTCATCACCCGGCGCGGCGAGCGCACGGTCACCGTCACGGTCATGCCGCCGAGGCGCAGTGCCGTGCGGCAGCAGTCCATCGCCGTGTTGCCGCCGCCGATGATGACGACGCGCCGGCCGACCCTGTGCACATGTTCGAAGGCGACCGAGGTCAGCCAGTCGATGCCGATGTGGATGTTGGCCGCGGCTTCCTTGCGCCCGGGGATGTCGAGGTCCTTGCCCTTGGGCGCGCCGGTGCCGACGAAGACGGCGTCAAAACCCTCACCCAGCAAACTCTTGAGGCTCTTGATCTCCGCCCCGAAGCGCGCTTCCACGCCGAGGGCGATGACGCGGTCCACCTCCTCGTCCAGCACGCTCGCAGGCAGGCGGAAGGACGGAATGTTCGTGCGCATGAGCCCGCCGCCCTGCGGGTCCTTCTCGAACAGGGTGCAGCTGTAGCCGAGCGGCAGCAGGTCGCGCGCCACGGCGAGCGAGGCCGGACCGGCGCCGATCAGGGCGATGCGCTTGCCGTTCTTCTGCGTGGGGATATCGGGCAGGAAGGCGTCGATCTCGCCCTTGTAGTCGGCGGCGACGCGCTTGAGGCGGCAGATGGCGACCGGCTTTTCTTCCACGCGGCCACGGCGGCACGCCGGCTCGCAAGGGCGGTCGCACACGCGGCCGAGGATGCCGGGGAAGACATTGCTCTCCCAGTTGAGCATGTAGGCCGCGGCGTAGCGGCCCTGCGCGATCAGCCGGATGTATTCGGGAACGGGCGTATGGCTCGGGCACGCCCACTGGCAATCGACCACCTTGTGGAAGTACTGCGGATTGGAAATGTCGGTCGGGGCCGTCTGGCCCTTGCTCCGTGCTGCGATTTCGCCCGCTTGCATTCCGCCCGATCCTCGTCGCCCGCAAGCCGCCTACTTAACAGATTGGGATGCGTTATCCCAAGTTGCAGCGGCGTACCATAGTTGTTTTTTCAACCGGCAAACACGCCCCGGCCCTGTGTGGCTTGGACGGTTGCGCTGGTGTCATCTCCCCCTCGCCGCCTCGCGCGGCTTATTGTGCACTGCCGCAAAGCGCGGGGCCCGGAGTGCTCGCGCGCCCCGGACCCAAGAGCGCTGCGGCCGTCCGCGTTAATACATCGCCCGGCCGTAGGCAAGCCCCGACCTCAGTTGAGCCTTACAATGCCGTAGAGACGCACGTTGCGTCCGGGCTGCAAGACCTCGTCCTTCTTGAATGAGGCGCTGTTGCGCACATCGTCGTCCAGCAGGTTCTCGCCCTTGAGGCCGACGGTCATCTCGGGCACGACGGCCGCGTGCGGGGGCAGCTTGAAGGTGTAGGCAAGGTCAGCGCTGAGCAGCGTGTAGCCTTTGGTCGGCGTCTCGTGCTCGCCGATCTCGTTTTGATCGAAGGCGTGCAGGAAGCCGGTGCGGGCGTAGAGGTTGGCGTCGCGGTAATAGAGGCCGAAGCCCAGCCGGTGCGGCGGCATGCGCGGCACGTTTCCGTCCCGCGCATCATCGAACACGGCGCGCACGAAATCGTACTGCCCGTCGATGCCCCACGTGCCGCGATGGATGCGGCCGATATCGAGCTGGGCGGACAGCTCGGCTCCGTAGAAGACGGCATCGCGCTGCTGGAACAGGATCTGGTTGAGCTCGCCGCCGGGGCCGCCGGGCGTGCAGCTCGCCAGCGTGTCGCCGCAGGTCTGGCCGGTGCGCTGCTTGAAGATGAAGCCGTCGAACGCGGTGTAGTAGGCGGAGGCATCGAAGCGGAAGGCGCCGGCCGCCCGCTTCAAGCCGATCTCGATGGTGCGCGCCGCCTCGATGTCGAGGAAGGGGCGGCCGATCTCGAAGGTGCCCGTCGCCTCGTGCACGCCCTTGGAGAAGAGCTCGGCGTCCGCGGGCGACCGCTCGACATATTGCGCGGTGAGCCGGGCAACGACCTTGTGCGGCAGCTCGTAGAGGACGCCGGCGCTGGCGCTGAAAGGCGTGAACGTGCGCTGCGCGGCGAGAAGTGCCGGGAGGGCCGGGCCGGCGAGGTCGAGCCCGCTGCCGTCCACCTGCGTGTGCTCGAGGCGGGTTGCCGCCTGCAGGCGCAGCAGCCTGGTGACTTGCAGCTCCTCGAACCAGAAGGCGGCAGCGCTGCTGGTCTGCGTCGGCTCCAGCAGCGAGTCGCCTTCAAAGCTCTGCCCGCGCACGTTGCGGTGGCCAAGCTGCAGGCCGACGGCGCCGCGCAGCTCGCCGAAGCGGGTCATCGCGGGGAGGTGCTGCACCTCGATGCGGCCCTCCTGCTCGCGATTGGTGAAACGGGAGCCGACCTCGGGCACGCCGGTCGCCAGGCCGACCTCGTCGTGCGCGTAGGCGGAGGCACCGAACCAATAGCGGATGGCTTCGATGCCGTGGTCGCGCACCCGCCACTCGCCCCTCGACACGATCTTGTCCTGCTGCAGGTCGATGCGCACTTTCTCCTCGGCCGCCCCGGCTCCGGGGATGCCGTAGAGACTGTTGAAGTTCACGTACGCGACACCGATGAAGCCGTCCCGCCAGACGTGCGAGGCGCCGACCGAGTAGCCGTCGCTGCCGGCAAACGAATTGAACTGGCGCCCTGCCGGAGTGTCGTAGTCCTCGGCGCGGCGGCGGAAAGCGTCGGCATGAACCGCGAAGTTGCCGGCGCCCGCGGTGACCTTGAAGGCGCTGTCGGCGCTGGCATCGACGGAGGCGAGCCCGCCCATGTACTGGGCGCGAAAACCGGCGCGGGGGATGGCCTCGGGGATGCGGTCGTTGGTGGCGTTGACGACGCCGCCGATCGCCTGCGAGCCGTAGCGCAGGGTGGCGGGGCCGCGCACCACCTCGATCCGGTCGGCCGAGAACGGATCGATCGGCACGGCGTGATCCTCGCTGAGGGCGGAGACATCGTGCGCACCGATGCCGTTCTCCTGCATGCGCACGCGATAGCTGTCGAGGCCGCGGATGATCGGGCGATTGGCTCCCGGAGCGAAGGTGGAGCCGGTGATCCCCGGCTTGTATTGCAGGGAGTCTGCGAGGTTCTGCCCGTCGGTGGCCGCGATCTCGCGCGAGGGCACGACGGTGAGAGCAACGAACTGGTCGTCGGCGAGGATGGGGGCGGTGGCAGGTGGCGCCTCTGCACCGGCTGCCGGCGCCTGTGCTTGGGCGGGGGGCGGCGGCCGCGACACCGGACTAGGGGTCGTCACGACGATGCCGGGAAGCTGCGTTTGCGCCTGGGCCGTCGCACCGAGACAGGCGCCAAGGACTGTCCCCGCTGCGACCCCAGCCACCTGTAACGACCAGCGCGAACCGTCATGCATTGCAGCGCCTCTATATGTAACGCTATAACATAGCATCACCGACGGCTGAGGCGAAGCAAGGCATCATTCGGGCCGGGAAAGGGATTGGCGGCAGAGCGTGTCCGTCATGTTACATTATTACACATGACCCCCGACGTGCCGCCGCTGCAGACGCTATCGCCTGGTGACGCGCCGGGCGCGGCGGCGGCTGGCGACGCGCGTTTTGCGGCGGTGGCGCCCCATCGCTGGAAGACCCCGACCGCACGCGATCGCCTCCGATGGACCGCCGCCTGGCTCGCCGCGCTCCTGGCGCATGGATCGGCGCTGTACGTCCTGGTGCAAGCGCCCTACTACGACCCGATGCCGGGCGGCGGGGGGCAGCAGATCGAGGCCATCAGCATTACCCTTGCCAGCTCCGGCGTGCTCGAATCACGCACCTCGGAACCGGCGCCGCCGGCCGCCTCCGCACCCCAGGCGCCCGTCGACGCCAGCGACGGCGCACCCGATGCGGCATCCGCTCCCGCGACAAGGCAGCAGGAAGAGAAGAAGGAAGAAAGGGAGGCGAAGGACGCACCCAAGGAAAGGCCGCAAGACGAGCCGGTCCATGCCGCGGACGCGATCCTGGAGCCGCCCCAGGAGCAGGCGCGCAAACAGCAGCAAAGCGCCGCCGCGGCAGCAGGCGGGGCCTCAGCACGCAGCCATTCAATCGTGGAACAGCCCGCGAGCGCCAGCGCGCCGGCCGCGGCAAGCGCCGGCGCCGTGCGCGACTATGGGCGCTACGTGGCGCTGGCGCTCAGCAAGGGCAAGCCGAAGGGAATCGGCGGGCACGGCACCGTGCAGGTCAGGTTCACGATCGCCCCGGACGGCACCCTGGCCCTTGCCGCGGTCGCGAGATCGAGCGGCAACCAGAAGCTCGACGACGCGGCCCTCGAGGCCGTCCGGCGCACGAAGTTCCCGACACCGCCCGCCGGCATGACCGTGGTGCAGCTGACCTACCAGGTGCCCTATCATTTCCGCTGAGCCGGCCGCCTTTCAGCCGACGGGCTGCTCGTCGTCCCAGACCTTGTCCGGCATCGGCAACCCCTCGAACGTCTCGGCGCCGGCGGGGCGGTCGGGCGCGATGCCGAGGAAGCCCAGCACCATCATCATCTGGCGCACGTGCTGCCCCGAATGCCAGGCGGTACGCTCCAGGAAGTGATGCAGATCGACGTCGCCATAGTAGACGTTGGCCTTGCGCGCAAAATCCGTGTCCCGGCCGGGGCCCTGCCACCACTGCTCGATGCCCGCGAGCACGCCCTTGCCGTAGTCGAGGACCTGCTGCTTGGACTTCATCTGCGGCGGCGGCACGCGGTTGTAGGCCCCCTCCTTCAGGGGCAGGCCGTGCACCTCGTGCTCGAGCCAGGCGTCGGCGATGTTGAAGATGTGGTAGGCGAGCTGGGCGTAGCTGCGCGGCCGGTTGGGCAGCTGCTCGCCGAGCTTGTCATCGGGGATCTGCGCGAAGAAGCGTTGCGCCGCCTGCTGGATGGCAACGAGACGCGCAACCAGCTCCGGCGGCGGCAGGATTTTCGCGCCGCCCCACGGGATGCCGGCGACGCGGGCCACGTCCTTCAGGACCTGGCCGTTCGCCCAGTCCTTGCCGCGCCGCACGATCGGCACGGTGCGGAGCCCGAGTTCGGCCAGCTCCGCGAACGCCGCCTTGTCGGCCAGCACGTTCACCGACACGAACGGCACGCCGTGCTTGGTGAGGAACTCCTTCATGCGCAGGCAGCTCGTGCAGCCGGGCTGCCAGTAGGCTTTGATGGGCTCAGCCGTCGCTTGTGCCATGGCGCACCTCTCCCCGGTCATATTTTAGAGCATGCTTCCTTCTGCCCGGGCTAGTGTAAAGCCACGAGCACGCCTTCCGCAGCGCATTTCCCGAATAACGGACCCTTGGAAAGTGCCGATCATCGAGCCGGCCCCCTGGCGGCACCAATATTTCGATGCGGTCGACTGTCCAGCCGACCTTTTCATTCCCACCGACGATCCGGAGGCATGGGCCTGGAATCCGCGTCATCGCTGGGTGTTCGACAAGCTGCAGGTCGCGCTCAGCCAGGGCCTCGCCGCGGGCCCGCACGGCACGGAGCCGCCGGCCTATCCCGTCTTCTCCAAGCCGATCATGAATTTCCGCGGACTCGGCGCCGGCAGCCGCGTGCTCGCGTCGGCGGAGGACTACGAGCGCCACCACACGGCCGGCCATTTCTGGATGACCCTGCTTGAGGGGGAGCACATTTCAAGCGACGTCGCGCTCGTCGATGGGATGCCGAAGTGGTGGCGGCACGCGACGGGGCTGGCGACCGGAGAGGGCATGTTCGACCGCTGGACGGTCCACGCCGCGGCAAATCCTCCCCTCGAGGCCGCCTGCGGTGCGTGGATTGCTGCCAACCTGCAAGGCTTCACCGGCATCCTCAACCTCGAGACCATCGGCGGCACCATCATCGAGGCGCATCTGCGGCTCTCCGACCAATGGCCCGATCTCTACGGCCCCGGCTGGGTGGACGCCTTCGTCGCGCTCTATCGCGACGGAACCTGGCGTTTCGCCGACGCCGGCCGCCGCGACGGCTACAGCATCGTGCTGTGCGGTCCCTGGGGCCGGCGCTATCGCCATCCTCCGCCAGACCTGGTGCGTGAGGTGACGGCGATGCCGGGGGTGTCGAGCGTGCAGATCACCTTCCATGAGCACAAGGCGCCGGAGCTGCATTCCATGCCGCCGGGCGGCTTTCGCGTCGCCATCGTCAACGCTGTCGACCTTGCCAAGGGCGAGGCGGCGCGCGAAGTGCTGCGCCGGCACTTCCTCGGCACGGAGCCGGCAGTCAACGTCAAGCGCGGCGGCTAGTGTGATGACCGAGAAGTCCGCTGCATCGTTTGCGGCTAGGTTGGGAGACGGACTTCTCGATCTGAATCACACTAGCGTCATGATTTTTCTAGTGTCCTTCAGATCGCGAAATTCGTTCAACGCATGCGGCAGAACGAGACGAAATTCGCGATCAGGACACTAGCATGATCGTCACGAGGATATGGTTGCGGGCGACATCGGGTGCGGGAGCCGCGGCACTCCTGCTCACGGCGTTCGCGGCTGGAGTGCTGTCTGCGGCTGCAGCCTGGGCGGAAACGACGCCCAAGGCCCTTGCCGACAAGCTGACGCCGGCCCAGCACAAGGTCTACGAGGAGCACCGCAAGGCCAAGGAGCTGTTCGAGGCGCAGCACCGCGGCTACTGGAGCCGTGTCGAGGCCAAGCGTCAGGCGCGCCGGGCCAAGCGCCTGCTGGGACAGGAGTTCGAGGCGGACGACTATGTTGCGCGCCAGCCGCCGAAGTTTGCAGGCCCCGAGCTTCC
>Ga0111539_10006917_pt1 | contig 14565 bp, 11 predicted proteins | sample RhiMethybrSRZTD1_FD_79667 | JGI IMG/M metagenome (GOLD analysis project Ga0111539, IMG submission 79667) | Populus rhizosphere microbial communities from Tennessee, USA - Rhizosphere MetaG P. TD hybrid SRZTD1 (version 2) (version 2) | ecosystem: Host-associated > Plants > Roots > Rhizosphere >... | reverse complement strand
CATTCACGCGTGACGGTTGGCCCCGTTCGCGGCAACCGGCGCGGTTTCGACGGCGGGCGAAGTGGCTGTTCAGAACCAGTCCCTAGTCCCTGATCCCTGATCCCTAATAATCCCTAGTCCCTACGCCCTACTCCCTGCTTAGCGCCGTACGTACGGCGCTAGCGGACCGTTCTTCACGACCGAGATCCAGATCGCGTCCTTGCCGTCGCCCTTGTCACGATAGACGGCGAAGCCGCGGTAATCGCCGACCGGCACGAAGCGATCGGGCGAGAAGGTGGTCGCGGGACCGTCCGAGTAATAGCGCGATCCGTTGAACTCGAGCCACACGCCGTTCGCGCCGCTCGGCCGCGGCTCGGTCTGCACCAGGGTGCGCCTGGTCAGCCCGCGATCCGCGTTGCCGGCGGTGCCGACCGACGGGGAGCCGTCGGTCGATCCCGGCGCACCGGGGCTGGCGGGAATGCTCTGCGCCGCCGGCGCCGCGGCCGGCGGGGCGGGCGCGGCCGCGAGCGGTCCCGATTCGAGAATGCCGGACGTCGCGACGATGGTCGGCGGCGCCGACGCTTCGCGCAGCGCCTGACTGGATGGGCTTAGCACCGGATATGCCGGCACCCTGCTTCCGGTCGTGCCGGCCAGCTCGCCTTCGCGCCGCCGCTCGTATTCGCGCAGGCGATCGCGTCCGATCGGCACGTAGACCACGCTGTAGGGCTCGAGCGTCGCGTCACCGTAGACCGGGACGCGATCGACGATGCCGACCTGCATCATCACCTGGCCGTCGAAGAAGCGAAACCCGCGCGTGGCGTAATACACGAGGCCGTTGACCACGATCGGATCGCTGTTGATCTGCCAGTCGGACGCGGCGGCCGTCATCGCCGGCGGCGGCGTGCGGAACTGGTAGACCTGAGCATTGCCGGATTTGGGCAACAGCACAGCCATGGATAGGAACAACCCGAATACAACCACGCGCATCGCACCCTCCCCCAGGTCCAGCTGTCAACGGCCGTGCCATCCTAATCCCTCTCCGCCCGTACAATAAATAGAAGGTTTCACATGTCGACGCTGGCCGAGGTGCTCGCCCACGAGACGCGGGAAGGGACGCTATACGACGTCCTGCCCGACGGCCGCCTGCGCTGCTACGCCTGCGGGCATTGCTGTCCGCTGCCGGAAGGCGCGGTCGGGGTGTGCAAGGTGCGCTTCAACCAGGGCGGCCGGCTGCTGGTGCCGTGGGGCTACATCGGCGGCGTGCAGTGCGATCCGATCGAGAAGAAGCCGTTCTTCCACGCCCACCCGGGGGCGCTCGCCTACAGCTTCGGGATGCTGGGCTGCGATCTCCACTGCGGCTACTGCCAGAACTGGGTCACCTCGCAGGCGCTGCGCGATCCGAACGCGGTCGCGCCGCCGCTGCGCACCACGCCTGAACATCTCGTCCAGGACGCGCTGCGCCAGGGCGCGCGCGTCATCGTCAGCACCTACAACGAGCCGCTGATCACCAGCGAGTGGGCGGTGGCGGTGTTCAAGGAGGCGAAGGCGGCGGGGCTGACGACCGGCTACGTGTCGAACGGCAACGGCACGCCGGAGGTGCTCGAGTTTCTGCGACCGTGGGTCGATCTCTACAAGGTCGATCTCAAGAGCTTCGACGATCGGCACTACCGGCAGCTTGGCGGCCGGCTCGGGCCGATCCTCGACACCATCCAGCGGCTGTGGGCCATGGGATTCTGGGTCGAGATCGTCACGCTGCTGATTCCCGGCTTCAACGATTCGCGCGACGAGATCGAGCGGCTGACGTCGTTCGTCGCGAGCGTCTCGCCCGACATCCCGTGGCACGTCACCGCCTTCCACGGCGACTACAAGATGACCGAGCCGCAGAACACGACGGCGCGGATGCTCGTCGACGCGGCGCAGATCGGCCGCGCCAACGGGCTGCGCTACGTCTATGCCGGCAACCTGCCCGGGTCGGTCGGCGATCTCGAAGACACGCGCTGCGCGTCGTGCCACGAGCTGCTGGTGTCGCGCTACGGCTACTACATCCGCGATTACCGCCTTACGCCGGACGGCCGCTGCCCGTCGTGCGCGACGCCGGTGCCCGGCCGCTGGAGCCCGCGCTTCGACGGCCAGATCGCCTCGCGCCCTTTCATTCCCGGCTCGCGGAGACTAGAATTCAGGGTGTGGAAATAGGAACGAATTCATAAGTCCTAATTCCCTTAATTCCTAATTGCCATGATCGACACCCTGGGCCGGCCGCTGCGAAACCTGCGCCTCTCGGTCACCGACCGGTGCAACCTGCGCTGCGAATACTGCATGCCGGAGGACGACTACGTCTGGCTGCCGCGCGAGGATGTGCTGCACTTCGAGGAGACGAGCGCGCTGGTCGACGTGTTTCTGTCGCTCGGCGTCGACAAGGTGCGCCTGACCGGCGGCGAGCCGCTGCTGAGGCGCGACCTGCCGGCGCTGGTCGGGATGATTGCGGCCAAGCCCGGCTTGAAAGATCTGGCGCTGACGACCAACGGCGTCCTGCTCGCCGCGCAGGCCGATGCCCTCGCGGCCGCCGGCCTCGGCCGCATCACCGTCAGCCTCGACACGCTGCATCGCGATCGCTTCCTCAAGCTCACGCGCTTCGATCAGCTCGACGCCGTCCACGCCGGCATCGCCGCGGCGCACCGCGTCTGGCGGCGGATGAAGATCGACACCGTCGTCATCCGCGGCGTGAACGACGACGAGCTCGCCGCGCTGGTTGAATACGGGCGATCGGTCGACGCCGAAGTGCGGTTCATCGAGTACATGGACGTCGGCGGGGCCAGCCGCTGGTCGGATGCGCGCGTCGTCTCGCGCCGCGAGATGCTCGACCTGCTCGGGCGCCGGTACGGGCGGATCGAACCGATCGACGAGCCGGGGTCGACGGCGCCCGCCGAGCGCTTCGCGCTTCCCGACGGGACGACGTTCGGCATCATCGCCTCGACCACCGATCCGTTCTGCCGCACCTGCGACCGCAGCCGGCTGACCGCCGATGGTATGTGGTACTTGTGCCTCTACGCGACACGCGGCATCGATCTGCGGGCGCCGTTGCGGCGCGCGGCGCCGGTCGAGGAACTGCGCGAGCTGATTGCCGGCGGCTGGCGCGCGCGCGACGATCGCGGCGCGGAGGAGCGGCTGGCGCTGGGCGACCGCCGCGCCTTCGTGCCGGTGCAGGATCTCCTCAAGAAGGATCCGCACATCGAGATGCACACCCGCGGCGGATAGGTCGAGTGGGTCGCGTCGGTCGGGTGGGTTGGTTGGGTCGGGTTACCGGGTAAATCGGTTACCGCGAAAGAATCGCTCGGACTTTTCTGCCCAGGGTTTCCGGCGAGAACGGCTTCGCCAGCGAATCCTCGCTTCGCCCACGCTGCGGCTCCGGCCGCTCCTCTGCCGGCGCGAGCACCCAGAGCACCCGCATCGCCGGCCGCGCCTCGAGCAGCGCCTCGGCGAGCGAGCCGCCGTCGCTGCCGCTCGCGATCAGAAGATCGATGGCGCCGCCGTGCGCCTCGGCCTGCCGCAGCGCGTGCTCTGTGTTCTCCGCAATCAGCACCTCGTAGCCGCGCCGCCGCAGCACATCGCCAATCAGCACCCGCACGGCCCGGTCGTCCCCGGTGACCAGCACGTGCTCCGAGCCGCGATCGCCACGTACGCTCGCGGTCTCGCCGGCCACGGCGCCAATCAGCGCAGGAAAGTAGACGAGAAAGCGGGCGCCGCGCCCGACCTCGCTTTCGACGATCACGCTGCCGCCGCTCTGGCGGACGAACCCGCGCACCATCGCCAGGCCGAGCCCGGTGACGCGCGCGCGTTCGCGGGTGCTGAAGAAGGGTTCGAAGAGATGCGCCTGAACGCTCGGCTCGATGCCCACGCCCGTGTCGGCAACCGACAGCTCGACGTAGTCGCCCGGCTCCACCTCGCGCTGCCGCGCGGCGACGGCGTCGAGCGTGACGTTGGCGGTGGTGATGGTCACCGCGCCACCGTCGGGCGTCGCATCGCGGGCGTTGAGCGTCAGGTGGCGCAGAATCTCGACCAGCTGGACGGCGTCGGCGTGCACCGGCCACAAGGTCGCGGCGGGCCGCAGTTCGAGCGCGACCCGCGGCCCGAGCACCCGCGCCAGCATGTTCCTCGCGCGCTCGACGATGGCGTTGACATCGACCATCGATGGGTGCAGCGCCTGCAGGCGGCAGAACGCGAGCAGCTGCTGCGTCAGCGCGCTCGCCTCGTCGGCGGCTTCGCGGATGCGCGCAACGTCGGCCGCACGAGGGTCGGCCGGCGAGAGATCGGCACTCAGCTTATCCGCGTGAATGGCGATCGAAGTCAGGAGATGATCGAAGCCCCGCGCTATTCCCGCTGCGAGCGCTTCGACCGCGTCGCCGGTGGCCATCGGTCAGGCCGAAGCGAGGAGCTTGCCACGCCGGCGACGCGAAAAGCCGTCTGGTTCCGCCATGATCTCGCGGGTGGGACTGTGCGCTGTGCGGTTATGGCGCGCGGCGCGCGCGCGAACCGCCCACTTCAGGAACGCTTGCCGCCCGGCGATGGCGCTTCGTCGGCCAGGTTGTGCCGCTCGAGCCGCCGGTAGAGCGCGCGGCGGCTGATGCCGAGCAGCTTCGCCGCGGCCATGCGGTTGCCGTTGACCTGCCGGAGCACCTCGAGGATGTGATCGCGCTCGATCCCTTCGAGCGATGCCGGGGCGGCGCCCTGGGCCGCGCGTTCGCTGCGCGCGGTCACCGGCGCCGGCGGCGAGCCGGCGCCCTGTGTGATCTCCCCCGGCCCGAAGGCTCCGGTCAGCTCGCGCTCGGTGATGAGCGTGCCGTCCGCCAGCATGCACGCCCGCTCCACCACGTTCTTGAGCTCGCGGACGTTGCCATCCCAGCGTGCCGTCAGCAGCAGCCGCTCGGCGCCCGGCGTCAGCCCGTTGATGGGTTTTCGCATCCGCGCGGCAGCGTCGCGCATGAACGCCGCGGTCAGATACGGAATGTCTTCGCGCCGGTCGCGCAGCGGCGGCAGCGACACTTCGACGACGTTGAGGCGATAGAAGAGATCGCCGCGGAAGCGGCCGGCGGCGACTTCGGCGCGCAGATCGCGGTTGGTCGCCGCGACGACCGCGACGTCGACATGCTTCGGCTGCAGCGCGCCGACGCGCTGCACTTCCCCGTGCTCGAGCGCGCGCAGCAGCTTGGCCTGCACCGACATCGGCAGCTCCCCGACCTCGTCGAGAAACAGCGTGCCGCCGTTGGCGGTCTCGAAGACGCCGGCCTTCGCCTCCATCGCGCCGGTGAACGCGCCGCGCACGTGCCCGAAGAGCTCGCTCTCGAACAGCGTATCGACCACCGCCGAGCAGTTGATGGTCACGAACGCGCGGCCGCGCCGCGTCCCGGCCTGATGGAACGCGCGCGCCGCGAGCTCTTTCCCGGTGCCGGTTTCGCCGGTCAGCAGCACCACCTTCGCATGAGGCGCGAGCCGCTGGATCAGGCTGAAGACGTCCTGCATCGCCGGGCTGCGGCCGAGCATCCCGCAGAATTCCAGCTGGCGCGCCACCTGGCTTTCGAGCGACACGATCTCCGCGCGGCGCTCGAGCTCGTGGCGAATGTCCACGAGCACCTGGCGGAGGCGTTCGAAATCGAACGGTTTGGTGAGGTACTCCCGCGCCCCGAGCTTGATCGCCTCTACGGCGCTGTCGACCGCGGCGTACGCGGTCATCAGAATCACCTCGCAGCCGGGATGTGTGGCGCGAATCTGCCGCAGCAGGTCGAGGCCGTTGACGTCGGGCATGCGCAGATCGACCATCGCCAGATCGGCCGGCCGGCGCGCGAGCATGCGCATGGCTTCGGCGCCGCTGCCGCATGCAGCCACTTCAAAACCTGCTTTTGCAGCGAGACGTTCGACGATTTTGAGGACTGGCGGCTCGTCGTCGACCACGAGAAGCAGCGGACGCGCCGCTGCGGGCTTTTCAACTGGCGTCGGCATCGCGTCGATCGATCCGCCTCGCGCGAGACTCGACCTACGGTCGACGCGGTGCAATGCATCAACCGTAACTCGTTCATGGTCGCCTGGGAAAATTTGTCCAGCCACCATGCGCGACGTTCGCGCCGCGACTCGCGGCGCGCACGCCGGCTCTCAGACCGCGTGTGCGCCTATGACGCACAAACGGACGCGCCTGTGAGCGTTATAGCACAGCGCCGCCATCGCCCGGCCGACTTGCGGCCGGAAATGGCCGAGCACTCGACTGGCAGGGCACTTGCCTTATCCGGCGCGTGGCCTTGACCCCCATGACCACGGTGCTCATCGTCGATGACGAGCCCGCGGTGCGAGATCTGATGGCGCGCTGGGTGACGGCGCTCGGCCTCCGTCCGCGAACGGCGGCCAGCGCCGACGAAGCGCTCGCCACGCTGCGCACCAACCATTACGACCTGGCTGTGATCGACGTCATGATGCCGGGCCACGATGGGCTGTGGCTCGCCAACGAGGTGCAGCGCGATCACCCGAACACAGCCGTCGTCATCGCCACCGCCTACACCGACCTTCTGGACAGCGACGCCCATCAGCGGCCGATCGCCGACCTCCTCGTCAAGCCGTTCAAGCGGGAGCGGTTCGCGCTCGCGGTCGATCGCGGCCGCCAGTGGCGCAAGCAGGCGCTCGAAGAGGTGCACTGGCACGCCGTCCTCTCGATTGAGATGCACGACCGTGCCCAGCAGGTCCTGACGATGGTGAGGGAGCGGTCGGCCGGCGGCGTCACCGAATCGACGACGCTGCTCGAGCTCGCGGTGGAGCGGACCCCCGACACCGCGGCTCACGGCGACCGGGTGGCCAGATACGCGCTGTCCGTGGCCCGCGAGATGGGGCTCGAGGGGCAGATCGGCGAGACGCTCGCGGAGGCGGCGCGCTTCCACGACATCGGCAAGATCGCAATGCCCGACGCGCTGCTCTCAAAGCCCGGGCCGCTGACGCCCGGCGAGATGGCGATCATGCGGCAGCACGTGGATGTGGGCGCCGATCTCCTCGCCGCGACCGACACGCTCAGCGGCGCCGCCGATGCCGTGCGCGCGTCGCATGAGTGGTACGGCGGCGCCGGCTACCCGCGCAAGAGCACGGGCGACGATATCCCGATCGCGGCGCGGATCATCGCCGCGGTCGACGCCTACGACGCGATGACGCAGGACCGGGCGTATCGGCTCCGATTCGATTCGGCCGACGCCGTGGCCGAGCTCCTCCGCTGCTCACCCGCGCAGTTCGATCCCATCGTCGTCAACGCCTTCCTCGCGGTTCTCGGGCGGCACTAATCGCGCTGTCCGGTTGTGGGATTTCTGCGTCCCACGAACGGCCACTTTTGCCCCGTTCGAGACACCCTTTGCATCGCGATAAATGACTGCTGTATAGTCGTTTAACCGCGACACCCCAACTGGCTCGGCGTTTGCCCTCACGAAAGGGCGATCGTTTTCTTGAAAGTTTCCGTCTAAGCACACACAACACAACCATGGATATTGCGCGCCCGTCCAATGCGAAAAAGAAGCGGATCCGCAACGCGATCTACGCCGGCGTGGGTCTCCTCGCCGTCGTGCTGGTCAGCGTGGGTCTGTCACGACTGAAGCCTGCCGCGCCGACCGTCGAGCGCGCGGTGGTCTGGCCCGACACGGTGAAGCGCGGACCGATGGTGCGCCAGGTGCGCGGCCTCGGCACGCTGACGCCGGAAGACATCCGGTGGATTCCTGCGACCACGCAGGGCCGGGTGGAAAAGATCATCCTGCGGCCGGGCACGCGGGTGACGTCGAACGACGTCATCCTCGAGCTCACCAACCCGCAGCTCGAGCAGCAGCTGCAGGATGCGACGCTGAAACTGCAGGCCGCGGAAGCGGGCCTGGCGAACACCAAGGTGCAGTTGAACAACGACCTGCTGCAGCAGAAAGCCGCCGCCGCCAACATGGAGGCCGATTACAACAAGGCCAAGATGCAGGCGCAGATGAACGAGGCGCTGGCCAAGGATCAGCTCGTGTCGGACCTGGTGCTGAAGCAGTCGCAGGTCGACGCCGAGCAGTTGAGCGTGCGCAACCAGATCTCGAAAGAGCAGCTGGCGAGCAAGGCCGAGTCGATGCGCGCGCAGCTCGCGGTGCAGCAGTCGCTGGTCGATCAGGCAAGGGCGCTGCTCCAGCTCACGCAGCAGCAGCGCGACGAGCTGAAGGTGCGCGCCGGCCTCGACGGCATGCTGCAGCTCGTGCCGGTCGAAGTCGGGCAGCAGGTCGCGCCGGGCACCAACCTCGCGCGCGTGGCCAACCCGAGCCGCCTCAAGGCGGAGATCAAGATCGCGGAAACCCAGGCCAAGGACATCCAGCTCGGACAGAAGGCGGAAGTCGACACGCGCAATGGCATCGTCGAAGGCCGCGTCGCGCGCATCGACCCCTCGGTCATCAACGGCACCCGCACGGTCGACGTGACGCTGATGGGCGATCTGCCGAAGGGCGCGGTGCCCGATCTGAGCGTCGACGGCACCATCGAGCTCGAGCGCCTGAACGATGTGCTGTTCATGGGGCGGCCGGCGTTCGGGCAGGACCAGAGCACCGTCGGGCTGTTCAAGATCGGTTCGGACGGCGTCGAGGCCGAGCGCACGCAGGTGAAGCTGGGTCGGAGCTCGGTGAACACCATCGAGATCCTCGCGGGATTGAAGGTCGGCGACCAGGTGATCCTCTCCGACATGTCCGCATACGACGCCTACGATCGCATCCGGTTGAAGTGACGTGAGCAGCCCTGAAGGGGCTGCCGGGAGACAAACGCATGGCTGAGAACGGACAGGCGCTGATCAAGCTCGATGGGGTAACGAAGGTCTTCTTCACCGACGAAGTCGAGACGCACGCGCTCTCAGGGATCCACCTGCAAATCAACAAGGGCGAGTACGTGTCGATCGCCGGGCCGTCGGGCTGCGGCAAGTCGACGCTCCTGTCCATCCTCGGCCTGCTCGATTCGCCGACCGAGGGCCAGTACCTGCTCAACGGCCGGCCGGTCGCGGAGCTGCCCGCCTCCGAGCGCGCGCGCGTGCGCAACCGCGAGATCGGGTTCATCTTCCAGAGCTTCAACCTGATTGGCGACCTCACGGTGTTCGAGAACGTCGAGCTGCCGCTCACCTATCGCGGCATGAAGGCGGCCGAGCGCAAGCAGCGGGTCGAGGCGGCGCTCGAGCGCGTCGGCATGGCGCATCGCGCCAAGCACCTTCCCAGCCAGCTCTCGGGCGGTCAGCAGCAGCGCGTCGCCGTCGCCCGCGCCGTCGCCGGCGAGCCGCTGATCCTGCTGGCGGACGAGCCGACCGGAAACCTCGATTCGCGCAGCGGCGAAGCGGTGATGGATCTGCTCCGCGAGCTGCACCGCGGCGGCGCGACCATCTGCATGGTCACGCACGATCCGCGCTACGCGCGCCACGCCGACCGCAGCATCCACGTCTTCGACGGCCGCGTCGTCGAAGAGCAAACGGAAATGGCTGTGACTGAATAAAAACGCGTCCATGGCTGAGGGCTGATGGCTAATGGACCATTCCATCAGCCATCAGCCATGAGCCATCAGCCATGTTCACAGATCTCAAACACGCCGTTCGCCTTCTCGCCAGGGCTCCGGGATTCACCATCATCGTCGTGCTGGTGCTGACGCTCGGGATCGGCGCCAACACCGCCATCTTCAGCATCGTCAACGGCGTGCTGCTGCAGCCGCTGCCCTTCGCCGCGGCGGAGCGGCTCGTCGCCATCGACACGACGGTTCGCAACGAGCCTGACAACACGGCTTACCTCGATTTCCTCGACTGGCGCGCGCAGGCGACGTCGTCCTTCGAGCGGATCGGTGTCTACGCCACCGCGGCGACGACGCTTTCCGGCCGCGGCGAGGCGACGTCGATGCCGCTCGCCGTGGTGACCTCCGATCTGTTCGCGCTGCTCGGCGTCGCGCCGGCCCGGGGCCGCGTCTTCCGCCCTGAAGACGACGAGCGCGGCGCGCCGCGGACGGCGGTGATTTCCGATGCGGCGTGGAACCGCCTGTTCTCGCGCGATCCGTCGATCGTCGGCCGCGCGATCACGCTCGACGGCGACGCGGTCACGGTCGTCGGCGTGATGCCGGCCGGCTTCGAATTTCCATTCGATGCCGAAGACCCGACCGACGTCTGGATGCCGATCATGTCGGCGCGGTTCGCGGCGCAATGGGCCGACCAGCGCGGTGCGTCGTTCCTCAAGGCGCTCGGGCGGCTGCGGCCGGGCGTGGCAGTGCCGGCGGCGCAGGCAGAGCTGGCGACGGTTGCGGCGCGCATCGCCCAGGCCAACCCGCGCAACGGCACGCGCAGCGTCCTCGTCCGTCCGTACCAGGACGTGCTGGTCGGCGACTACCGCCTCGGGCTGATCGTGCTGCTGTCGGCGGTGGCCGCGGTGCTCCTGATCGCGTGCGCGAACGTCGCCAACCTGCTGCTGGCGCGCGGCACGTCGCGCCGGCGCGAGATTGCCATTCGCACGGCGCTCGGCGCCAGCCGCTGGCGGATCGTGCGTCAGTTTCTCTTCGAAGGGCTCGCGCTCGCGGGGCTCGGCGGCATCGGCGGCGCGGTCGTCGCGTTGTGGGGCGTCGATGCGCTGGTGCGGATCAGCCCGCTGCAGATCCCGCGTCTTCACGGCGTCGGCATCGATCGCCTCGTGCTCGCGTTCACCATCGGGGCGTCGATGCTCACGGGAATCCTTTGCGGCCTGGTGCCGGCGCTGCAACTGTCGCGGCCGGCGCCCGGCGATGCGCTGAAGGACGGCGATCGCGGCGGCAGCGGCGCGCACGGGACGCGCACGCGCCAGGTGCTGGTCGTCACGGAAGTTGCGCTGTCGCTGGTGCTGCTGGCCTCGGCCGGCCTCCTCGTCCGCAGCCTGATCGGATTGCAGCGGGTGAACCCGGGGTTCGTCACCGAACGCGCCCTGGTGATGCAGATGATTCTGCCGCAGACGCGGTATGGGGCACCCGCCGACCAGATCGGCTTCTACCGGCGTCTTCAGGATGAACTGCAGGCGCTGCCGGGCGCGAACGCAGCAGCCCTGTCGACAACGCTGCCGTTGTCGGGCAGCGACATCGACGTCGGCCTCACGATCGACGGCCGCGCCGCCGATCCATCCACCCGCACGTCGGCGACGTTCTTCGGCGTCAGCCCGGGTTACTTTGCGACGATGGGCATTCCGATCGTGCGGGGACGAGGCTTCACCGACCGCGACACCGAGCAGGCGAGCGGCGTGCTGGTGGTGAGCGAGTCGATGGCCGCGAAGTACTTCCCCGGCGAGGATCCGATCGGCAAGCGGATCACGATCGCCTACAACAAGACCGGTCCGCGCGAGATCGTCGGCATCGCCGGCGACGTCAAGCAGGGCAATCTGACCGACGCGCGGACGCCGCAGCTGTATACGCCGTTCGTCCAGGCGCCGTGGCCGTTCCTCGCCGCGGTGGTCCGCACCGCCGCGGCGCCCGAAGCGACGGCGGGCGCGCTGCGCCAGGCGCTCGCGCGCCTCGATCCGCAGCTCCCGGCCGCCGAGATCCGGACGCTCGACGAATACGTGTCGCGGTCGATTGCCACGCCGCGCTTCACCGCGCTGCTCGTCGGCAGCTTCGCCGCGCTGGCGCTCCTGCTTGCGGGATTCGGGCTCTACGGCGTGATGGCGTACTCGGTGGTGCAGCGGCACCGCGAGATCGGCATCCGCATGGCGCTCGGGGCGCAGCCGGGCGACGTTCGCACGCTGGTGGTCGGGCAGGCGCTGCGAATGGGCGCGATCGGCCTGGCGATCGGCCTGGCCGGCGCGCTCGCGGCGACGCGCGTCCTCGACAGCCTGCTGTTCGGCGTCTCGGCCGGCGACCCGGCGACGTTTGCCGCGGTGTCGGCGGCGCTGATGACCGTGCTTCTCTTCGCCGCCTACCTGCCGGCGCGGCGCGCCACGCGCGTCGACCCGATGGTCGCGCTCAGGACCGAGTAACCATGCTGATTTCGCTGCGCAACGTCGAAAAATCGTATCCGCACGGCGTCGGCCGCACCTACGTGCTGCGGCGCATCAACCTGGACATCAAGGACGGCGAGTTCGTCTCGATCATGGGGCCGTCGGGCGCCGGCAAGTCGACGCTGCTGCACATCCTCGGCATGCACGACAGCGCCTGGTCAGGCGAGTACTACTTCATGGACCAGCCGGTCCATCGTCTCAATCCGAAACAGCGTTCGGAACTGCACAAGAAGCACATCGGCTTCGTGTTCCAGAGCTATCACCTGCTCGACAACCTGACGGTGTACGAGAACCTGGAGATCCCGCTCTCGTACCGCAACGTCAGCCGCAAGGATCGCCAGAGCATGGTGGCCGACATCCTCGACCGGTTCCAGATCGTCGGCAAGAAGGACCTCTACCCGAACCAGCTCTCGGGCGGCCAGCAGCAGCTGGTCGGCGTGGCGCGCGCGGTCATCGCCAACCCCCAGGTGGTGCTCGCCGACGAGCCGACCGGCAACCTTCACTCGGCCCAAGGCAAAGAGATCATGGAGCTGTTCCGTGCGCTGAACGAGAGCGGGGCGACCATCGTGCAGGTCACCCACTCGGAGGTGAACGCGTCCTATGGGACGCGGATCATCCAGCTGCGCGACGGCTGGGTCGTGGAAGAAGAAGGGTCCGACCAAAGGCCCGCGGTCAACGTCTAAACGGCGGCTCGCCGCGACTTCCTTTCGACCCTCGACTTTCGACTGACGACTGACGACTGAATTCATGGAGACATCCTGTGGCACTTGCACAACGATGGCCGGCTGAAGATCAGACGCTGATGCGATCCGAGCCTGCGGCCCCGCGCGTGTTGATTGCCGACGATCAGCCCGATGTCCTCGAGGCGCTGCGGCTGCTGCTCAAGGGCGAGGGCTACAAGATCGAGTCGGCCGGCTCGCCGGCGGCGATCCTGGAAGCGATCGACAGCGAGGAGTTCGACGCGGTCCTGATGGATCTCAACTATGCGCGCGACACCACCTCCGGCCAGGAGGGGCTGGATCTGCTGTCGCAGCTGCGGTCGCACGACACCACCCTGCCGGTCGTGGTGATGACCGCGTGGGGCAGCGTCGAGGTCGCGGTCGAAGCGATGCGCCGCGGCGCGCGCGACTTCGTGCAGAAGCCGTGGGAGAACGCGCGGCTGCTGACCATCCTGCGCACCCAGGTCGAGCTCGCGCGGGCGCTGCGCCGCCAGCACAAGCTCGAGGCCGAGAACCGGTCGCTCAAGCCCGATGGGCGGCCGCTGCTGATTGCCGAAGCGGTGTCGATGCGCCCGGTGCTGGAGCTGATCTCGCGCGTCGGGCCGTCGGAGGCGAACGTGCTGGTCACCGGCGAGAACGGCAGCGGCAAGGGCACCGTGGCCCAGGCGATTCACTCCGTCTCCGGCCGCGCCGGCAAGGGGCTGGTCACGGTCAACGCCGGCGGCCTCTCCGAGGGGGTGTTCGAGAGCGAGCTGTTCGGCCACGTCAAGGGCGCGTTCACCGACGCCAAGACCGACCGCGTCGGCCGCTTCGAGCTCGCCGACGGCGGCACGCTGTTCCTCGACGAGATCGCCAACGTGCCGCTGAACCTGCAGCCGAAGCTGCTGCGGGTGCTCGAGACCGGCGACTTCGAGCGCGTCGGCTCGTCGCGCACGCGCCAGGTCAACGTCCGCATCATCTCGGCGACCAACTCGAACCTCGCCGAGGAGGTCGCGGCCGGCCGCTTCCGGCAGGATCTGCTCTTCCGCCTCAACACGATCGAGATCCAGCTGCCGCCGCTGCGCGAGCGGCGGGAAGACATCCCGGCGCTGGCGTCGCACTTCCTGCGGCAGCACGCGCAGCGCTACCGCAAGAACATCGACGGCTTCGACGGCGCCGCGCTGCAGGCGCTGCTCGATCATCCGTGGCCGGGCAACATCCGCGAGCTCGATCACGCGGTCGAGCGCGGCGTGCTGATGGCGCAGGGCTCGACCATCCGCCTCGGCGAGCTCGGCCTGCGCATCGACCGCGACGCGACCTCGCGGATCGAGGACATGAGCCTCGAGGACGTCGAGGGGTTCCTGATCAAGAAGGCGATGGCGCGCTTCGACGGCAACGTCAGCCAGGCCGCCAAGGCGCTCGGGCTGTCGCGTAGCGCCCTGTATCGACGGCTGCAACGTTACGGATTGTGATCGTCCGTAGGGGCCGAGCTTGCTCGGCCCGCGGCGGCGCCTCACGTCGTAAGATCATCGGGTGAGCGCGCAGCCACGCGGGTCGGCCGAAACCTTCGTCGCCTCGGATTTCGACCCCGCCAGCAGCCGCCCGGAAGGCCGGTTGCGCTTCGACCAGCGCATTCTCCTCCTCGCCCTCGCCGCCGGCTTCCCCGCCGCGCTGGTGGCGCTGATCCTGCTCTGGACCGGCGATTACACGCCCAAGGTGCAATGGACGCTGAGCGTCTTCGTGGTCGGCGTGTGGACCGGCTGCTCGTTCAGCGTCCGGCACCGCGTCGTGCTGCCGCTGCAGACGCTGTCGAACCTGCTGGCGGCGCTGCGCGAGAGCGACTTCTCGATCCGCGCCCGCGGCGCCAGCGGCGACGATCCGCT
>Ga0111539_10006915_pt1 | contig 14568 bp, 14 predicted proteins | sample RhiMethybrSRZTD1_FD_79667 | JGI IMG/M metagenome (GOLD analysis project Ga0111539, IMG submission 79667) | Populus rhizosphere microbial communities from Tennessee, USA - Rhizosphere MetaG P. TD hybrid SRZTD1 (version 2) (version 2) | ecosystem: Host-associated > Plants > Roots > Rhizosphere >... | reverse complement strand
GCTGTCGAGCATGCGCGAGGCGGCGGCGGCGTCGGTCTCGACCAGGTGCTGCACGTTGGCGAGGGTGTTGAAGAGGAAATGCGGCTCGACCTGCGCCTGCATGAGCTGCAGCCGCGCCTCGAGCACGTTCTTCTCCAGCTGGTTGCGCTCGGCCTCGGCCTTGGCGATGCGCGCCTGGTCGCGGGCGTGCTTGGCGCGCAGGATGGCGCCGGCGACCACCACGCAACCGAAGCCGATGCCCAGGCCCATGCTGATCGCCACGCCGACCATGCGCTCGGAGAACATGTTCGAGAGGTCGCGGCCCTTCACGAAGCCCGCGAGGATCGTCCCCAGCACCGAGCCCACGATCACCGCCATCACCTGCATCCCCTCGGGCGGGACGCGGGACTGGCGGACGTTGCCGGCCATGGTGAACAGCACCATGCTGGTGTAGCCCACGCACAAGGCGGTGACCAGGAGGTCCAGGTACGTGTTGATGAAGAACCAGACCGAGATGGCCGTGGCCACCAGGCAGATGATGGTGACCCAGAGGACCCGCTGGACGGTCAGGCCTTCGAAGAGGTGCGAGTGGGATTTCATGGCGTCACGGGACTGTAACGTGCGATCCCGCGCCCATGCCACCGGGGAGGGACGAAACGCGCCTTTGAGGGAACGGACGGCGCTCGCCCCCTGCCTTGGGAGGGTTGGTGAGAGGGTCCAAAAAAAACCGGGCCGCGAGGGCCCGGAATGATCACCTTCCTGGGGGGCAGGAGGCGGGAAGAACTCCTTAGCTGGCGGTGGAGCGGCGCGCTTCCACCGTGATCGAGAAGTGGACGTCGGGCGTGGCGACGTGGGCGGCGAGCGACGGAGTGCGAGCCATCTCCAGCGTTCCTTCCGAATGCTGGTCGCTCAGGATCGCGCCGCTGGCGAGGACGAACCACCCTGCGACGAGGACCGTGACGAAGCTGGACACGGCAGCGCTGCTCGGGTACTCGGCGGATTCGAACGGTTTCATGCGGCTTCTCCTGTCGGTGCGTGTTCGTTGAACTTGGACGCACTCTAGGAGCCCGGCCGGGGGCCCCGATAGGGGAAAGCGACGAAATGCGGAAAAGGCGGGCTGAAATGCCGCTAGGCGGGCGGCCGCGGTGCCGCCCAGGTACCGGCCAGCATGCCCGCCGCGCTCGCGAGCAGCCCCGCCAGGGGTGGCGGTACCAGCGACTCGGCCGCCACCAGTTCGAGGGCGATCCAGGTGACGAGGCCCGCTGCGATGGACAGGTGCGCGCCCTGGCGCGACGCGCCCGGCCAGAAGAGCGCGGCCACGAGCGGCACGAAGGACGACACCAGCACCACCTTCCCGGACTCGTTCACCAGCTGGTAGATCGACAGCTTCGAGGTGAGCGCCATGAAGAGGACGGCCGCGCCTGCCAGGAGCACCGTGGCGCGCATCGTCGTGAGCTGCTTCGCGTCGTCCATGGCCGCACCGCGGCGCTCGCGCCAGGGCCGCACGATGTTCTCGGCGACCGCCACGGCCGGTGCGAGCAGCGCCGAGCCCGCGGTGGAGAGGATGGCGGAGATGAGCGCGCCGAAGAAGAGCACCTGCACGGCGAAGGGCGTGCGCTCGAGGATGAGCGTCGGCAGGATGAGCTGGTAATCGTCCTGGATCAGGCGCGACACCAGCGCGGGGTCGATGAGCGCAGCGGCCGCCACGAGGAAGATCGGGATCGAGGCCACGACGAAGTAGACGAGGCCGCCCAGGATCGAGGCGCGCACCGCGGTCGATTCGTCGCGCGCGCTCTTCACGCGCTGCAGCACGTCCTGTTGCGGGATCGAGCCGAAGAAGACGATGAGGGCCGCGGAGATCCAGGCGAGGATCGAGCGCGCGTCGGCCTCGGGCAGGAAGCGCAGCCTGTCGGCGGCGATCGACTCGGCCACGCGCCCCGCGCCGCCCGCAAGGTCCGAGACGATCCACGCGACGTAGACCATGCCCACGATGATCACCCCGGCCTGCAGGAAATCGGTGAGGGCCACCGACCACATGCCGCCCGCGATCGTGTAGACCAACACCGCGACCGACCCGATCACGATGCCGGTGCGCGTGTCGATCGCGCCGCCCGAGAGCACGTTGAACGCGAGACCCAGCGCGACCAGCTGCGCCGCCGCCCAGCCGAAATAGGAGAACGCGATGCACAGCGACAGGACGACCTCGGCCTTGCGCCCGAAGCGCTCGCGGAAGAGGTCGCCGAGCGTGAGGATGTCGAGCCGGTAGAGCGGCCGCGCGAACACGAGGCCCACCAGGATGAGGCAGGCGACCGAGGCGAACGGGTCGGCCACGAGGCCGCGCAGCCCCTCCTTATGGAAGGTGGCGGGAATGCCGAGGACGGTTTCCGCGCCGAACCACGTGGCGAAGACCGTGGCCGCGACGATCGGCGTGCCGAAGCGCTTGCCCGCGACCGCGTAGTCCGCGGCGCCGCGCACGCGCGTGGCCGCGTAGAGCCCGACCGCGATCGAGACGGCGAGGTAGGCGAGGATGCAGGCGGCGAGCAACGCCCTGCTGGCACTACGTAGTTGCCGGCCGCTGCATCTCCCGGAACGCGAGCGATCCCACGATCATCCCGCCGAAGCTCGCGATGAGCCCGCCCAGCTGCGGCGGAATGAGCCCGTCCGGGTTGATGAGCTCGTAGCCGATCCACACGATGAGGCCCATCACCACGGCCATCATCCCGCCCAGGTTGGTCGCGCGCTTCCAGTAGAGGCCGCACACGAGCGGGACGAACGCGCCCACGAGCGTGACCTTGTAGGCGTTCTCGACCATCTTGTAGATGCTGGCGTCGGAGTTGAGGGCGAAGAACGTGACCATGCAGGTGAAGCCCACCAGCACGATGCGCATCAGCTTCAGGAACTGGTCGTCGTTCATGTCCCTGAAGAACGGCCGCAGGACGTTCTCGCTGAACGACACCGAGGGGGCGAGCAGCGTCGCCGAGGCGCAGCTCTTGATCGCCGAGAGCAGCGCGCCGAAGAACATGATCTGCGCGAAGATCGGCACGATCGGCGACAGGATCAGGTTCGGCAGGATCAGCTGCGTGTCGCCGCCTTCCTTCAGGGCGCCCTCGACCATCTTCGGGTCGATGAGCGAAGCCGAGTAGGCGAGGAACATCGGGATGAAGGCGAAGAGGAAGTAGAGCGAGCCGCCGAGGATCGAGGAGCGCGCCGCGGTGTCCTCGTCCTTGGCCGACTGCACGCGCTGGAACACGTCCTGCTGGGGGATCGAGCCCAGCATCATGGTGATCCAGGCCGCGAAGAACCAGAGCACCTCCTTCAGCTCCGGCTTGGGCAGCAGCTGGAACTTGTCGTTGGCCGCGGCATGTGCGACCACCGCGCCCGCTCCGCCGGGCACCAGCTCGCTCACCGCCCAGCCGATGTAGAGCATGCCGAGCACGATGATGATCATCTGGATGAAGTCGGTGATCGCCACCGAGAACATCCCGCCCATCACCGTGTACACCAGCACGGTCGAGGCGCCGATGACCATGCCCCACTGCTGCGTGATCGCCCCTTCCGAGACCACGAAGAACACCAGGCCCAGCGCCTTGATCTGCGCCCCCACCCAGCCGAGGTAGGAAATCACGATGCACAGGGTGGTCAACATCTCCACCGGGCGGCTGTAGCGCTTGCGGTAGTAGTCGCCGATCGTGATGAGGTTCATCCGGTACAGCGGCCGCGCGAAGAACAGACCCACCAGGATGAGGCACAGCGACGAGCCGAACGGGTCCGCGATGATCCCCGAGAACCCGTCCTTCATGAACGTGGCGGGGATGCCCAGCACGGTCTCGGAGCCGAACCAGGTGGCGAACACCGTCGCGGTCACGATGTACATCGGCATCCGGCGGCCGGCGATCGCGAAGTCCTTCGAGTTGTGCACCCACTTGGCCGCGTAGATGCCGATGGCGACCGAGATGATCCAGTAAATGATCACGAACCAGAGGAGCATTGGGGGCTTTCCGGGAGGCGGGAAGTGGGCTCGGCGTCATTTTAGGAGAAAATGCCCTGGTGTCGGCCATAGAACTCCAGGACGTCGCCAAGCATTGGGGCGACGCCCGCGCCCTCGACGGGATCACCTTCTCCGCGCAACCCGGCTCCTTCGTGGTGCTGCTGGGCCCTTCCGGCTGCGGCAAGTCCACCACGCTGCGCCTCATCGCGGGCCTCGACACGCCGACTTCGGGAACGATTCGCATCGGCAGCCGCGACGTGACGCGCCTGCCGCCGGCGGCGCGAGGCATCTCGATGGTGTTCCAGTCGTACGCGCTCTTCCCCCACCTCACGGTGGCCGAGAACATCGTCTTCGGCCTGCGCGTGCGCAAGGTGCGCGACCGCGAGGCGAAACTGAAACGCGTGGCCGACATGCTGGGCCTGGAGAAGCTGCTCGCGCGCAAGCCCTCGCAGCTCTCCGGCGGCCAGCAGCAGCGCGTGGCGCTCGGGCGCGCGATCATCGCCGAGGCACCGGTGTGCCTCATGGACGAGCCGCTCTCGAACCTCGACGCCCAGCTGCGCGCGGAGATGCGCCGCGAGATCCGCGCGCTGCAGCAACGCCTGGGCATCACCATGGTGTACGTGACGCACGACCAGACCGAGGCCATGACCATGGCCGACCGCGTGGTGCTGCTCAAGGACGGCCGCATCGAGCAGGTGGGCTCGCCCGAGGAGCTCTACCAGCGCCCGGCCACGTCGTTCACCGCGAGCTTCATCGGCGCCCCGCCCATGAACCTGTTGCGCCTGAACGGCTCGGGCAAGGTGACCGGGGTCCGGCCGGAGGACGTCCGGTTCGCGGGTTCGGGGCTGGAGGCGAAGGTCGAATCGGTGGAATACCTCGGCGCCGACACGCTCGTGGCGGCGCGCGCCGGGGAGCAGGTGCTGCTGGTTCGCGTGGCGGGGCGCGCCGAAGTGCGTGGCGGCGACACGGTTCACGCCGCATGGGATTCGCAGCACGAGCATCACTTCGATTCACAAACAGGGAGGAGGAGCACATGAGAAGAATCTGGCGCGGACTCGTTGCAGCCGTCGCGGTCTCGGCGGTCGCGGCGTGGGCGCAGGAAGTGACGTTCTATTACCCGGTGGCCGTGGGGGGTCCGATCACCAAGATCGTCGACCAGATGGCCGCCGACTTCGAGAAGGAGAACCCCGGCATCAAGGTGAAGCCGGTGTACGCGGGCACATACCAGGAGACGATCGTGAAGGCGCTCACCGCGCACAAGAGCGGCACGCCGCCCACGACCGCGATCCTGCTCTCCACCGACATGTTCACGCTGATCGACGAGGACGCGATCGTGCCGTTCGACGGCAACGACGCCAAGCCCTTCTTCCCGGCGTTCCTCGCCAACAGCCAGACCGGCGGCAAGACCTGGGGGCTGCCGTTCCAGCGCTCCACCATCGTCCTCTACTGGAACAAGGAGCTCTTCAAGGAGGCGGGCCTGGATCCGAACAAGCCGCCGGGCACGTGGAAGGAGATGCAGGAGTACGCGCAGAAGCTCACCAAGCGCGACGCTTCCGGCAACGTGACCCAGTGGGGCGTGCAGGTGCCCTCCTCGGGCTTCCCCTACTGGCTCTTCCAGGGCTTCACCACGCCCAACGGCGTGGAGCTCATGAACGCCGCCGGCACCGAGACCTACTTCGACAAGCCCGAGGTGATCGAGGCGCTGCAGTACTGGGTGGACCTCGGCCGCAAGCACAAGGTGCATCCGGCGGGCGTGGTCGAGTGGGGCACGACGCCGAAGGACTTCTTCGAGAAGAAGGTGGCGATGATCTGGACCACCACCGGCAACCTCACCAACGTGAAGACCAACGCCAAGTTCGACTTCGGCGTGGCGATGCTGCCGGCCGCCAAGCGCCGCGGCTCGCCCACGGGCGGGGGCAACTTCTACATCTTCAAGAAAGCCAGGCCCGAGGAGCAGGCGGCGGCGGTGAAGTTCGCGAAGTGGATGACCACCCCGGAGCGGGCCGCGCAGTGGGGCATCGACACTGGATACGTCGCCGTGCGTCCCGATGCCTGGCAGACCGCGAAGATGCAGGACTACGTGAAGGGCTTCCCGGTCGCGGCAGTGGCCCGTGACCAGCTGCAGTACTCGGTCGCCGAGCTCTCCACGCACGACAACCAGCGCGTCACCAAGGCGCTCAACGACGGCCTGCAGGCGGCGCTCACCGGCGCGAAGGAACCCGCGCAGGCGATGAAGGACGCGCAGGCCGAGGCCGCGCGCATCCTGCGGAGCTTCAAGTAGTCGGGCTCGTCATCTTCGACTGCGACGGCGTCCTGATCGACTCCGAGCCGATCGCGAACCGCGTGTTGCGCGATCAGCTCGAGTCGGCGGGGCTGCGACTGTCGCTGGAGGAGGTGATGAACACCTTCGTCGGCAGCACCAGGGACGGCTGCCTGGCAATGGCTGGCGCCATGCTCGGCCGGCCGCTGCCCTCCGAGTTCGGCAAGCGCTGGGACAAGGCGCTGTTCGCCGCGCTGCGCTCGGTGAAGCCCGTGGCAGGCGTGCCCGAGCTCCTCGCCGGCATGACCGTGCCTTTCTGCGTGGCATCGAACGGCAACCCCCAGCGCATGGCCCTGGCGCTCGACTACGCCGGGCTCATGCCCTGGGTGCGGGGCAAGCTCTTCACCGCCTCCGAAGTCGCGCATCCCAAGCCCGCCCCCGATCTGTTCCTGCATGCCGCCAAGGGCATGGGCGTGGAGCCCGGCAATTGTGCGGTGGTGGAGGACACGCTCACCGGAGTCAAGGCAGGGGTGGCGGCCGGGATGCGCGTGTTCGCATACGCCGGAGGGGGGCACACCGAGCGCGCCGCCGCCTCCGCGCTGGGAGCGACAGTGTTCCAGGACATGCGCGAGCTGCCCGCGCTGCTGGCGGCGGCGTGAGCCGCAACGCGATCCACGGCTGGCTGCTCCTGCTGCCCGCCTTCGCGCTGCTGGCGCTCTTCACCCACTGGCCCGCGGTCGCGACGATCTGGGACAGCTTCCACGCCACGCCGCGCGCCGGCAAGGCCCCGCCGTTCGTGGGCATGGAGAACTACAAGCTCATGCTGGCCGACGAGGTGTTCTGGAAGTCGCTCTGGAACAACCTCTGGTACGCGCTCGGCACGATCCCGCTGTCGATCGCGCTCGCCATCGTGATGGCCCTGTGGGTCAACTCGGCGATGCGCGGGCGCACGTGGCTGCGCATGGCGTTCTTCACGCCCACGATCCTGCCGATGATCGCGGTGGCCAACATCTGGCTCTTCTTCTTCACGCCGCAGTACGGTCTTCTGGAGCAGGTCCTGCAGCCGTTGGGCTTCGCCAGCCGCAACTGGCTGGGCAGCCCGGAGACCGCGCTCGCCTGCGTGATCGTGGTGGCGATCTGGAAGGAAGCCGGTTTCTTCATGATCTTCTACCTCGCCGCGCTGCAGTCGATCCCGCCCTCGCTGGCCGAGGCCGCCTCGATCGAGGGGGCCTCCCGCGCCTATTACTTCCGCCGCGTGGTGTTCCCGCTGCTGATGCCCACGACGCTCTTCGTCCTGGTGAACGCGATCGTGAACTCGGTGCGGCTGGTCGACCACATCTTCGTGATGACCCGGGGCGGGCCCAACAACGCCACCTCGCTGCTCCTGTTCCACGTCTACCAGGTGGGATTCAACTTCTGGGACACGGGCTACGCCGCGGCGCTGACCCTGGTGCTGCTCGTGGTCCTTGCCCTAGTGGCGATCGGGCAGTTCGTGTTCCTCGACCGCAAGGTGCACTACCAGTGAGGCGCCTGGAAACCACCGCCGCCTGGCTCCTGGGGTTGCTGTGGATCCTGCCGCTGCTGTACGCCTTCTGGACCGCCTTCCATCCGCCGGAGTTCTCCACGCGCTTCGCGCTGTTCGCGCCGCTCACCCTCGACAACTTCCGGCGGGCGTGGGAGGCGGCGCCCTTCGCGCGCTACTTCCTCAACAGCTTCATGCTCGTGACCATGGTGCTCGCGGCGCAGCTGGTGCTGTGCACGCTGGCCGGCTATGCCTTCGCGCGCTTCGACTTCCCGGGCAAGGACGTCGCGTTCGTGCTGGTGCTGCTGCAGCTCATGATCATGCCGGACGTGCTGATCGTGGAGAACTACCGCACGATGTCGCGCCTGGGCATCCTCGATTCCATCCCGGCCATCGGCCTGCCGTACATGGCCTCGGCCTTCGGCATCTTCCTGCTGCGCCAGACCTTCAAGACCGTGCCGCGCGAGCTGGACGAGGCCGCGCGCGTGGAAGGCGCGAACGCCCTGCAGGTCCTGTGGAAGGTGTACGTGCCGCTCGCCCGGCCGGTGTACCTGGCCTACGGGCTGGTCTCGGTGAGCTACCACTGGAACAACTTCCTCTGGCCCCTCATCGTCACCAACTCGGTCCATTCGCGGCCGGTGACCGTAGGGCTGCAGGTGTTCTCGTCGGGCGACCAGGGGATCGACTGGTCGGTGATCACCGCGGCCACGGTCATGACGTCCGCCCCCCTGCTCATGGCGTTCCTGCTGTTCCAGCGCCAGTTCGTGCAGTCGTTCATGCGCGCCGGCATCCGCTAGGCCGCAGCGTCCCGGGGCAGCGCCCCGGCCTCCTCGAGGATCGCCCGCCCGATCTCGAAACGGTCGGTCGAGCGATTCGCGCCGTGCGGCGTGAAGTTCATGGCGAAGTACGCACCCGGCCGGCCCTTGCGCTCGATCCAGCCCATCCACCACCACACCGGGTCGCGGATCGCCTGGCTGGACGTGCCCGACTTGGCGTAGAGCGTGTATGCGCCGGTGCGCTCGACCGCGAGAGCGGAGCGCACCAGGCGCTGGGCGCGCTGCGTGGCCGGCAGGCGCCCCTCGGAGAGGCGGTGCAGGAACTGCACCTGCTCCATCGCCGAGACGCGCAGCCCGCCCTGCAGCCAGAAGAGGTCGGTGCCGCCGGCGATCTCCTGGTTGCCGTAGGCGAGGCGTTCGAGCCAGTCCTTCATGCGCTGGCGCCCGGTGCGGCGCGCGATCTCCTGGAACATCCAGACCGGGCCGTAGCACATGCCGCTCGCGAGGTCGTGGTCGCGCTCCCAGGCACGGGCGGGCTTGGGCTTGCCGTCCCAGCGGAATACCTCGAGCTCGTCGTTGAGCGCGCCCACCTCCAGCCCCACGAGCGCGCAGACGGGGTCGAAGGTCGCGTGCGGAAGGTAGCCCTTGCGCGCGCGGCGCAGGTCGAACACCCGGTAGCGCATCCCGAGCGGCTCCCACAACACGAACGTGCCGGCCACGCCCTTGGCGTCGAAGTGCGCCCGCCAGGAGGCCTGCTCGAGGATGTCGGCCTCGGTGCCGGCGAGGGAGGTGAAAAGGGCGAGCAGCGGGTTCGAGAGTCGGTCCATGGAGCCTCCTGGGGGATGACACTCCCGATGCTCGACCCCGAATCTGGCAACATTCGGGCGATCGGAAAATCAATTCGGGCATGAGACTTCTCACCTGGAACATCCAGTGGGGCCGCGGCGTCGACGGGCGCGTGGACCTCGAGCGCATCGTGCGCACCGCCCGCGCGATGGCGGACTTCGACGTGTTCTGCGTGCAGGAGGTCGCGGACAACTTCCCCGGACTCGAGGGCAACGACGGGCGCGACCAGTTCGCCGAGCTGGGCCGCCTGCTGCCCGGTTACCAGCGCATCCAGGGGTATGGCGTGGACGTGGCCGGCACCGACGCCCGCCGCCAGCGCTTCGGCAACGCGATCTTCTCGCGCTACCCGGTGCTCTCCGCGCGGCGGCATGCGCTGCCCTGGCCCGCCGATCCCGCGAAGAAGACTATGCCGCGCGTGGCGGTGGAGGCCACCGTGCGCGCGCCCTTCGGTCCGTTGCGCGTGGTCACGACGCACCTCGAGTACTACTCGGACGTCCAGCGGCACGCGCAGGTGCGCCGGTTGCGCAACCTGCACGACGAGGCCTGCCAGCGCGCGATGGCCGCGGCGCGCTACGAGAACGACGAGAGCAACGTGACCTTCGAGCCCACGGCGCAGACGACCGCGGCGATCGTCTGCGGCGACTTCAATTTTCCTCCCGAGAACAACGCGCGCCAGGAGATGCAGAGCCCGCTCGCCCGCGGGGGGCCGGCGCTGCGCGATGCATGGGCGCACCTGTACCGGGAAGCGCCGCACCCGCCGACCTTCTGCGTGCACGACGAGAGATACGCGAAGACGCCCTACTGCTGCGACTTCGCCTTCGTCAGCCAGGACCTGTGCGCGCGCTTGCGGAGCATGATCGTGAACACCGAGACACGGGATTCCGACCACCAGCCGGTCCTGATCGAGCTGGACGACTGAAAGGGAAACGATGGGCCGCGCCGTCACCATGACCGAGAACCTCTACCGCTACCTGGTGGACCATTCGCTGCGCGACCACCCGGTCCTGCGCGAGCTGCGCGAGGAGACCGCGCGGCTGCCCGGTGCCGTCATGCAGATCGGTCCCGACCAGGGACAGTTCATGGCGCTGCTCACGAAGCTCGTGGGCGCCCGGCGCTGCCTGGAGGTGGGTGTCTTCACCGGCTACAGCTCGCTCTCGGTGGCGCTCGCGCTGCCGCAGGACGGCACGATCGTGGCTCTCGACGTGAGCGAGGAATGGACCGCGGTCGCGCAGCGCTACTGGAAGAAGGCCGGGGTCGACCACAAGATCGACTTGCGCCTGGCGCCCGCGCTCAACACCCTCGACACGCTCATCTCCCTGCAGGAGTCGGGCCGCTTCGACATGGCGTTCATCGACGCCGACAAGGGCAACTACCTCGGCTACTACGAGCGCTGCCTCCAGCTCGTGCGCCGCGGTGGCCTCATCCTGATCGACAACACGCTCTGGTCGGGCGACGTGGCCGATCCCTCGAAGAACGAGCCCGACACGGTCGCGCTGCGCGCGCTGAACGATGCGCTGCACCACGACGAGCGCATCGACCTCGCCCTGCTGCCCGTGGGCGATGGCCTCACGCTCGCGAGGAAGCGCTAGCCGCCGTCCTCCTCGGGCGCCCGGATGCGCCTGAAGGCCGCGAGCAGCAGCAGGTCGTAGGCGATCTTGATCGCGCCCGCTGCCACGAGCGGCCAGCCAAAGGGCGAGAGCGCGAGCATGTATCCCGCGATCGACGGTCCCGCCGCGGAGGCGAGGCTGCGCGGCACGGTCGTGATGCTCGCCGCCGCGGGCCGCTCCTCGGGCAGCACGATGGCCATCACGTAGGAGCTGCGGGTGGGCACGTCCATCTGGGACAGGAGCCCGCGCACCAGCAGCAGCACGACCACGACGGCGAGCGAGTCCACGAACGGGATCGCGACCAGGCATACGTTTGCGGGGATGTGCGTGAACACCATCGTGTTCACGAGCCCGACGCGCCGGGCGATGCGCACCGCGATCAGGAAGGAGACGGCCGAGAGCAGGCTGGTGAAGAAGAAGATCACGCCCGCCTCGCCCGGCTCCACGCCATGGCGCTGGTAGAGCCACAGCGCCATCATCGACTGCACCAGGAAGCCGCCCGCGAACGCGTCCAGGCTGAAGAGCCCGGCGAGCGCGTACACGCGCCCCTTCGACTGCGTGAGCGGCGCGTTGGCCCGCGCGGCCTGCGCGCCCAGCGAGCGCGGCAACCCGCGATAGGCGAGCGCGGCTGCGCCGGCGAGCACGGCGTAGAGCACGAACATCGCCTGCATCGCCTCGCGCGCGCCAATGCCCCACTCGCGCGCCGCCCACGCGGGCACCCCTGCCGCGAGCGCGCCCACCGCCGCCACGAGCGAACCGACGAGGCTGTACCGGGCGAAGGTCTCGGTGCGGTCGCGATCGGGCACGGCGCGCGACAGCGCCGCGTGCTCGAGCGGCAGGAAGACGCTCACGTCGCCGCTCGAGGGGTTGAGAGTCCCGACGAAGGCGATCAGCAGGAGCGGCCAGAGGTCGGTCACGAACGCGAATCCCAGGCCGGTCGCGGCCATCAACCCCGTGGCCGCGAGCAGCAGGTCACGCAGCCGGAAGCGATAGGCGTGCAGCCCGACGGCAAGCGCCGCCACGCCCGAGCCCACGAGCGTCACGCTCGCGATGGCGCCCACGGCGAGCGGCGACATCCCGAGCTCCAGCAGGTAGACCGGCAGCAGGAGGCTCACGTAGCCGTCGCCGAATGCCCGCAGCCCCTTGGCCGCGAGCACGCGCGCCACGACCGGATTCACCGCGGCGGACCGTACGCGAAGTCGTCGAAGGCGGTGACGCTGTCGGCCTTGGTCCAGACGCCGACGCCGCCGGGACCCTGGATGTGGGAGTCGTCCATCTCGATTCGCGCGACGCCATCGAGGATCACCCGGATGCGGGAGCCCGCGAACTCGACCCGCAACGCGTGCCACGCGCCACCGGCAACCGGCGCATCGACGTACTTCAGCGTCTTTCGGGAGCCCCCCTCGGTGTAGTAGAGCGAGACGTTGTTCTCGAGCGCATTGGCGCGCGCCACGTAGTAGCGGCTGGCGTCGCGCCAGCGCCAGACCACGCCACCCGCCTGGTCCTCGCGGCCGGCGATCGGCTTGAACTTCACCTCGACGAAGCCGTCGGCGAGCGAGGATCCCTCGACGACGCACCAGGGAAAGGTGGCGCTGCCCGACTGCTTGAGCACATGGGGCGCGCTCGGCGCGGAGATGTCGGCCTCGATCGTCCAGCGAGGCGAGCCCTTGCCCGTCATCCCGCAGGCCCAGCCCGCGGGTGCGGACCCGGCCTTCATGGCGTCGAAATCGATGGTGCCGGCGGTGAATCCATCCATGGCGGTCACTCCCAATAGAAATGCGATGGGGAACCAGAAGTTGGACGGAGACCGTCTTGTGAACACCGGGACTCTGCCACCCCGATGGATTGATGCGTGAATGCTACTCCGATCGGCTAGTCCACGTCGCAGTTGCCGGTGCCGCGAGCGTTGGAATCGCGCGTGAGCGGCTTCATCGTGCCGGTGAACATCCCTGCCGCGACGAACGTGAGCTCGGTCGGGAAGGCCTCGGCGTTCGCCGGGTCCACGCCCGCGGCCACCTCGATGCAGCCGACGCGGAACGCGCTCACGCCGGCCGGAAAGCCGTTGGCGCGGAAGTCGAGCAGGTCGCCGCCGGCGAGCGTGAACTTCTTCCCGCCCACCTTCACCCGGTAGATGCTGTCGCCGATCCCGATCGGCAGCCGCACGGTGGCGAAGTTGGGATCGCCCTTGCCGGTGTCGTAGTCGTAACCCACCGCGACGGGCGGGTCGATGAAGATCGGGAAGTTGGGGATGACGGCGACCGAGAAGGTGTAGGCGCCGCTCGAGGTCGTTCCGCTCGGCATCGCCGCCGGCGTGGCGATGAACCCGTGGTAGACGGGGCTGACGGTGGGGTCGCCCACCAGATACAACCCGGCCACCTGGCCGGCGTTGTTGATGCCCTCGGGAATCGTCCACGTCGATCCAGGCACCATCAGCGTCTGGAAGCCGGACGAGTTGCCGACGAAGCCCTGTGTCACGGTGCCCACGGTGACGAAGCCGGTGATGAGGCCCGTGTCGTTGATGCCGCGCGCACGAGTCGCGTTCGAGCCGAGCTGGAAGAGGACGAACGTGCCGTCGGGCTGGCGCAGGAACGATTGCGTGATCGGCGTGATGCTCGCGCTGCCGACGACCTGGCCGGCGTTGTTGATCCCCTGCGCGATCGTGAAGAGGGACCCGGGAGGGTTGATGTCCGTGTAGATCCCGGTGACCGGGTTGTAGATCCAGCCCGTCTGGGCAGCGTCCGTGAAGTTGTCGGAATAGCCCGTGACCAGGTTCGAGTTGCCGATTGCCCGGGCATACGTGTGCTCGTACTCCGGCCTCGAGAAGAACGCGTAGCTGCCCGCGTTGTAGATGAAGCCGAGCGCGGCGGTCGCAGCGCCCAGGTTGGCGGTTCCTACGACGACGCCGGCGTCATTGATGCCGTGGCCGATCAGCGGGTAGGGCGCCGGCGGCAGCGGCGTGAACGCGCCCGACTGGTAGGTGAAGCCGAAGTAGGTGGTCCCGTCGAGGCTTGCGTAGCCCACGACCTGACCGCTGTTGTTGATGCCCCGCAGCTCGGTATGGACGGCGCCGGGATAGGTGATGGTGTTGTAGACATAGGCCGGGAAAGCAGCGAGCGAAAGCAGGCAAGCCGCCGCGGCGGCCAGGCGCACGAGCAGGAGCTTCATGGGGTCTCCCTGACGAGTCCAGAAGTACCCGGCATTTCACTCCCGGGCGTCCCTCGCGTCTACGGAGGATTCAGCGGAAAAGAACTCCCACGATGAGGACCACCAGCGCCACCGCGATGACCGCCAGCACCGCGCTCTGCCGGCGCTGGGTGGCCTGCAGCCGGTCGATCGCCGCCTCGATGCGGCGCGGGGCGTCGTCGGAGAGGATCTTGTGGACGAGGCGCGGCAGCTGGGGCAACGTGCGCGCCCACAGCGGCGCCTCGTCGCGCAGCTGGCGCGCGAGCCCCGCGAGGCCGACCTGCTCGTTCACCCAGCGCTCGAGGATCGGTTGCGCCGTGCGGCGCAGGTCGAGCTCGGGGTCGAGCTGGCGCCCGAGGCCCTCCACCTGCAGCAGCGTCTTCTGCAGCAGCACGAGCTGCGGCTGG
>Ga0111539_10006911_pt1 | contig 14573 bp, 17 predicted proteins | sample RhiMethybrSRZTD1_FD_79667 | JGI IMG/M metagenome (GOLD analysis project Ga0111539, IMG submission 79667) | Populus rhizosphere microbial communities from Tennessee, USA - Rhizosphere MetaG P. TD hybrid SRZTD1 (version 2) (version 2) | ecosystem: Host-associated > Plants > Roots > Rhizosphere >... | reverse complement strand
GCCGACCAGGACGGAAACACCTTCGACCTGGCCGGCCGGACCAAAGTCACCCTGTGCCGCTGTGGCCAATCCAACGACAAGCCGTTCTGCGACTCCTCGCACAAGACATGCGGCTTCGACTCGCTGGTGGTCGCCCGCGCGCTGCCGCCGCCCAAGCCGAAGCCGGCGCCCTGAACTGACGTCGCGCCGCATTCCGGCGCACACGACATGATCCGCGGACGCACGGTTGTGATCGGGATCGGGCTCGCGATTGCCGTGATCACGTGCGCCCGGCTCGGCTTCTGGCAGCTCTCCCGGCTGGCGGAAAAGAAACGTCTGAATGCCGACCGGCGTGCTGCCTTCGCCGCTCCGCCGCTCGCACTCGGTGACACCATCGTTGCGGACACGCTCGCGGGTCGCGTGGTGTCGGTGCGCGGTCACTACGACAACGCTCGACACGTGCTGCTCGCGGGGCGCACCCACGACGGCGAGCCGGGCGTCGAGGTCCTGACGCCGCTGATGCGGCGCGGCGGCATCGCGATCCTGGTCGACCGTGGATGGCTGGGCGCGGAGCAACCAGTCGACGCGCACCCGGAACATTCGGCGGATCCCGGCGAGCGCGACGTGCGCGGGGTGGTCGAGATGCTGCCGCCGGCCCGCGGCGCGACCCTTCGTCCGACTGCGCGCGATTCGATCACTTTGCTGCTCGCCCTGCGGCTCGATCCCGACACCTTGACCGCGCGGTTTCCGTACCCGGTCGCCCGGTTCACCATTCGTGAACTGCCGGGCCGCGGGGTCGGGCCGGTGCCGCTCCGAACGCCGCCCGAGCCGCTCGACGAATCCGTTCACCTCGGTTACGCCGTACAGTGGTTTGCGATGGCAACGATCATCGCGGGAGGATCGATCGCCCTGGGGTTGCGAAAACGCCCGAACGCCGCCTGATCGGCCACCAACCGCGGTTTTCTCGAACCCCGGCGGTGGCCCGGCCCCTCTAATCGATGCGCCCGGAGCTGGCGAACCCCGGCCCCGGACACCGGAGGAAGCATGACGAGCAGCGGAATGAAGCGGGTGGTGATGGGAACGGCGGTGGCGGGAGTGATCGGGGTTGCGGCGATCGCGTTCGCCGTGCCGGCGAAGCCGCAGGCGACGGCGACGTTCGCGGGCGGATGCTTCTGGTCGGCCGAGTCGATGTTCGAAGGGCTGAAGGGCGTGTCGTCGGTGGTGTCGGGGTATTCCGGCGGGACGGTGAAGAACCCGAGCTACGACGACGTCTGCACGGGCACCACCGGACACGCGGAGGCGGTGCAGGTCACCTACGACCCCTCGCAGATCACCTACGCGCAGCTCACCGACCTCTACTGGCACAACATCGATCCGACCCAGGTGAACGGAGCGTTCTGCGATCACGGCCGCCAGTATCGCTCGGTGATCTTCTACGCCGACGATGCGCAGAAAAAAGTAGCCGTCGAATCGAAGGCGCAGATCGAAAAGACGCAGCCAAAGTTCCGCGGCAAGATCGCGGTCGCGATCGAGCCGTTCAAGAACTTCTATCCGGCCGAGGCGTACCACCAGGACTTCTACAAGACGAATCCCGAGCACTACAACGCGTACCGCGTCGGCTGCGGCCGGGATCGCCGTCTGAAGGAGTTGTGGGGCGCGCCGGGACGCATGGCGAGCCACTGACCTCGAGCTTCACCGAAGCCCCGGCCGGGCCGGATTCCCCGCCGGGGCTTCGTCATGGCCGGCGGCACGACCGCCAGCCGGGTGCGCCGGACCGCCGTTCGCCGGTCCCCGGCTGCGATTCGCCGATTGCCGCGCGTTTCCCGGCCATTCCGACCGTAACTTCCATCGTGAGCGAAGCGCCGGCAGACCCCCGGCGCGCCAACGGAGGAAGCGATGTGTGCCGAACGTACGAACCCCGGTCGTCAGATGCTGTGGGGCCTGGTCCTGATGGGGTTCGGTGTCCTGTTCCTGCTCGACCGTACCGGCCGCTTCGACATCCACGAGATCTGGCGCTACTGGCCGGCGATCTTCTTCATCATCGGCCTCGGACATCTTCTCTTCCCGAACCGCGGCGCAGACCGCGTGGACGGAATCATCTGGCTCGGCATCGGCACCTGGTTCATGGCCAACCAGAACCACTGGTGGGGGCTGAACTGGGCGAACTCGTGGCCGCTGATCCTGCTCGCCGTCGGTCTGCAGACGGTCCTGAAGGCCCTGATCGAAGGGCGGGACTCGCGCCGCACGCGGAACAACGGTGACGACGTGCATCCGCACACCGGCAGTAACGCGGAGGTGGAGTCATGACCGAGACCGGATCGTCCTTGCGCCGCGGCCCTCAGCGGGTCGTGATGGTGATGCTGCTCCTGTGCGCCGCGTGGCTGATCGTGCAGAATGCGGTGCTGTTCGCGGTGATCGCGTGGGCGGGGCCTCAGTCGGCAGTGACGGTGGGGCGCGCGCTGATGAGGGTGGGGTTGGCGCTGCTCGAACAGGCGTGGTGGGTGCCGCTCGCGACGCTCTCGGTGCTGCTGCTGGTCGCGGGGGGTGTTCGCTCGGAAGGGCGACGGGAGGTTCGTCATGGTGGATGAGCCCAGCATGTTCCGCCGGGAACGCGGACGCGTGATCTTCGATATCTCCAGGTCCAACCGCGGCAGCCGGGTCACCGGCCGGGTGGTGTTCGGCCTGATCCTGTGCGTGCTCGGCTTCCTGTGGACGCTCGACAGTCTCGACATCGTCGAGTCCGAGCCGATCCTCGACTGGTGGCCGATGGTGCTGGTCGTGTTCGGCCTCACGCGGCTGCTGGGATTCGGAGGTCGCCGTCATATCGGCGCCGGCGTGATCTTCACCTTCGCCGGATTCTGGCTGCTGCTCCGTCACCTCGACGTCGTCCAGGTCGGCCTGTTCGATCTGTGGCCGCTGATCCTGCTGGGAGTCGGCGCCATGCTGGTGTGGAACTCGCTCCGGCGCACCGCGCCCGGTGGCGCGATGAGCGGAAACGTCTCCGCGGATCCCGGTGGGCTGGGGGGAATGCGGTCGGGGACCGAGCCGGCCGACTCGATCAGCACGGTCGCGGTGTGGAGCGGCGCCCAGCACAAGATCATTTCGCAGGCGTTCCGCGGTGGCGAGATCACCGCGGTGATGGGCGGCGCCGAGCTCGACTGCCGGACCGCGCGCCTCGAGAACGGACGCGCCGTGATCGACCTGTTCGTCTGGTGGGGAGGGGTGGAGTTCCGGGTGCCGGAGGACTGGCAGGTCGTGAACGAGGGATTCGTGATCATGGGCGCGATCGAGGACAAGTCGAAGGCGCAGCCCGCCGGCCCCGTGCAGACGCTGGTGCTGCGCGGGATGGTCGTGATGGGCGGCGTCGAAATCAAGAACTGACGCCATGCATCCGCTGCTGCTGGGCCGCCGGCGCCTGCTGCTGTTCGCGATCGCGTGCATCGACATCGCCGTCCTGCTCGCGCTGCTGCTCCGGGTGTTCGAGCCGCGCCCGTTCGGTCACGCGATTGCGTTCACGCTCCCGTTCACGCTGCTCTACGGCTTCGTGTGTCTGTCGGCCTGGTGGGTGTGCCGAACGGCGCCGATCGCGACCACGCCGCTGATGCGGCTGCTGGTGGTCCAGGGCGGCGCCACGCTCCAGGCCGCCGCGGTCGGCGTCGGGGTCGCGGCGGTGTGGGCGGTGTGCCTGACGCGGTTGTTCGCCATCGGGCCCGATCGCGCCGGCATCCTGCGCGACCTGCTGGTGATGGGGGTGGTCGCGCTCCTGATCTACCCGGTCTCGATCGTCATCCACTACCTGATGCTCGCCTACGAGCGGGCACGCGAGGCCGAGCGCAACGCGCTCGAATCCCAGGTGGCGGCGCGTGAGGCCGAGGTGCGCGCGCTGCGCGCCCAGCTCAATCCGCACTTCCTGTTCAACAGCCTGAACTCGATCAACTCGCTGATCGGCGGGGACCCGGAAGGTGCACGGAGGATGTGCGAGAATCTCGGCGACTTCCTGCGCCGGACCCTCAACCTGGGCGCGCGGGACGCGGTGCCGCTCGCCGACGAGCTGGCGCTGGTGGATCGCTACCTCGGCATCGAACGGGTACGCTTCGGCGAGCGGCTCGCGATCGACCGCACCGTGGACGCCGATGCGGCCGTCTGCCTGGTGCCGCCGCTGCTGCTCCAGCCGCTGGTCGAGAACGCGATCAAGCACGGTGTCGCCGACCGGGTCGAGGGCGGGACGGTGCGGATCGCCGCGCGTCGCGCCGACGGCCGGCTCACGATCGAAGTCGAGAACGGCCTCGATCCGGAAGCGCCGTCGCGGCGCGGCGAAGGACTGGGACTCGAAAACGTACGCCGGAGGCTCGACGCCTTCTCGGCGCGAGAGGCACGCATGGACGTTCATCGCAACGGCAATCAGTTCAAGGTCACGCTCACATTGCCGGCCACGACCGCACTGGCGCCGGCCGAAGGAGTCGCGCGTGTCTGACATGATCCGCACCGTGCTGGTCGACGACGAGACGCCGGCCCGCGCACTCATGCGCGAGTACCTCGGCCAGCACCCGGACGTCGTGATCGAGGCGGAGTGTGCGAATGGCTTCGAAGCGGTGAAGGTGATCGGCGAGCTGCAGCCGGACCTGGTGTTCCTCGACGTGCAGATGCCCAAGCTCGACGGCTTCGAGGTGCTGGAGCTGATCGATCCGGGTCCGGCAGTGGTGTTCTGCACCGCCTACGACGAATACGCGCTCAAGGCGTTCGAGGTCCACGCGGTCGACTATCTGCTGAAACCGTTCGGACGCGACCGCCTGGCCGAGGCGCTGAACCACGTGCGCGAGCGCCGCGCCTCCGCGGCCGGTGCGGCCGTGCCGGCGGGTCCGAAGCTGGGAGCGACCGCGCGCGCACCGGGACGCTGGCTCGAGCGCCTGCTGGTACGCGACGGCGCCAAGGTGCACGTGATCCCGATCGAATCGCTCGACTACCTCGAGGCGCAGGACGACTACGTCGCGATCCATGCCGAGGGCAAGACCTGGCTCAAGCCGCAGCCGCTGTCGGAACTGGCCGATCAGCTCGATCCCGAGCGGTTCGTGCGGATCCACCGCTCGTACGTGCTCCAGGTCACGCGTCTCGCGCGCCTCGAGCTGTACGCCAAGGACAGCCGGATGGCGATCCTCAAGGACGACAAGCAGCTTCCGGTGAGCCGCGCGGGTTACGCGCGACTCAAGGAGCTGATGTAGGGCCCGGAGACCCTCCTTCATGAGCGTCCGGGAACTGCCGATACCGTGCTATAGTTGACGCTGTTCACGGGGGCCCTGTGTGCCCCCCGTTCATCCCCGATGGCCCTGTGTGCCGTCAGAAGGAAAGGACGTAGTCATGAACACCCTCCGCGATCCGTTCGGCGCGCGTGCTGAACTCGCCACCTCCGCCGGCCCCGTCATCATCCATCGCCTCGACCGTCTCGCCGCATCGCTCGGCGTGTCGCTCGAACGCATCCCGTTCTCGATCCGCGTGCTGCTCGAGGCCGCGCTCCGCACCTGCGACGACTACCAGGTGCGGCAGGAGGACGTGAAGCGGCTCGCCGCGTGGTCGCCGACCTCGACCGAGGCGGTCGAGATTCCGTTCAAGCCGGCGCGCGTGATCCTGCAGGATTTCACCGGCGTGCCGTGCGTGGTCGACCTCGCGGCGATGCGCGACGCGGTGAAGCGCATGGGCGGCGATCCGAAGCGGATCAACCCGCTGGTGCCGGTCGATCTGGTGATCGATCACTCGGTGCAGGTCGACGTGTTCGGCAACACGATCGCGCTCGAGCGCAACGCCGAGATCGAGTTCGCGCGCAACCGCGAACGCTACGAGTTCCTGCGCTGGGGCCAGAAGGCGTTCTCGAACTTCCGCGTGGTGCCGCCCGCGACCGGGATCGTGCACCAGGTCAATCTCGAATACCTCGCCGGCTGCGTGCTGACGCGCACCACCGATGGGGTGACCGAGGCGTTCCCCGACACGCTGGTCGGGACCGACTCGCACACCACCATGATCAACGGCCTGGGCGTGGTCGGCTGGGGGGTGGGCGGGATCGAAGCCGAGGCGGTGATGCTCGGCCAGCCGCTCTATCTGGTGGCGCCGCAGGTGGTCGGCTTCAAGCTGACCGGCCGGCTGCGCGATGGTGTGACCGCGACCGACCTGGTGCTGACCGTCACCCAGATGCTGCGCAAGAAGGGCGTGGTCGACAAGTTCGTCGAGTTCTACGGCCCCGGGATCAGCGCGATGTCGGTCGCCGATCGCGCGACCATCTCGAACATGTCGCCGGAGTTCGGCGCCACGATCGGTTTCTTCCCGGTCGACGCCGAGACGCTCCGCTACCTCGAGCGCACCAACCGCAGCGACGCGGCGAAGCTGACCGAGGCGTACTGCAAGGCCCAGGGGCTGTTCCGCACCGACGCGACACCCGATCCGATCTTCAGCGACACGATCGCGCTCGATCTCGGTGACGTCGAGCCGAGCCTCGCGGGACCCAAGCGCCCGCAGGACCGGGTGCCGCTCAAGGACATGAAACCCGCGTTCCGCAAGAGCCTGACGATGCCGGTGAAGGAGCGCGGCTACGGTCTCGGCGACGGCGATCTCGGTAAAACCGTCGAGGTCGGCACGAACGGGAGCACCACGCAGCTTGCGCACGGCTCGGTGGTGATCGCGGCGATCACCTCGTGCACGAACACCTCGAACCCGTCGGTGATGATCGGCGCCGGGCTGCTGGCGCGGAAGGCGGCGGCGCGCGGTCTCAAGCCGAAGCCGTACGTGAAGACCAGCATGGCGCCGGGGTCCAAGGTGGTGACGCGGTATCTCGAGGCGGCGGGCCTGCTCAAGGACCTGGAAGCGGTCGGGTTCGACATCGTCGGCTACGGATGCACCACATGCATCGCGGCGGGAACGCCCGTGCTCTTGGCGGATGGCACGGTATGTCCCATTGAGAAACTCCCAATCTCTGGCGGGCGCGAAGTGTGGGCCCCGCAGAGCAATGGCGCACTCACGATCGCGCGCCAGACCATGATGATCGTGCAGGGGGTCCGTGAGTGCGTGGAGCTCACAATGGAGGACGGACGGAAGCTCGTCTGCACCGCCGACCACGAGATTCTTACAGAGAATGGCCGGTGGATTCGTGCCGATGAACTCGCGCTCGGCGCCGACCGGGTTTGGGCGACAGTCGAGACTGAGGCCTCGCGCCTGGCGATTGATCGTGATGAAGCTGCGACGGTCACGATACCGGCCACAATGACGCTGGCCGTTGTCGAGCGCCGTCCCGCCGGAATGCGGGAGGTCTACGACCTCGAGGTTGAAGGCGTGCACTCCTTCGTCGCCGGCACGATCGCCGTGCATAACTGCATCGGCAACAGCGGACCGCTGTCCGAGCCGATCGCGGCCGGCATCACCAGCGGCAACCTGGTTGCCGCCGCGGTGCTGTCGGGCAACCGCAACTTCGAAGGCCGCATCAACCCGCACACGCGCGCCAACTACCTCGCGTCGCCGCCGCTGGTGGTGGCGTACGCGCTCGCCGGTACGGTCGACATCGATCTCGAGCGCGAGCCGCTCGGGACCGGATCGGACGGCCAGCCGGTGTTCCTGCGGGAGCTGTGGCCGAGCCAGAAGGAAATCACCGAGACCATGGCGTCCGCGCTCCAGCCCGCGCAGTTCCGGGAGGAATACGGCAACGTGTTCGACGGCAACCCGCGCTGGAACGAGATCCCGGTCGCGGGCGGCGAGCTGTACCAGTGGGATCCCGAGTCGACCTACATCCACAATCCGCCGTTTTTCGATGACCTCTCCGCCACGCCGACTCCGGTGCAGGACGTGACGGGCGCGCGCGTGCTGGTGATGGTCGGCGACTCGGTGACCACCGATCACATCTCGCCGGCCGGCGACATCGCGCTCGACAGTCCGGCGGGACGCTGGCTGCGCGAGCGCAAGGTCGAGAAGAAGGACTTCAACTCGTACGGCTCGCGGCGCGGCAACGACCTGATCATGGTGCGCGGGACGTTCGCCAACATCCGGCTCAAGAACCTGCTGGTGCCGGGCAGCGAAGGGAACCTCACCATCCACTTCCCGAGCGGATCGCAGGTGTCGATCTTCGACGCCGCCGAGCGCTACCGTGCCGACGGCACGCCGCTGATGGTGCTGGCGGGCAAGGAGTACGGCTCGGGCTCGTCGCGCGACTGGGCCGCCAAGGGCACCCTGCTGCTGGGGGTGCGCGCGGTGCTGGCCGAGAGCTACGAGCGCATCCACCGCTCGAACCTGGTCGGGATGGGCGTGCTGCCGCTCCAGTACGAGAACGGGCAGACCGCCGAGAGTCTCGGCCTGACCGGCCGCGAGACGTTCGACATCGCGGGTCTGGCGGCCGGCCTGGCGCCCGGCCAGAAGGTGAACGTGCGCGCCCGGCGCGAGGACGGCTCGACGATCGGCTTCACGGCGATCGCACGGCTCGACACGCCGGTCGACGTCGACTACTACAAGAATGGCGGCATCCTCCAGACCGTGCTGCGGAGCCTGGCGAAGAGCTGACCTGCGAGGTCCGGGATGAACTTCTCCCTGCAGGATACGATCGCGGTGCTCGAGCGGACCCCCGCCGCTCTCGAGGCGATGCTGCGCGGTCTTCCCGATGCGTGGACGCGCACGAACGAGGGCGACGGAACGTTCAGCCCCTACGACGTGATCGGGCACCTGAATCACGGCGAGCGCACGGACTGGATTCCGCGCGCTCGCATCATTCTCGAGCACGGCGAGACGCGGCCGTTCGATCGTTACGACCGCTTCGCCCAGGATCGGGACAGCCCCGGCAAGTCGCTCGATCAGCTGCTCGACGAGTTCACGATCCTGCGTCGCGACAATCTGAGGACCTTGCGTGGCTGGAATCTCGACCCCGCAGCGTTCGAGCGGCGCGGAATGCATCCGATCCTCGGCCCGGTCACGCTCGGGAACCTGATCGCGACCTGGGCGGCCCACGACCTCACGCATGTCCACCAGGTGTCGCGCTGCATGGCGCACCAGTACCGGGACGCGGTCGGGCCGTGGACGAAGTTCCTCGGGGTCATGCACTGCCAGGGGCACAGCGAATGAGCACGTTCGAGGCGGTGAAGGAAAACCTGTGGGATCAGTACGGCGCGGCGATCGGCATGCTCGAGAACGCGATCGACGCATGCCCCGAGTCGCTGTGGTCCGCCAGGAATTCCAGATACCCCCACATCGAGTTCTGGTACATGGTGTTCCATACGCTGTGGTGGCTCGATTACTACCTGCACGAGTCGCCCGACACGTTCCGGCCACCCGCGCCGTTCACGATGGGCGAGCTCGATCCGGCCGGCGTCTACCCCGATCGCGTCTACACGAAGGACGAGATGCGCACGTACCTGGCTCACGGGCGCGAGAAGTGCCGGACCAAGATCGCCGCGATGACCGAAGAGGACGCGACGCGCCGGCACAACCACGGCAAGAAACAGGACTCGGTGCTGAACCTGCACCTGTACAGCATGCGCCACGTCCAGCATCACTCCGCGCAGCTCCATCTGATGCTGCGCCAGGCGGACGGCCAACCACCTCGCTGGGTCAGTCACGCGAATCGGCCACTGGCGGCATCGCAGGAGCCGGCATGAGCCGCGCGGTCGGAGCGTTCCAGGTAAAGCTCGAACCGATCGCCCTGCACGACGAGCCGGCGATGGGGCCGGGGGTCGGACGTCTCACGCTCGACAAGATGTACGACGGCGATCTGATCGCGATCGGCAGGGGGGAGATGCTGAGCGTGATGGGCGCCGAGCAGGGTTCGGCGGCCTATGTCGCGATCGAGCGCATCACCGGCACGCTGCATGGACGCTCGGGATCGTTCGTCATCCAGCATCGCGGGATCATGACGCGCGGCGCGCCCGACCTGGTGATCACGGTGGTGCCCGATTCGGGTACCGGTGAGCTGTCGGGAATCTCGGGCGCGATGTCGATCGACATCCGCGGCCGCGACCATTTCTACACGTTCGAGTACGAGCTGGCGCCGGTCACGACACCACGCACGGAGCAGGCATGAGCGAGACGAATCCCCAGTACCCGTACGTCACGCATCTCGACATCCTTCATCCGCCGCTCGACGTGGTCGATGTCCCGGCGCTGGTCGCCGCATGCCAGGATCGGTGGTGGAACCAGACGCTGGTGAAGGTCAACGAGTCGGTGGTGCGCCTCGGGATCGTCGAGGGCGAGTATCACTGGCACCAGCACGACGACGAGGACGAGTTCTTCTACGTCGTGTCGGGTCGCTTCCTGATCGATCTCGAGGAGCGCACGATCGACCTGGCGCCCGGCCAGGCGGTGGTGATCCCGAAGGGTGTGCGCCACCGCCCACGTGCGCCCGAGCCCACCGTGATCCTGATGGTGGAAGGCGCCGGGATCATCCCGACCGGAGACTAGGTCAGGCCGCCGAGCGGCGGGCCGACTCGAGGGTCGCGAACGCCTTCGCCACGTCCGCGCGGCTCGCGAACTTGTGCGCGCATACGGTGGTCGTGACCACCAGGCGCAATCCCTCGTGATCGAGCGGCATCAGCTGCTCGCTGGCGGTCTGGCGCGCGATTTCGATCGCTCCCCGCAGGGCCGCCGGCAGCTGATCGGGACTCCCGCTGTAGTTCGTCTGGAAGTGACCGACGATGCGTTCTTCGGCCGCCCGGGTGAGCTGGTGGATGCGGGCGAAGTCGACCGCCGCCGGACCGAGCGCCGGCCTGGCGCGGCGCCGCAGCAGGAGCACGAGGACGGCGATGTCGACCACGACCATCACGGCGATCAGCAACGCCATCCACTGCGGCACGACCACCTCCGTGGTAGGGGAATGCGACAGGTATCGGCACGCCCTCGCACAAGCTTGACCGCGATCAAGTGCGAACGCGGAACCGCCGATGACAAGGCAAAGAAATTGCGGGACATCGAGCGCCATCCGGGCGACTCGCCGGCCCGCTGCGGAGGCCTGTCCCCATGTACGGAATCCTTGCGCTCGCCGTCATCGCACTCATCCTGCTCGCGATCCCGCCGATCTTCCGGTTCGCCGTGGCGAAGAAGTACGGAAAGCAGATCGGCGCCAAGGCGCTGGCAGAACAGCCGGACCACATCCATTTGATTCGCGCCGATGACCGCGCGTGGAAGAATCGCAAGGAAGCCGCCGAGCTGTCCGAGTCGCTGCTCGGTACCGGGTTCGAGGACGCGGGCATCTATTCGGTCGACGAGATGCAGGGGGTCGTGCTGCAGCTGTTCGTGCGTCCGGTCGATGGGTGGCTGGCGACCATCTACGAGCATCCGAAGGTCGGCCGCTGGGTCGAGATCTCGCTGCGGTTCCAGAGCGGCGGCGGCTTTGCCGTCACCAGCCTGCCGCCGAACGGCCTCGAAGACCGTCCCGACTTCCCGATCCGCCGCCTGCCCGGGGTCGCGCCGGGGGCGCTGCTCGCGCGCATGCGCGCCGAGAAGCCGGAGGGGATGCCCGAGTCGATCTCGGTCGAGCGCGCTGCCGAGCGGTTCGAGGCGGCCTACGCCGAAGGCATCGCGTGGCGGAAGCAGCACGGAATCTCAGAGCGTGAAGTCATGCAGGTGGCGATGAAGCAAGCCGCCTAGCCAGCGGCTGGCGCGCCCGCAGCGAAACGCCCGCGACCGAGGTCGCGGGCGTTCGCAATTGCGTCAGTGGCGCGCTTCGGATTCGCGCGGAGTGATCGCGATCTCCTTGCGCTGGCCGCGCCGCAGCACGATCAGGGTGACGGTGACATCGATCGCCTGCTCGTTCAGCAGTCGATGGAGATCGTCGACTCCGGTCACCGGCTGCCCCGCGAACGACAGCACGACGTCGCCTTCATGGACGCCCGCCGCATGGGCCGGACTGCCACTCTCGACGTGCACCGCCATCAGCGCCTGGTCGGAGGTCAGATCGTGCTCGCGCACCAGCCGGCGCTGCAGCACGACGTGCTGGCCGCCGATGCCGAGGAACGCGCGCCGCACGCGACCGTCGCGAATCAGCATCGACGCCACCCACTTCGCGGTGTTGGCGGGGATCGCGAAGCACAGGCCCTGCGCGGGCAGGATCACCGCGGTGTTGACGCCCACCACCATGCCCTGCGCATCGGCCAGCGGGCCGCCCGAGTTGCCGGGATTGAGCGCCGCGTCGGTCTGGATGATCGCGTCCATCAGCCGGCCGGTGGTCGAGCGCAGCGTGCGGCCGACCGCGCTCACGATCCCGGCGGTGACGGTGGTCTGGAATCCGAGCGGGTTGCCGATCGCCACCACCAGCTGGCCCTGCCGCAGCGTCGACGAATCGCCGAGCTGGGCCGCCACCAGGTCGGACGCGGAGATGCGCACCACCGCCAGATCGGTGTCGGGGTCGTCACCGACCAGATCGGCCGCGAGCAGGCGGCCGTCCTGGAGGACAACGTCGATGCGCGACGCGCGATGGACGACATGGCTGTTGGTGAGGATCAGTCCGTCGTCGGTGAACACGAAGCCCGATCCCTGGCCGTTCTGCGGGCCATGTCCGCCGCCCGCATGCTCGACCTGGAGTTTCACCACCGACGGTCCGACCGTCTCGACCACGCGCGTGATCGCGCGCGAGTACGCGTCGAGCGCCTCGACCTCGGAGGGCTCGGACGCACGCGCATCGGGAGCGCTGCTGGAGCTCGAATGCAGGAATCCGGATTCCGCCACGTCGACCTCGCAGGAAAAGGTTGAGCCCGGGTGGGTTGATGCCACACCGGGGTGAACCGTTCGATGCGCGAGGAGGGAAATCGGCTCGGACGCCGCTTTCTAGGGCCGCGGGCGGACCACTTTGAGCCGGGGCGGACCGGCCTTGCCGGTGCCGTCCGGATCCTGTGAAACCGTTTCGCCGGTCGCAAGCTGCGCGTGCTCGCGCGTGGCGGGAGTCCACAGGCGGAACGGGAGCGAGCGTTCATCGTCCGCATCGCCCTCGCCCCACGCGACCACCAGCTCGCGACCGCTGAGCGAAGCGCGCGCCGCCGGCTCGTTGCCGGCCAGCGCGAGCAGCCAGCGACTGACCGCGCGTGCAGGATCGGGCCCGGTGGCCCCGGCGAGAATCAGGCCGGCCCCGATCAGGGATGCCGCGCGCGGCGGGTCGCCGCCCAGCGCGGGATCGATCGCGACGGTCGCGCGCTCGAACGACGTGAGCAGCCGGGCAATGTCGGCGGTCCGCGGCCGGACGATCGGAGTTGCGGCGGGAGCGTGGCGGTAGGTGCCCTCGTCGCCGAGCAGGAGCACCGGCTCGGGACCTGACGCGATGCGCCACGCGATCAGCGCATGCAGCAGCCGGCGTGCGATCGCGGCGTCATCGGAGGCGGCGAAGATCAGGGCATCGTCCTGCGCGAGCGTGGACCCGAGCGTCGTGCGGTCGCCGTCGAGCACCGCGGGATCGGGCGCTGGCAGATCGATCGCACGAAGCTGGAGCAGTTCGCCGTCCGGCGTCGTGATGCGCTCGATGCCGAGGGTGGTGCCGGCCGGAAGCGGCAGACGGCGCGGCCAGCCGTCCTCGGCGGTGGGATCGACCGCGTGCGAACGCGCCACCAGATCGGTGCGCACGGCCTCGTAGTCGGGGCGTGGGAGCGGTCCGGTCTCGAGCGACCGCCAGGTGCCATGCGATCGCTGCCAGATGGGATGACGGGGGCGAAGGATGAGCCGGTCGGTTGCGTGGATGAGCTGCTCGGGGCGCAGCAGAGAGAGGTCCATGATCTGCGTTGTCGGCTCGTCCGGCCCGCTTCTGGAGGGCGTGCGCACGGGGATGAATCACACGCCTGCAGCTGCCGATAACGCTGGAGAATGGCGGGGTACGTTCAAAAATTGCGCGCCCTGGTGCGCGTCCTGCTGGCCGGCGACGAGCCGGTCGACGGCGTCATGTGCCTGGCCCCGTACTCACGGTCGCACGACGGACCGCAGACGCTGTTCGAGCTGCTGAACAGCGGTGACCGCATGATCCCGCTCGAGGGTCTCGACGACCCCGCCGTGCACCTGCTGACCCGGACCGAGATCGTGTGGGCTGCTCCGCACGCCGGGGTCGAGGCGCGGCTCCAGCGCCCGCACGTGAAGCTGCAGAGCGAGGAGCGTGTGCGGATCCGGCTGTCGGACGGATCCACGGTCGAGGGCCTTCTGCAGCTCGAGCGGATCGGGGAGCTCAACCGCGCGTCCGACTTCCTCAACCTGGGCGACGACTTCTTCGCGGTCGAGACCGACGATGGGCTGCTGTTCGTGAACAAGCTGCGCGTCCGGGATGTGCGCCTGTTCAGCGCCGCGCCGATGCCCGCCGAGCGGGACTGACGGGCGCGCGTTTGCGCGCCTGACGACCCCTCGCTAGTCTCGCCGAGTCCGCGCACCGCGCGCCCTCGAGGACCCATTCCATGCACCGCATCGAACCTGCCCGGCTGCTGCCGGGCGTCACGCCTGATTCGCTTCCCGGCCCCCGGCCGTCCGACACGCCCGCCGCCACCGGCGGCCGCCTGATCCGCGGCAAGGCCCTGATCTTCTGGGACCCGAAGGTGCCGGGGAAGAAGCTCGACGCGATCGACACCGACCAGATCACGCCGGCGACCGACTGCGTGTCCGAGAGTCTCGAGACG
>Ga0111539_10006910_pt1 | contig 14574 bp, 12 predicted proteins | sample RhiMethybrSRZTD1_FD_79667 | JGI IMG/M metagenome (GOLD analysis project Ga0111539, IMG submission 79667) | Populus rhizosphere microbial communities from Tennessee, USA - Rhizosphere MetaG P. TD hybrid SRZTD1 (version 2) (version 2) | ecosystem: Host-associated > Plants > Roots > Rhizosphere >... | reverse complement strand
GCTTCGCTGTAACTATTCCGACAAAACAACGCTTTGCGGTGTGGAGTCTCCAATATCTTCTGGTCCTCGCCGCAGTTGATGCGCTTATCGGCGGCATCGCTGCTGCGATCCCAGCATCAATGAGCCACACTCTCTATTTTTACCAGGCCGTGCCGCTCATTTGCCTGGTCGGCTTGCTCTTCTGGCCAGCAGCAATCGCGCTTAGCCGGGGCTATCTCCGGGCTCGGATCGATGTTGGCTCTAGCGAGTTCCGAGCTGTGATCCAAGGCGGAACGGTATAGATTATGGCCTTAGCGGTTCCGGCTGGATTTCTGGCTCTTCCAAACGAAGGGCTAGTGCCCGGATCCCCGCTGTTCGCTTTACTCAAGGTGGCTGTGGTAGGTGCGCCGATCGCGGTCTTCCTTAGTTTGACTGCTCGACTCGTTGCCCGGAAGTTTCTGCACCGGCTGCAGAAGAAAGGGGACAGCACCCGGCATGTGATTGTGGCGGGAAGCTTTGCAGCGGCCCAGCAGCTGACCGATCGGATTAAGCGAGAGCCCCACAGCGGAATCAAAGTGATTGGTTACTGCGTGCCATCCAAGGAGTTGCCAAAAGGGTTCGTCGATGGAATTCCGGTCCTCGGCAGCCTGGATCAAGTGGCTAGCGTAGTGCGCGCGGTTGGCTGCGATGCAGTCGCGGTGACCAGCGATGACACCACACGTTACAACTACCTACGTCAACTTGCCTGGTCACTGGAGGGGGCCGGGGTCGACCTATTCGTGGACCCGGGCCTCGAGGAGGTAGCAGGGCCGCGACTCCACATCCGCTCCGGCACAGGATTTTCGCTGGTTGAGGTCGATGAGCCCAAATTCGCCGGCTGGCAGCGACTGATCAAGCGCGTCGGTGAAATCAGTTTGACGTCAGTTGGCCTAATCGTGGCCGCTCCCGTCATGGTCGGAATTGCCGTCGCCGTGAAGCTCCAGGATCGCGGACCTGTGATCTTCCGGCAGGGTCGTGTGGGCCAGGGCGGCAAGCTGTTCACAATGCTCAAGTTCCGATCCATGGTCGTCGACGCAGAGGCTCGTAAGGTCGATTTGCTGGCATTGAACGAAGGCCACGGGGCACTCTTCAAGTTGCGTGACGACCCGCGGATCACCCGCCTAGGCAAGCTCTTGCGCGATTTCTCCCTGGACGAGCTGCCTCAGCTATTCAATGTGCTGCGCGGATCAATGTCGCTTGTTGGCCCTCGGCCGCACCTGGCACATGAAGTTGCGCAGATGCCGTTTGAGGCCAACCGGCGATCTCTTGTCAGCCCCGGCCTGACCGGGCTCTGGCAAGTCAGTGGTCGATCGGATCTTCAAGAGGAGGACGCGATCAAGCTCGACCTGCGCTACGTCGATAACTGGTCGTTAGCGCTCGACCTACAAATCTTGTGCAGAACTGCGCGGGCGGTGCTGGCCCGTCGCGGAGCTCACTAGGCCTAAGAGTCGAGAAGCCGATGATTGTACGCAGGCCGCGAGTTCCCGAACGCAGGGACGAAACGCTGGCGAGCCTTGGACGGGTAACTCAGCGCGACGTTATGGCACGCGGCCTGCGATTCCATCCTAGAAACACGCCGAGGCCGCGACGATCGCAGCGCCCTCGTGTTTCCAGGTTCCAGCGCACGATGCCGTGGGAGCGCACGGTTAGGGCGGAGCTGTCGGTGGTGATCGTCTGACCTTGTGATCGTAATCGGGCTGAGAAGGACTCATCCGGGAAGTCAAGCCTGCGCTGAAGTTTGCAGCGCAGGCCACACGAGCGAGGAAGCATTTTCATGTCAACACAACGCAGGATTGCTGTGATCGGAGCCGGTTACTGGGGGCCTAACCTGGTCCGCAACTTCCGGAACAACCCGGAATGGGACCTGGTCGCCGTATGCGATCTCGACGAAGCTCGCGCCCGGAAGGTGATCGGTAACCGGTCCACCGTCGATATCGAGAGTTCGGTTGCACGCGTACTAAGCCGCAAGGACATCGACGCCGTTGCGATCGCGACACCTGCTCGCACCCATGCCCCGCTTGCCTTGGCGGCGTTCGAAGCCGGCAAGCATGTGCTGGTCGAGAAGCCGCTAGCCGCCGATGCGGCTCATGCCGCGGACATGGTCGAGGCTGCGGAGCGCGCCGGCCGCGTGCTGATGATCGATCACACCTACTGCTACACACCGGCCGTCGCCTACATCCGCGAAGCGGTGGGATTAGGGACCCTTGGCGAGATTTTGTACGTCGATTCCGTCCGCATCAACCTCGGGCTGGTTCAGCCCGATGTGGACGTCTTCTGGGACCTCGCTCCGCACGACTTGTCGATCTTGGATTTCATTCTTCCTGGGGGCTTGGACGCTGTGACAATCTCAGCGACTGGCTCCGATCCGCTCGGCGCCGGTAAAGCCTGCGTCGGCTACTTGTCCATGCCCTTGGCCGCGGGCGGCATCGCACACGTCACCGTCAACTGGCTGTCGCCTACCAAGATCCGGCAGATGGTGATCGGCGGCAGCAAGCGGACCTTGGTCTGGGACGACTTGAACCCGCAGCAGCGAGTCTCGATTCACGATCGTGGCGTAGACCTCGCGATCCAGGCGGAGGACGCCGCACAGCAGCGCGCGGCAGCCACCGTGTCCTACCGGATGGGTGACATCGTGGTTCCGGCGCTTCCTGAACGCGAGGCGCTGTCATCGATGGCCACCGAGTTCGCTCAGGCAATCAATGAGGAGCGGCCTCCCCTCACAGACGGAGCGGCCGGCCTTCGGGTCCTCTCGGTTCTCGAGGCTGTGACAACCAGCCTAGGCACAGGTGAGTCAGTCCAGCCGAGGCCGCCCAAGGTGCGGGAGCTTGTTCGATGACGGCTAGTCTCCTCGCAGGTTCAACGATGCTCGTGACCGGCGGTGCCGGAACGATCGGCTCCACGATCGTCGACCAGCTCTTGGCCGCTGGTGCGGCTGAGGTCAGGGTGCTCGACAATCTGGTACGCGGGCGCAAAGCCAACCTGCGAGAAGCCCTCGGTGATCCACGTCTGAAGCTCGTCATCGGGGACATTCGAGATATTGATCTTGTCCATGACATCACCCGGGGTTGCGACGTTGTCTTCCACCAAGCCGCGATCCGCATCACACAATGCGCCGAAGAGCCAAGACTCGCCCTTGAAGTGTTGGTGGACGGGACCTTCAATGTGCTTGAAGCGGCCCGGCGGAACAACGTCACCAAAATGATCGCCGCATCGTCCGCCTCGGCGTACGGGCTGGCCGAGCAGTTCCCGACCGCAGAGAAGCACCATCCATACAACAACGACACCTTCTACGGGGCGGCGAAAACCTTCAACGAAGGGATGCTCAAGAGCTTCCACGCAATGTATGGGCTCAATTACGTCGCCTTGCGCTACTTCAATGTGTACGGACCGCGGATGGACATCTACGGCCTTTACACCGAGGTACTGATCCGCTGGATGGAGCGCATCACGGCCGGCCTGCCACCGCTGATCTTTGGTGACGGCCTTCAGACGATGGACTTTGTGTACACCACGGACATCGCGCAGGCCAACCTGCGAGCCGCGACCAGCAAGATCAACGAGGGGGTCTATAACGTCGCCAGCGGTGTAGAAACTTCGCTGAAGGGACTTGCCGAAGCCCTACTCGCGGCGATGGGCTCCGACCTGGGGGTCGAGCACGGTCCGGACCGTCCGGTCAACGGCGTGACCCGTCGGCTGGCGAGCACCGAAGCGGCAAAGCGTGATCTTGGCTTCACGGCCAGCGTTGGCCTGGCCGACGGATTGCGCGAACTCGTCGCCTGGTGGCGTGCCGAGCGTGCACTGGATGAGGCTGGGACACAACTTACTGGGGCACAACTTATTGGAAGCGCTCCATGAGCCGGATCAATGTGATGCTGCCGTATCTCGGTCAGGAGGAGGTCGCCGCGGTCACTGAGGTGATCGAGTCCGGATGGGTCGCGCAGGGTCCTCGAGTGGCGGCGTTCGAGGCCGCCTTCGCCGAGGCACAGCAAGCGGACTTCGCGGTCGCTACCTCTTCGTGTACGACGGCGCTGCACCTGGCGCTGACCGTTGCCGGCATAAGACACGGTGACGACGTAATCGTCCCCTCGTTCTCCTTCATCGCCACGGCCAACGCTCCGACCTACGTTGGCGCGCGGCCCGTGTTCGCTGATGTCGATGCGACAACGGGCAACCTCACCTCGGAGACCGTCGAGGCGGCGCTGACGCCTGCCACCAAGGCCGTGATCGCTGTTGATCAAGGCGGCGTCCCTATCGACCTCGACTCGATCCGCGCCCTCTGTGATCCACGAGGAATCACTGTGATCGAGGACGCAGCGTGCGGGGCTGGATCAACCTATCGCGGCCGGCCAGTTGGAGCTGGCGCCGAGATCACCGCCTGGTCATTTCACCCACGCAAGATCATCACGACCGGCGAGGGCGGGATGATCACTACGCCGCACGCAGACTGGGCCGATCGTGCGCGGTGGCTGCGTGAGCACGCCATGAGCGTGTCGGCCGCAGACCGGCACGGAAAGATCCTCGCGCCCGCGGAGATCTACCTGGAGATTGGCTTTAACTACCGGATGACTGACCTGCAGGCGGCGATTGGACTCGTTCAGCTCACCCGGCTGCCCGAAATCGTGCGACGCAGGCGGGAACTTGCCGAGGCGTACACGAAGCAAATCGACGAAATCCCAGGCCTTCGAGCAGTCTCCGATCCGCCGTGGGGAGAATGCAACTTCCAGTCATTCTGGGTGGAGGTAGACCCGAGCTTTCCGCTAACTCGCGACGAGCTGTTGAGCCGTCTGGCCGACGCCGATGTCTCGGCCCGGCGCGGCATCATGTCGAGCCATCGACAGCCGCCGTACGCAGCAAGGTCGGCGCCAGGAAGCCTGCCCGTGACCGAGTGGCTGACCGATAACACTCTGATCCTGCCGCTGTTCCATCAGATGAGTGAGTCCGAACAAGCTCGGGTGATCGAGGTTCTCATCGCCAGTGCGGCAGGGAGCTGAGATGGCGGCCCTAATCCTCGTTGCTGCGAGCGGGCTGGCGCGCGAGGTTCTCTCAACGCTTGACAGGCTTCCACAGTTCAGCGTCGTTGGAATTCTCGACGACGAACCCAGTCTGCGCGGGACTTCCGTCCGGGGGGTTCCAATCCTCGGACCGCTCGACGCTGTCGCCAGCTACCCCGACGCCGATCTACTTCTCTGTGCCGGTCGAGGATCGGCGCGTCGACACCTCTCTGAGCGTCTGGCCGCGCTCGCTATCGACGAGGCGCGGTATGCCACCGTCACCGATCCGGCAGCGGCGGTCTCAAGCACCTGCTCGATCGGTGCGGGCAGTATTGTGCTTGCCCAATCCGCGCTAACGGCCGACGTCCAGTTAGGGCGGCATGTAGTCGTAATGCCAAATGCAACGCTGACCCACGACAACGTGCTCGAGGACTTCGCCACTGTCTGTGCCGGCGTGAGCCTGGGAGGCAGCGTCACGATCGGCGCGGCGGCGTACATCGGCATGAACGCCTCAGTCCGCGAGCGAGTGCTGGTGGGGCCCGATTCGACCGTCGGCATGGGTGCCTGCGTACTAAACGACATACCGGCGGGCGAGGTCTGGGCCGGCGTCCCGGCACGGAGCCTGACCAAGGCCACCCGGTAGTGAGGTTCGCTCGTGCACGCCTACTAAGCCGCACGCCTCGTGCGAGCGTCGTCGTGCCGTGCTACAACTACGGCCGGTATCTGCCTCAGCTGGTGAAAACAGCGCTCAACCAGCCGATCGTCGATGTCGACATCTTGATCGTTGACGATGCTTCGCCGGACGGAAGCGGTGAGGTAGCCGAGCAGCTCGCAGCCCGAAACCCGCGCGTCAAGGTTCTCCGGCACACGTCGAACAAGGGCCACATCCAGACGTACAACGACGGACTACAAGCGGTCACCGGAGACTACGTGGTCCTGCTCTCCGCCGACGATTTGTTGCCGGCAGGCGCGCTGACACGCGCCGTCGCGCTCATGGAGACCCACCCAAACGTCGGCTTCGTCTATGGATACGCACGCTCCTTCTCTGGCGCACCTCCGGTTGTAAACGCAGCGGTACGCAACTGGTCGGTGTGGCCCGGCATCGACTGGCTAGGGGCATCGGCCAGGCGCGGGCGCAATTTCATCTCAAGCCCGGAAGTGGTGATGCGGGGCGATGCCCTAAGGCAGGTAGGTGGCTACGACCCGCGGCTGCCCCACTCAGGCGACCTCGACATGTGGCTGAGAACTGCTGCCCGCTGGGACGTCGGCCGGGTCAACGGTCCAGTCCAGGCGCTCTATCGCGTGCACGACGCCAACATGCACCTGACTGCCTATGCTGGCTGGCTGACCGACCTCGTGGAACGGCGTCGAACTTTTAGTCTCCTGTTTGATGAGCACGAGCCGAGTCGGACTGACATCGGCCGGCTCCGCAAGCCGGCGATGCGGGCGCTTGCCACCGAGGCGCTGCGCCGCGCGATGTGGGGCCATCGCGACTGTGCGGACACAGCACTGGTGCGTGAATACCTCGACTATGCCGTTGAGACCGATCCGACGATCGTGGGAAGCGCATGGTGGCGCGTTGGCCAGCTCGGCATGTTGCGAGATGTCCGGCTGCCAGGCGTTGCCGCCCGCCGATATGCCTCAAAGGCCCGTCACCACCTCCAGTGGCGATGGCAACGACGGTACGGAATATGACCCAGACCAGCTCGATCGCCCAGCGTGTGGGCCGCGGGCTCGGGTGGAGCACAACGAGCAACCTCGTCATCCGAATCGGCAACTTCACAATGAGCCTGATCATGGCAAGGCTGATTGCGCCCGACCAGTTCGGTGTCTTTGCCGTCGCGCTGACGACCTGGAGCATTCTGGGCACTCTCGCCGAGTTCGGGCTCGGCACTGATCTGGTCAGAGCGCGCGATTTCAGCGGGCGCGCTCCGACCGTGGCGAGCGTTGGGCTGATCACAAGCGGATTGCTCGCGTTGAGCATGGCCATCGCTGCTGGGCCGATTGCCGCAGCGTTCAACAGCCCCGAGTCGGCGCCGGTTATTCAGGTCATGGCGATCAGTCTGCTGATTTTCGGCTTCTCCATCGTTCCGGCCGCATACCTGCAGCGAGAGATTCGGCAGCGCACTCTCTTCGCCGTCAACGGCTGCGGGCTGATCATGTCCGGCGTGACCATGTCGACATTCGCGCTTCTTGGTTACGGACCGATGGCCCTCGCACTAGGCCAAGTTGCGAGCCAGCTTGCGATTGTGGTCGGCCTTTACGTGACGACACGGTTGCCCTTCAAACTTGCCTTCGATTCCGAGATTGCCAAAGAGTCGGTTCGGTTCTGCCTGCCCCTGGCGGCCGCCAACCTCTTGTCCTGGTTGTTGCTCAGCATCGACAACCTCGTCGTATCCCGAATGCTGGGTCCCACTCAACTAGGCCTCTATGCTCTTGCGTTCAACATCTCTTCCTGGCCCATGAACGCGATCGGGCAGTCCATTCGGGTGGTCGCACTGCCGGCGTTCTCACGGCTGGACTCCCCCGCGCGCCGAGGTCGCGCGCTCGTCACGGCGAACGGTCCACTTTGGGCGGTCAGTCTCATGATGGGGATTGTTCTCGCGACTCTCGCTGGGCCGATCGTCGTGCTCTTGTACGGCGAAAGATGGGCCGGCGCAGCGGTCGCGCTCGTAGGGCTTGCATTATTCGGCGCGCTACGAGTGGTCTTTGACCTCGTCGCCACATTCCTGATTGCAGTAGGTGCGACTCGTGCGGTGTTAGCCGTCCAGATCTGGTGGCTCATCACGATGGTCCCCACCATGTGGCTTGCCATCGAATGGTTTGGATTAGCAGGCGCTGGCTGGGCGCATCTGATAGTGGGCCTCCTGTTCGTGTTGCCCGCCTACCTCTATTGCCTCAAGAGAGTCGAAGTCAAGCCCCTCGCTCTCGTCCGAGCCTGGATTATCCCCACCATATGCATCATTCCGACCGCCCTTGCATGCGGTCTGATCGCTCAGACAACGTACCGTCCGCTGGCAAGGCTCGTACTGGGCGGACTTTCCGCTCTCCTTCTTTATGCTGCCCCGCTTGCACGCTGGTGGACGGCACGGATCAAAGAACTCCAGTCTGGCGCCGCTGAGGGCAGTGCCCTGAATATGAATGAGGTATCGCATGACCAGTAGGACCGTTGCTGCGACGATCGAGAGGGCAGGAGATCAGCTACCCGTGCCTCTGGTCGATCTCGGGCTTCAACATCGCCGCGTGGCGCACAAAATCTTCGAACAAGTGGCTCAGGTTATCGAGACCACATCGTTCGTTCTCGGCCCGCAGGTGGCTGCGTTTGAGCAGGCTTATGCCGCTTTCTGTGGGGTGCCACACTGCATCGGTGTCGGTAACGGAACAGATGCCATCGAGCTGGCTCTGCGGGCGGCAGGTATCGGATCTGGCGACGAGGTGATCATCCCCGCCAACACTTTCGTGGCAACCGCCGAGGCAGTCGTCCGGGCGGGTGCGAGCCTGGTGCTAGCCGACTGCGATGCAGACTACCTCCTGGACCTGGCATCGCTTGCAGACAAGGTAACTAGGCGCACCCGTGCAGTCGTCGCGGTCGATCTGTACGGCCAGCCGGTGAAGTTCGAACAGATCGCCAACATCGTGCCCGAATCGGTCGCCGTTATTGAAGACGCCGCCCAATCGCAAGGCGCAGCCCGCCGGGGCCAGATGGCTGGCTCCTTCGGCATCGCCGCATCGACCAGCTTCTATCCCGGTAAGAATCTTGGGGCGTACGGCGACGCTGGCGCAGTCATGACTCACGACGATCAGCTGGCCGGTCGAGTGCAGCAGCTTCGCAACCACGGTGGTAAGCAGCGCTACGAACATGTCGTCCTCGGCGCCAATTCCCGCCTCGACTCCATCCAGGCGGCAGTCCTATCGGTCAAGCTGTCCGAGCTACCTGAATGGAACCGCGAGCGACAAGTTGCAGCCGAAATCTATGAGGACCTGCTAGCAGCGTCAGAGGAGATAGTTCTTCCTCGAATCGTCGACGGTAACTGTCATGTGTGGCACCTTTATGTCGTCCGTGTTCCCGAGCGTGATCGGGTGCTCGCCGAGCTCGAAGCGGACGGCATCCGCGCCGGCATCCACTATCCCAGGCCGATTCATCAACTACCGGCCTTTGCGCCGCTAGCCACATCCACCGGCTTATCCAACTCGGAGCGATTCGCAGACGAGATCCTGTCGCTTCCGATTTTTCCGGGAATCACCACAAATCAGCAGGAGCGAGTAGCAGACGCTCTATTAAGAGCGCTGTGCCGATGATGTGGAGCGGAGGAACGTCATGAAGCGCCAGCGAGTGGGCTTCCTTAATCGAGTTCGCCAATCGCAGCGACTGCTACGCGATGACGGCCCGAGCGCCTTGGTCGACCGTGTGCGCCACCGTCTCGCAGACAAGATCCGACCTTCTGGCGCAGGAAAGCTCGAGGTCTCTCGCCGGGACTTTGTACGGAGTGCCAAGTTCGCCCGCGACGGGTGGCGCCTTCCTGGACCTGCTCCCCGGAGGGCCGGGGATCAGCTCACCATTGGCTGGGTGTGCACCCCACCCGGTCCGGGGTCCGGCGGCCACACAACGATGTTTCGGATGGTCGCTGCGCTCGAGGATGCCGGGCATCGCTGCGTTGTCTATCTCCAAGATCAACATGGCTGGTCGATCGAACAGCATCGACACACGATTCGGCAATGGTGGCCATGGGTCTCCGCGGAAGTACGTGACTACGAAGCCGGCGTCGAGGATTGTCAGGTTCTGTTCGCCACTTCGTGGGCTACTGCGTACGCAATCCTGGGGTCCGATGCTAAGGGGATCAGAGCTTACTTCGTCCAAGACTTCGAACCCGACTTCGCACCAGCAGGAAGCGAGTCGCTGCTTGCCGAAGCCACCTATCGGTTCGGCTTCTACGGAGTGACCGCCGGGCGGTGGCTAGCTGAGCTCCTGGAGCGGGATTACGGCATGACAGCCGAGTCCTTTGATTTTGGCTGCGACCTCGACAACTACTATCTCGATCGCCAGGTCGCTCCTGAACGCCGGACGGGCGTGTGTTATTACTGCAGGCCCAGTACCCCGCGGAGGGCGCACGAACTGGCGATGCTTGGACTCGATTTCTTTGCAGAGCGCCATCCTCAGATCGATATTCACCTCTTTGGGGAGCCCATCGCCCGGCCGCACTTTCCTGCCATCCATCACGGCTTGCTAGCACCGGCAGACCTCGGACGGCTATACAACAGGTGCATCGCCGGATTGGTGCTTTCGGCAACGAACGTGTCGCTCGTTCCTTACGAGATGCTCGCGGCCGGGTGCATACCGGTGGTCAACGACGCCGAGCATAATCGCCTGGTGCTGGCCAACGATCACGTCGCCTACGCCAACGCGACTCCCTACGATCTCGCCGAGGCACTGGTTGAACTCGTCGATCGGTCGGCCGATGAGCGGGTCGTCGCCGCAGATGTCGCTGCAGCTAGTGTGAAGGCTACGACATGGACCGCGGCGAGTGAGCAGTTCGTGCGCATAGTGGAGCGAATGGTCGAGACTCGGTGCCAGGAGTAGTTGACGGTTCACCATCCTCGCCCACCCCAGTTCAACTACTGGCCTGTGGACCAGGGATCGCGCCAAGCGGCTTGGATTCAGCAACGCTCTCGCCGCCGCACGACTGTTCTCGACGAGAATGCACGGGTCGTTTCACGCATGAGAGTAGCCATCCATACATACAGTGCCGCAGCACCATAATGGCAATGCCTGGCTGTCGCAGGCCTGCCAGAAGGTCCGCGACGCATCCCGGACCTAGCCGAACGTCAGCGTTGAGCACGAGGATCGCGGTGTGCGCCCCAGCAGCGGCGACTCTGGGGTTGATGCCCGCCGCATAGCCTCCGTTGCGCCCGTTCTCACGATCGTGGTGCCCGGGTAATCGCACCGATTAATCAGCGCTGTCATTCGGAGACGCGTCGTCGACCGCGACAAGCTCGAAATCGATGCCCGCCAAGCCAGCGCTAAGTGAGGCCACAGGATCAGGCAGGAGTGGCCGACTGTGATACATCAACCACGACCGCTACTCGCTCCTGCACTACCCCGCCAGGTCGCCGCTCCGGTCCGCTGGCCGTTCCCTGGCCTCCCCACTGGCCGTTTTGGGTGTCATGTGCTCACCATTCGGCGTCAAAGCCGCACTCGCTGCCACGGGGACTTCTACATGCCCGACCTCGTCGGTGCGGGCTTCGGCTAGGGTCAGCCGTCGCATAGCTCCTGCCATGCCGAGGATCAGGAATATGCATCCCGCGGACTGAGGAAACGCGAAAGTATCGAAGAATGCGAGGCTGCATGCACCAGCCGCGATCGACGCCAGCAAAGCCTGAGAGAGTCCACGATCAAACTCGTCGATGGCCATCCGCCGCGCCCTCCGGGCCGCAGTGGCAGCAGTCGCGAATAAGATCAGCAACCCTCCGAGACCGACCACGCCGGCCTCGATCAGCAGTCCGAGGTACCCGTTGTCAAGGATCCAGTACTTGGGGAGGAATGTGCCAAACCCTCGGCCGAGCAGCGGACTGTTGCTGATGAAGTGTCCGGCCAGTTCATAACTCCCTGTCCGAGAGCTGACGCTGGCGTCGTCGGTGACTCCCGTGAACAGCCGCGTAATCGTTCCGAGCATGCCCGGAACGGTGAGGTAGACCAGCACAGCGACCGCCAGCATGGCGACCAACGCTCGCAGCCGGGCGGCTGCGCTCCAGGCGGCTGCCAACACAAGCAATGCCACACCCGCGCAGAGCATCGCCGATCTGGAGATCGACAGGAACACCGCGACAGCGATCGCGCACAGAAACGCCCTGTACAGCCAGCGACGGGTCGGCGACTTCATCGCGAAAGTGATCGCAATAGGAAGGACCATCGTGAGCACGACGCCGTACTCGATCGGGTGAGTAGAGGTGCCGCTAGGCCGAGTGAGCCCGCTACGTTGCGCCAGCGTCCAGTCGGCAGTGCCGGACGTGAGCCCTGGGATGTCGATCCGATCGACGAAAAGCTGTTTGGTGGCGTACTGCATCAGACCTAGTACTGCCAACAGCCCGACACCAAGGACGAGGCGCCGCAGAAGGGTTCGGCTGCGCTCCAGGTTGCCAATGCCGTCGTTTGCGAGAAGCACGATGCCAATCAGTCCGACTAACTTCAGCATCCCGCTGTCGACGACGCTGATCTCATCGCCTGGGATGGGCGAGGATACTGCGTGGACATAGACGAGCAGCATGGCGAGTAGCCAGCCAACCGCTGCTGCACGAACCGGCTGATGTCCCGAGAGCGACTGCTTGCTGCGCTGGATGTGGAACCACGCCCACAAGAAGAAGGTTCCAAAAGCCATGACCGCCGATGGCGCTCCGGCGCTGCCGAGCGGGCCAACAACCATGGGCGACGGGATGGCCAGGAGCAAGCAGACGTAGACGGTCAGGATCGTCGTCGTGTCGATGCCTTGAGATGGCCCGACATGAGAACGCGTCACGGCGGTGCGTTCTGCCCTCCTGCGCCCCTCGCAGTGCGCCGCCCATTCGGTGAAGCAGGCTCTTCGCCCAGCGCGACAAGCTCTTCCTGCGACTCCACCGGAGACCAGGCTGGCATTGGCCCCGCTGACGCAGTGTCAGGGGCTGCTCCATCCGGGGAGTTCTTCGAACGCCGCGCGGCCATTAGCCCATCGATCAGGCCAATCATGAGCAAGCTCAAGGCAAGCGTTCCCGCCCCGACCGCGATACCTGCGCGGATTTGGTTCTTGCGTACGATGTCTGGTTTCTTGTCTACGACTAGCAGGGTTGACTTGATCTCGGCGTCGGCCCCTACCTTCAAACCTGCCTGGAGGTCGGTCAGGATTATTGGAACGCGCTCCGCAACCGCGCTAAGAGCGGAGACCACATTGGTCGTTGAGTTCGCCCTGACGGTAACAAGGACGATGGGTGCGCGATTCGTAAAGTCCTCCGTGACCTCATACGTCACGCCGGGGTGCGGCCTGCAGAGCTCTTCACGCATGGATTCATAGGCGGGGTCCGGCCGCGGCCGACAGAGCTCATCATGTGTGGCCTGCGCCAGCATTGTGCGGATTACGATATCGCGAATTTGGCCGAGCCCGTCAAGCAAGAGGTATGGGTTCCCAACTGTATTTGATTCACGTTTCTCAACAGTCGTAACTGGCGGTAAGAGCAGCACCGCGCCTTTGGCTTCGTACGTCGGCCCAACCCTCGCGACAATGACGGATGAGGCGGCGGCTGTACAGACGAGCGCGATAAGGACGAAATACCAACGACGCCTGAGTGTCGCCCAGAAAACTGTCAACTGCACCCCGTGGTCCTCCCCAAACCCCTCGCCCTACGCTCGCAACTATTCGATCGAACAAAATACCAATATAGCGGCCCGATCAAGAGACGGATCGTTTTCAGAGGTATTTCACAGAAAGCTCAAAGAAAATGCACAGCTTTGGCCGCATATGAAGGTCGAAGATATTCACAGGAAACTCAAAGACATGCTCATATGCAGGTTCTGGTGGCCAGAGACTTCACCAAGTTTCATTCTGAGGGAACTGACTACATCGGCCTGTACGTTAACTTCAACGGGGCGATACCGTGACCTTCGCTAGCTGGCGCAGCCTGCCAGGCGAATCTTCGAATTCAGGCGAACGGCCGCCATTAGCCGTGAGACCGTAATTCTAGGGGCCTTGGACATGACTTCGCGTGAGCTGCTCCGCCTCGCGCTGCGACGGTGGTATTTCATGCTTTTGGGCGCCGCGATCAGCGTCCTCGCGCTCTACCTTATAACGAATAGGCCGGGTGTCTATTGGACCCAGGTAGATGTTGTCCTGCTGGCGCCGGTCTACAAGTCATATCCCAACAACTTTGAGAAGTCCGATTTCACGATGGCCCCCATGGCGGGCGTAGTGGTCGCGGACTGGAATGGCGTTAACCGTCCGCTGCTCATGGCGACGGGCGAGACCACCCTCTTCAGTGAGGGCCAACGGAATGGTGTTGAGGTGCGGGTGCCCAACCAGGGCAGCCAATGGCAGCCTCTCTATCTCACTCCCAATATTGATGTCCAAGTTGTGGGAAGCGACGCCGAGACAGTGGCAGAAGAGGCCAGTCGCGTCAGTGCTGAGCTGAACGGGCTCTTAGAGAAGCGTCAAGAGGCCATGGGTATTCAGCCCAGACTGAGGATGACAACGATTGAGGCCCCGGTTGATCCGACAATCAAGTACGTATCCGGCAGCCGGATTCGCGCGGCGATGAGCATAGGAGTGCTCGGGGCAGCCTTTACCACCATCGCCGTCTACTGGACCGAGCGGTGGCTGATCTGGAAACGCTCGAGGCGTTCGGAGTCGGCGGGGGCTATGCCTGGCGAGCCATGAGCGTCCGACGGCCCAAATAGCTGCACACGAACTCCCATCGAAACAGGATGCAATGCCGAAACACATAACCCGGGTTGACCACGTGTTGCTCACGCGCTTCAACCTGCCGACACAAGGCGTAGAAGGGCTGATACGCGCCCGCGAAGGCTGGCTGCAAGATCGGATTGAGC